>Ga0136637_1000188_pt1 | contig 12840 bp, 13 predicted proteins | sample AntDrymUQ8572106_2_FD_105497 | JGI IMG/M metagenome (GOLD analysis project Ga0136637, IMG submission 105497) | Polar desert sand microbial communities from Dry Valleys, Antarctica - metaG UQ857 (21.06) | ecosystem: Environmental > Terrestrial > Soil > Desert | place: Antarctica: Dry Valley... | reverse complement strand
CGAGGACGAGGACGAGGTCTTCGTCGACGACTCGGACAACAACGGGCTTGCCGAGACCGAGCAGTACTGACCCGCACGGGGGCTCCGCCCTCGTGATCCCCCGAAGGACTTTCGGGGGCTGCGCCCCGACAGCCTGACGCCACAGAACCCACAGGAGAGCAGATCATGCCCACCCCGACCAAGGGTCGGCGCCTCGGCGGCAGCCCGGCGCACCAGCGCCTCATGCTGAGCAACCTCGCCACGGCGCTGTTCGAGCACGGCCGGCTGACCACCACCGAGGCCAAGGCCCGCCGGCTTCGCCCGCTGGCCGAGCGCATGATCACCTTCGCCAAGCGCGGTGATCTCCACGCGCGACGACAGGTGCTGACCATCGTCCGGGACAAGGGCGTCGTGCACACGCTCTTCACCGACATCGGGCCGCGTTTCGAGCACCGCCAGGGTGGCTACACCCGGATCACGAAGATCGGTCCGCGCAAGGGCGACAACGCCCCGATGGTCGTGATCGAGCTGGTCGAGGCCGAGACCGTCGGCCAGGTCGCGGTGAAGGAGGGCGAGCGGGCTCGGGGCACCCGGTTCGTGCGGGGCAGCAAGAACGACGCCCGCCCGACCGCCGCGGATGTCCAGGATGCGGACGCGGCCGCTGCCGCACCGAGCGCAGACAGTGCCGACAGCGGTGACAGCGCGGACAGCGCCGACGAGGTCGAGGACACCTCGGACGGCCCGTACGGAGACGGCTCGCACGACCCGCTCGACGACGACAGCGCACCGGAGGGCTACCCGGTCAAGGGCAACGCGAACTCGCGGAAGTACCACACTCCCGAAAGCCCGTACTACGACGCGACGGTGGCCGAGGTCTGGTTCGCCACGCCGGAGGCAGCTGAGGCCGCGGGCTTCGACGCGGTCGCCGCCGACCCGGGCAGCCCGGCCGAGGACGAGTCCTGACCTTCGCCGGTCAGCACCCGCTCGACCGAGAACCGAGGACCGGGCCCGCCGCCCCCACCGGGGACGGCGGGCTCGTCCGTGTGCGGCTCGATCTCGGGTACGACGGAGCGTCGTTCGTCGGCTGGGCCCGTCAGCCCGACCAGCGCACGGTCCAGGGGGAGCTCGAGGCTGCCCTCACGACCCTTCTCCGGGCAGCGGCACCGCCGATGACCACGGTGGCTGGGCGGACCGACGCCGGCGTGCACGCCCGCGGTCAGGTGTGCCACGTCGACGTGAGGGCCGACACGTGGGCCGCCCTTCCCGGCCGCACGCCCGCATCACCGGCCGAGTCGCTCGTGCACCGGCTGGCCGGTCTGCTGCCGCCGGACATCCGGGTGCACGTGGCCACGGTCGCGCCGCCAGGTTTCGACGCCCGCTTCTCCGCACTGGCCCGCCGCTACGCCTACCGGATCTACGACGCCCCCGCGGCGGCCGACCCCCTGCGCCGCGACGTCCTGGTGCGCCGGCGCCGCCTCGACGTGGCCGCCATGGACACCGCGGGCGCGCCGCTGGTCGGCGAGCACGACTTCGCCGCGTTCTGCAAGCCACGCGACGGCGCGACGACCATCCGTCGCGTGCTGAGCCTGCGCTGCACCCGAGAGACCGACCAGCTCGTGCTGGTCGACATCGAGGCCGACGCGTTCTGCTACTCGATGGTGCGCGCAGTCACCGGCGCGCTGGTCGCGGTCGGCGAGGGACGCCACGATCCGGCCTGGCCGGGCGAGGTGCTCGCCGCTGGTGTCCGCGACCCCGCGGTGCAGGTGCTCCCCCCCGGTGGTCTGACGCTCGAAGCGGTGCGCTACCCACCTGACGACGAGCTGGCCGAGCGGGCCACGTCGACTCGCCGCCGACGGGCCGGGACGGCGGGTCAGCCGGACTGGCAGACCGGGCACCAGTAGAGCTTGCGGGCGGCCAGCAGCTGCATCGCGACCGGCGTGCCGCAGACGCGGCAGGGCAGGTCGGTCCGGCGGTAGACGTAGTGCGCGTCCTGCTGCCGGACCCGTCCGCCGCTCCGGTCGCGGTCCTCCGGACGGGTGGTGACGATCCGCCCGCTGCGCAGGCCGGCGCGCATCAGCGTGACCAGGTCGGCCCACATCGCCGTCCAGCGCAGCGGTCCGAGGTCGCGTCCGGGCAGGAACGGTGGCACCTGATGGCGGAACAGGAGCTCGGCGCGGTACACGTTGCCGACGCCGGAGAGCACCGCCTGGTCCATGAGGAGCGCCGCGATCGGTGCGCGGCTGCGGCCGATCCGTACGTATGCCGCGGTCCCGTCCGGCCGCCGGGCGAGCGGGTCCGGACCGAGCCGCGCCACCACCACCTCGACCTCGCTCGGGGTGAGCACCTCGCAGGCGGTGGGGCCCCGCAGGTCGGTCCAGGCATCGCTGCCGACCCAGCGCATGCGCAGCGCCCCGCGTGGCGGTGGGGGGTTCCCGGTCCCGCCGCCGTACTTGCCGAACAGCCCGAGGTGGACGTGCACGACGCGGTCACCGAACGTCGCGAACAGATGCTTGCCGTGCGCCGTCACGGCGTCGAGCACCCGCCCGTCGACCAGCGCCGCCTGCTCGGCGAACCGACCCTGCGGGCTGGTCACGGTCACCGGCGCGCCGGCGAACCGGGCGGTCTGGTCCCGGGCGAGGCGGTGCAGGGTGTGGCCCTCGGGCATAGAGGTCACTCCTCGGTCGCGAACGGCCGATCATGCCGGGTCCGGCCCGACCGGGTCGACGCAGTCAGCGAGACCGTCACGAGAAGCGATCGTCGGAAGCTCGGGCGGCGCGTAGGTCACCGTGAGGCCCGAGCCGACCCGGGCCACCACAAGCATGCGGGCGGCGGCATGCAGCATCGCGATCACACCGACCATCTCGAGCAGCTCCTCGGTCGTCGCAGTGAGCGCGTAGAGGTGCCCGTCGCCGATCTGGTCGAGGACGAGACCACCGAGCATCTCGAGCCCGAACCCCGCCGCCAGGAACATGCCGAGCCCGGCGAGCAGCTCGACCGCGATCGGGCGGGGCAGCCGCGACCCGAGGTATGCCAGCGCGGCGACCGGGACGAGCGCGACGGCCAGCCCGGGGACCACCCAGGCGAAGTGCAGCAACCCGCTGGCGTCCACCAGGCTCGCGCCGTACGAGCCGAGGCGCTCGTGCAGGCTGGCCAGCTCGTCGATCGACAAGGCGATCAGCACCAGAGCTGCCACCCACCACCCCCACCGCAGCCGCGGTTGCGAACGCGGCGTCAGCGCTCCCACACCGACCATGATCAGGCCGGTGATCATGAGCAGGACGACGGCGTACCAGGTCGGGACGTTCTGCTCGCTCGTGACCGCGAAGAGGGTCACGAACGGCTCGACGCCGAGCAGGCGCGTCCCGAGGCTGAGCCCGGCGCAGAGCACCGCGCCGACCACCAGCGCCGCGGCTGCGACGTTCGCCGGTGAGGCGCGCCAGTGGGCTCGAGGCAGCATCCGGTCGAGCTGGGCGACCACGGCAGCACCTCCTCGCTCGATGAACGGTAGGCCGCGCGAATGAGAACGCCGGGTGACGCGCCGACCCGGCGTAGAGCTGGTTGCGCAGCGCCCGGCCACGTGCGGACCGCCCACCCCGCTCGCGCACACGCGTGCGGTCAGGCGCTGCGACAATGGGCACCGGTTCTGGTCGCCGCCCACCGATGGCCGTGCGAGCGACGGACCGGGAGGGGGTGCAGGTGCTCGACCCAGCCGGCCTGTTCGTGCTCGCCGACGAGCTGCCCGAGCTCGACCATCCCGTGCTCGTGCACGGCTTGCCCGGGTTCGTCGACGCGGGCTCGGGCGTGCGGCTCGTCACCGAGCACCTGCTCGAGACGCTGCCCAGCACCGTGGTGGCACGCTTCGACCACGACATCCTGATCGACTACCGCGGCGCCCGTCCGTCGCTGGTGTTCGCCGAGGACCACTACCAGGACTACGCACCGCCGGAGATCGTGCTGCACGCGGTCGACGACGCCGACGGCACGCGCTTTCTCCTCCTCGCCGGCCGCGAGCCGGACTTCCAGTGGGAGCGCTTCGGCGCTGCGGTGATCGACCTGGTCCGCCGGTTCGAGGTCCGGGTGTCGATCGGGCTGCTGGCGATCCCCATGACGATCCCGCACACCCGGCCGATGTCGGTCACCGGCCATGGTTCGAAGCCGGGACTCGTGCCGATCGACGGCAACATCTTCACCGGGGAGATCCGGGTCCCGGCCAGTGTGTCGGCGTTCCTCGAGCTGAGGCTGGGCCAGGCCGGCTGTGACGCCGGCGGCTTCGCCGCGCACGTGCCGCACTACCTCGCCGCGACGGAGTACCCCGACGCAGCGATCACTCTCCTCGAGCGGTTGGCCGCGAGCACCGGGCTGCACCTCCCGACGGGCCTGCTCGCGGCCAGCGCGGCGAGCACGCGCGAGGCGATCGAGGAGCAGGTCAGCGCCTCGGGCGAGGTGCAGGAGATCGTCGCCCAGCTGGAGCGGCAGTACGACGCGGTCGTTGCCCGTGACCCGGCCACCCTGCTCGACGCCGACGGCGCACTGCCCGACGGTGACCAGATCGGGGCCGAGTTCGAGCGATTCCTGGCTGGTCTCGACGACGGGGGAAAGCCCTGACCCGACGGCCCGGCTCCAGCCGGTGGAAACCTGGTCGCGGCGCGGGCCTCGGCGAGTGAGACTCTCCCCTCGTGGGACACGTCGACGTGAACGGGCTGCGCTACCAGCTGGCGGACGGTCGCGTCCTCTTCGAGGACGTCGTCTTCCGCGTCGGCGACGGCGCGAAGGTCGCCCTCGTCGGGGCCAATGGCGCGGGCAAGACGACGCTGCTGCGGGTCGTCGCCGGCGACGTCAGCCCGCAGGCTGGGAGCGTCGTGCGCTCCGGCGGGCTGGGCGTGATGCGGCAGTTCGTCGGACGCGCAAGTGACCCGGACGAGGTTGGCGCACTACCTCCCGGTGCGACGCTGCGCGACCTGCTGGTCTCGCTGGCGCCGCTGCCGATCCGGGCTGCCTCGGCCCGGCTCGACGCGGCCGAGCTGGCCATGATGGACAGCGACGACGAGCCGACCCAGCTGCGGTATGCCCAGGCCCTTGCCGACTGGGGTGACGCCGGCGGGTACGACGCCGAGGTGCTCTGGGACACCTGCACGGTCGCTGCCCTCGGGATCCCGTACGACCGGGCGCAGCATCGCGACCTGAGCACGCTGTCCGGTGGTGAGCAGAAGCGCCTCGCCCTGGAGGCGCTGCTGCGCGGCCCCGACGAGGTTCTCCTGCTCGACGAGCCGGACAACTTCCTCGACGTCCCCGGCAAGCGCTGGCTGGAGGACCGGCTGCTCGAGTCACCGAAGACCGTCCTCTTCGTCTCGCACGACCGCGAGCTGCTGGCCCGTACGGCGACCCGGATCGTGACCGTCGAGGCTGGCTCGACCTGGGTCCACGGAGGAGGGTTCGCGTCCTACCACGAGGCCAGGCTGGAGCGGCACGAGCGCCTCGACGAGCTGCGCCGACGGTGGGACGAGGAGCACGCCAAGATCAAGGCACTCGTGATCATGTACCGGCAGAAGGCGACGTACAACTCCGACATGGCCAGCCGGTTGCAGGCGGCAGTCACCCGGCTGGAGCGGTTCGAGAAGGCCGGCCCGCCGGAGGAGCGGCCCAAGGACCAGAAGATCAAGATGCGTCTGCGCGGTGGCCGGACCGGTCTGCGCGCGGTCACCTGCGAGCAGCTCGAGCTCACCGGTCTCATGAAGCCGTTCGACCTCGAGGTGTTCTTCGGCGAGCGGGTCGCGGTGCTCGGCTCGAACGGATCGGGCAAGTCGCACTTCCTCCGTCTCTTGGCCGGATGGCCGGCCACGGACGCGGTCACGCACACGGGACGGTGGAAGCTCGGTGCGCGGGTCGTCCCCGGTCACTTCGCTCAATCGCACGAGCGACCAGAGCTCGCTGGCCGTACGCCGCTGGAGATCCTCTGGGACGTCGCGTCGCTGCAGATCGAGGGCGCGGCCCCGGCGCTGTCCCGCTACGAGCTGACGGGTCAGCGCGACCAGCGCTTCGAGACGCTGTCCGGTGGCCAGCAGGCGCGCTTCCAGATCCTCCTGCTCGAGCTGGAGGGCTCGACGCTCCTGCTCCTCGACGAGCCGACGGACAACCTCGACCTGGCCAGTGCCGAGGCCCTCGAGACGGGGCTCGCCGCGTACGAGGGGACCGTCATCGCGGTCACCCACGACCGGTGGTTCGCGCGGTCGTTCGACCGGTTCCTGGTCTTCGGCTCCGACGGCGGCGTCTACGAGGCACCCGAGCCGGTGTGGGACGAGGGTCGCGTCGCCCGTCCGCGCTGACGACGCACGGGCTGACGACGACGGGTTGACTTTGACCCGCGTGCGCGACGGCCGGTATCCTGCCGGTCCGTGTGTGCGCCGTCGAAGCGGCGCGCGCGTGGGTGCTCTCCGATCAGCGTCTGCGCATCCCCGCTGGCCAGTCGATCGGCGCCCAGCACCAAACCACTCTCGACGAGACGAAGGCTTACGACTGTGCGCACGTACAGCCCCAGGGCCACTGACGTGAACCGCCAGTGGCACGTGATCGACGCCACGGACATCGTGCTCGGCCGGCTCGCCAGCCATGCTGCGACGCTGATCCGGGGCAAGCACAAGGCGATGTTCGCGCCGCACGTCGACACCGGCGACTTCGTCATCATCGTGAACGCGGACAAGATCGCGCTCACCGGTAACAAGCGCGAGCAGAAGATGGCCTACCGCCACTCCGGCTACCCGGGTGGACTGCGGTCGGTGTCGTACGCACAGCTGCTGGAGAAGGACCCTCGCCGGGCGGTGGAGAAGGCGGTCCGCGGGATGCTTCCGCACAACCGGCTCGGTCGCCAGCTGATCGGCAAGCTCAAGGTCTACGCCGGTCCCGAGCACCCGCACCAGGCGCAGCAGCCCAGCCAGTACGAGCTCGGCCAGGTCGCCCAGTAGTGCACCGCCCCAGGTCCGTCGAGTCCGGCCGACCGCCCCAGACCAACACCGACGTACGAACACCCGAGAGCGAACTTCCGAGAGGATCAGGCGCAGAGTGAGCGCAGACGCCAGCACCGACACCGTCGAGGCGGTGACCACCTTCGAGAGCGCCCCGAGTTCCACTGGGCCCTCGGAGTACAGCAGCGAGAGCAGTGCCAGCCGCATCGCGACCATCGCCGCGTGCGCCGCGACCGGCCGCCGGAAGCAAGCGGTGGCACGCGTACGCCTCACACCGGGCACCGGTCAGTACACCGTCAACGGCCGGACGCTCCAGGAGTACTTCCCGAACAAGGTGCACCAGCAGCTCGTGAACGAGCCGTTCGTCACCCTCGAGCAGGTGGACCGGTACGACGTCGTGGCCCGGATCCACGGTGGCGGCACCTCCGGCCAGGCCGGGGCGCTGCGGCTCGGCATCGCCCGCTCGCTCAACGCGGTCGACACCGAGGCCAACCGGCCGAGCCTCAAGAAGGCTGGATTCCTCACCCGTGACCCGCGGGCGAAGGAGCGCAAGAAGGCAGGTCTCAAGAAGGCCCGCAAGGCGCCGCAGTACTCCAAGCGCTGACGAGCCGTCGTGGGCCGGGTCTTCGGCACCGACGGCGTCCGCGGGGTCGCGAACCGCGATCTCACGGTCGAGCTCACACTCGACCTGTCGGTGGCGGCCGCCCACGTGCTCGGGGAGGTCAGTGCGTTCGCCGGCCACCGCCCGAGCGCGGTCGTCGGCCGTGACCCGCGTGCCTCGGGGGAGTTCCTCGAGGCCGCGGTGGTCGCGGGGCTCGCCAGTGCCGGCGTGGACGTCTGGATCCTCGGAGTGGTCCCGACGCCGGCGGTCGCCTACCTGACCGCAGCACTCGGCGCCGACCTCGGCGTAGTGATCTCCGCCTCGCACAACCCGGCACCGGACAACGGCATCAAGTTCTTCGCTCGCGGTGGCCGCAAGCTCGACGACGCGATCGAGCTCGCCATCGAGGAGCGGCTCGGCGAGGGATGGCAGCGCCCGCTCGGTCCCGGCGTCGGCCGCGTGCACGACGCGCGCGAGTCCGCCCGCGCGTACGCCGACCATCTGCTCCGCACGTTGCCGAACCCGCTCGACGGGATCAGCGTCGTCGTCGACTGCGCCAACGGGGCTGCGTACGAGCTTGCCCCCGAGGTGCTCCGCCGCGCCGGTGCGAAGGTCGACGCGATCGGCACCAGCCCGGACGGGCTGAACATCAACGAAGCCTGTGGATCGACTGATCTGCGCGCGCTGCAGCGGCGGGTCGTCGAGATCGGTGCGGACGTCGGGATCGCCCTCGACGGCGACGCGGACCGGCTCATGGCGGTCGACGCCGACGGCGAGGTGGTCGACGGCGACCAGGTCATGGCGGTGCTCGCGATCGCCTGGAACGAGCGCGGTGAGCTCGCCCAGAGCACCGTGGTGGCCACGGTGATGTCGAACCTCGGGTTCAAGATCGCAATGGCCGAGGCCGGCATCGCCGTCGTCGAGACCGCGGTCGGTGACCGGTACGTGCTCGAGGCCATGCATGCCGGCGGCTTCTCCCTCGGTGGCGAGCAGTCCGGGCACGTGATCATGCTCGAGCACGCGACGACCGGCGACGGACTCCTGGTGGGCCTGCACCTGCTCGCCCGCATGGCCGAGACCCGTCGCTCCCTCGCCGATCTTGCCGGCGCGATGGCGAAGCTCCCGCAGGTGCTGGTGAACGTGACCGGTGTCGACAAGTCCCGGGTCGAGCGCGATGACCGGCTGGCGGCGGCGGTCCGAGCCGCCGAAGCCGAGCTCGGCTCGACCGGACGCGTGCTGCTGCGCCCGTCGGGCACGGAGGCGATGGTGCGGGTCATGGTGGAAGCGCCGACGCACGACCAGGCCGCCGCGGTCGCCGAACGGCTCGCCGAGGTCGTCCGCGACCGCCTGGCGTAGTAGCTCCGGTAGGCGATCGGCCGCGCTGCTACGTGCTGGTTCGGCGATGCATCCACCACTCGGTGAAGTCCGCGCAGCGTCCGTCGGCGCCGAAGCGGACGACCCAGAGATGCGTTGCTGAGTCGCGCCGCGAGCGAATCGGCCGCAACGGCGATCAAGCCGTCGTCGTTGACCACGCCTACCCTCGTGTCGGTCAGCACGAGGAGAGGACAGGTCATGCAGTACGGGTTCGTGCTCCCTTGGGGCGGCGCGCGCAAGGCCGCCGAGACGGCAAAGCTGTGCGAGGAGTCGGGCTGGGACGCCTTCTTCGTGTGGGAGCCGGTCTGGGGGATCGACGCGTGGGTCTGCCTCACCGCAGCCGCGATGGTCACCGAGCGGATCAAGCTCGGCACCATGCTCACCCCTCCGTCGCGCATGCGACCGTGGAAGCTCGCCAGCGAGACCGCGACGCTGGACAACCTGTCCGGCGGTCGGGTCATCCTGGCGGTGGGCCTGGGCGCGATCGACACGGGTTTCGCGGAGTTCGGCGAGGAGACCGACCGGCTGGTACGGGCCGAGCTGCTGGACGAGGGCCTGGAGATCATCACCGGCCTCTGGGCCGGCCAGCCCTTCGCGTACGAGGGCAAGCACTACACCGTGGCGCCCTGCTCGTTCATGCCGCCGCCGCCGCCGGTCCAGCAGCCGCGCATCCCGATCTGGGTGGTCGGCGCATGGGGCAAGCCGCGCTCGATGCGCCGTGCCCTGCGCTACGACGGGCTGCTCCCGCACGTCAGCCATCCCGAGGAGGTGAGTCCGCAGCTCGTCGCCGAAATGCGTGCACATGCCGATCGCGAGCGCGGCCCGGACGCCGGCCCGTACGACATCGTGGTCGAGGCGGAGTCCTCCGCTGACGACGCGGTGGCCGCACGCGGTAAGGCGAAGCCGTACGAGGAGGCCGGCGCGACCTGGTGGATCGAGTCGCCGTGGGGGATCACCGGCCCTGCTGCCGAGGAGCGCCTGCGCGCCCGCATCCTCGCCGGCCCGCCGCGCTGAGCGCGCGGCGTGGCCCGGTGAGCGGTCAGGGGCTCGATGATGGCGTGATGAGTGCCAGCGATGCGTCTGCCCCGGGTCCGCCGCGCCTGCACGAGGACGAGCCGCACCGCGGCCGGTTGTCCGCGCGGCTGAACTGGGTGCGGGCCGGGGTGCTGGGCGCCAACGACGGCATCGTGTCGACGGCTGGCCTAGTCGTGGGTGTGGCTGGCGCGACCACGGCCCGGGCCCCGATCCTCACGGCCGGGGTCGCGGGGCTCGTGGCCGGCGCGGTGTCAATGGCGCTGGGTGAGTACGTGTCGGTCAGCAGCCAGCGTGACACCGAGCGGTCGCTCCTGGCCAAGGAGCGGATGGAGCTCGAGCAGTTCCCCGATGAGGAGCTCGACGAGCTGGCGGCGATGTACCAGGCGAAAGGGCTCAGCGAGGCGACGGCACGGACGGTGGCCGAGGAGCTGACCGCCAACGATGCGTTCGCCGCGCACGTCGACATCGAGCTGGGCATCGACCCGGATGCACTGATCAATCCGTGGCACGCCGCTGGAGCGTCGGCGATCGCGTTCACCCTCGGGTCGCTCCTGCCGCTGGCAGCGATCTCGCTGCCGCCGACGGGCGCACGGGTCGCGGTGACGTTCGCCGCGGTCCTGCTTGCACTCGCCGTGACCGGGGCCGTCAGCGCCAGGCTCGGTGGCGCACGCAGAGGTCCGGCGGTCGCGCGGTTGGTCACCGGTGGCGCGCTGGCGATGGTGGTCACGTACGCCATCGGGCAGCTCGTTGGTTCCGCGATCGGGACCTGACGACCGAGGCTCGTCGCGATCGGGTATTCGCGGTCACCCCGGCGGGAGATCGGCGACCGGCTGGAGGTGCATCGTGGTGCCGGACTGCTCGAACAGGTGCGCGACGGTCGCCCGGCCGGGGTCGGCACGGTAGGCGTCGAGCGCCCCGGCCGACGGGAAGCGAAGCACGTGCACCTCGACCTGGCCGTCCGAACCACGCAACCGCCGCTCGACCCGCCCGCCGTGTGCCCGCATGACGGGGAGCACCGCTCGCTCGTACGCCTGGAACGCCTCGACACCGGACGCGGGCACGTGGAAGGTCGCGACGTACAGGACGCTTGCCTCGATCGGCTCGGACGCCAGCGCGGGCGAGCTCTCCCAGATGGTCCCAGGGCGCTCGAGGTAGTTGCCGCCGGCTGGGCCGAACCCGAGCTCGGCGTAGAGGCCGTGCGCGTCGCGGGTGTGCAGCATCCAGCGCCAGCCGGCCGCCGCGCCCTCCTCCACCATGGCGCGGGCCAGCGCCCGGCCGACACCACGACCGCGGTGCTCCGGCGCCACGACCACGTCGGCGAGGTAGCCGAGGGTCTCGCCGTCGGCCATCGCCCGAGCGAACCCGACCAGCCGGTCCTCGTGGTACGCGGCAAGCACGCGCCACGAGCCGGCCAGCTGGCGCTCGACGACGTCGCGGGTCCGAGAGCGGGCCCAGTACGCGTAGCGCTCGATCAGGTCCCAGGCGGCGTCGAGATCGAGCCGGGCGCGGTCGTCGTCGAGCTCGTACCCGCCGGGCAGCGTCATCACGGGCCTCCGGTCAGAGCTTGCGGAGGCGGATGCGCTGGACCGAGTGATCGGCGGCCTTGCGCAGGACGAGGGTGGCCCGACCGCGGGTCGGCAGGATGTTCTCGCGGAGGTTCAGCTCGTTGATCGACTGCCAGATCCCGGTGGCCAGCTCGACCGCCTCGTCGTCGGACAGCACCGCGAACCGGTGGAAGAACGAGGCCGGGTTTGCGAAGGCCGTCTCGCGCAGGGCGAGGAACCGGTCGACGTACCACTGCTGGACGTGCGTAGTGTTCGCGTCGACGTAGATCGAGAAGTCGAAGAAGTCCGACACCGCGAGCCCGGCGCTGCCGTCGGCTCTGGCCCGGGCCGGCTGCAGGACGTTGAGCCCCTCCACGATCAGCACGTCCGGTCGCTCCACCACGGCCCACTCGCCGGGGACGATGTCGTAGGAGAGGTGCGAGTACACCGGCGCCTTCACCTCGGTCGCCCCGGACTTCACCTCCGACACGAAGCGCAGCAGGGCGCGCTGGTCGTAGGACTCGGGAAACCCCTTCCGCTCGAGCAGCCCGCGCCGCTCGAGCTCGGCGTTCGGCAGCAGGAAGCCGTCGGTGGTGATCAAGGAGACCCGTGGATGGTCCGGCCATCTCGCGAGCAGCAGCTGCAGGAGGCGCGCGGTGGTGCTCTTGCCGACCGCGACGCTGCCGGCGATCCCGATGACGTAAGGCACGCGCTCCTGCTGCTCGCCGAGGAACGTGCCGGTGGCGGCCCGAAGACCATGGATCGCCGCGACGTACAGGTTGAGCAGGCGGGACAGCGGCAGGTACACCGCTGCCACCTCGTCGAGGTCGACGTTGTCGCCGAGCCCCCGTACCTCGTCGAGCTCCTCGAGCGAGAGGGGGAGCGGCGTGCTGGCCCGCAGCGCCGACCAGTCGATGCGGTCGAGCTCGACGTACGGCGTGACCTCGCGCACAGCGCCCACGCGCGGAACCCTACGGGCTGGCCGGGGTAGGGGCCGTCGACCGAGGCGTGGCTGTTCGGGCGGCGGCGAGGCGGCTAGCATGTCCACGCTGCCTGATCTCCGGAGGAGACGGCGGCACACAACAGAACACCGATGACGTCGTCGTGTGGGGGAAGCCGGTCTGAGTCCGGCGCTGACCCGCAACCGTAGGTCGTCCGTCGCCCGCCCAGCGGGTCGCGGACGGTGAGCCGGAGCACCCACTGACGACCGAACCGGCTCCATCAACACCGTCGTGGCCTACGGGGCGGAGCCTCCCGAACCGTCGTGGTTCGCATCCCGCCCCCGTTGACGTCCTGTCCTCCGGACGTCGCCGGGGGCACCGTCGTCCCCACGGCTGTCTTCTGGTGG
>Ga0136637_1000187_pt1 | contig 12844 bp, 10 predicted proteins | sample AntDrymUQ8572106_2_FD_105497 | JGI IMG/M metagenome (GOLD analysis project Ga0136637, IMG submission 105497) | Polar desert sand microbial communities from Dry Valleys, Antarctica - metaG UQ857 (21.06) | ecosystem: Environmental > Terrestrial > Soil > Desert | place: Antarctica: Dry Valley... | reverse complement strand
CGCAGTTCTTGCCGTTCGTTGTCCAGTCCAACGAATTCTTCGACCACGCACTCGGAACGTCGGCCGGGTCGCTGTCGCCCCGCACTAATTGGCGAGACCTCTCCACGTTCGAGTTCGCCCTCCCGCCGTTCGACAAGCAACGGCGCATCGCTGACCTGCTTTGGGCCATCGCTCGTCATCACCGAGCCCTGCAGGACTCGGCTCGTCGTATCGCGGACGTTATGGCCCACGCGCTCGATGACGCGCGCTACCCCGACTGGCCGCTCCGGACGGTAGGCGAGCTTGGAGATGTGCAGCTAGGGCAGCAACTGCACCCGAAATATCGCTCGGGCCTAAACGTCCGGCGGTACCTCCGTGTCGCCAATGTCCTCGACGACCGGATCGACGCCAGTGATGTCCGTGAGATGGACTTCAGCGATCGGGGTTCCGAGAAGTTTCGGCTGGAGCCAGGCGACGTGTTGCTGAACGAGGGGCAGAGCATCGAACTCGTTGGACGATGCGCCATGTTTCGAGGCGAGATCGACGACTGTTATATGCAGAAGACTTTGCTCCGCTTTCGCGCGGGGGAAGCGATCCTCCCGGACTTCGCGCTTGCTTGGTTCGGCCGCTGCTTTCTCCGGGGCGAGTTCGCGAGACTCGCCAAACGCACAACGTCGATGGCGCACCTGACCGCAGTGCGTTTCGCAGCGATGCCTATGCCCGTTCCAAGCATCGACGAGCAACGTGACCTGATCGCGCGGACTACGACGCTCAAGCGCGCACGGGCCGCTATCGGCGACGAGGGCAGTCGCCTCGAAGGCCTTCGCCGCTCTGTTTTCGGCAACATATTTGGAGCCGACTGATGCCCCAGTTCAACGAAGCCAACTCGGTCCGCGATTTCATCCGCGATGTGATGGATTCGGCTGAGGTTCCGTTCGTGCCGGGCAGCGAGCTGCCGCGGGATACGGACGACGTTATGCTGGACGTGCTCGTCAAGGGCGCTTTGATCGATCTCAACCCGGAGATCGCGGCCCACCCCGCGAAGGCTGAGGAGGTGATCTACCGGCTCCGTGCGATCTTGATCGCCGCGCGTACGAGCCCGCACCCGGTGGTCGCGAACGAAGAGTTCATGGCTTGGCTAACGGGGCAGAAATCGATGCCGTTCGGACCAAATGGTGAGCACCGTACGGTGCGGCTAATCGACTTCGAGAACCCAACTGGCCCGGCAAATCAATGGGTGATTTCGACCGAGGTGACGTTCAAGCAGGGGCGGGTGGAGAAGCGGTTCGACCTGGTGCTGTGGTGCAACGGTTTCCCGCTGGTCGTGGGCGAGGCGAAGACGCCGGTGCGGCCGGCGTACACGTGGATCGACAGCGCCGCGCAGATTCACGACGACTACGAGCAGAGCGTGCCACAGTTCTTCGTGCCGAACGTGCTCTCGTTCGCGACCGAGGGCAAGGACTTTAGGTACGGCACGGTGGGCATGCCGATCGAACTGTGGGGTCCGTGGCGTGAGGAAGCGACTGATGACGATGCTCCGGCCAAGATCGGCCTCGTCGCGGTGCAGGATGCGGTGGAGGGCGTGCTGAACCCGTCCGCCGTCCTTGACTTCTTGCGGTTCTTCACGATCTACGCGACCGACAAGAAGCGTCGGAAGATCAAGATCATCGCCCGATTCCAGCAGTTTCAAGCGACGAACCTGATCATCGAGCGCGTCCTGCTCGGGAAGATCAAGCAAGGGCTGATCTGGCACTTCCAGGGCTCCGGCAAGTCGCTGCTGATGGTGTTCACCGCGCTGAAACTACGGGCGATGGCTGCGTTGACGAACCCGACGATCCTGATCGCGGTCGACCGGATCGATCTCGACACTCAGATCACTGGTACGTTCAGCGCGTCTGACGTTCCCGCACTGGTGTCGACGGACTCGCGCTCGCAGCTGCAGACGCTTCTCAGCCAGGGGGCTCGCAAGGTCATCATCACCACGATCCACAAGTTTGGTGAGGCGCCGGGAGTGCTCGACGCCCGCGACAACATCATCGCGATGGTCGATGAGGCCCACCGCTCACAGGAAGGCGACTACGGCCAGAAGATGCGTGAGGCGCTGCCAAACGCGTTCTTGTTTGGGTTGACCGGCACGCCAATCAACAAGCGTGACCACAACACCTTCATGTGGTTCGGCTCGCCAGAGGATGAGGGTGGCTACCTGTCGCGCTACTCGTTCCAGGACTCGATCCGTGACGGCGCAACCCTGCCGCTGCACTTCGAGCCGCGGCTATCGGAGATCCACGTCGACCAGGACGCGATCGACGCCGCCTTCGCAGAACTCGCCGCCGACCGCAACCTGTCCGAGAGCGACAAGATCACGCTGTCGACGAAGGCCGCCTCGATCGAGGTGCTCATCAAAACGCCGTCGCGGATCGCGAAGATCGGCGCCGACATCGCCGAGCACTTCAAAGCCAAGGTCGAGCCCGAAGGCTTCAAGGCCCAGGTGGTCGTCTACGACAAGTCCGCCTGCGTCGCCTACAAGCACGAACTCGACCAGCACCTAGGCCCGGATGCGTCGACGATCGTGATGTCGAAATCCCGCGGTGATTTTCCGAACTGGGCCAAGTGGACGCCAGGCGCGGAGGAACTCGAGCAGATCGTCGCCCGGTTCAACGATCCGGCCGATCCGCTCAAGATCATCATCGTCACCGCCAAGCTGCTGACCGGGTTCGATGCCCCGATCCTTTACTGCCAGTACCTTGATAAGCCGCTTAAGGAACACACCCTCCTGCAGGCCATCACGCGGACCAATCGGGTCTATCCACCCAGTAAGACCCATGGCCTGATCGTCGACTACCTCGGGATCTTCGATGACGTCGCCAAATCACTCGCGTTCGACGAGCAGTCGGTTTACCGGGTCATCTCGAATATCGAAGACCTCAAGATGCAGCTCGTGCCCGCGATCGCCGGTGCGCTCGCATTCTTCCCCGGAGTCGACAGAACAGTCGGTGGCTACGAGGGGCTCGTACAGGCGCAGACGGCGATCGGAAATGTTGCGATCAAGGACGCGTTCGGGTTGGCGTATAGCGCGGTATCACAGCTATGGGAAGCGCTGAGCCCAGACCCGATGCTCGCGCAGTACCGCGGCGACTACCGCTGGCTGACCGATGTCTATGAGTCCGTCCGCCCCTCGGACATCACCGGCCGACTGGTCTGGCACGCGCTCGGCGCCAAGACCATCGACCTGATCAACGAGCACGTCCAGGTCGAGATCCCGCAGAGCAGCGATACGATCGTGCTCGACGCCCAAACCATCGAAGACCTGATGCAGGGGAAGGGCAAGGACGTGAAGCCGGCGGAGATCGAGAAGCAGATCACTGCCCGGATCGCACGACACCTCAACAATCCCGTGTTCGTCGAGCTGGGCCAGCGACTCAATGCGCTCCGAGAGAAGTACGCCGACATCCAGCAGTCCAGCCTGGACTTCCTGCGCGAGCTCCTGGAGCTAGCGCGTGACACGGTCGCGGCCGAGAAGTCCGTGAACGAGGTTCCCCGCGAGGAGCGGGGCAAGGCGGCTCTGACCGAGCTGTTCGAGGCGCTCAAGACCGACCGGACCCCGATCATCGTCGACAACATCGTCAACCGAATTGATGAAGTCGTCCGCGCCGTCCGCTTCGACGGCTGGCAGTCCACCATCCGCGGCGACCAAGAGGTTCGCAAGGCACTTCGGAAGACTCTCTATGTCCAGTTCAAGATCCCCGACAACGATGTGTTCGAGAAGGCGCTCGGCTACGTCCGCGAGTATTACTGACACTCTGGTTGCTTGGCAGAGAGGGGCGGCCCCGAGGTCGAGGAGTTGAGGGTTGGGCCCACATGTCGGATCGGAGCTCCGGCAGCAGACGAACTCGGCGTTCGCATCGAGCCATGGTTGTCAGGGTCGTTCAGTGGCCCACTGCCGGTTCCGGTGGCGGACGGCGCTACGCCACGTATCCACATGGCTGAAACGTATCGTCGGCCGCGGCGTGATCGGGCGCGATTCCCGAGGCGAGAACGGAGCGGCGGTACCTCCACTCCACACCACCCCGATGCGGGCGCATCTGCCGTTTACGTTGCGTTTGCGCACCACGACCGCGCGAGTCCGCGCGGTCGTGGTGCGTGCTGATCCATGGCGTGGGCACGCTGACCGCCATCTGTCTTCTCGATCTCGCGTAGCACCAATTACCCGGAAGCCCCCTTGACGATCGCATCTGTCATCCCAATGTCGTCCAAGCCGATGATTGGGTCGACGACGATCCAGAAGTCCCCGGCTCGTGAGGTCGTCCCGCGTCCGCCAACGCGCTGACCCGTACGGCCGCACTCGTCACGGTTCCCAGCCTGGCGCGCGGGCGTTCTCGGCCTTGTGACGGATGAGCTTGCGCTGGTGGCGGTCCGGCTCGATCACGGGTCGACGTGGCCATCGCCGGCGGCCCGTGTCTCGATCGGCAAGGACGGGACTGTCCGGGTCAATCCCGCCTTCGCGTACGACAGCTCCATCGCGCTCGGCCGTCGCGTGTCGGGTGTCGCGTTCAGTCATACCGTCGAACGCGGTCTCCTCGTTGGTCGGGGTGTGCTCACGGGCTCCCGGATGATCGTTGCCAGGTGGCTGTGAAATCGGCGTGCTGGGGTCTATGGCCGGCTCGCGGCGGGTGGGCGTCGCGGCGATCGTCTGCTCGTGCTCGAGGGGTATGGCGATCGACGGGAGGTCGGGTTCGGTTCGGCTGATCTTCTCGGCAAGGGCTTGGAGGCGATCGGCGTCCCGATCGGGGGCGACGGACTCCTCGGCGTAGAGGTGCGTTTCCTCACGGGCGCGGGTGAGCGCGACGTAGGTGCCTTGGCAGGTGGCGTGGGTTGAGACAATGAGGTGGGCGGTGTCGGTCGTGAGGCCTTGGGCGGGGAATGGATGTTGGACGTACGCGAGCCTGAGTTGCGCGGCGTCGGCCTGGTCGATGCTCAGGTTGACGGGCTGCCCGATATGGAGCGCGAGCCCGATCGTCTGGGCGTCGGGGTCGACGTCGTGGATGGTCGCGGTGGTGCCGTTCCGTAGCGGCCCGTGATCGCGGTGGTTGATGGTGCGACGGATTTGGACGTGGTCGCCGGGGTGGAGGGTGTACGGGCGGCCGGGCGCGGGGATGGTGTCGGTGCCGAGTTCGGAGTGCTGGTGGCGGATTGCCTGGTAGCGGGCGTTCAGTGCGTCGAGGTGGTCGTTTGAGGTCTGGGCGAGCACGATCGTCGTGCGCCCGTTCTGAGTGTCGGTGTGGGCGGCGTCGAGTGCGGCGTCTTCCGCTCGGGTGAGGTCGGCGCTCGTGTGGACGCGCGCGCGGGCGGCGTAGCCGCGGATCGCGCGCTCGTGGTGGCCGTCGCGGAAGCGGGCCTGGTCGCGACGGTCGGCGGGATCGTGGGCGCGGAGGTTGCGGGTCAGAACGGCCCGACTGTGGTCGGCGCGGGTGGCGGCCTCGAGGTGGGGCCAGAGTCCGCCGGCGCCGACTGGCGGGTTCTGGTGCGGGTCGCCGACGGCGATCAGCCTCGCGCCGGAGGTCTCGACTGCGGCGAGGAGGGCGTCTTGTTCGCGGGTGGAGGCGAGGGCGGCTTCGTCGTGGATGATCGTCGTCTGCGGTCCAAAGAGGACCGTGCCGTGGGTGATCGCGTTCTGGAGCGCGGCGAGCGAGTAGTGGCGAGTGGCGACGGCCGGCGCGGTCAAGATCGCGCGCTAGGCGCTCGGCCGCCACGGAGGCGGTGCTGGTGACGATGATGTCCCGGCCGGCGTCGTGGTGGGCGCGGGCGATGCCGGTCAGCGCGGTGCTCTTGCCGGTGCCGGCCTGGCCCTCGATCATCACGAGTTGACGGTCTGAGCAGGCGAGCATGATCGCCTGTCGCTGCTCGTCTGACAGCCGGCCTCCCCGACCCTGTAGCTCGCGGTCGAGCCGGTCTGCGTGGTCGACGACAGCGTCCAGGTCGAGCGCGGTGATCCGGTGTTCGATCACGCGTTGTGCGGTGCTGATGGCGGTGCGTTCGCGGGCGCGGTGCTCGCGGGTCGTGCCGTTCCCGTCGGCGAGGCGGAGGAGCTCGCCGGCGTCACGCAGCTCGACGAGCGGCCGGAGTGCGTCGTCGATCGGGATGCCGACGGAGCGCTCGAGCGCGACCGCGCGCGCCTCGCGGGCGGGGAACGTCGCGTCGAACTCCGTCAACGCGTCGAGCACCCGGTCCGGCGCGGCCGGCGTCAGCGGTTGACGCTGCTGGCGGCGGAGCACCTCGACGCGCTCGGGCGTGAACCCTATCCCACCTGCCGTGCGCCGCCACTCTGCATCGAGATCGGCCGCGGTGACCGCGACCTTGCCGGCGCGGGTGATCGTCCCCATCAGTCGTTCCGCGGCGGGGGCGAGCTGCCCGTTGGCGAGCAGCAGCTCGAGGCGCTCGTGCGCGTCGGCGGCGGCAGGGCCGCCTTCGGTAATCACCGCACGCAGATCGCGCTCGGTCGCGCTTAGCCGGTCGCGGATCGCGGCCTGGACCTGGTGGTGGCGGCTCGACCAGCGGTCCAGCAGCCCCTGCGGGACGCCGGCCAGCTCGAAGTACCGCTCCCCACGTCCCGTGCCGCGCTGCACAGAGAACCCCAGCGCGTCGAGCTCGCGGGCGAGCTCGCTCCGGTATGCCGCGCCGACCTCGCGCTGATGCTGCAGCCACGTCCGCGAATCGATCGCCACGAGCCGTCCATCGCGGCGGTGCGCGGCGTGCAACAGGACATGCGAGTGCAGCTGCGGGTCCGGCACCTGATCGGCAACGGCGCGGGCCGTGGTGTGCCGCCAGCTCGTCGCGACCACCCCAACCGCCTTCGCATGCAGAACCGTGTCCGCGTCCACGCGTTGACGCAGCATCGGCACGTGCCGGACCGAGTAGTCGAGCGCCCGGCCGATCGCGATCTCATGCGCGGCCTCGATCTGCTCACGCAGCTCCGGCGAGCCAAGCGCCCAGACGGCGCTGACCGACTTCGGCGCGGAGAACGTCGCGTCCAACGCCGCGACCGCCTCACCACTGCCGCCTACCCGGCGCAGCTCGCCGCCGGAGTCGGGGCGGCGGACGTCCATCAACGTGCGCAGCTGCTCACCAGTCACGCGCGCGTTGGCGTCGATGCCGAACAGGTGCGCTCCGCCCGCCCAGCGACCCGGAGCCTCGACCCGTTCCCCGTCCTTCAGGTAGTAGTCGCCCAGCTCCGAGGACCTGGCCTTCCCCTCGAGGTACTCGGCATACCCGCCCGCCGTGCCCTTCGTGATCTTCGCGACGATCAGCACCCCAGACCCCCGACTCCCACCACGTCCGTCGCCCACCGATCCAGGCATACACTCCACGCACTGAGTGCTGAGGGCCCAAGACGTCCCAACTCGTCCCAAGACGTCCCGCCCGAGAAACGCCCACGGAGGCCAATCAGCGGCACGGGCTCGGTCGTGTTCATGATCCGGCCGGGGCGGCGAGCGTCCGCCACGGCTCGTCGCGGTGAGCGGCGGTGAGGGTGAGCAGCTCCCAGTCGGTGCCGTCGAGGTGTAGTCCGCGGCCGGCGGGGATCGCGGCGATCTCGCCGGGCGAGAGCACACGGGTGCGCTGCGTGGACACGGTTCGGCTCTTCTTGCCCGGGTCGCTGAATAGGCTGGCGTCGCTGGTGCGCGAGATGACTTGGCGGTCGTACTCGCCGAGCATCGTCGACACCGCCTCAAGGGTGGTCGTGTCGGCGATTCCGGGCAGCAGCAGCTTGGCGCCGAACAGGGTGAGAAACCCGTCGGCGGCTTTGCCCCAGCGGGCGCGGGCCTGCGAGAGGTCCTGGAGCGCCGCGAGGAGCGTGAGGCCCTGCCCACCTCCCTCCGACGCGATCTGCGGCAACTCCTGAAGTGGAGCGATGTTCGCGACCTCGTCCAGTGCGAACAACACCCGCTCGGCGAGCTGGCCGGCGGCGTGCGCCCGGTATGTCGCCCGCCGAACCTCCGCCAGGAGGCCGCAGACGACCGGTGCGACGGCAGCCTGCTCATCCGCCGGCGCATAGATGAACACGGTGTCGCTGCCGGAGATGAACGCGGCGGGGTCGAAGTTCGGATCGCTCGCGGTCGTGAGCGCGCCCTCGCTCGTATACGCCTGAAGCGCATCCGCGGCCGCGGAGAACACGGAGGACCGCTCGCGGTCCTCCGTGTTCAGTAGGCCGAGCAGCGAACCGAACGCCAACCGGCTCGCGCGCTGGTCCTCGAGCAGGATTCCGGGCGCGTCGAGTTCGTGGCGCATCACCCAGTCAACGACCGTCTCCATCTCCTTGCCGTGCACGGCCGCAGCGTGCAATAGAGGCGCCAGCAAAGCCTGCGCGCGGTTGGCCCAATGCGAGCGATCGGTGGTACCGGTCCCGACGGTCACGGTCATCGCTCTGGCGATCACGACCGCGCCGTCCCACGTCAGCGCGCTGGTCACCGGCGACCACCGAAGCTGCTCGAGCCCCGCCGGCAGGCTGCTCGCGCCGGTCGGGTCGAACATCCACACCCGCCCATCACGCGCCCTGGCTCGCGCAGTAGCACGGGCGACATCCGGCTTGGTAGAGGTCACGATCGCCGGGCCCGCGTGCGCGAGCACCGCCGGGATGATCACGCCGCTGGTCTTGCCCGACCGCGGCGGGCCGAGCAGCAGGACGGCCCGCTCCGGCCGCGCGAACCGCCACTCCCCATCGTCGCCCGCGCCGAGCCACACGCCACCACCGGCCCGTCCGGCGAGCGTGCGGACCGCGCGCAACGGGTCCTGGCCGGCAGGGATCGCGAGCGTGCGGACCGCGCGCAACGGGTCCTGGCCGGCAGGGATCGCGGGCGTCCGTGCCGCGCGGGGGTGCGCGTGGGCGCGTGCGATGAGCGTGTCGATCACGACGACCAGGACGATCACGAGGATCAGCGCGATCGCGACGCCGGTCGCGCCGAAATGAATCGCGCCTACGATCAGGAACACCGCACCAAACGCGGCGACCTGCACCGGCGGCTTCGCGATCCACCGCCGCCGGCCCTCGGTCTGATGCGACGGTCCCCACCCGTCCGGCCTGTCCACAGGACTCATCTCAGCATCCTCCGGCGGCTACGCCTCCAGCAGCCGCTCGATCCGCGGCCGCAGAAACCGCCACGTGCGCCCAAGCCGACTCGCCGGCAGCTCCCCGCGGCGCGCCAGGTAATAGACGGTCGAGACCGGCAGGTGCAGAAGCTCAGCGACCTCAGAGGCGGTCATCACCTCATCGCGCGTCAACGGCACGCGACCGCCAGGGTCGCGCGAGCCGGTCATCTGCGGGGGCGCGGTGAGCATGCCGGTCACCATGCAGGCTCGCCGGGGACGGCGCAAGGGCATCTGAGGACGTCCCCGAGGATGTCCTGGGACGTCTTCGGACATCTACACTGGAACCGCTGGAAACCGGCGACTTTCGGGAAGGGGAGACCGTCTTGGAGAACGAGCACTTGCGGGCCGCGATCACGTGCGCGGGACTGACGCTCGAGGAGTTCGCCGACATCGTTCAGGTCGACGTCAAGACCGTGCGGCGCTGGCTCGCGGGTCGCACCCCGTACCCGCGGCACCGCGCCCGGGTCGCGGGCGCGCTCGACGCGACCGAATACGCGCTCTGGCCCGACGCCGTTCCCGCCCCGGCCACGTCCGGTGCCCTCGAGCCTACGACGCATGTGACCGGCGACGTGATCGCGGGCTACGCGTACTCGACGGATCCCGCCGCATCGAACGCCGCCGAGCTCCTCGGCGCAGCGGTCGAGTGGATTGAGATCGTCATCCTGAATCTCGCATCCCAGCCCGGGGTCGCCGCGCTCCTGCGCGCACGCGCCGCTGACGGCTGCCGCGTTCGCATCATCATCGAGGATCCAGACGAACAGGTCGAAGCGCTGCTCGACATCGACGCGATCGAGGTCCGCGCCTCGCCCGCCGGCGAGGACCACATTATCTACCGCGCCGACCACGAGATCCTCCTCGCCCTCAGACACATCAGCTTCGCCGATCAGTCGCCGCCGCTGATCCACCTCCGCCGGACCACCGACGGAGGGCTGTTCGACCGGCTCGCCGACGACTTCGACGACCGCTGGCTCAAGGCGACCCCGCTCACCCGCCGCGAGCAGCTCCACGCCTACCTCGCCGACACCAAACTCGAGCCCTGGCCCCAAGCCGACCAGACCTCCGAGCCAGACCCGCCACCGCCTCACGCGCCCTTGCGGCCACCGGAGACTCCCGCTGTGCCGGCCGCGGACGCCCCGCGCCGCTGGCCACGATGACCGCCCGACCCAAACGCGCCGCGCGGCGCCGCGACATCAGCACCGGAGCGCCCTGTCACGAACTCGGCGCAATTGTCGCGCGTGCCGCCGGCCGGTCAAGGTCGGGGCCGCGCGGTGACCGGGGTCGCCGACGTTCCGCGGCCCCTCTCTTGACTGCCCGTCGGTCACGCGCAGAGCTCCGCCGAAGTCGTGACAAGGAGAGCCCTCGCCAACCCGCAGAACCGAGCGCATCATGCAACGGGTCGTTGCACAGTTGGCCCAGCCGACACTCGCCGCGATCCCGACCAGCTCACCGCCAACCTCCGACGCCCGCCCACCGCCCAGGGTGATGAGCACTCCTCGACCCGATGCTCGGATCGGTGGCGATTGTCCAACGGGTCCTTGAGCAATTAGGATGACGCTGTGCGGGTCGCCCCGGATCTCTACTCGGCGGTCCCGCCGCACGTCTTTGTGCGGGCTTCGACGGCGGTCGTCAGCTCGCTGGCGACCGCCGGCAGGTCGGGCAGTGCCGGTTGCAGCTCCGCCGGCGCCTGTTCCGTGAGCGCCAGGTCGCCGGTGACGTAACGGGCGACGGCGACCGGAGTGCGTAGTCCGCGCAGCGCCCACTCGGTGACCATGCGATCACGGCCCGGGCGCAGGATCAGGCCGATGGTTTCGTGCTGGCCGGGCTGACGTTCCAGCTCGTCGACGGCGTTGGGTTAGAAGTTCATCTTGCGGGCGAACTCGGGTTTGAAGTGCTCGACCTTGAGATCGATCACGACGAACCGGTTCAGCAGGTAGTTGAAGAACAGTAGGGTGGCGCCAACGCGGGCGTCGCGGACCATCGTCTTGATGTCGGCGAGCCACTGACCGTAGACGGCGGGCTCAGGCGCCGGGCCGTCGCTGGGCCGCGTCATGACGTCGTCTCCTCGACGGGCTTGGGCGGGGTCAAGTTCCCGGGCGCGAAGGCGCGGTCGAGCCGCTCGAGCTCCTCCGGGCGGAGCTTGGCGCTGAGATAGCGGTCTGTGGTCGCGAGGTTGGCGTGTCCGAGGAAGTCGCGGACGAAGACCGCGTCGGAGGTGCGGGCAACGAGGCTGCCGGCGGCGTGCCGTAGGCCGTGCAGGCGGACCGGGCGCAGACCGGCCGCCTCGCACGCGCGCTTGTACCGGCGCCGGAGCGCGGAGCCGTCGAGGCGACAGCCGAGCCGATTCGCGAGCACGTAATCGTCCGGCCCGATGAACTCGTCCCGCGAGCCGAGCCGCGCAAGCGCCGCCGCGGCCGGCATGGAGAGCGGGACGAAACGATGCCGGCGGCCCTTCGGAAGGGTCTCCTCACCGGCCGAGAGGCCACGCCGGACGAGCAGCAGTCGGTCGGGCAGGTTGACGTCCTCCCATCGGAGCGTGAGCACCTCTCCGAGGCGGAGGCCCGTGTAAAACAGGACCCGGAACGCTTCGGCGTCCTGGCGGTCCTCGGCGCCGCGCGCTGCCAGCTCAGCGGGATCGAAGATCTCCCGCGTCGCACGATGCTCCCCACGCTCGCAGCAGCGCGCGAGCGCCTCAACCTCCTCAACCTCGTAGTAGTCGAGCGCCGGCGGAGGGTCCTCGCGCCGCTTGTCCGTGGCGGTGACGGGATTCGACGGGAGGTTGAACGCGTCCTCGCGACAGGCGTAGGTGAACATCGCAGCGAGCACCTGGCGATGCTTGTTGATGTTCCGCGCGCTCAGGCCCGCCGCATCCAGCGAGCGCAAGAACTTGCTCACCTCCCGCACAGTGACATCGGCCGCTCGGCGATCACCGAACGCGGCCATGATCCGCCCCGGACTCGTCCCCGGCCCTCGCCGATGCGGCTGCCCCGGCTCGCGCAGCAGGAACGCGTAATCGACAACCGTCGAGGGCTTCGCGCCGCGCACCTCGGTGAGCCAGGACAGCCACTGGCGCCCAAGCTCGCGGACTGTGAACGCTGCCTCCTGGGCGCGACGTCGCTCGTCGCCGCTCAGCGCCAGCTCGCGCGCGTGCGCCTCCATCGTCGCCACCGCCGCGACGTTCGCCGAACGCTCATCGAGCCAACCCTCGGGGCAGCGCCCGCGCCGCTTGCGCCACACGCCCGTCTCGTCCTGCTCCTGCCACGCCCGCCCCAGCCGGCGCTGGACGAGCTTCCACGGCTCCGACGCAGACAGTCGGCAGCGCCAACGGGCGTCCCAGTACGCCACCCCGCCAGCGCCGCCACGGACGAGGACGACAAGGTTCGTCTGCTGCGGATCGGTCTTCGACACGACTCAATCGTAGCGCCGAGATCGGATTGGTCATCAACTGGTCATCAACTCGGCTTGGTCATCAGATTGGTCATCAAACGTACCGAACAGGCCCGTGATTGCTGGACATCAGCCGATCTGACTCCCAATGATTTCGGCGTTTCGCACGCCCGTCCACGGCTTTGCAAGCAGGAGGTCGCCGGTTCGATCCCGGCTAGCTCCATCGATCGGGGAAGTCCTGGCCGCGGGCGAGCTAAGCGATAACGCGATAGCGTTTACTAAGGATGCAGCCAACTAAGCGATCGCAGCCTACGCATGGCTAGCCCTGCACCGCCGCCTT
>Ga0136637_1000186_pt1 | contig 12865 bp, 10 predicted proteins | sample AntDrymUQ8572106_2_FD_105497 | JGI IMG/M metagenome (GOLD analysis project Ga0136637, IMG submission 105497) | Polar desert sand microbial communities from Dry Valleys, Antarctica - metaG UQ857 (21.06) | ecosystem: Environmental > Terrestrial > Soil > Desert | place: Antarctica: Dry Valley... | reverse complement strand
TGGCCATGCCGGGCGGCAACATCTTCCATGGCGACCTGTCCTGGCCGTTCGCGGCCGAGGAGTCGCAGGTCGGGACCTGGGGGGTGGAGACCGACGAACCGCGGCTGGTCTACGCGGCCAGTGGCGGGGCCCTACGCGGGGGCGCGGTCAGCGGGATCGGCGGGCACAATGCCGCGCACGCCCTGCTTGCCCACTCCTAGGTCAAGCGACAGGTTGGCCTCGGAAGGTGCCGGTGATCGTCCCAGTCCCGTCCGAGATCAGGTCTGCAAATGGTAGGACGACATCCACGGTGGTGGTCCCGCTGAACCGAAGCTCGCCGGTCCCGTCCACGGGCACCCCGGCGCTGAATTCGCAAGCGGAGAAAGTCAACTCGGCACCGCCTGAGATCGGGTCGTAGGTGAGTGTCCCACCGAGGTCACAGCCCATCTCAAGGACGCTGTCGCCGTACCAGTCGTTGTACTCGACATTGTTGAACACCGAGTCCTCGATGGCCGACACGGTGGTGACCACGTCGACGTACTCAGCCTCGGTCGCGGGCGCGTTCGGCACGTAGGGGTCAGCAACCGCGCCGTCGCACGGCGTGATCCGGCTGACCGGAAGCTCGCCGTCGCCCAGAAAATCGCCGATCAAATCGTCTACACACCGATAGCCCCAACCGAAGATCACGTGAGGGCCGCCGTCGAGGAGAACGAGGTAGGACTCGGTGAAACGGGAGAAAACCCGCATCGCGTTGTCGGCTGGGGTGTTCGGGTCGGTGTTGGAGTTGAGTACGAACACCGGGTAGGCCGCCTCGGTTATCGGTGCTGGTCGCTCGACGATGTCCGAAGTCGACGGCCAGACCAGGCAGGGTAGGTCGCCGAAGGCGATGCCGCCCAATGGCTCCTCGTCCAGACCGGCGGCCTGAGCCGCGGCCACCCAGGCGTCGAGCCGCTCTCGCGGGCTGCCCAGATCGGGCAGGTAGGAGTAGTCCTGGCACTCGACGGCAAAGAACATCGCGTCGGAGAAGGCCGCATCGATCTCGGGTTCGTAGGTCTCTGCGTCCTGGGCCCTGGCACTGTGGGCCAGCCTCGCGAGCGGGACGAGATTGCCTTCGGCGGCCGAGTTCACCGCCCGCTGCAACTGCATGCGTACCCCAAGGCCGGAGGCGAAACCGCTTGCGGCCGAAAACAGGTCGTCCTCGGTGAACTCCCGCGACTCCAGGGTCCCATCCGGCAGCGGGAACTCGTAGACGATCGGCCCCTCGTCGAGTTCCGCGGCGAGGTCGTTGTAGGCCCGGATCGCGTCCCCAGGCGCATCCTCGGCGCAGACGGACGCGCGGTCACAGGCATCCAAGGTGGCATTGACAGTGTCGCCATAGGCCTGAGCCGATTCGATGTAATACGGAATGATCTCTGTGCTCAGGTCGACCACCCCGTCCACGATCAGGGACGCGACGCGCTTAGGGTGAGCGGCGGCGTAGGTCTGCACGTACTGCGTCCCATAGCTTTCGCCGTACAGGCTGAGCTGGTCGGCCCCTAGGTAGGCGCGGAAGGCCTCCAAATCCTCGATGGCCTGGGCCGTGGAGTAGTAGGTCATGTCCTGCTCGCTGACCCCGGACTCGGCAACGCAATCGTCGACGAATGTCTGAGCGTCGTCGATGACCTGAGTTCGCTGGTCGGGATCCCACACATCAGCGGTTGTGTCGTAGTAGCGGCCGGTCGCTTCGTCGCAGCGCACCGGCTGGGAGTCCCCGATCCCGCGCTGGTCGAAGAAGACTATGTCGTAGTTGTCGGTGATGCCTGGGGGCATCGCGTCGGTGTAGCCCTCGGCCGAGGCCAATCCGCTCGATCCCGGTCCGCCGGTGACGGTGACGAATGTTCCCTTTGCCGCACCCTCGGCACGACGGATCGCGAAAGTCACCTCCCACTCGGTGTCGTCGTCAGAGAAGTGATCCCGCGGTACGGACAGGCGCACGCATTCGAAGTCGGTGATGTCGGAACAGTCCTGTTCGGAGACCATCACGAAGCGGGGCGGACCGGGCCGCACCCGGTCGGCGCTGCCGTTGGCCGAGTCCACCCCGACCACCTCGGCGGCGATACACCCGCTCAGCAACAGCCCGATCGGGATGAGGGCCAGCAACCGGTGGCGCCGGATCACCTCTTCGCGGCCCCGGTGCTGAGCACGGCCGACAACGAGTCCAGCGCGCCCGGCACCAGCGAGTAGTAAACCCAGACCCCTCGCTTGTCCCGGCTGACCAGGCCCCCCTCGACGAGGATCTTGAGATGATGGGACACGGTGGGCTGGCTCAGTCCGACGGGCGCGATCAGGTCGCACATGCACACCTCCCTGTCGGCCGCCGCGATCAGCGAGAGCAACCGCAACCGGGTGGGATCGGCGATCGCCTTGACTCTGCGGGCCAACTCCGTCGCGTCTCGCGCGCTGAGCGGCGCGCGCATCAGCGGTGCACAGCACAACACCGCCCAGGTCGATGTCGCGGCGATGGCCAGGTCGGTCACCCGTTCAGTCTGGCGTACGTATTGACAGCTGTCGATGTGTCGTGCAATGTCTGAGACATAGACAGTCATCGATGTCAGGAGCGTTAATGAACGAGTCAACGGATCTGGCCCTTCGGGAGCAGGTACGGGCGCGGTACGCGCAGGCCGCAATTGCAGTCCGCGGGGGGGCGGTATCCGAGCAGGTCCGGGCGGTCGAGTCCGAGTGCTGCTCGACCACCTGTTGCACGCCTGCCAATGTGGAGGGCGACGGGTGGTCCGGCGCCGGCCTGTACGAACGCGGAGTCACCGATGGCCTTCCCGACGAGGCGGTTGCTGCCAGTCTCGGATGCGGAAATCCGTTGATGGTGGCCGACCTTCGTGAGGGGGAGCGGGTCCTCGACCTCGGCTCGGGAGGCGGCATCGACGTACTGCTCTCGGCAACGGGTCGGTCCGACCGGTTGCGCGTACGGCGTCGACATGACCGAGGAGATGCTCGACCTGGCCCGCGCCAACGCAGCCAGGGCCGGTGCCGACAATGTCGAGTTCCTCCGCGGCGACATCGAAGCGGTCCCGCTGCCCGACGGGGCGGTCGATGTCGTGATCTCCAACTGCGTGATCAACCTGTCGACGGACAAGCCAGCAGTGCTCGCCGAGATGTTCCGGGTCCTCGTACCTGGTGGGCGGATCGGCATCTCCGACGTCGTCGCCGAGGACACCCTCACGCCCGGGGAGCGGGTCCGACGGGGTTCCTTCGTGAACTGCATCGCCGGAGCCCTGTCACGGACCGAGTACCTGGACGGGCTCGCGGCCGCGGGATTCGTGGACGCCGAGGTCACCTTCACGCACGAGGCGGCACCCGAGATGCATGCGGCGATCATCCGGGCCACCAAGCCGTAGTGACCTAGCTGACGAGATCAGGGTTATCGGGTCATCCGACCTGGGCGATGACCCCGGAATCCCCGATGTCGCTGCACTGGCTGGAGATCTCGATGGCCGAGAGGATGTCAGCGTCGGACTGGATCCACTGATCTGGTCGGTTGATGGGCGCGGTCGAGAGTGTCCAGCAGGGTAGCCAGTCCGCCTACTGCTCGACCGTGGCGCCGGGCGCTCGTCGTGACGACCAGGTCACGAGGCCGCACGACCGGACGGCCGTCCCTGTCCAAGCTGTCGACCAGCGCACGATCCTCGCCGACCCGCACGGACGGAAACTCCCCGATAGCGGCATACGCGTCGGCTCGGACCGCGAGGTTGGCGCCGTAGACGTGATCATGTGAGCGACCGTGGACTCCGGCGCGGATGATTCGTCGGTACGCTGCTGCGGCGCCGTGATTATGGTGCAGCCCAACAGCACCGAGTCCCGCCCGAGACAACCGGGCCATTCCGACGACCGCCTGGTGTCCGGCTGTCGCATGGGCCAGCACGTCTGTCACCCAGGTGGAGGGCACAACAGAATCCGCGTCGGTGTTCAGAATCCACACCTCTCGCGGCGCGGCGTTGCCCTGACGAGAGGGCATGAGGTCGAGTGCTGCACGGACTCCCTGGGCGCGCGCGTCGCCGACGGTCGCCGATGTGTCGTCGGCTACGAGCACATGTGGGAGCCCGGCCAGCGATCGGTCGGCACGGCCGAGGGTGTCGTCGGCGCAGTGGTGCCCGACGACCGCGACGGCCACGTGTCCCACTGCTCCGGCAGTCAGTGCCTGCTGCAAGCTGATCCGGACGCTGCGCAGACAGGTCGCGATCCGGAGGGACTCGTCTCGGGCCGGCACAACTACGACGACGTCCACGAGTCGGCGGGGGTCGCGAATGCTCATGCCTTCTCGTCGATCTGTGCGGCAGTCTTCTGGGAGATGTCGAGGATGAAGTGCTCGTCGAGGTGATGGACCAGGCTCGACCCGAGCGCTGCGACAACCTCGGCGTTGGCCTGTTCGCCGGAGCAGTGCGCGTCGGCCGGGTGGTCGCGCCAGTGGGCCGTGACGAGGTGGCCGCCGGGCGAGAGCAGCTTGACAGCAAGCTCGATCGTGGCGGCACGTGTTCGGGCGGGCAGGTAGTAGAGGAACTCGCTCAGGACGACGAGATCGCAGCTTCCGGGGGCCAGATCTGGCGGTTGGACAGGCGTTTGCGCCACGTCGATCCTGACGTGCTCGCTGGCCACCAGGTGCCGAGCCCCGGCGATGGCTCTCGGGCTGATGTCGCTGGCGGTCAGCCGATCGCAGCGCCGGGAGAGCTCGGCGGTCAGGTGACCCAAGGAGCAGCCCGGCTCCCAGGCACAGCGGTAGCGCTCACTGGGCAGGCTGGCCAGCAGGACCGAGCGCTTACGCCGCTCGTACCAACTCGGCCCCGCCTGCCAGGGGTCGGCGTTGCCCTCGTACAGCGCCTCGAAATGCACGCCCACCTCATCGTCGCCGGGCGCCGGCCGGATCAGCATCTCGTGTCCGTCGGTGAAGTGTTCGACGACGTAGGGCGGGAGCACCGGTCCGATTTCGGGCGTCAGGCCGTCGAGTTGGCTGGCGTAGATCTCGATCGCGGCGCGCTTGCTCTCCCGCTCGGTAGGGCCCAGTGCCACCCGGCGGATCTCCGGCCACGGGATCTCGGGATCGGCCGGGCTCAAGCCGTGCCGCATCCAGACGGGATAGGACCAGCGAACCGCGCCGGCGCGCCGGGCTGCCACGCCCGCAGCCCTGCCCACCGCCCGGTGGTCGGGGTGCGGATCCTTCGTCCACGGGGCCAGGACAGCAACCCGCCCGCCCCCTTGTATCGGATCCACACACAAAGCCTCGGTCAGCGCCTGGGCCATCGCCGGCTCGTGGTCAGCGAGCATCCCGTCCGGGAGATCGAGCCGATGGACCTCCACCCCGTCAAGTCCAAGAGCAGTCATCGCCTCGTGGAACTCCCTGATCCGGATCTGACCGAGGGCAGCGGCCGGCTCCCCGGTGTCACCGTATGACGCCTCACCAGCAGTGACGAGAACCATGACGATGCGGACGCCGGCGATATGCAGGCGCTGCAGGGTGCCGCCGACTGCCAGGGTCTCGTCGTCTGGATGCGGTACGGCGACGACCAAGCGGTCTCCGGAGCCGAGGTCGAGCAGGTCGGCCGGCTCGTGGGCCCCGAGGGATTCCAGTGCACGGGTCCACGTGGATGCTCGGTGACCGGGCGCGGTGACGACCCGGCTCATCAGAGGATCACCCAAGGCAGATCACCCAACGCGTCGACCCGGGCCTCATCCGGACACCGGCCCGTCCGACCACGGCTCGTCGAACTCCGACGCTCCCAGGCGGGCCAGATCCCGCTCGGCGTGATGCTGTCGCACGAACACCTCGAGATCGGCCAGGCGATGCGCGAAATCACCGTCTCGGCCAAGGGCCACCGGTCCGACCACCCGGGGCAGCCGCCGGGTGCCCACGTCGACGGCGGCCTCGACGGCGCTGCGGCAGATCAGCGCGAGCCGGGTCAGTTCCAAGGCCGGGAGGTCACACAGCTGGGTCACTGGGTCGACCGGAGCGTCGTTGAGACGCTCGGCGGTCGAGACGAGCGTTGCGGCGGCTGATTCCACGGCAAGGGACACCGCGCCGAGGTGGGCCAGCCCATGCTCGTCGGGCCTACGGTCCCCAAGCACTCGCAGGGTCGCGTCCAGCAAACCCTGCAGGCCACCGAGCCAGACCGCGGCAACGCCGATCCCGCCGAGGTGCAGGCCGGTCCGCTCGAGATAGAAGCCGGCCGGACCCACTGGCGGGCTATCGATCGGGAGATTGTCGATCTCGACATCGAGGCTTGCGCTGGCATCCATGCCCAGGGCCGGCCAACTGCCCGGGATCGATCGGAGACGCTCGTCGCGTACCCCGATGTCGAACAGGTGTAGCTCGCCGGCGCCGTCGCGGGCCGTCGTCAGGGCCCGATCCAGCAGCAGCGCACCGGAGCAGAAGCGCATCAGCCCGGCCAGGTAGTCAGTGCCGTCGCGGTGCGCCAGGGTCAGGCCGGTGCCGCCGGATGCGGAGGCCCAGACTCCGTACGACGCCCCCGGTACGGCCGATCGACCGGCCTCGGTCAGGATGGCGAGCGCGTCCAGATGGCCTTCGAGCAGTCGGGCGATGACCAGATCGGTCCTGCCGAGCGCGGACAGCAGTTGCCAGCGTGCCAGGAAGTCCCGGACCGAACTCCGCTCGCCCAGTTCGGTGGCCAGGCCAGGCAGCGCATCGGCCAGCCAGGCCTGGACTTCAGCAGGTGCCATCGAGCGGTCGAGCTTGACCGGCAGCGGCGCACCGATGAGCAACTCTCGCGCTCCACGCGGTACCGCCGAGGAGCTCGCCATAGGAAAAACTTACGCCGTAAGAGGTTCTTCGCCCATGTGATCGACCGCACAAGTCAAATGTTTCGTCTGCGTTACGGCGCCGGTAGTGTGCGAGGGATCCCCCACGTACGTCGGGTCGGACCTCACGCGGGGTTCGGCGACGGTGCGCCATCTCCGTCCCGTACCCGCAGATCAGGTTCGCTGCCGGCGCTAGGAGTTCAGATGACCTCGGTTGCCATCTACGGGCTGGAGAACGCCCCCACTAGTCACGAGCGACTGCTCGGATGGGTACGAGAGGTGGCCGAGTTGACCACTCCCGAACAAGTGGTGTGGGTCGATGGCAGTCCGGCCGAATGGACCCGGCTCACCGACCGGCTGGTGGAGGCAGGCACCTTCACCCGCCTTTCGAAGAAACCGAATTCGTTCTGGGCCGCCTCCGACCCCTCCGACGTAGCGAGGGTCGAGGATCGCACCTTCATCTGTTCGGTTCGCGAGCAGGACGCAGGTCCCACCAACAACTGGATGGACCCGGGCGAGATGAAGGCCGTCATGACCGAGCTGTACCGGGGGTGCATGCGGGGCCGCACCTTGTTCGTCATCCCGTTCTGCATGGGCTCGACCGAAGCCGACGAGCCGATGTTCGGAGTGGAGATCACCGACTCCGAGTACGTCGTGGTCTCGATGCTGGTGATGGCCCGCAGCGGCCAGAAGGCGCTCGAGGCGATGGGGTCCGACCGCGACTTCGTACCCGCCCTGCACTCCGTGGGCGCCCCGCTCGAGCCCGGACAGGAGGACGCGGCCTGGCCGTGCAGCGACACCAAGTACATCGTCCAGTTCCCCGAGGAGCGCACGATCTGGTCGTACGGCTCCGGGTACGGCGGCAACGCGCTGCTTGGCAAGAAGTGCTTTTCGTTGCGGATCGCCTCGGTGATGGCCCGCGACGGCGGCTGGCTGGCCGAGCACATGCTCATCCTCAAGCTCACCAGCCCGGCGGAGGAGACCCACTACGTGGCCGCCGCCTTCCCGTCGGCCTGCGGCAAGACCAACCTGGCAATGCTCGAGCCGACCATTCCGGGCTGGAAGGTCGAGACCTTGGGCGACGACATCGCCTGGATGCGGTTCGGCGAGGACGGCCGGCTGTACGCCCTCAACCCCGAGTACGGGCTGTTCGGTGTGGCGCCCGGCACCGGCTGGCACACCAACCCCAACGCGATGCGCACGATAGAGAAGGGCAACTCGGTGTTCACGAACGTTGCCCTGACCGACGACGGCGACATCTGGTGGGAGGGGATGACAGAGGAGAAGCCGGCCCATCTGACCACGTGGAAGGGCGAGGACTGGACGCCGGACTCGGATTTCCTGTCCTCGCACCCGAACTCCCGGTTCTGCACGCCGATCAAGCAGTGCCCGATCCTGGCCCCGGAGTACGACGACCCGAACGGTGTGCCGATCTCGGCGATCCTGTTCGGTGGGCGCCGCAAGACCACGATCCCGCTGGTCACCGAGTCGCGGGACTGGCAGCACGGTGTCTTCATGGGCGCGACGCTGTCCTCGGAGACGACCGCCGCCGCGACCGGCGCGGTCGGCGTCGTACGCCGGGACCCTTTCGCGATGCTGCCTTTCATCGGTTACAACGCGGGTGACTACTTCAACCACTGGGTGCAAACCGGCAAGAGTGCCGATGCGACCAAGCTCCCCAAGATCTATTACGTCAACTGGTTCCGACGTGACGCGGACGGCGGCTTCCTGTGGCCCGGGTTCGGCGAGAACTCCCGCGTCCTCAAGTGGGTCATCGAGCGCCTGGAAGGAAGTGCCGCGGCGGTCGAGACGCCGGTCGGTCACGTGCCGACCCAGGACTCTCTCGACACGGAAGGACTCGGGCTGACCGACGAGCAGATCGCCGCGGTGCTGGCCGTGGACACCAAGGAGTGGCGTGCGGAGATCCCGCAGATCGCCGAATGGTTCGACAAGATCGGCGACACTCTGCCGAGCACCATGCGCGACGAACTCGAGACCCTCAAGCGCCGCCTCGACGTCTGACGTGCGGATCTTGGGGGGTCACACGATGACTCGGAGTCCAACACCGCGCTAGGACGCACCGCCGGCCGGCCTGCTCCGTTAGCGTGTCTTCGGGCGAGGGGAGAGGCGGGACTGGTGCTCGGGGCGTATCAGCAGGTCCTGCGGACCCCGCATACCCTGCCGATGATCGCGGTCGGGCTCCTCGGGCGGTTGCCGCTGTCGATGGTGGGCATAGGCAGCCTGCTCTTCGTCGAGGACTACACCGGCTCGTACGCCCTTGGCGGTGCGGTTGCGGCGACTGGTGCGGTGACCACCTCGTTGTTCGGGCCGGTGATCGGCCGGGCGGCCGACGCTTACGGGCAGCGCCGGGTGCTGCTGCCGATTCTCGGCGTCTTCGCTGTGGCCGGGGCGGTGTTCCTGTGGGCGGTCCGGGAGGACCAGTCGAGATGGATCATGTTCGGGGCCGCCGGCGTTGCCGGCGCCTGCATCCCGCCGGTATCCAGCATGTTGCGGACCAGGTGGACTTATCTGCTCAGGGGATCGCCTCGACTGCCGACAGCCCTGGCCTTCGAATCGGTCGTCGACGAGTTCACCTTCATCGTGGGGCCGGTACTGGTCACCTTCCTGTCCACCACGGGTCACACCACGTCCGGGGTGGTGACCGCCTTCGTGCTCGCCACGGCCGGGGGGCTGCTCTTCGCCGGGCAACGCAAGACCGAGCCGCCGCCGGGCGGAGCACACGTGAGTCGCGGCCCGTCGGCAATGCGGATTCCAGGATTGCGGGTGTTGTGCGTCGTCGGGTTCGCTATTGGCGGGATCCTTGGCGACCTGCAGGTCAGCCTGGTCGCATTCTCCGACGAGGTGGGGGCGTACTCGCTGTCCGGCGTGCTGATCGCGTCGCTGGCCGTTGGATCAATGGTGTCCGGGATCCTGTGGGGAGTCCTGAGCTTCCAGACGCCCCTGCATCGGCGGCTGATCACCGTTCTCGTCGGGTTGACGCTGCTGAGCATCCCCCTGGTGCTGATCGGCGACGTACTGCTGATGGGGATTGCCGTGGGTGTATTCGGTTTCGCAATCTCACCCTCGCTGATCACCTCGTTCACCCTGGTCGAGGTGCTGGTACCCAAGGCGATCGTCACCGAAGGCTTCACCTGGGTGGGCACGGCGGTGGGCCTGGGAGTGGCCGTCGGCGCATCCTCCGCGGGCCTGTTGGTGGAGTCATTCGGTGCCAATCAGGCGTTCCTGGTCGCGACTGCGCTGGCCCTGACCGCGGCGCTGACGGTCGCCAGATTCCAGCGCTGCCTCTGGCCTGAGGCCCGGCCCGGCTGGACACGGTGGGCGCAGCTCGACCCGGCCAGGGCTGACCGGTTGACATGACGGGTCGTGGCGCCCCAGCAGACGGCACGCACCGGCGGGCGCCCGACGGCTTCACCCGATGGCCCGACATCGAACCGCTTGAGGTGCAGATCTCCAGCGGGCAGGCACGGCTGGCGATCGACCTGCGCGGCGGCAATCTACGCCGTTTGGTCGTCGGGGACTGGGACGTCCTCGACGGCTATCCGGCGGGCACGATTCCTGCGGGTCGGCGGGGCGGAGTCCTACTGCCCTGGCCGAATCGGCTCTCCGGCGGTCGCTACGACTGGCGGGGTTCGACGTTACAACTCGATGTCGCCGCGCCGGACCGCCCCACTGCCAGCCACGGGCTGTTGTCCTGGCAGCGCTGGTCTGAGCTGGCGCGCATCGACGGCGCGGCGACCGTCGGGACTGTGCTCGAAGCTCGGCCTGGCTACCCGTTCCGGTTGGCCGTGGCAGTCGACTACACGCTCGCCCCGGATCACCTCGAGGTGACCGTCCGGGTTCGCAACGTCGGAGACCAGCGGGCACCGTTCGGCGTCGGCATGCATCCCTACCTCTACGTCGGTGCAGTTTCGGACGGGGGCATCGGAGACTCGGATCTGAACATTCCCGCCCGTACGGCAGCAGACGTCGCCGACGGCCTACCCACCGGCCGGCGTAGCCCCTTCGACGGCGCGATCGGGCGCATTGGTGATCGAGCTCTGGACACCCCACTGACCGACCTGATCCGCGACAAGGACGGCTGGGCACGGCTGCGGCTGCGCGGATCGGTCGGTGAGTTGGTGCTGGGCGTGGACAAGCAGTGGCCGTGGCTGCAGGTCTACTCCGGCGACACGCTCCCGGAGGGCCAGCGCCGACGCAGCCTCGCGGTCGAGCCGATGACCTGCCCGGCGAACGCTCTGGCCACCGGCACCGATCTGCTCGTCCTCGAACCCTCCGCTGATTGGGCGGGGAGTTGGATGCTGAACTGGTCTGCCACCGACCGTACGAGAGCGGATTCATGATCGTGAGCGCCGGGTGTCACCCCCGCGTAGCCGAGGGGTCGGCTATCAGACAACCGGACCCGTCCTCGTTCGCCCTTGCGACACAGACAGTGGCTGACTAACTCGATGCGGCGACGAGCCCGCTGTCAGTCCCTCGTGGCAGAGTCGAGCCGTGGAGAAACGCAGCAACCAGCAGATCCTCGATGCAGGCCTTGCCGACTGGCGCAAGCTGGCCCAGGCACTGCACGCGCGCTACTCGATCCCGGATTACATCGTGGCAGCGACTTTCGTCGCCGCGGTGTCACAGGTCGCCGAGGCCGACGGTCACTACCCCGACCTGAGACTGAGCCGCGGCGTCATCGACGTCTCGCTGTGCACCCATGAGGACGGCCTGTGGGTCACGCAGAAGGACATCGACATGGCAAGAAGGATCAGCGAGATCGCCCGCCAGAATGGACTCGAGCCCGAGCCCGCTGCGGTGACCCAACTCGAGATCGCGCTCGACACCGCGCACGAGAACAACATCGCCCCCTTCTGGTCGATCTTGCTCACAGGTAGCCCGGACAACAAGATCTATGACTCGATCTTCGACCCCACCGGCCGGGTCCCAGGCCTGTGGTTCCAGGGCACCGAGGACCACGACATTCCCCGCCAGCGCTGGCACTTCGACCTATGGCTGGCCCCCGAGGTGGCCGACGAACGGATCGCCGCAGCCGTGACCAACGGCGGGTCCATCGTCGACGACGCCGAGGCACCATCCTTCACCGTGCTCGCCGACCCCGACGGCAACCGGGTCTGCATCTGCACCGCACTCGAGCGAGACCAATAAGGGTCGGGCGTGTCCGTGCAGGTGCAGCCGGCGACCGCGGATCGATGGGAAGACCTCGTCGCGGTCTTCGGTCGACGCGGGAATGATCCGTCGTGGTGCTGGTGTCGCCTGTTCCTCAGCTCGGGAGCCGGCGTGTCCTCGTCGTCCGGCTCGACCGAATCACCGCCGGCTTCTCCGAAGTTGCCCGCACGTTCCCTCCGCGGCCGGTCATGCAGGTCGTGATGTGACTTGCGGCCATGCCCAGGGAAGGGTGAATCAGTCCTGGGCATCGCCCACGGCCGGTGACGAATCAACTGCTTACCGGCGGTTCGGCTCTGGCTGAACACTGCCGAGCGCGGTCAATCAGGCATCCGAGGATGATCGCCGGCATGGCTGATTTCGTTGGTGCGGTTGACCAGGGGACGACAAGCACCAGGTTCATGGTCTTCGACCACGACGGCAAGGTGGTCGGGCGGCACCAGCTCGAACACCAGCAAATCTTGCCGCAGGCAGGCTGGGTCGAGCACAACCCGGCCGAGATCTGGGAGCGCACGTCCACGGTCATCCAGACCGCTCTGCAGCAGGCCAACCTCACCAGTGCAGACCTCGCCGCACTCGGCGTCACCAACCAGCGGGAGACCACAATCGTCTGGGACCGGACGACCGGACGGCCGTACTACAACGCGATCGTCTGGCAAGACACCCGGACCGACCGGATCGCCTCGGCATTGGATCGGGACGGGCGCGGGGACGTCATCCGGCGCAAGGCTGGCCTGCCGCCCGCGACGTACTTCTCCGGCGCGAAGATCCAGTGGCTCCTGGACAACATCGACGGGGTACGGGAGGCAGCGGCCAGAGGCGATGCGGTCTTCGGCACCACCGACACCTGGCTGCTGTGGAACCTCACCGGCGGCACGGACGGCGGCGTCCACGTCAC
>Ga0136637_1000185_pt1 | contig 12871 bp, 14 predicted proteins | sample AntDrymUQ8572106_2_FD_105497 | JGI IMG/M metagenome (GOLD analysis project Ga0136637, IMG submission 105497) | Polar desert sand microbial communities from Dry Valleys, Antarctica - metaG UQ857 (21.06) | ecosystem: Environmental > Terrestrial > Soil > Desert | place: Antarctica: Dry Valley... | reverse complement strand
TTTGCCACGCGAGACGCATCTCAGGTGCGGTCATGGTGTTTCCTCCTCCGCGTTCTCGGTCTGGAGCTGTGCGACCTGATCCGCAAGCTGGTCACACATCGCCGCGTACTGAGCGGCCTGGAGCTGCGCCTCACCGAGCTGCCCCAGCAGTCGGTGGATCACCCGCTGTGGTTCGACCTGACGATCGCTCACGGTACTCCTCCATGTCGGGCATGTTGAGGATCAAATCCTAGGAGAGGAACACTCACGGGGAGGCACCCTTCAACGTTTGAACCTCCCGCTGTAGGACCGTCACATCACTTCTAAGCTGAGCAATCTGGGCGCGTGTTTGGGTGCGGGTCCGCCTAAGAACCTCCCAGGCCACACCGAGCTTACCGTCGATACTGACGTACACACCACCACTCGGACCAGAGCCGAGAAGCTCAGCGGGCAGGTCCTCGGCAATGGGACCGACGTGCCAGGGAGCCGCGGTGCCTAGCTCCGCCTCCTCAGCCACGTACTTCCACAAGTTAGAAGGCGCATTGTCAAACTTAGCAATGAGAGCGTCGTCTATGGCTCTGATCTTAGTCTTACTTTGAACGGATGACGTCTGATACAAAGTGGAACAATAGAACGCCACATCGGTGGTCTCGGTTTTGTTCTTAACTGCCACACCGCCGCTGAAGAAAAGGATCCCGTTGTTAGTACACTCCATGAACTGTTCTGCCGAGTTGTTGATGCCAGTCCTAAACTGCATGGTGCCGCCGCTCATGAAGGCTATCTTCACGACGTTGTTGGGAGTGCCCTGAGCGGTGTTCAGGAGGTTCAAGTCGATCCGGCCACCTCCGATGGAGGTCTTGTAACGATCGACCCGAACATAGCTCTTGAGGCCGGCGGTACCGGTGGCGCCTGTCGAGTCGGTCCAGGTCAGCTGCCCCTGGCCGCCATACATCTCCAGTACCGGCTCGCCGACATCGTTCTGGTACCGGGAAGCGATGATCTGCAGGATGCTGTGCTGATTACTGAAAGCATCGGTGATCGTACCTGCCTTCAGCTTGGTGTAGTTGGTGGAGCTGGTGTCCGGATAGACCCGCAGTTCGGTCGGCGCGGTGCCACCCGGGTTGAAGACGAATCTGGCTCCAGTCTCCCGGGTCCGGATCTCGCCCATCAGCATCGCGGAGCCGTCGTTGCTGATTCGGACGGTCTGCGCGTTCGACGGGTTGTAAGCGAAGAAGCCCTGCGGGTCGAACCCGACCCGACCGCCGGTCAGAGCGGTGGCGAAGTTGGCACCGATCACCACGGCAGCAGTGAGGGTGCCGGCAGTGATCTTCCCGACGCTGACGTCTGCGACGTGCAGGTTGTTGATGACCGCGGTACCGATCTCGGCGCTGCCGATCGCCGCGGCCTTGATGTTGCTCCGCTCCACGGCGCCCGGGCCGAGGTCGAGGGTCACGGCCTGCCGGGCGGTGCCGCTCGCCTGCGCGCTGGGGCCAGAGGCGTTACCGGACCGGTCGACCGCGACGAACCGGAAGAACATCGTCACCCCGTACGCGGCTGCGCTGTAGGAGGTGACCCCGGCGCCGCTCATGGTCGTATACAGGGTCGCGCCGGACGGGGTGAAGCCGGACTGCTGGCTGGCGTGCACCTCGGTCCGCAGGAAGTCCGGGGGCATGGCCTGGCCAGCCGATCCGAGTCCGTTCCACTCGATCCGAATCGACCCGAACAGGGTCGAGGTGACCGGCGTCGACGGGGTCGGGGGGGCAGCCGTGTCGCTCGCCAGGGTGTGAAGGGTGATCGCGGAGAAGGGGGCGTAGTTGCCGGCCTTGTCCCGGGCGCCGACCCGCACCTCGATCTGCTCGCCTGGTGCCAGCCCGGACCACGAGAAGTACGGGTCGGTGGGCATCCCGCCGAGCTTCCACATCGACAGCCCGTTGACCATGTTCGCCTTGGCGGGATGCGTGTACCGCCACTGCAGCAGGTAGTAGTCGAGGTCGTCGATCGCCGTGTTGTCGGAGTTCAGGGTCACTGGATCCCACTGCGCCGAGGCCGCAGACTCGATGATCCCGTTCGCCTCGTACGCGAGGCTGTTCACGACTACGCCTATCGGCGCCTTGGGGCCGATATTATCGACAAGATTGTCCGGGACCGGGCGGGCCTGGCTGGTGCCGGTGACGGTGGAGCCACCCTCGATGCCCTGGATCCGCCGCACCAGAGCAGCCCGGCCCTCGGCGAACAGGTCGTTCAGCACGACGGTGCCGCCGATCTTCCCGACGTTGTCACCGGTGAGCATCCACTGCTTGATCCGGAGACGCTCCAGGCCGCGGCCGGCGTCGGACCACACCCAGTCGCCGACGTCGAAGTGGTCGAGCGGCCTGGGGCCATCGACGACGGCGAGGCCGTGGCTCTTCTCCATAGAACCGGTCACCAGGCCGGTCAGGGCGTGCTGGGTGTAGGCCACCAGTGTGCCCTGGTCGGTGATGTTCTTCTGCGACGAGAAGCTTTCGATCTTCCGGCCGCGGTTGGCGAGTGCCGTCGCGTCGGTGATCGTGTGGTACTTCCCCTCGCCGCCGGCAACGAGCAGGGTGGTCGCAGTGTCGCGGACAGAGTGCTTCCGAGGTGAGTCGGTCAGGTCCCGACCGGCCCGGAAGATCACCGGGGGCTGGGTCAGGGTCCGGTCGACGGAGTGGCTCTCGCCGTTGTAGACGCGCAGCTCGTTGCCGACCATCTCGAACTCGCACATGCCGTACTCGACGAGCGCCTGCGCGACCTGCAGGAAGGTCAGGCCGGGGCTGAACTTCAGCGTGATGATCTGACTGAAGGCGACGCCCACCGAGTCGGTGGTGTTGCTGAAGCTGGACCAGACCAGGTTCGTCAGGACCCCGCGGGCGACGGCTTCCTGCAGCAAGGTCCGGAGGATCGTGCCGGCGGTGCAGGAGTAGAAGTGCGTGTCGTTCTCGCCCTCGGTGGTCTGCTGGCTGGGCTGGCCCCCGTTGGGCACCACCTGGGCCTCGGTGAGCCACTGCTCCGTGAAGTTCCCGCTGAAGCTCCACACCGCGTCGGGATCGACGTCGTCGCCGCTGGACTCGGCCAGGATGCCTTGCAGCTGCGGCCGCACGATGCCGTCGACCACGACCCGGACGTTCAGGTCCTTGTCCTCGGTGACGTTCTCCCGCAGCACCTCGAAGTTCACCCCGGTGGCGGGGTAGGTGAGGGACAGGGCGCCAGCATCGTTCAGGAGCGGCGACAGAGTCCAGGTCTCCACGTCGGGCAGCGGGCAGCGGACGGTGCCGTTGCTGTTCAGGGCGAGGAACTCGACGTAGCCGGGCATCACCTGCGGCGCGGTCATGGCGTGAGGTACTTCCTGCGGCCCACCAGCTGGACCCGGATCGGGTTGGGACTGGTGTCGGTCAGGGTGAAGGTGGGCGGGGTGCCGGGCGCGAGCACGAACCACCGGGCGTCGCCGCCGTGAGTCACCAGGCCGTAGTTCGGGACGAGACCTCCAATGCCGGAGAGCTCCCAGGTCCGGCAGTTCAGAACGATCGCCTGACCGGCGGGAATCACAAACCCGTACTGCACCCACACCCCACCCGACTCGATCTTCGGGTTGGAGCAGGGGCCGTGGAAGGTGACTACGAGCTCGTCGCACGGAGCGGTCGCGGCCGCGAAGCCGGGAGCCGTCAGCGCGCCTTCGCCGGTGATGTCGGCCGCCACGTTGACGGTGTCCTCCCAGAACGCCATCCACGAGCTCACCGTCACGGCGAACTCGGCTCGGGTGGCGCCGGCCATCGTGGTGAAGTCGATGACCTTGGTCACCTCTCCCTCGAGCCTCCGCTGGGTGCCGTCCGGTCGGGTCTGCAGCAGCACGACCGTGCTGGCGCCGAACAGCCGGGTCAGCGCGTCGACGTGGGCGAACAGGAGCTCCCTCGAGCTGGCGCCAACCGGGATGAGGCCGTCCTCGTCGGCACCGAGCACCCACATCGTGAGCACCACCTCAGCGGAGTCGTACCTCTTCCCCGGCGACCGGATGCTGCCGTGCCGGCCAGGCACGATGGAATCGGCCCCGCGGCGACCCGGCACCCGGATCCGGCCCGTGAAGCTGGTGATGTTGTAGGCGAGCGTGTTGAGCGCCGTGCCGTTCACCGTCAGCACTTCGTCGGTAGTGATCACCCGAAGGCTCCCATCTGGGCGAGGGTCCGCATCTCCCGAGAGGCAGTGTCCGATGAGGTCTCCGGCAGCGGATTCGTGACGTTAAAGATCACGGTGACCTCCGTGGTCTTCCCCTCACCGCCCGCGTTGACACCGGTGGAGACGTTGACGTCAGGCACTCGCATCCCGGCGAGCTGGGCCCGCAGCGCCTGCATGGACCCGAGCCGGTCCTGCAGCGACCGGGTCTGCTCGGCGGCCAGGTAGTCCAGCCGCGCCTGCGAAGGCTTCGTCACCGGCTTGTCGTAGAAGCTCTTCGACACCATGGATCCGTCTTCGGCCCGCACCATCCCGGCCGAGGAGGGAGACCGCGGCGCCAGGGCAGCGCGCTTGCGTGCGATGTCATGCACGGCCCTCGCCCAGGTGGCGACCATGTCCTTGGCCTCGTCCTTCAGCGCCCGAGTGGAGGCGCTGGCGAGGTCCCGGACAGCGGCAACGATCCGGTCCTTCTCGCCGAGCAGCGCCTGGATCCAGCCCTCCATGCTGTCCTCGCCGACCTCCCCGAACTCCTTCGACGGCGATCCGATCCCGAGAGCGCGCTTCGCACCGTCGAGCGCCGCCTTGGCCAAGCGGGCGGCGGTAGCAGCCAGGCTCCCGATCAGGGAGATCAAACCGTTCATGAAGCCGCGGACGACGTCCTGGCCGGCGCTCCACAGCAGACTTCCGAGGTTGCCGAGCCCCCTATGGATCTTCCCGGGGAGGGTGCTCACATACGCGCCGATCTCCTCGCCCTTGGACACCACGGCATCCTTGGCGCGCTGCCACGCACTTGAGGTGTTGGAACTGACCGCCTCCCCGCCCTCCCGGGCCTTGGTGCCGATCCAGTCGAGAGCGCCGCCGACGTTGCTCTTGATGCTGTCCCAGTCGCGCTTCGTGTTGGCCCACAGCTCGCTCCACTTCGTCGAGATGGCGGCCTTGGTCGCCTCACCGGCCTGGGTGCCCTTGGCATTAATCCAGTCCATGGCGCCGCCGACGGCGGTCTTGATGCCCTCCCAATCGCGCTTCGTGTTCTCCCACAGCTCGGTCCACTTGGCCGAGAACCAGTTCTTGACACTCTCCGCTGCCTCGCTCGAGGTGGTCTTCAGCCAGCCCCAGAAGTCGCTGAACCACACCTTGAGCGTGTCCCAGTTCGCGATGATCAGGAATGCGATCAGGGCGATGGCGGTGGCGATCAGGATGATCGGGTTCGCCAGCGCGGCCGCGGTCATGGCCCACATAGCGGTGGCCACGACGCGGATCCCGGTAGCGAGGGCAGTGAGGCCGGTGAGCAGGGCAGCGCCGGTCATCCGGAGCAGACCAAGCAGAGCCAACCCGGCCTGGGTGGTGACACCGAGCAGAGCGAGGCTGACAGCCCGGAGAGCTACCCCGACGGACGTCAGGCCGGATAGCACCGCGGCCGCGAAGAGCCGACCCATAGCCAGGGTCGCAGCAGTGGCCCTGGCCGTGATGCCGGTGAGCGCAGCCATGATGGCGCTGAGCCCGCCGGTGAGCCCGAGCGCCGCCGACACTGCCTTCAGGGCGATGTAGGTCTGCTGGAGCGTCTTCGCGACGCTGATCAGCTTCCCGAACATCACGAACGCCAACCCGCCCACCACGACGAGCCCGAAGAGGCCACCGATCAGGCTCTGCACCGGCTGCGGCAGACCGTTGAAGAAGGTGGTGAGCAGCCAGAGGCCGGCAGCCAAGGCGTTGATCGCCGGGGTGAGCACGGCGGACACGCCGTTAGCGATAGCGCCGATCAACGGGCCGCTGTTGCCCAGCGCGCTCAGGAACCGGCCCACAGCGTCGGCGAGCTGCTGCAGCCCGGGCCGGGCCGTCTCGAACGCCACACCGAGCCCGTGGATCGCGTCCTTCAGCCCGGGGGCGATCCGGATGCCGAGGTCGGACAGGATCGGGGCGACCTTCCCGATGACCCGGAAGATCTCCTCCAACACGGGGGCGAGCGCCCGACCGGCTTCCGACGCGGCACGGAAGAACCCGACCAGCGCGGTCTGGCCCTCGGCGGACTTGAAGAACCGTGCGAGCCGCTCGGTCAACCGGTCGAGCCCCTCGAGGAACGAGTAGCCGGCGTCCTTCCCGGCATTGAAGGCAGAGTGCAGGATGCTGCCGAGGTTGCCGACGATCGAGCCGAGAGTCTTCATGGTCTCGATGCCGTCGCGGATCCACTCGCCGAGCCGGCCGCTCTCCCGAGCCTCCCGGATGAACTCCCTGAACCGACCGGTCGCGTTCGCGATACCACCGGCGTACTCGGTCATCACCTCGGAACCGACGACGGCGAAGTCCAGGAAGGCAGAGGTCAGGTTGACACCCACCGGGATCAGCCGGCGCGCTGTCTCCTCGATGGACTTGAACACCCGGTCGACATCCGCGACCCGGCGGCCCTCGTTCAGGAAGGCACCGACCTGGCGGCCGGCGGCGTTCAGGGAGCCGGCGACCGAGGTCAGCATCCGGCCCATCAGAGGCAGGTAGCGCTCGCCGAGGTTCCGGACGATCGGCGCCAGATCCTTGAACAGCGCTTCCTGCACCGACTTCTTGATGGCGGCGAAGGCGGGGCGCATGTCCCATATCGCCCGCGCGGTGGCGGCAGCGGCCGGGGTCAGCTTCTTCAGGGACTCCTCGAACGCGGCCGCGTCGCCAGACGCGACAGCCTTCAGGGCATCACCGAAACCCTGCATGCCGATGACCACCGCGGCGAGCCCGGCGCCGAACAGGCCCAACACGCCGGGGAGCACACCGAGCACCCCGGACAGGGCCCAAGCAGCGCCGAGCAGGGACAGGATCCCTCCGGCACCGGAGGTGAGAGCGGTGGTCGCCACCGACACAGCGGCGAGCACAGCCACCATTCGGAACAGGGTTCCGATCATCCGCCGAGACGAAGCGTCGGTCCGGTCGACTGCCCGCCGGAAATAGTTGAGGTTGTTGTAGGCGTCCTGGGCGGCCCGGCCGGCCGCCCGAATCCGGGCCGCCCACACGGTCGCCGTGGCGGATCGCATCGCCCGGTGCAGCCCGTCTACCGCCCGGTGCAGCAGCGTGACCTTGGCCGCGGTCTGGAGCACCTCCCGGCCGTAGGAGCTGGTCTGGCGCTTCGCGCGACTAGCGGCATCACCAGCCTTGTCGAGGGCGCCGGCAGCGGTCTTCGCGCCGCCCTCAAGGTTGTCGAGGGCACGATCCGCCTCCTTGGCCTCACCCTTGATGCCAGAGAGGTCCTTGCTGAAGCCGCGGGCCTCCCGACGGGCGGCAGCGAAGTCCGCGATCGCGCGGAAGACGGCGTTACCAGCTTCAGCCACCGCTCACTCCTCCCGACCGGGGAACATTCGCTCCAGCTGCTCAGCGGGAGCCGGACGAACGACCTTCTCTCCGGCGAGGAACCGCACCTTCTCGGCCTTCTTGCCGGCCTTCTTGTCTCCGGCGGCACCGAACGAAGCACCCACCAGGTACTGGGTCTGCCGCTCAACGAGCATGACCTGGCGCTTCCAGTCCTCCTGGATCCTGGTCAACAAGACATCCCGCACCTGTCGCAGCCGGGCCAGGGTCAGGTCGAGGATCTGCTCGTCGGTCCACCCGTACTGCGACGAGATCAGGTCGAACGTCCGCGCCCACACCCGTCGCTGCCAGTCGCCGAGCTCACCGCTCAGCTGCCCTTCCGGCCCGTCCGGTACAACGCGCTCAGGTGGGCCCACATCGTCCGTGCTTTTCCCAGGAGCTCAACCATGTCGTCCTGTTCCTGGGCGGCGATCGTCATCATGACCGCCATCAGCGTCTCCAGGTCGGGGTTCGAGAGCTCCTCGTCGAACGCCTTCCGCTGCTCGTTCGACAGGGTGCCGACGGGCTCCAAGAGCCTGCGGATCAGGGCGATCATCTCCCCGGGGGCGGCCGGGATGGACATCGCGATGAGGGCGGTGAACTGGGCGCCGATCTCGCTGTTGTCCTCGCTCAGCTTGATACTGCCGATGCCGTCGCCCAAGCCTGCGGTTACGACCCGGAGCAGGGCCATCACCTCGAGGGTCTTCAGCCTGCGAACCCGGCACTCGTGGCCGACGATGACCACCTTGCCGGTCGGCGGGACGATGACGTCGAAGTCGGCCACCGGGCCTGGCTCGGTCGTGGTGTCGGCGGTCATGCCGCTCTCCTAGGGTCAGGCGGGGGTGGACAACAGCACGCCGGCCTTGCTCTTGCCGTCGGCGTGCGGGAGCCCCTTCTCGTCCCACTTCGTCATCAGGACCTTGCCGTTGTAGTTCACCTTCAGACCCTCCTTGTAGGAGGGACCCTCGAACCCGATCGGCGCGAACTGCACCTTGTAGAGCCCGAAAGTGAACAGCCGCGGAGCTCCCCGAGCATCCCTGCTGGGCATCTGAATGATCATCGGCCGGGGCGGGACGTTCAGCGTGGCCTCGTGCCACAGGTCCATCTTGTATGCGGTGGCAGCTCCGGCACCGGTGGAGGTATACGGCCGGTTGGTCAGGTTGGCGATCATCGGGAACGGAATGTAGCCAGCCTGAACGGACAGCTCTGCGAAGTTCATCCACGCCCAACTCGACAAGACCTGGTCGTCACCCTCGTTGTCGTAGTCGTCGGTGTCGGGCTCCAAGCTTGACTCGTTCACCCCGTAGATGTCCTCGTTCTCCCGCGCCATGAACGTAGGACTGGCGAGGTACTCGTCGAAGGTGGTCACGCCGTCGCAGATCTGCGCGTGGCTTACAGAAAACGCTTCAACGATGGGCAACGGAACGGTCATGCGCACCTCCAGGTGAACCCCACTGGGGTCTGCCAGTTGAGGCACATCATCACCGCGGCGGCGGCGGCCGAGCAAGATCGGGCCACAGAGAGTAGCGCCAGGGTCATACCTGGCGGAGCACGACTTCCGTCTCAACCAGCTCGCCGAGCAGGTTGAACCGGTGCAGCACGAGATCCGCAGTGCCGCCAGATCGGGACAGCTCACGCCGGCAGGATCGGCACGCGAACTCCACCAGGTTGCCCTCCACGATCCGCACGCCTTCCTCGCCCAGCCGCAGTCGCCCGAACAGCACGCTGGGGTAGGCGACGCAGCGGAATTCGACGTCGGCGGTCACATCAACCTGCTTAGCCGGCTCAGCACCTTCGGGACGACGACCGGCCACGACAGCGCGGACCGGACGAACCCGGCCCCAGCGGCACCTTTCCGTCTGCGGCCGGCTGGGTCCTCAGAGACGGTGGCGAAGAGCTGGGCGAGGTGCTCCACGTCGACCGGGGCGTCATAGGTGCCTGCCTCAGCGGGTGACTCCTGCACCGTGTGGTCGACAGCCCAGGCGTGCGAGTCCATCAACCACGCCTCGTGCCCACCCCATCGGCTGGCGATGACAGGCCCACCGGTGCAGAGGAACTGCACGGCCGGCTTGTTCACGCCCTCGCCGCGACTGGCGGACACCATGCAGTCCATCTGATCGTAGAACCGCAGCAGCTCCGACTGGGGCCACACGTCGGTGTGCAGCACGACGTCCGGCACCCCGCGGGCCCGGAAGGCGGCCTCCGGCGCACCGGTGAGCTTCAGGTGCAGCTCTGCCACAAGCTCAGGACGAGCCTCTCGGAACAGAGACCACGCTCGCAGGAGCGAGGCGGGGTCCTTGCGGCCGGCGAGCACGCCCTCGGCGCAGAACCGGACCACGTCGTCAGATCGGTTCCTCGGCAGGACGGGCCACTGCTTCTCGTTCACGCCCGGCGTGACGACGCCGATAGGCGTGACCTTGTCCAACGCCGCGAAGGCCTCGACGTTCATTCGGCACGGCACCCACAGCTCATCGAGCCACGAGGAGCGGTCGATGTCGTACCGGTCGGACCACACCCTGCGGTCGCGGTGGTAGGTGAGCTCATCGTCCCACCAAGGCAGGTCGCGCCCGGTGAGAGGAGTCCGCTCCCACATCGACCATCCGACCTGCACCCGCCCCCAGCCCTGCATGTCCCATGGCGTCAGGGCCGCCGGGTCGGTGTACCACAGCACCGCGTCATACGGCGGTTTCAGGTCCCGCTCGAACAGCTGCGCCACCACCCGCGGGACAGGGGGCGTCACCGACAGAGGCCACACCGAGACGTCGGCGACATTCCGCAGCTCGGTCAGCAGGCCGACGACATCATTGCCATACCCGCTGACGGTGTCCACCGGGCCGCGCACCAGGATCCGCATTGCTTGGCCCTCAGCGGCCATCGGTGGCTTCGTTGACCGCGTCCACAGCCCGCTGGGCCAGCTCCGGTGTATCCATGACACCGATCAGCCGGTCGCAGTCGGAGGGCTCGTCCCCGACCTGGGTGTAGATCGTTCGGCCGACCTTACGGCCCGTGCGCCATGGCCCGGACGTCACGGCCGGCTCGCCCATCAGTCATTGCCTCCCGTCCACCTCATGCAGCAATCGGCTCGATGCCCTACTCGGTCGGCTTCTCCGCGTTCAGCAGGTCGCCCGCGAAGATGGTGATCGTGACCTGCGCAGGGGAACCGAAGTCGATCCAGTCCTGTTCGCTGATCATGAGATTCGCCTCCACTCCGGGCTCCATGTCCGACTGTGAGAACTGCGCGAGACCATCCATGGTCATCACGTAGTCGAGCACGCGCTGGCTCTTACTGAGACGCACCAGGTGGATCTTGCTGCGACGCACCGTCATTCCTCCTGGCCGGGAGAGTCGGGCGGGTTGTCCCGCAGGTGCTGGCCGGACTCCAAGTAAGCCTGGCCGTCCGCCGCGGCGCGAGCACGGCGAACAGCCGCCTTGGCGATCTTCTCCTGCTCGCGGGCGGTATTGCGCTGCACCCGCTCCAGCTGGCGGTTGTGCCGCTTCTGCTCCCGGAGAGCCTGCCGCGCGGCCTTGTCGGTCATCTTCGCCTCTTGCTCCGGCGCTTCACGCCTTTCCGGCGGGGCAGCGTCTTGTAGACGGCCTTCCTGGACCACCGCTTCACGAACCCACGGTGTCCGAACTTATGGTGCAGGTACCGGTCTTCGCCACTGGGCTTTCGACCGAAATCGACCCACAGTGGCTACCTCCCTCCGCTAGGTACCGCAGCGCCCGTGGGTTCCATTCTGGAGAAAAGCCCGTGACCGGCCCACTGCGCCTTGGATCGCATCCTGCCCACGGCTACGAACTCTAGCCGACGGGATGCTCACCGAAGGTGAATCTCGCCTCCTCTCATCAGTCGGACGCGCAGCCGCCTGCGGAGACAGGAGCCCACTGGCCCCGCCTCTCGACACGGGCCAGTTCCTCAGCGGCCACGATCGCGGGGCTGGCGCTCACCGGATACCGATCGTAGTGCTCAGCCCACCCGGCCACGACAACGGCCAGGGACAGATCCCGGAGAGGCCCGCCGCCAGGTGGGGCATACCGGACGTACCGCAGCAGGCGGCCGTAACGGTCGGTGTTGGGCTGTCCAACCTCACCGACGAGGACTACAGCGACGCTGCCGGGGGGCAACTGCGAGTCGACGTAGGCCCGGGCCTCCTGGTAGCCGCATTCACCACGCTCAGGGGCGTCGATCGCGAATGGCCGGACCCGGACCTCAGCGCCGTCAGGCTCGAGGAGAAGAACCAGGGTGTCACCGTCCACGGCTCGGACGACGTTTGCCCGCTCGTCGGTCGGGACAGCGATCGGCGCGGCGGAGGTGGTCGACTCAGGGGCGGCCGAGGTAGGCGTGAACGGCGTCGTCGGGATCTCCCCGTCGAGCGTGGAGCAACCCGTCAGGACCAGGACGAGAGCTGCCAGGAGGCCGACCACGGATCGGCGGAGTGGGGTCATAGGCGCAGTCTAGCTGTGCCGCGATAGCAGGTCAGGAACCGCTACCGGCCTTGTGAGCCATTTGTGAGAGCCCCGCTGCCTTCACGGCCGGAGGGGTCATGGGTGGTAGGTAGGGCATCGGCCGCGATTGATCGAGAACGGGTCAGTGCACGACCTGCAGGGCATAGTCGTTGACCACCACGGCGGAATCTCCGAGCGGCATCCCCTCGTAGGTCGAGCCGTCGTCCCTCGTCCGATGGGACGGCTCGGACCACCGCTGGATCGTGATCACCCGCAGCCCGCGGTGCACCCCGTACCCGCCCCACCACACATCTCGCCGCTGCTGGAGCAGCGCGGCGTCGGCAACCCGGTGCACGGCGTAGGCGTTCGAGATCGCATCGTCCCGCGCCTGATCCTCATCCGACCGGGTGCTGTCAGCCCAGCACATCAACCGGAGCAGCGGGAACTCCTGGGTGCCGAAGGGGGTGTTGCCCCACCCACCGGTCCGACGGAGCACGATCGCACGGGTGCCCAGCTGGTCGACGTGCTCGTGCAGCCGGAAGGCGAACACTCGGGTCTGGACGTAGCCCCGGACAGCGGGGTCGCTCATCAGGTGCCGGCGTCCGGCGGACTCGAGCTCCATCACCGGCCGCCGAGGAACTGGGTCCGCATCACGCGAATCATGGCCTCCGGGAAGACGTCGCCCATCAGCTCGAACGCGCGGTTCAGGGCGTCGTGCGAGTCGCCACGGCCGAATTCGTACACGGCATAGGGCGCGCTGTACTCCACCTCGCCCACAAGGCTGTCGCCCCGTCGGAAGCTGCGTGAGCTGCCGGACGAGATCAGCTCCCCGGTGTCGATGTGCACCAGCTGCTGGGTCCGGTCGAACATCACGTCGATGGCCTGCTGCCACGCCTCGAGGGCATCGTCGGACCAGCTGGAGCCATCCAGGGCCTCGATC
>Ga0136637_1000184_pt1 | contig 12878 bp, 11 predicted proteins | sample AntDrymUQ8572106_2_FD_105497 | JGI IMG/M metagenome (GOLD analysis project Ga0136637, IMG submission 105497) | Polar desert sand microbial communities from Dry Valleys, Antarctica - metaG UQ857 (21.06) | ecosystem: Environmental > Terrestrial > Soil > Desert | place: Antarctica: Dry Valley... | reverse complement strand
GGATCTCGGCCTGAACCTCCTCGGCCATCGGGTGCGCCGAGCCGATCTCGAGCTTGACCTCCTCGGCCGTCTGCTGGCCGATCAGGAGTTTGTACTCACGCTTGGCGTAGTTGATGATCGCCTCGTCGAGCTCGTCGCCGCCGATCCGGATCGACTGGCTGACGACGATCCCGCCGAGCGAGATGACCGCGACCTCGCTCGTGCCGCCGCCGATGTCGACGACCATCGAGCCCGTCGGCTCGCCGACCGGCAGGCCGGCGCCGATCGCGGCCGCCATCGGCTCCTCGATCAGGTAGGCCTGGCGAGCGCCGGCGGACAGGCAGGCCTCCTCGACCGCGCGCTTCTCGACCCCGGTCACGCCGGAGGGCACGCAGACGACGACGCGCGGGTGCGCCCAGCGATTCTGGTGGACCTTCTGGATGAAGTGGCGCAGCATCTCCTCGGTCACGTCGAAGTCGGCGATCACGCCGTCCTTCAGCGGCCGGATCGCGGAGATCGTGCCGGGCGTGCGGCCGAGCATCCGCTTGGCCTCGATGCCGACTGCGTGCACCTCGCCGCTACGTGAGTCGATCGCGACGACGGACGGCTCGCTCAAGACGATGCCGCGACCGCGCACATAGACAAGCGTGTTGGCTGTTCCCAGATCGACGGCCATGTCGCGGCCACCGAAACCGGTGAGGTAACTGAAGAAGCCCATGAAAAGAGGTGGCGGGACCCCTGCCTCGGTCCTGTCGGCCGCTCCTACGCGGGATCGACGCCGTGGGGCAGTCTACCTGCGCGAAGGACTGCGCCAAGCCATCCCTCTACCCTTGCCTGAGGATGAGGCTCAAGTCGAGGTCGAGCATTGCGGCAACCGGCAGGCCCACGACGTTCAGGTAGTCCCCCATTATGCGTCGAACGAGTGCGGCACCTTGCCCCTGAATGGCGTATCCGCCTGCACGATCGCGCCATTCGCCCGTCTCGACGTAGCGTGCGATGCTGGCGTCGTCGAGCTCTCGAAAGGTCACTTCCGTAGCCTCATGCACAACCTGAGTGTTGTCGGGTTGGAGGAGCGCGAGTCCGCTGAGGACCTTGTGGGTGCGGTTCTGCAGGCGTTTGAGAGTGGCGATTGCGTCGGCTTTGGACGCTGGCTTGCCGAAGATTTCTCCGTCCAGAACGACGATCGTGTCAACCCCGAGAATGGTGCGGCCGGGGCGCTGTTGCGCTCCCGTCTTGGCCTTTGCGAGCGCGTTGGCTCGCACGGTCTCGATCGGCTTGCCTTCGGCGGACTCGTCGACGTCGACGGGTAGGGGTTCGTAGGGGATTCTCAGCTGATCAAGGATCGTGCGCCGCTGGGGCGAGCGGCTGGCGAGAACCAAAGGCAAGCGCGGAGAGTCGGCGCTTAGGGGTTGATGGGCCGGCATCTGGCAGTGCGAGGATAGAGGTAGACGTCACCGGGTGCACGTTCGCCGCGCCGTCGTGCCGGCCAACCCTAGTTGTTGATGACGTGTAGCAGCGCGGCGATGACGTCGGGGTCAAATTGGGTGCCTGCGTTGTCTTGCAGTTCGGTTGCCGCGCCAGCGCTGTCCATTGGCTTGAGGCGGTAGGGCCGTGAGCTGATCATCGCGTGGTAGGCGTCGCAGGCGAAGGTGATGCGACTTGACAATGGGATGTCCTCGCGCCTCAGGCCGTCTGGGTAGCCGTGGCCGTCGCAGCGCTCGTGCTCGGCGCGAACCGCCGGCCCAAGCGACGCGAGAGTGGCGATCGATCCGCGATCTGCGCGCCGATCACAGGGTGCATGCGCATGATCTGCCACTCCGCGTCGTTCAGCGCCCCTGACTTGCCGAGGATCGCGTCGGGAATGCCGATCTTGCCGATGTCATGCAGCAATGCCACCTGCTTGACCTCTTCCGCGAAGCTCTGTGCCATCCCCAGCTTGGTGGTGACCTGCGCGGCGAGCTCGACGACTTCCTCGCTGTGATGGCCGGTGTAGTTATCGCGCGCGTCGAGGCCCGCGAACAGTGCGCCGAGCGCGATCGCCTCATCGCCGTGGCGCTGCGTCGCGCGCTCGACAGCGCGACGGTCAAGCTCGTCGGCGAGCAACCCCCCAAGCACGCGCATGAACGCAACATCACGATCACCAAGCCACGGCGCCGCCGCGTGGCTTGCGCAGCACAGCGTGCCGTACAGACGCCCGTCGCTGAAGCGCACCGCAACCCCGATAAACGAGCCGATATCCGCACCGTCGGTCACGGCAAGATCGCTAACGCGCTCGTCTCGGCGCGCATCAGCGATCACATTGGGCAGACGTCCGTCGACGATTCGCTGACTGTACGTGTCGCCAAGTGCAATCCTCGTTCCAGGCGTCAGCCCGAAGGAGCGCGCGTCGCCATCAACACAACGCACGACCTGCTCGTCGGCGGTGAACTGACTGCAATACGCGACCTCCATGCCGAGCTGCTCACGCGCGGCTATGAGCATCCGCAGCTCAGAGCGCCCCGTCTCAGCCTGTACGAGATCACCGGCCGTCTGCAGGCGTTCGACCTCTTGGGCAGCATGCAGCTCAGCCGCAGCGCGCAACGCCGAGCCATACGGAAATAAGTCCTCAGACGATGTCATTAGCTGTTAAGCGTACGGAGCATCACGAACGCAGTGCGCCCATACCGCCTCCAACCGCCACAGTATCCAGGGGGACCCCCGCCTCCGCAAGGCCCGCCAATGCACCGATTTTCTTGCAAAAGCCTCTCAAAACGCATTCGCCTTGATGGCGTTGCTGATTGGGCCGCCTTACGCCTCGCGACATCCTCGCTGCTGACTCGGAACCGCTCAGATCACCGCTCGTCATCTTTCCGGTGGAGGCGCCCTGTCACCGTCACCGTCACAGACGGGGGTTGCCGAGAACGGCCCGTCAGCAGATACGGAACGTGCGCCGTTGCACGCGCGACACGCTGCGGCCGTGGGCCTTGGCGCCGAGCCTGAACTTCACGACGGACCGGCCTGCGGCCATGCTTATGCGGATCGTCCGCGGGATCCGCCCGCGGCTCACCCGCTTGATGATCTTGTCGTTGAGGCGCACCACGATCGATGTCAGTCGCCTCTTGCCCCAGCGCGGGACCGAGACCTTCACCCGCGCGGGCCCGCACCTCACGGTTGACGGGCCGGGAGGGCTGGTGCTCTTTGCGACCGCGGTGCCGGGGGCCGTCGTCGGCTCGGCGGTGCCGGGCGAGGTGGCCGTCGTCGGCTCGGCGGTGCCGGGCGAGGTGGCCACCGCAGCGCCGTCGCCGGGGCTGCCGTCGATGAGGTTGCGGTACGTGTCGAAGGCTGGCTTGGGCGAATAGTCGTCGCGGGTGATGCCGTACTGGCTTTCGATGCTGGGGTCCGCGGAGGAGCTGTCGCGCAGGTCAAACCAGCGATAGTCAGTGATGCCGTAGGTGGCGCGGATCGCGTTGACGCTGCGGACCATCGCGTCGAGGGTCTGCGACTGGAGGGCATCCGATCGGGCCGGGCCGGTCGGGAACCCGTTCTCCGAGACGTGCAGCGCGGTGGCCTCGGCGAGCCCGGCGAGCGGCATGAAGCAGTTGCGCAGCGAGCGCACGCTGTCCGTGAGCGCGGCGGCCGCGAGGCCCGGCAGCAGGTTCGACAGCGGGATCTGCGGCGTCCACGTGCCTGGGTAGCTGTCCAGGCCGACCCAGTCGACGGCGTCGGCAAAGTCGCGCCCGCCGAGGCGGCCAAGCGTGTTCCAGAAGTCGGTGCCGGCCTCGGGACGCTCGTCGTAGGCCCAGTTGAAGCCGATCGCCAGCTGCTCGTCGCCGTCACGGCGCACCTGGTCCTTGGCAGCGATGACGCCCTTGACGACGGCCTCGGCCGCACCCGCGAACGCGCCGTCCGAGGCGCCGGGCGCGCCCGGAATGTTCGCCTCGTTCGCGACCTGCAGCGAGACGAAGCCGGAGTTGGCGCCGTAGCGACGGACGATCGTGCGGATGTAGTCGGCGAACGCCGCCGGTGCCGACGCGCTGGCCGCGGCGGGCTTGTAGCGAACGACGAGCTCGACCTGCAGGCCGGCTGCGGTGTAGTCGGCGATCCAGCCGTCGAGCCAGCCGCTGACGTCGTCGGCCGACGCGTTGCCGGTCCAGCCGCTGTAGAGGCGCACGACGAAAGGCTTGGAGCCGGCCAGCGCCTTCAGGGCGCTCAACCGCTTGGCCGGGTTCTCGGCGACCGGCGGCGCCGTGGCGTTCACCGAGCCGGCGGGGCCTCCGGGATAGATCCCGAAACGCAGCGGCGCCTGCGAGGTCGCGGCCTGCTGACCGGCCGGTACGGGGCAGGTCACCGCGGCCGCCAGGCCAACGGCTGGCATGACGAGCCCGGCGACCAGGGCGCCCGCGCCCACGAGCAGAAATCGCAGGGCGCAGGCCAGCCGGGATCGATGCCGCATGCCGCGTCCATCGACCGTCCAGCGCAGCGTGCCTCAGATGGGCGACCTGGGTCCATCATCCGGCCAGGCTGACGCAGCCAGGTAATCCCGGACAAGCATCCGCTCCTGACCGCAGGCGCAGCGACGCGCCTCCCCGTCCACCCGACCACGGCCGCGGCCCCGGACAGTGCTTCTTCTCGCGCGTTGCGACAGCGGAGGGCAACAGAATTCGGGTGCAACGTTTGTCCAGCTTGCGGTGACCGCATGTCGGCTCAGGGTACGTTGGCGTTCTCCCCCGGATGGCAATGAGGCCGCCGCGCATGGGGCAATCCAAGGAGGGATCAGCATGATCGAGGGTCACACCGAAGCCGGGCCCATAAGGCTGGCCGAGTCGGTGGTGGCTAGCGGCTACGCGAGCATCGTGCTGAATCGACTCGCGAGGCAGGCATGCGAGCTGGTCGGCGCGGATGGGAGCTGCGTGCTCGTGCGCGACCGCTGGACTCCGGGAATGACGATCGCGGTCGCAGGCTACGGCCGCGGCGAGGAGATCGTCGGCGATCGTTTCGCTGACAGCGATGGAGGGACGGGCGGTTCGCTCACGGCGAACTCGGTGGGCCAGGGACGACGTGCGCACGTGGCCGTGCCCATCTGCCGGGACGGCGAGGTGTTCGGGAGGCTTACGGCTAGCGCAGCAGCGCGCCGAAGCTTCGGGGAGCGCGAGCTGGCCATTCTGTCCGATCTCGCGGTTCTGGCGGGCGCGGCCGTGGCTCACGCCTCGCAGCGGTCCGAAATGCTGCCTCGCGCCCGCGCGCGTGTGCTGGCGCTCGTCGAGGCGATCGACGAGCGCGACGGCTACACGGCGGCCCATTCGGACACGGTCGTGCGCCTCAGCCGTGCGCTGGGCCAGCAACTCAGCCTGAGCGCGCCCGATCTACTGGAGCTCGAGCTCGCAGCACTGCTGCACGACCTCGGCAAGCTCGCGATCCCCGATGCGATCCTCAAGAAACCGGCAGCGCTCGACCGCGACGAGCAGATTCTGATGCGCCAGCACGCCGAATGGGGAGCGGCCATCCTGACAAATGCTCCCGGGCTTCAGGCCGTGGCGACCATCGTGCGCTGCCACCACGAGCGCTGGGACGGTACCGGCTATCCCAGCCGACTCGCCGGCAAGCGCATCCCGATAGCAAGCCGACTCGTCGCCGTCTGCGATGCCTATGACGCGATGACTTCTGACCGCTGCTACCGCAAGGCGCTGCCCCAGGGCTCAGCGCTAGAAGAGCTGCGCGCCGGGGCGGGCTCCCAATTCGACCCCGCACTGGTCAACCTGCTACCGGCCATCCTGAACGAGCAAGACGGCGCATCAGGCGAGCGGACGCCCCCACCGCCAGCCACCCGCGCCGCCCCGACGCACCTATGAGGAGTGCCGCTCGTCGCGCAAACCGTCGGCGCGTCGAACCGTGGGGCATGCGCCCCGCGTCACTCGATCCGGCCCAGCTACGTCCCCGCCCTGAAATAAATCTCAATCTCCCGCGCCGCCGACTCCGCCGAGTCCGACCCATGCACAAGATTCCGCCGCGTCTCCGTAGCGTAGTCCCCGCGAATCGACCCCGGCGTCGCCTCCAACCCATTCGTCGACCCAATCAACTGGCGTGCCGCAGCGATTGCTTCCGGCCCCTCGAGGATCATCGCGATCATCGGGCCGGACATCATGAACGTGACGAGGGGCTCGTAGAACGGCTTGCCCTCATGCTCGCCGTAGTGCAGCCTCGCCGTCTCCTCGTCGAGAATCATCATCTTCAGAGCCGCGATGCGCAGCCCTTTGCGTTCCATCCTGGCGATGATCTCTCCGGTCAGCTGGCGCGCGAATGCGTCCGGCTTGACCAGGATCAGAGTCCGGTCGTCCATCTCGTCTTCCTCCAGCAGGGTCGGTCGGGTGGTTCGGGCTACGCGCCGTACTGGCTTTCCCGGGTGCGGATCTGGCCGTCGCCGCCCAGGTCGGCCAATCCGGCCTCGCAGTAGGGGCACAGCTTCCACGAGGGATCGAGCGGGCGGTTGCAGTTATTGCAGGGCTCACGCAGCTTGCGCATGCAGCTCGGGCAGCGCAAAAAGTCCTTCTCGACCTCGGAGTCGCAGTGCGGGCAGAGCTGGTAGTTCAGCTCACCAAGGCGAGCCTCCGCGGCCTGCATCTCGAGCTCGCGCTCGCGGACGTCCTCAAGGTACTCCGGCGGGCGCACGATCACGTAGAGGATCGTCCCGATGAAGGGAAACGCCGATGCCACGGTCGCGCAGACGACGAGCATCGGATCCTCGATCCGGCGCATCGCGTCCATGTAGGTCCAGTACACCAGCGCCAGGTAGACGACGACCAGAAACAGGATCAGCAGGCTTATCGCGAGGTTTAGCCCGTCGCTGTTGATGCCGAAGATCGCGACCACGATTGGGGAGCTTATCCGTCCGTCTACAGGAACAGCCTCCCGAAGCCGTATCCGATGCCAAAGAAGACGAGAATCACGAGCGCTACGATGACCGCGACGACGCTGACGAGCACCAGTGTGGAAGGGCGATCTTCGTTCACAGCATCGAGCCCGGGCCGGCCCCAGCGGGCCGTGTCAGGTCGGCGATCAGGTAGATCGAGCCCGTCGCGAGCACCACACCGCGCTCGCCCGCAAGCTCACGCGCGACGCGCAGCGCGCGGCGCGGATCGGCCTCGAGGCGGCTGAAGCTCTCGACGTCCCCCACTCCGACCTGACCGGCCAGCGAGGCCAGCGTCGCCGGCGAGAGCGCACGCGGGTTGGAATTCGTCGTGAACACCGCCCCGGCGCACAGCGCCAGCAGCTCTCCCAGCATCCCGGCCGCGTCCTTGTCGTCGAGCACCGACATCACCGCGACGAGGGGACGCCCGGCCAGATAATCGCTGAGCGTCTCGGCGAGCGCGGCCATCCCGCTCGGGTTGTGGGCGCCGTCGAGCACGACCTCGCCGACTCCGTCGCCGGCCTGCACGATCTCGAAGCGCCCCGGCACGAGCGTGGAGGCGGCGGCCGCGCGCACGGCATCGCCCTTGCACTCGCCGAGGAACGCCTCGGCGGCCGCACACGCCAACGAGAAGTTGCGCCGCTGAAACTCGCCGCGCGCGAGCAGCTCGAAGTCCTGCTCGATCCACCCAGGCTGCGCCGCGGCGTGCACGATCGTCGCTCCCTGACGTTCGGCGACGAGCTGCGCCTCGGCCTCGGCGTCGGGATGCAGGTCGGCGCCGAGCACGAGCGTCGCGCCGGGAGCGACGATCGCGAGCTTCTCGTGAGCGATGTCCTTGACCGTCGGCCCGAGCCAGCGGGTGTGTTCAAGGCCGACGTTCGTCAGCACGGCAACGTCCGCCTCGAGCACGTTCGTCGCATCCCAGCGCCCGCCGAGCCCGGCCTCGACTACCGCGACGTCGACCTGCGCCTCGGCGAGCTGCGCGTACGCCGCGGCGGTCAGCGCCTCGAACTGCGTCACGTGGTCGTCCGCGTCCAAAGTGCGGTCGACGAGCTCGGCGGCGCGATGCGCTCGCTGCAGCGACTCCGCCAGCCGATCGTCGCTGATGTTCGCGCCGCCGACGAGGATCCGCTCGGAGAACGAGACGAGGTGCGGCGACAGATACGCGCCGGAGTGACAGCCGTGGTGACGCAGCAGCGCATCGATCATCCGCACGGTCGAGGACTTGCCGTTCGTGCCGACGACGTGGATCGCCGCGAACGCCTCGTTCGGCGCATCAAGCGTCGTCATCAGCCGGCGCATGCGGTCCAGCCCGAAACGCATGCCAAAAAGCTCCAGGCTCAGCAGCCAGCGCTCGGCGTCGCCCGTGCTCCAGGCATTCGGGTGCGGGCGTGCGGTGCTCACCTGACCTCGTCCGCAGGCGCCTCCAGCGCGGCGAGCTCGCCCTGCAGCGCGCTCAGCTTGAGGCGCTCGGCATCGACGACGGCCGCGGGCGCCTTTACGACGAAGCGCTCGTTGGCAAGCTTGCCCTGCGCGCGCTCGATCTCGCTGCGCAGGCGTGCGCGCTGGCCATCCAGCCGCCGCTCGGAGGCGCCGAGGTCGAAGTGGTCTGACGCGAGAACTCCAATCGTTCCCCCGGGGATCGCGACGCTTGCGATCTCGCCGCCGTCGCCGCCGTTGGTGGCGGGCGCCGACGGCTCGAATGAGAAGCGCGCGAGCGCGGCCACCAGGCCCGTGGTGTCGTCGTAGCCGGTCGCTCGCAGCAGGCCCGGCAGAACGGCCCCGGGCTTGACCCCGACGGAGTCACGCCAGGTGCGCAGCGCCTTGATCGCCTCGATCGTCCGTTCCATCGCCGCCTCGGCCTCGGGGTCTCGCAACGCATCGACGGGGTCGGGCAGCGTGCTAGCCGCGAGCAGCCCATCGTTGCCCAGCAGCGCCCACAGCTCCTCGGTGACGAACGGGATCACCGGGTGGGCGGTGGCGATTGTCTCGTGCAGCACGTGCAGCAGGGTCGACCCGAGCGCGTCGCGGTCCTCGGCGTCCGCAGATGAATCCGTGCTCAGGCGCGGCTTGACGAGCTCGAGGTACCAGTCGCACAGCTCGCCGTAGATGAAGTCGTACAGCCCCAGTGCGGCCTTGGCGAAGTCGAAGCTGTCGATCCGCGCCTGCGTATCGGTCTTGACCGCCTGCAGCCGAGAGAGGATCCAGCGGTCCTCGACGGTCATCGGCCGCGGCGCGGGCTGCACCCCATCCCCCGCCCGCAGGGCGACAAACCTCGTCGCGTTGTAGAGCTTGTTGGCGAGCGCCTGACCCTGCTGGACCTTCTCGGCGCTGTAGCGCACGTCCTGCGTCGAGGACATCGCCAGCAGCCCGAAGCGCACGGCGTCGGCGCCGTGGGTGTCGATCTCGCGCAGCGGGTCGATCCCGGTGCCGAGCGACTTGCTCATCCGCTGCCCGTCGGGCGCCTGGATCACCGAGTGCACGTAGACGTCGGCGAACGGGATGTCGCCGGCGAAGCGCAGGCCCATCATCACCATCCGCGCCACCCACAGAAAGAGGATGTCGCGGGCCGTCGAGAGCGCGTCTGTCGGGTAGAACGCGCGCAGCTGGGGCGTGTCCTGCGGCCAGCCGAGCGTCGCGAACGGCCACAGCGCCGAGCTGAACCACGTGTCGAGCACGTCGGGGTCCTGCTCCCAGCCGTCGCCTTCCGGCGGCTTCGTGCCGACGTAGACCGCGCCGCCGCGATACCAGACGGGGATCTGGTGGCCCCACCACAGCTGGCGCGAGATGCACCACGGTCTGATCTCCAACAGCCAGTCGATGTAGCGCTTGGACTGCGACGGGGGATGGATCCGAACGCGGCCCTCGCGCACGACGTCGATCGCCGGCGCGGCGAGCTGGTCCATCCGCATGAACCACTGCAGCGAGATCAGCGGCTCGACGCGGACGCCGGAGCGGTGGCTGTAGGGCACGGTGTGCTCGTACTCCTCCTCCGCGCGGATCAGATCCTGCTCGCGCAGGTCAGCGACGACACGCTCACGCGCCTGCTCGACGGTCAGCCCCGCGTAGCGCTCGCCGGCATCGGCGGTCATCAGCCCGTCCTCGCCGATCACGCCGAGCTCGGCGAGGCCGTGGCGCCGGCCGATCTCGAAGTCGTTGGGGTCGTGGCCCGGGGTGATCTTCAGCGCGCCGGTGCCGAAGTCGGCCTTGACGTACTCGTCGGCGATGATCGGCAGGCGACGGCCGACGAGCGGCAGGATCACCTCCTGGCCCTCGAGCTGTGCATAGCGCTCGTCGTCCGGGTGCACCGCGACCGCGGTATCGGCGAGCATCGTCTCGGGACGCACCGTCGCGACGACGAGCTCGCCCTCGCCCGACGCCAGCGGGTAGGCGATCGAGTACAGCGTGTCGACCATCCCCTCGCGCTCCTCGACCTCGAGGTCGGAGATCGCCGAGCGCAGGCCCGGGTCCCAGTTGACCATGTAGTTGTCGCGGTAGATCAGGCCCTGCTCGTAGAGCTCGACGAAGACCTTGAGCACGGCCTCGACGTAGGCCTGGTCCATCGTGAAGCGCTCGTCCTCGTAGTCGAGCGTGGCGCCGAGGCGCTTGAACTGCTCGATGATCTGCCCGCCGTAGAGCTCGCGCCACTCCCACACCCGCTCGACGAACGCGGCACGGCCGAGCTGCTCGCGCGAGCTGCCCTGCGCGATCAGCTCCTTCTCGACGAGGCGCTGTGTCGCGATCCCGGCGTGGTCGGTGCCGAGGATCCACTTCGTCCGCTTGCCGCGCATGCGGTTGGTGCGCACGAGCACATCCTGGATCGAGCCGTTGAGCGCGTGGCCCATGTGCAGCGCGCCGGTGACGTTCGGCGGCGGCACCGCGATCGAGTAGTTCTCGTCGGCGCTGCCTTCGGGCTCGGGATGGACCAGGTGCGCGGCCAGCCAGCGCTCGAGCACGCGCGGTTCCACCTCGGCGGGCTCAAAACGTGTGTGCTCCCGGAGATCGTCGGACATCTAGATGGTTGATTGCGAATTGGCATGCCCGCGGGGGCTGATCAGGGCGGGATGCCCCCCGCGCGCGGTGGAGCTGCTAGCGCCGTCGCCCCGTCATCGCACGCCGGCCGATCGGCACGATGCTGCGGGCGATCGCCGCGGGCTCGAGCTTGCCCACGAGCCTGCGGACGTCCGCGCGCTCGCCCGGCGAGAGCCTCGTGGGAACGCCCTGCGACTTCTTGATCAGCTCGGAGAGCTGCTTGCGATCAGCGGGCTCGAGGCGCCGCCAGTGCTTGCGCAGCGTCATTGCGAGCTCGAAGACCATGATGAAAGGCATGGCGCGGATGCGCATCAGGGAAGCCATGTCCTCGCATCGTAGCGATACGATCAGCATGACTCATAGGTCATACTCTGCTCATGTCGCGTGCCGCCGTGATGCTCCGCGAGGCCAGGATCCAGGCCGGCCTGACCCAGGCCGAGCTCGCCGCGCGACTGGACGTTGGTCAATCGGCAATCGCGAAACTCGAACGCGACGGCTCCAATCCGACCGTAGAAACGCTCGACCGAACCCTGCGGGCAACAGGCCATCGCCTGCAGCTCATCGCTCCCGCATGGAGCGACGGGGTTGACGAGAGCCTGATCCGCCGCCAGCTTGAACGGTCACCGGCCGAGCGAATCAAGAGCTTCGAACAGATGCACGCCGATCTCTCGCGGCTGCAACGCGCGGCCACACGATCACGCGAACGTGCCGGCTGAATTTCACGTCTCATCGCTGCTTCGGCGGCTTGTCGGCGGCAGCGTCGACTTCGTCGTCATAGGCGGCATTGCGGTCATTGCTCAAGGCCACGTGCGCAACACGCAGGACCTAGACATCTGTTATTCGCCTGACCCGGACAATCGAGAGGCGCTCGGTCGTGTCCTGATCGACCTCGGCGCGCGGCTGCGCGGCATCGACGATGAGATCCCGTTCATCCCGGATGCACGCACGCTGCAGGGCATGCAGATCCTGACGCTCGACACCCAGGACGGCGGGCTCGATTTGCTCGTAGATCCGGAGGGCTCGCCCGGCTACGACGCGCTCAGGGCCAACGCCGATCGCATCGACTTCGACGGCTTTGAGATCCTGATCGCCTCGATCGAGGACCTGGTGGCGATGAAGCGCGCCGCAAACCGACCGCGCGATCGATCCGACATCGAAGCGCTTACCGCGATCCTGCGGCTGCGGCGCTCACCGGGCGCCGAAACGAGTTAACCGCTACGCCGACTCGGCGTGGCGGTCTTGCTCATCCTCAGGCGCGGCCTCGGTGACGAGCGTCGGCGACAGGCCCTTCTCGATCGTCTCCTTGGTCACGACGCACTTCTTGACGTCGCGTCGGGAGGGCAGCTCGAACTGCACCTCGAGCAGGGTCTCCTCGATGATCGAGCGCAGGCCGCGGGCGCCGGTTTCGCGCGCCAGCGCCTTGTCGGCGACGGACACGAGCGCCTCGTCGGAGAAGACGAGCTCGATGCCGTCGAAGGAGAAGAAGCGCTGGAACTGCTTGACGAGCGCGTTGCGCGGCTCGGTCAGGATCGTGATGAGGTCGTCGCGCGTGAGCTGGTGGACGGCCGAGACGACCGGCAGCCGGCCGATGAACTCGGGGATCAGGCCGTAGTTGACGAGATCCTCCGGCAGCGTCTGCTCGAACACCTCGCCCTGGTCGTGCTTGGACTTCTGCAGCTTGGCGCCGAAGCCGATGCCGTTGGAACCGATGCGCCGCTCGATGACCTTGTCGAGGTTGGCGAACGCGCCGCCGCAGATGAACAGGACATTCGTCGTGTCGATCGACAAGAACTCCTGATGGGGATGCTTGCGCCCGCCCTGCGGGGGCACCGAGGCGGTCGTTCCCTCGAGGATCTTCAGGAGCGCCTGCTGGACGCCCTCGCCGGACACGTCGCGCGTGATCGACGGGTTGTCGGCCTTGCGCGCGATCTTGTCGACCTCGTCGATGTAGATGATCCCGGTCTCGGCCTTCTTGACGTCGTAG
>Ga0136637_1000183_pt1 | contig 12882 bp, 11 predicted proteins | sample AntDrymUQ8572106_2_FD_105497 | JGI IMG/M metagenome (GOLD analysis project Ga0136637, IMG submission 105497) | Polar desert sand microbial communities from Dry Valleys, Antarctica - metaG UQ857 (21.06) | ecosystem: Environmental > Terrestrial > Soil > Desert | place: Antarctica: Dry Valley... | reverse complement strand
TCGGGGTGCGTGATCGGCAACTCCACAGCCTCGCGCACGAGGGCGATGGTCTCGCGCATCCCCCCCACATCCTCATATCGCGTCGGGGGGACATTCCGGCTGCCCGGCGCGGTCCCCGAGGCCGCCGCGACCCCGGCCCCGCCGCTCCTCACGCTGCGCGCCAACCTCTCCAGCAGGCCCTCCCGCTCCTCCGCCTCCGGGACCTCTTCAGGCTCTTCACTGGCATGGTCCTTGCCGATGGTCCAACTCGCAAGAGGGCCATTCTCCCGGTAGCGCCAGCCCGTCTCCTTGCCCGGATCTATCTCTTCCGGCAGGCGAGCGACGATCTCCGCTGTCGTGTCTAGGTCGAGGATGGGACACCGCGCGCACGGCCCGAGATCCGAGAGGATGCGGTCGGTGATGGCGTCCTTGTCCACCTGAAATACGCCGTCCTCGTCCATATTACCGAGCGAATACCAGGAGTTTTTGGTGGGGTGTTCGTTGTCGTATATCCGGATTTGACGACACGGGAAGAGCTGCTTGTCTCCCAGCGAGCGCGGCGTACACCACTCTTTGGCCGGCCGGCCGGAACGCTGCTTTCTGAAGAAACACCGCAGCCCCCCGAATAACTCTTCGCCCGAGATCGGCGTCCCGTCAGCGATGTATCCGGCCTCTTCTTCACCGCGAAGCAGTCCCGAGAACTCGTCCAGAGGGCGCCAATCGGAGGGGAGATCCAGGTCCACCAAAACCCGCGCCGTCCCATTCGTCCCCTCGACCCGGTAAGAATGATGCCGGGCGGCGACAGCGGCGGCTCTCCCGAAAGCGCCGCCGGAACTGAGTGGAAAGCTGACCCGAACCTTCATGGTTCGCGGATTCTAACCCACGGCTTGCGCCCCGGAGCGTTGCCGGCTAGCTCTGCTCGACGATGTTCTTCAGTTCCTCCTGGAGCGTCCGGGCTGCTTTTTCGGGCGAGGTATTGTCCGAGACCAGGTCGTTGAACTGCGCGGCCATGCTCAACGACATGTCGGAGTAGTATGGCGAGACCGGACGCGGGCGGGAGCTCTTCAGCGCCTCCGCGCCGAGCCTTATGACGGGGACGTTCTCCACGACTTCCCGGTCTTCGTAGAGCGAGTTGAGGGTTGGCAGCAGCGTAGCCTCCAGTGCCCTGAACTTCTGGCTCGACTCGTTGGTCATGAACTGGATGAACTCCCACGCTTCGTCCGGCTTGTCAGACGAGGCGTTGATCATCATGTTCCATCCTCCGAGTCCGCTGACGGTCTGGGTCTGGCTCCCCCCAACCGGAAGCGGCGCGACGCCCACCTGTCCTGGCTCTATCGTGGACTCGTCCGGGTTGCCGACCAGAGCGTACATGTACGGCCAGTTCCGACAGAACACCGCGTCGCCGTTGAGAAACGTTGACTGGGACTCCGTCTCCGTGTAATTCGCCACGGCCTGCGGCGCGACGCCGTCTATCACCATATCCTGCTGCGTCCGTAGCCCCGCCACGGACTCGGGGCTATCTATGACGACCGCCTGACCGTCGAGCGCGTCGCCCCCGTGCGTCCAGATGTACTCCAACCCGTTCACCGTGCCGCCCTCGTACTCGGCCCCCTGGAACAAGAAGCCGTACTTGACGCCCTGATCCCGCACCACCTTCATGGCCTGCTCCTTCAGTTCTTCCCAGGTCTTCGGCGGCCCAGAGAAGCCGCTCTTGTCCAGGAGATCGCTCCTGTAGTAGAGCATCCCGGCATCCGTGAACCACGGCACGCCGTATATCTTGTCTTCATAGATCAGCGACTGAATCGGCCCATCGAGGAAGTTGCTCCGCTCCGACTCGGGGAAGCGATCCGAGACGTCCGCGATCCAACCGTTGGCCGCGAACTGCGCCGGCCAGATCACATCCCCCCGATCACATCTACGCCTCCGCCACCAGCCTGAAACTGGGTGCGAAGCTGCTCGAAATATTGTCCGCTATCGGCGGGCATGACCCGATACTTTGCCTGAAAATCGCCCTTGTTCTGGTCGTTGAATTTCTTCACCAGCTTCTGCAAATTCCCGGTAGTGTCCGGTCCCATCGAGAAGATGAGATCACCCGAATCCGAACCTCCCCCACCGCAACCCGCCAGAGTGCCCCCGAACAGCGCAGTCCTCGCTAAACTAGCTCCCCCGACCCTCAGAAACTCCCGGCGGCTGAACGAACGCCCCCCGGACACCGCACCTCTCGTCCCGTACACGGTAGCCCTCCTCTCAATGTTTCTCCACCAGAGGCATGCTACTACCGTCTGCGCGATCGCGCCGGATGCTCGCCCATCCGCGGCCCTTGCGCCCCGGAGCGTTCCGGGCTACCTTGCCGGAGGCCAACTTCCGACGCCCGAAAGGAACACATGAGCGAAGACACTAACCCGCCGGTCTCCACGGGACGCGGCGACGATGGGACAACGACCCTGCTCGGCTCGGGGCGCATGGGCAAGCACGACCCGCGCATAATCGTTCTGGGCGATGTGGACGAGGCCAGCTCCTTCCTCGGTCTCGCCCGCGCCGAAGCTGGAGACGGAGATATAGGGACGCTGCTGTTGGAGATACAACGACTTCTCTATCGGGTCATGGGCGACGTGGCGATGCCGAAGGAGGACAACGCCGTCGGCGAGGATGACCTGCGGTACGTGGATGAGGCTCTTTCTGAATGGCGGGGGCGCGTGGAGATACCGCGCGAGTTCGTCGTGCCTGGGGAGAGCCGTCTCGGGGCGCTGCTCGATGTGGCCCGCTCCGTCGTGCGCCGCGCCGAGCGGAGCCTGGTCGCCGCAGGCTACGCTGAAGGACATCCCAACGCCGTCCGGGCTGTCAACCGGCTCTCGGACCTTCTCTTCGTCGTCGCCCGCGGGGCCGATGGGAAAGTCCGTACTTCGAAGGGTTCGTAGACGTTGGCGAAAGCCCGACGGATTCTGGCTCTGGGTGGCTGTCGTGGAAGAATTGGAGGCTTGCCAGGCAGGCATGACGCAAAAAACAACCTGCCGCCTATAAAGTCCGGGCCGTCCCGTAAGCCGGATCCTGCTCTATCCCACCATCCATCTCTCGTGGGGGCGTTCTGCGGAACTTCCCTACGAGGCTCTCCCTGCGGAGAGCCGCACCTACCAGCCCGAGACGCCTCGCGGCATCCGGGACACTTTGGCTTGCTCGCACCGGTGGTTTACCTGGCCGGTCCCTCTCGGGATGCCGCCGGTGGGCTCTTACCCCACCCTTTCACCCATCACCTGTGATCGGGGACCCGATCCATCGGCTGGTCTGCTCTCTGTTGCACTTGACGTGACGGGGGACTTGCGCCCCCCGCCCCTCGGGTTATTGGCCCGAGCGGCCTTTCGGCGTCCGCCTTTCGGCTTTCGCCTCGCGAGTCCGGACTTTGCTCTACCGCCCTGGTTGGATCCAGGACGACAGCGGCGGGTCGGACGGCCCGAACCGGCGGGGATTATACATTAGGGGGTTGTTCTATGGGGTCGCGGTCTGATGCGCGTAACGCGCGCCACGCAGGGCGCCGCCACGACGCACCAGGACTATCCGCGTGGGCGTCAGACGGACCTCCACCCGTTCGGAGCGGCTCCAGCGATCCTTCCAGCGCGGGTCGTCGCCCACGGCGGGATCGAACCACACACCGGGTCCATCCGGATCCAGCGCCCCCTCGTAGGAATTGTACTCTTGCGGGTCGTGAAGGACGGATCCAGCATCCCGGCGGTAGATCGCGTTGCGCGACCGGAACGATTGCACAGATGACGGACTCGTCCCGAGGGCGCTGGCGATCCAATCGTCGCTCCGGCCCTGCTCCACCCAACGACGGACATCTTCTATGAACTTCCTGAGCGAAACTCTCTGATTTATTCCCATGCGCCACCGCCTCCATTGAATGGTACAAGTATCTTAGCTCACAGAATAAGCGGTTTTCCAGCAACCCGCAACCTCTGGTGTAGACTGATCTCATGGAGATAGTTACAGACATCGGGCTCGGGTTTCTGCGGATGCTGCCTTTGGTCCTGCTTTTCTACGTCCCGGCTCTTCCTGGCATGGCGCTCTTGAGGGAGCGTGGCGGAGGCTACAGGATCAAGGCCGGGCTGTGGTTCGCCCTCGGTTTCGGGGCTATCGTCGCCACTCAGCTACTCATGACGAGCGCCACGGTTCTTCAGGTCGCGCAGACTCTCGGGCTGTCCCTCGTGTACATCGTCGCTGCCCTCGCCCTAGCTGCTCTCACCGTCTACCGGCTGGCCGACTGAAGTAGGGATTTTCAGAAGCTCTCAGGGTTCGTCTTCCATCCTTTCGAGCACCAGTTCGAAGGCCGACGGTTGCACCCGCACGTCGCCGGTGTACGGGTAGTCAATACGGTAGACGGCGTAGATCACGAGCACTATCACCACCGTCAGGGCGGAGACGGCGACACCATGTAGCCAGGGGTTTCGCACCCCGAATAGGAAGGTGTAGGCCACCGTGATCGCGCCCCCGATCAACAACACGGCCCAAAGGATGGACGGTATCCCCTGACGGCTCTCCAGAACGCGCGTCAGACGAAACTCCTCGAACTCGGCGATAAAATCCACCCCTTGGACGACGAGCGCCTCTTCACCTGCCGTGCGTGGCCGCAAGCTCTCGACACTACTCCGAAGCTCGCCGGCTAGCGCCTCGGCCCGGGGGCTCGGACGGCTGTCTTTTCCCTTCCCCAGAAGAGCCCATTCTTCCTCTATCACGACGCGAGCGTAGGTCTCGGCCAGGCTCTGGACCTTCTCTTTCTCGGGACCCGAGAAGGTTTCCACGAGCTGGTGGATCTCCTCGACCCTGTTTGCCTCGCTCAGGGAGGTACGCTGAGCCTCGGCGAACTGCTGCCAGGTCAGGAAGAGTGAGAAAGCCAGCGTCACGCCGTACATGACGTGCATCGCCGCGTAGATCCAACCCATCCCCGAGGTGCCCTGCTCCCGCGCCGAAGCCGGCGCGATGCGCCGGACCAGGATCAAGCCGCCTATCGCAACCAGCACGCAAACAAGGACCGTGACGATCCCTCAAAACGCTACGGTGATGGCGGACCTTCCTCTCTACCCCGTCGGGGCCGGCTACGAGCTTTCGAGGGCTGCCTTGACCTCCTGCTTGTCCTTGTCGAGGGCGAAGAAGGTCATATCGGCCTGGGCCTGCTTGTAGGGTTTGGCCCGGACCCGGTTCAGGAAGTCGGCGTCGAGCATGGCGGTTATGACGTCCGAGATCTCCTCCTTCGTCAACTCCAGCTCGCCGCGCTCATCGAGATCCCTGATGCTACCGAAGATCTCCACGAAAGAAGCCGGCTGCCGCAGGTTCGCCACGCTCCGAGTAATGGTCCTGAGTTCGTAAGGCGTCAAATCCTCCAGGAGGTCAAAGTCATGCTGCGCCGAGGGCTGCCCGGAGGTCTGGCCGGAGGATTCGGGCACGGGTTCTTTCGCGGAACGTCCGTCAGATCTATTATCCGCCCGGCCATTGCCCCCGGCGGGAGCCCGCTCGGCCTCTTTCGGCTCCTCCGCCGCGAGGTCCGAATCTGGCTGATCCGGAAACTTCTCGTCCGGCAGATATACCTGAAGTTCGAGGTCTTGATCCACGGTGTTGACCAGGTTCCTGCGCTCGGCCTCAACTACGAAGTCCTTGAACTTCTTGAAGCCCTCGTTGCGCTCGTCGAAGGAGCCGAGCTGCACGATCATCTGCTGCTTCACCTGGCCCAGGACGCGCGGTCGGCCATTCTTCTTCAAGGTCTCGACCGCCCTGACCAACTCCTGAAACGGGTCGGAAGCCTTCTTCTTCGGCTCCACGTCGCGCGTCCTCGCGGCCCGATCTTCCTCCAGCAACGAGGAGTAGGAGATGAAGTGGTCGGCGGATTCGATCAGATGGTACGAAGTAGCCTCCGATACCCCGATAACAACGACGTTCTTGCCCTGGCTACGAAGCAGACTCACGAGCGGTATGAAGTCCCCGTCGCCGGTCACGAGCACGTATGTATCCACCTGCGGATGGTTGTGCAAAAAGTCCGAGCATTCCACCGCCAGCATCACGTCTATGGAGTTGGTTCGGCGTTTCTGGGCCCGGCCACCGGGGAAGTAGCGGGCTGAGATGTAGCGCGGCGAGATGCCGTTGGAGTAGAGCGTCGGCGGTGCCTGTCGGAAGTCGCCTTCGGTCCAGTCAGCGTAGGCCGTGGCGGAGACGATGCGCCCGTATTCACGAGCTTTCTCCAGGATCGCCGAGACGTTCGGCTTCGAGTTGTACTCGCTGACCGTGGAGATGTAGATGTTCTCCCAGTCTATGAATATTGCAAGATCTGCTGGCATAGATTGTTTCCTCACATAGGGAAGAAGCCCGGAGATTTCCGGGCCTCGTTTGATGGTCTATACATTGTATGGCTCGCGGAGCCGGACTGCGGTCTGGGCGAGGGCTTCGTCATCTAATATCGCCTCGACCCAGAGGACGCGGCCCCCTCCCTCGCCGAAGTCGTCCGGGATGCCGAACCCGGATACGATGGTCGTTGAGTTCTCGGGGCCGTCGAGCCACGCGGAGAACTCCTCGGATTCGTCAATGATCACGCCGTCCTCGTCGGTGATGAGGATGCGCGCCATCCGAGGATCGCTATCCGAGGCGTGCTCGCAGCCCTCGAACTTGGCGTAGACGACGAAGGAGGTATCGCCGCCCCCGGATGGCCGTATCTCGTCGAGTATCCCGAAGAGCGTGAGCTTGCCTTCGAGCTCCGTGCATCCTTCCGCGAGGACGAGCGCCGTGCATTCGACCACGCCCTCGCAGGTCCGTTCGTTATCCAATGGGATCACCACCGTTCTCGCTCGGTTCGCTGTCCGTCGCGCCGTTCGGGGAATCGTCCGGCTCCGGGAGTCCGGCGGCCGATTCACTGATGAATTCCTCGCCGGAGATGTCCTCCAGCGACAGTTCGTCCGTGGTTCCGTCTGCGTCGGTAGCGCGGGAGGCGCCGACTTTGGCGATGGCGCTCACCGAGTCGCCGACGCGCAAGTTCATCACCCTCACGCCCTGCGCCGTGCGACCTTGCTGAGAGACCGAGTCTGCGTCCATGCGGATGGTTGTCCCGAAGTTCGAGACGATCACCAGCTCGTGCAGCCCCGGACGGACGATCCGCACGCCCTTGAGCTTGCCTCGCTCGCCATCGGTCTTCATGGCGATGACGCCCTGCCCCCCGCGGCCCTGCGCCCGGTACTGCGAGAGCGCGGTGCGCTTGCCGAAGCCCCGCTCCGTGATCATGAACAGGTCCACCGCGTCGTCGGAGACTACATCCATGGACAGAACCGCATCATCATTGCCCAGCGTTATGCCCTTGACCCCGGCGGTGGCCCGGCCCATTGGCCGCGCGTCGGTCTGGGCGAAGCGGATGGCCTTGCCGTTGCGGCTCACGATCACCGCGTCCGCGCCCTCGGAGACCTGGCGAACCGAGATCAACTCGTCGTCATCAGCCAGGTTTATGGCGATGATGCCGGTCTCCTTGAGCGGCGTGTTGTAGTCGCCAAACGCGGTCTTCTTGACGATGCCTTTCTTCGTCGCGAAGAACAGATACTCCGACTCGTTGAACTCTTTGGTCGCAATGACGGTCTGTATCCTCTCACCCTGCGCGAACGGCAGCAGGTTGGCGATGTGCCGCCCCTTTGCCGTACGGCCCATGCGCGGTAGCTGATGGATCTTGAGACGGTACACCTTGCCCCGGTTGGTGAAGAAGAGCATGTAATGGTGCGTCGTGGTGATGAAGAGATGTTCGATGAAGTCGTCCTCTTTCAGCTCCATCCCAGCGACGCCGACCCCGCCCCGGCCCTGCTTGCGGAACGTGTTCACCGGCACGCTCTTCAGGTAGCCGCCGTTGGAGATGGAGATCACCATCTCCTCCTCGGCGATGAGGTCTTCGATCTCGAAGTCCACGCCCTCCTCGGCGGTGATCGCCGTCCGCCGCTCATCGCCATAAGCCGCCCTGACCTCGGCAAGCTCCGCCTTGATAATCCCGTAAACCTTGTCGTCGTCGGCGAGAACGCCTTCGAGGTATTCGATCTTCTCGTTCAGATCTCGATGTTCCTGCTCCACCTTTTGCCGCTCCATCGCGGTCAAACGCTGCAAACGCAAGTCCAGGATCGCCTGCGCCTGACGCTCGGAGAGCTTGAAGGTCTTCATCAGGTTGTTGCGGGCGGTTTCGACGCTCCGGCTCTTTCGGATCGTCGCCACGACCTCGTCGAGGTTGATGAGCGCGATCAGGAGCCCTTCCAGAATGTGCGCCCGCGCCGCCGCCCGATCCAACTCGTAGCGCGTCCTCCTGGTAACCACATCGAACTGGTGCGCCACGTAGTACTTGAGAACCTGCCGGTACGAGAGCGTGCGCGGCACTCCGTCAACGAGCGCGACCAGGTTCACCCCGAAGCTGTTCTGCATCTGGGTGTGCTTGTAGAGGTTGTTCAGGACGACCTTCGGCACGGCCTCGCGCTTTAGTTCGATCACGACCCTCATGCCGTTCCGATCCGACTCGTCACGCAGGTCGGAGATATCGGTGAGCTTGCGCTCCTTGACCAGCTCGGCGATCTTCTGTAGCAGATAGCTCTTGTTCACCTGATACGGGATCTCCGTGACGACTATCTGAGTGCGGTTCCCCTTCATCTGCTCGGTGTGCGCCTTCGCCTGCACCCGCACCGAGCCGCGTCCGGTCTCGATGGCGTCTCTGATGCCCCGCAGCCCGACGACAATTCCGCCAGTCGGGAAGTCCGGCCCCTTGATGTACTTTGCGACCGCCGCGTCGTCGAGTTCCGGGTCATCTATGAGAGCCACGGTGGCGTCAATGACCTCATTTAGGTTGTGAGGTGGGATCTTGGTCGCCATCCCGACCGCGATGCCGTCGGAGCCGTTGGCGAGCAGGTTCGGGAAGCGCGCCGGCATCACCGATGGCTTGCGAAGGCTCTCGTCGAAGTTCGGCTCGAAGTCCACCGTGTTGGCGTTGATGTCCCGCAACATCTCGGTCGCCATGCGGGTCATGCGGGCTTCCGTATATCTCATGGCGGCTGCGGGGTCGCCGTCAACTGAGCCGAAGTTCCCCTGCCCGTCAACGAGCGGGTAGCGCATCGAGAAGTTCTGCGCGAGTCGCACGAGCGTATCGTAGACCGCCGAGTCGCCGTGCGGATGGTACTTACCGATGGTCTCGCCGACGACCGTCGCGCTCTTGCGGTACGGGCGGTTGGGCTGGAGGCCCAGGTCATGCATCGCGTAGAGTACGTGGCGGTGGACCGGTTTCAGGCCGTCTCGCACGTCCGGGAGAGCGCGAGAGACGATCACGCTCATCGCGTAGGAGAGGAACGAGTCCTTGATCTCATCCTCTATCGAATGTGGCCTTATGTTCCCCGAAAAACTATCGAGCATCGTATTCCCTCGTCATGTTGTTTCTGATGTTCAGATGTCCCTCCTGCCTCTAGGCATCCAGGTTCTTGACCAGTCGGGCGTTCGCCTCGATGAACCGCTTGCGCGGCTCGACCTTGTCGCCCATGAGGTCCGTGAACAACTCGTCAGCGACCGCCGCCGAGTCAACCGTCACCTGCAAGAGCGTCCTGTACTGAGGGTCCATCGTGGTATCCCAGAGTTGGTTCGGGTTCATCTCCCCGAGGCCCTTGAAGCGACCGATGCTGGCGTTGCCGTTGGCGTTCAACCGCGTCAAGGTCTCCTGGAGTTCCGGCTCGTTGTAGACGTAGTAGTCCTTGCGCTGGTACGTCACCTTGAAGAGCGGCGGCTGTGCGATGTAGACGTAGCCGGCTTCGATCAACTCCGGCATGTTCCTGAAAAGGAACGTAAGTACGAGTGTGCGGATATGACTTCCGTCAACGTCGGCGTCGGTCATGATGATGATCTTGTTGTAGCGTGCGCCTCCGATGTCGAAGGTCTCCCCCACTCCGGCCCCGATGGCGGAGATCATGGCCTGTATCTCCACGTTGGAGAGGACCTTGTTCATGCTGGCCTTCTCGACGTTGAGGATCTTGCCCTTCAATGGCAATATGGCCTGGAAACCTCTCTCCCGCCCCTGTTTGGCCGAACCGCCAGCCGAATCTCCCTCGACTATGTACAACTCGCTACGAGCAGGGTCCTTGCTGGAACAATCCGCCAGCTTGCCAGGCAACGTCGAACTTTCGAGGTAGCCCTTGCGGATGGTGTCGCGCACCTTCCGGGCCGCCTGACGAGCGCGCGCGGCTTGCAAGGCCTTGCCTATGATCGCCTTCGCCTCGGCGGGCTTCTCCTCCAGGAACTCGGCGAGGAACCGGTTGGTCGATGTCTCCACGAGACCCTTGACCTCGGTGTTCCCGAGCTTGGTCTTGGTCTGTCCCTCGAACTGCGGCTCGGAGAGCTTCACGGAGATTACCGCAGCCAATCCCTCACGAATGTCGTCGCCCGTAAGGCTCTCCTCCTTCTCCTTGAGGAGTCCCTTTTGCCGGGCATAAGCGTTTATCGTGCGCGACAGCGCCGAGCGGAAGCCGGAGAGATGCGCCCCGCCCTCGTGCGTGTTGATGTTGTTGGCGAACGAGAATACGGAGTCCTGAAAACCGTTGTTCCACTGCAACGCCACCTCGACGGCGCCGGCTTCCTCCTCGCGCTCCATGTAGAAGACCGTGTTGTGGACCGGATCCTTCGAGTCGTTGATGTGCGCCACGAAGTCCCTGATTCCGCCCTCGTACTGGTACGTGACGTCCCGGTCTTCCTCGCGCTCGTCCACGAGACGAATCTTCAAATTCTTGTTCAAAAACGCCGACTCCCGGAACCTCCGCGTGAGCGTGTCGAACGACAGTTCGCGAGTCTCCGTGAAAACCTCCGGGTCCGGCGAAAAGTTGATGGTCGTCCCCTTCCCCTCGCCTTTCTCGAGTTCGCGGTCCTTCGTCATGTCGCCTTGCGGGAAGCCGCGCTCGTAGCGTTGGCTCCACAAATGTCCCTCGCGCCGAACCTCGATCTCCAGCCACTCCGAAAGCGCGTTCACCACGGAAGCGCCCACGCCGTGCAGCCCGCCGGACACCTTGTAACCCTGCCCGTCGAACTTGCCGCCAGCGTGCAGCGTGGTCATGATGACCTCGGCGGCGGACTTGCCATACTTCGCCATCTCCCCCACCGGCATCCCACGCCCATCATCCGTCACGGAGACCGAGTAGTCCGCATGGACGGTCACCAATATCTCCGAGCAGTGTCCCGCCAGGGCCTCGTCAATGGAGTTGTCAACGATCTCCCATACGAGGTGATGAAGCCCCCGAGGACCGGTGGATCCGATATACATTCCTGGCCGCCGCTTGACGGCTTCGAGCCCTTCGAGGACCTGAATGGATTCCGCGCCGTAGGTGCTTTCAGAATGCTTGCTGACTTGTTTAGTCCCCAAAGAGGACCCTCCTCATCTCTTGCTCGAATAAAACACGCGAACCGTATTTCTTGGAATAGATTTGCACCCAGAGATTGTAACACACCTTGTACGCTTTCCCAACTGTGGGATCGCGGTTTTGCGGCTTATTTAAGCCTTTCAAGGGACACTTGGCTACCCTGCGACGTTCTCCGTGACCGCGCCACCGGAGATGCGTATGACGTTTGCCCGGCGGAGTATTTCCTCGTCGAAATATTCGAGGTTCGTGGTGGAGATGACGGCCTGGGTGCTCTCCAGGAAATACCCGGCCAGGAATTCCCGGCGGCGTCCATCGAGCTCGCTCATCACGTCGTCGAAAAGCAGGATCGGGTCCTCCCCCACAGCCCCCCGCACATGGTCCCTCGCCGCGAACTTGAGCGCGAGCGTCGCCAGCCGCTGCTGCCCCTGAGACCCGAACGTCGTCAAATCTACCCCGCCAAGCAACACCTCGAAGTCGTCCCGGTGCGGCCCAATGGAGGTAGTCCCCCTCTCGATGTCCGCGCTGTGCGCCTCTCTGAGAGCCTCGGCGTACCCATCTGGAGATGCACTATGCGAATAGCGGATGGCGGCCTTCTCCGGGCCGTACAGAGCCCTTAGAGACGAAGCGAAGTGTTCATCGAGGACCGGCACGGCCACATCGCGGCCCTGGAGGACCTGTTCGCCGAGGTCAACCACTTTCTGGTCCCAGGTAGCGAGGGTTCGCTCGGACGAGAAGCCGTCCCGGATTCGCCGGAGGAGCTGGTTGCGTTGCTGGACGGCTTTGGCGTATTCATTCACGGCTCGGGCGTATGAAGGCCGCAGGGAAGAGAGGATGCCGTCGAGGAACTCTCGCCGGTCGGATGGGGCGCCCTTGACGATCCGGATATCGTCAGGGAAGAAGTTGACGGCTCGCACTCCGGCCCCGCCGGCAGCGTAGTGCGCCAGGGATGGAGCGGTCGCGCCGTCCACGCTGAGACGTTTCTTCTCTCCAGGAGCGTAGCCGACGGCAACCTTCCGTTCGGCGTCGGAGCCCTCGATGGCGATGCGGGCCTCGGTGCGGGCGAACTTCGCATCCCAGTTCACGACCTCGGAGTCGTTCGGGGTGCGGGGAGAAGACCCGGTGACGGCGAACGAGATCCCCTCCAGGAGGTTCGTCTTTCCCTGGGCATTGTCGCCAGCGACGATGTTCAGTCCGGGTTTTAGGAACACCGTGTCGTTGGTGTAATTGCGGAAGTTGACTAGTCGCAGGGCGCGCAGGTATGGGGTCAACGGACCTGTATCCGTTCGGGTTCCTCACCCACTTCGATTTCGTCTCCCTTCTGGAGTTTCCGGCCGCGGCGGGTCTCGATCTCCCCGTTCACCCGCACATCGCCGGCTTGGATCAGGATCTTCGCCTCGCCACCGCTGCCGACGATATCCGACGCCTTGAGTGCCTGGCCGAGAGTCATGCCGGAGGTTGGGTCCACGCGGCTGGCGCTAGCTCCGTGATGGGTCGCGCATCGGCATGATCAGGTACAGGAAGT
>Ga0136637_1000182_pt1 | contig 12889 bp, 12 predicted proteins | sample AntDrymUQ8572106_2_FD_105497 | JGI IMG/M metagenome (GOLD analysis project Ga0136637, IMG submission 105497) | Polar desert sand microbial communities from Dry Valleys, Antarctica - metaG UQ857 (21.06) | ecosystem: Environmental > Terrestrial > Soil > Desert | place: Antarctica: Dry Valley... | reverse complement strand
GAATTCCGAGCGCGAGAGGATCGAGTCGATCAGCGCCGGGACATAGTGGTCGTACATGCCGGCACCGAGGAAGGAGACCTCGTCCTCGGTCGAGACGTTCAGCGCCGCGAGATCGCGCAGATAGCGGTAGACCTCCTGCTCGGGCTTGCCCTCCGGCAGGTCGAGCGGGCGTCCCAGGCGCACGCCCTCGGGCACGTCGGCGAACAGCTCGTCGATCGACTCGGCGCCGATCGCCGCGAGCATCGCGCGGCGATCTTCGTCGGTGGCTGACGTGTAGCGGCTCAGCTCAGTGACTCCTCGTATGCGGCGGCGTCCATCAGGCTGTCGACCTCGGCCGGGTCGCTCAGCCGGACCTTCACCATCCAGCCTTCCCCGTAGGGATCGTCGTTGATCGCCTCCGGGCCGTTCGCCAGCCCTTCGTTGACCTCGACGATCTCGCCCGACAGGGGCGCGACGACGTCCGAGACCGCCTTGACGGATTCGACCTCTGCGTACGGGTCGCCGCGGCGCACGGACTTGCCGACCGTGGGCGGGTCGAAGAAGACGACCTCGCCGAGCTGGTCCTGCGCGTACCAGGTGACGCCGAACGTCGCGACGTCACCGTCGATGCGGGCCCAGTCGTGCTCCTCGTGGTAGGAGAGTTCCGGCGGGTAGCTGGCCTCGGCCAATTCAGTGCTCCTCGGGGATCAGTGGCTTTGTGCGGACCTCGGCGGTGCGCGTCTTGCCGCGCACGTCGATCTCGAACGTCGTGCCCGGCTCGGTGCGGTCGACCGGCAGGTACGCCATGCCGATCCCGTAGCCCAGGACCGGCGAGAGCGTGCCGGACGTGACCTCGCCGCCGCCGAGCACCGGGTTGCCCTGGCGTGCGATGCCGGGGCCGGTGATGGCGAACGGGACGAGCTCCTCCGCCGTGCCGTGCTCGCGCGCCGCGCGCACCGCGTCGGACCCGATGAAGCCCGTGTCCTCCTTGCAGCACCAGCCGAGCCCGGCCTCGATCGGGCCGCGGTCGGCCGAGAGGTCGTTGCCGTAGAGGTGAAAGCAGGCCTCCATGCGCAGCGTGTCGCGCGCGCCGAGACCGGCCGGCGTGGCGCCCACGGCGACGACCGCGTCCCAGACCGTGCCGGCGTGGTCGGGCGCGACCAGCAGCTCGACGCCATCCTCGCCCGTGTAGCCGGTGCCACAGGCGAGCACACCGGGCGCGCCCGCGACGGTCAGCTCGCGGGTGCGGAAGCGGGCGGGCAGCTCGCCCTCGGCGAGCTGCGCGACCAGCGAGCGCGCCTGTGGGCCCTGGATCGCGAGCATCGCGAAGTCGGCCAAGCGGTCGGCGACGGTCACGTCGCGCCCAGCCGCATGGCGCTCGAACCAGGCCAAGTCGCTCGCGTGGTTGCTCGCGTTCGTGACAGTCATGTAGCGGTCGGGCCCGAGCCGGTAGGTGAACAGGTCGTCGAGCACGCCACCCTGCTCGTTGCAGAGCACGGAGTATTGGGCGCCGTGCTCGGCGATCCTCGAGACGTCGTTGGAGAGCAGCTGCCCCAGCAGCGCCTCGGCCCCCGGGCCGGAGGTCTCGATCTCGCCCATGTGGCTGACGTCGAAGATGCCGCAGCGCTCGCGCACCGCCATGTGCTCCGCGCGGATGCCGGCGTACTGGACCGGCATCTCCCAGCCTGCGAACGGCACGAGCCTGGCGCCCGCTGCGACGTGGCGATCATGCAGCGGAGTGCGCTTGAGTGTCTCCGTCCCAGCGGCCATGAGGCGAGCCGGACCCTAGCACCGCACCGCCCCGAAACCCGCGCGCAGAACCGCATGAAACGAGGCGGGGAATAGATCCCGCCGTGGGCTGTCCTAGGTGTGACCCAGGACGACCGCGAGGCCCCGGCGGGCCCCCGAGAGGAGACACACGGCGATGTTCAATGCACCAGGCGCACTGCTCGTGGCGCGCACGCTCACCGACACCGGCGACCGTCGCCGCCGAGTGCCCCGCGCGCGGGCGTCGTGGCGCCCCGCCGGCGCACGCGCGCTCACCGCGCGCCGCTGGCGGCCCGTGAGCGCGATCCGCGTGGCGCGCGCTCAGCGGACCTGATCGACCGCGGCGATGTCCAGGGCGGGCAGACCGTCGATGCTCGTGACGTTCTCCTCGGCCTGGTAGGCCAACAGCGCCCCGCGGCCGCCGACGCGAAGCCGCTTCGCCGCCCAGGCGTCCTGGTGCGGCCGCGGACCTTCGAATGACATCAGTGGAACGCCGTAGCCGCAGGAGTCGGCGATCCGCTCGACGCTCACGACGACCACCGCGCGCCGCGCCTCGGGCGCCGCCGGCTCCTCGAAGCCGGCACGCTCGAGCAGGTCCGCGAAGTCCGGGTCGCCCGCTACGACGACCTCACCGCGGCCGTGCAGCCGCAGGATCCGCGGCGGGCCCTCGAACGCGCACAGCATCACGACGATGCGGCCGTTCTCGCGCAGGTGCGCGATCGTCTCGGCGCCGCTCCCGACCACATCGAGGTAGGCGAGCGTGCTGTCGTCGAGCACCCGCAGGGTCCCGATCGGGCCCTTCGGCGAGACGTTGACGTGGCCGTCCTCGCCGCATGGCGCCGTCCCTACGAAGAACAGCGGCTGGCGCGCGATCCAGCCGCGCAGGCGCTCGTCGATGCGGTCGTAGGTGCGCCCCACGCCGGCGACGCTACCAAAGCCCGCGGGACAGACGCATCAGACGGCCACGAGCAGCGCGCGGTCGCGACACGCGACCGCGAAGGCGGCGACGACCGCGGGATCGAACTGGGTGCCGGCGCCACGCTCGAGCTCCTTCAGCGCAGACTCGGGCGTACGCGGCAGCGAGTAGGGCCGCGGGCTCGTCATCGCGTTGAAGGCGTCGGCGACCGCGACGATGCGCGCGCCGAGCGGGATCTCCGGACCGGTCAGGGCGTCCGGGTAGCCCTTGCCGTCCCAGCGCTCGTGGCTATGGCGGACGAGCGCGGCGGCACGTATGAGCGCCGGCGCGGCGCCGATGATCCGCTCGCCGATCAGCGTGTGGCGGCGGATGAACGCCCACTCGCCGTCGTCAAGCGCCCCCGGCTTGGTGAGGATCGCGTCGGGCACGGCCACCTTGCCGACGTCGTGCAGCTCGGCGGCGTGACGGACCTGCTCGACCTCGTCGTGGCCGAGTTGCAGGCGCAGCGCGGTCTCCTCAGCGAGATCGGCGACGCCGCCGACGTGGCTGCGCAGCTGCGGGTCGCGCTCGGCCAGCGCGCGCAGCAGCACGTCCTTGCTCTGGCGGCTGGCGGACATGCGGCCGGCGTTCTTCTGCGCGTACATGCGCTGGTCGGCGATCCTCAGCGCCTCGGCCACGTCGGCCGCTTCGACCGGCAGCTCTATCGAGCCGTAAGAGCATCCGATCTCGAACCCCTCACCGTGCTCGGAGAGCGCCGCGGCCGCGCCGACGATCAGCGGCTCGGAGACCTGCTGCCCGGGGGTGAGCAGCGCGCAGAACTCGTCGCCTCCCATCCGGAAGGCCGCGCCGCGGCCGCGCAAGAAGCTCTCCAGGCTCCCGCCGAGGCGCACGAGCAGGGAATCGCCGGCGGGATGGCCGAATGTGTCGTTGTACTGCTTGAAGCCGTCGAGGTCGAAGAGCACGAGCACGAGCGGCTCGCTGACCGATGCGCGCGGCAGCTCGCGCTCGAGCACGCGCGCCAGCGCACGGCGATTGCCGAGCCCGGTGAGCGCGTCGGTCTGGGCCTCCTCGCGGGAAGCACGCAGCATCGCGACGTTGTCGCGGAACGTCAGCATCGTGCGCACCATCACTGCCACCAGCGAGGCGGCGGCGAGCACGACCGCGACGATGTTGAGCTCCGCGACGCAGCCGTAGACGAGCAGTCCGAGGCCGGCCGAGCCGAACGTCAGCGGCAGCACGATCCGCCGCAGGCGCTCGTCGGCCCCGGCCGCGAGTGTGGGCCGCGAGGGCTGCCAGGCGGCGGCGCCGATCAGCATCAGCCCGAGCCACCAGCCGATCTCGAACCAGGCCGGAGGTGTGTAGGTACCGTTGGCATTGCCGACCAGGTAGAGCGAGTCGGCCAGCCAGAACGTCCCGACGCCCGCGAACAGCAGCAGCCAGGTGCGATCGAGCTGCCAGCCCGTCCCCGCGAGCGCGCCGACGATCACGCCCAGCAGGATCAGGTCCGTGATCGGATAGGCGAGGCCGACCGCAACCTCGAGTGCCTGCCCGGAGGCGGCTTCGAGCATCGTCGGGAAGATGATCGCCGCGCTGGCTGCCGAAACGGCGAGGGCGGCGATGATGCCGTCGGCCCACAGCGTGCCGGACACGTCGCGAGCGCGGCTGCGCAGCAGCGCCAGGACCCCGAGCAGCATGAACGGCGGAAACAGCAGGTAGCCCGCGTCGGCCGGCGACGGGATCGGGATCTCGTCCGCCGTCCACAGGACCGCCGTGTAGTAGATCTCGCCGAAGGTCCAGGCCGCGACGCCGCAGCTGATCAGCAGCCAGGCGCGGCGCTCGCGCCGGTTGGGCGAGGCGAAGCCGGCCCAGAAGCAGAGCGCGGTCGCGGCCAGCAGGACGACGTCGTGCGTGAAGCGGCTGAACAGCGGGCCGGCCTCGAGCTCGGGGGCGAAGATGACGCGCGCCTCCCAGAGCGTCAGCCACGTGACGACCCACCAGCCGATCCCGCGCCGAATCCGGCGGCCAAGAGGGAGAGTGCTCACCCTCCCGTCATCGGCCCGTCAGGCGGGCGGCTTGATAGGCAGGCCAGGACTCAGCGCAGGAACGGCGGGATGTCGATCTCGTCGTCGCGGATCTCGAGCGAGGAGCGCTGGCGGTCATCGATCCGCGGCCCGCGATCGACCGGCCCGCGCTGGCGCTCACCGCGGCCGAAGCTGCTGTAGCCCCCGTCGGAGCGCTTGTCGAAGCCCGTGGCGATCAGCGTTACGCGGATCTCGTCGCCCATGCCCTCGTCGATCACGGCGCCGAAGATGATGTTGGCGTTCGAGTCGGCCGCCGAGTGGATGATCTCGGCCGCCTCGTTGATCTCGAACAGACCCAGGTCCTTGCCGCCGGTGATGTTGAGCAGGATGCCGGTGGCGCCCTCGACGGACTCCTCGAGCAGCGGTGAGGAGATCGCCGCCTTGGCGGCCTCGGCCGCCCGTGACTCGCCGGCGGAGGTGCCGATGCCCATCAGCGCCGAGCCGGCGTCGTGCATGATCGTGCGGACGTCGGCGAAGTCGAGGTTGATCAAGCCTGGGATCGTGATCAGGTCGGTGATTCCCTGAACGCCCTGGCGCAGCACGTTGTCGGCCTCGCGGAACGCGTCCAGGATCGTCGTGCGCCGCTCGACGATCGAGAGCAGGCGCTCGTTCGGGATCACGATCAGCGTGTCGACCATCTCGCGCAGGCGGTCGATGCCCTCCTGGGACTGGCGCGCGCGCTGCGCGCCCTCGAAGCCGAACGGGCGCGTCACCACGCCGACGGTCAGCGCGCCGATCTCGTTCTTGGCGATCTCGGCGATCACCGGCGCCGCGCCGGTGCCGGTGCCGCCGCCCTCGCCGGCGGTGACGAAGACCATGTCGGCGCCCTTGAGCGCCTCCTTGATGTCGTCGCGCGACTCGGCCGCGGCACCCTGCCCGACCTGGGGGTTCGCGCCTGCCCCCAGTCCCTTCGTGAGGTTGTGGCCGATGTTGAGCTTGATGTCGGCGTCGGTCATCTGGAGCGCCTGCGCGTCCGTGTTGCACGCGATGAACTCCACGCCGGAGAGGCCGGCGTCGATCATGCGGTTGACGGCATTGGTGCCGCCGCCGCCGACGCCGACGACCTTGATCACTGCGAGATAGCTGCCTGCTTCCATAAGTTTCTGTCCGGACCTCGAGTTAGCGTTGAGTGTTTCAAGGCGCTCGCCTTGGGCGCGGAATGCACCACGTTACGGGCATTTCCTCTCCGATGTCAAAGCGAGCCGCCCGCGGCAAGATCGCTTGCAGATCGAGAAAGTCTCGACCAGAGGTCGAGACAGGCCGTATTCTCAGCCTACGGTTGAGGGTTCCAATGGTACGACGGTGGGGGTCGCGGTCGGCTCTGGCTCGACCGGCCCGACACCAGCCGCGGCGGCCACCCGCGCCACGCGCAGGTCGCGGTATGCCGCGCCGGACGGGGAGCTGTCCGCGAGCACGCGCGCGGCGGCGATCCACTTCGCTCGCGCATCCCCGGCCGAACCGAAGATCAGGTCCGGACCGCCGCGCAGATCGAGCGTCACGCCCCCTGAGCCGTGGAAGAGGCGCTCCGCACGGGCGCGCAATTCGGGTGGCGCGGCGGCAGCGACCTGGAGCGCGGCGAGTGTCCGGGCATCGCTCACGTGGCCGCCGGCGAGCGGCGCGTCGGTCGAGACGGTAGGCAGGTTGCCGGCGCGCACCCCGGGCAGCAGCAGCCCGCCGCCGGTGGCGGGCACGCTGCTCGCGCCGGTTCGCACCGTCGCCACCGGCTCGTGCTCGATCACCTCGATGCGCAGGTCGTGCGGGAAGCGGGGCCGGAGGCGCAGCCCCGCGACCGAGGCGAACGGCTCCACCGCCGCCTCGAGCGCGCGCTCGTCGAGGCGCAGGGTGCTCATGCCCTTCGCGGTCGACTCCAGCGCCGCGCTGACGCGGTCGCGCTCGGACGAGCCGCTGCCGATGATCGTGATCCGCTCCACGGCCGCGAACGGCGAGTCGCGGAACCAGAGCCAGCCGAGCGCGAGCCCGATGACCGCCAGCAGTGCGCCCGCGAGCACGCGCCAGGGCAACCTGTTCGAGCGGGCCATGGTGACCAGTTCGGCGCGCAGCGCGAGGTTCCTACCCGGCGACGGGCGCGCGGCCGAGGGCGTTGGGGGTCGCCGGCGCCGTGTTCCCTATCGAGCGACGAGCGCGCAGCCGAGGGCGTGGGGTACCGGCACCCGCTCCCCTACCGAGCGACGAGCGCGCGGCCGAGCTCGTCGACGTCGCCGGCGCCCAGCGTCAGCACGAGGTCGCCATCGCGCAGGCGCGGCGCGAGCAGAGTCTCGGCGTCGGCGAGCGTCGGCAGCCACGTTACCGGCCGGCCACCGGCGGCGTCGGCGGCGGCCCGCGCCACGAGCAGTCCGCTCACACCGGGGAAGTCCTCCCGCCGCTCACGGGCGGGGTAGACGTCGAGCACCACCACCGCGTCGGCGGCCGCGAGCGCCGCGCCGAACTCGGCCGCCTGCCGCGCGGTGCGTGAGTACAGATGCGGTTGGAAGACTGCGATCAAGCGGCGGGGCTCAAGCGTGCGCGCGGCCTCGAGGGTTGCGGTCACCTCCGTCGGATGATGGGCATAGTCGTCGACCACGACCGCGCCCCGCGACGTCGTTCCCACTAGCTCGAAGCGCCGCCCGGCACCCTCGAAGTCGCGCAGCACGGCGGCGGCGGCTTCGGGATCGGCGCCCGCCAGCCGGGCTGCCGTGAGCGCCGCGGCGGCGTTGCGCGCGTTGTGGGCGCCCGGGACCGTAAGCTCGACCGCCACTCCGTCGAGCGTGAAGCGCGATCCGCCCGCCGTCAGCTCCGCGACCGCGTCGAACGGGGTCAGCGGGATCCCGGCGGGCGCGAGCGCGAGCAGCCGCGGCCGGTCCCAGACCACCGCGGCACGCTGGGCGAGCGCGAGGAACGAGCGGAACGTCTCGTCGACGTCGCGCTGTGACGAGTAGGTCGTGTGATGGTCGAGCTCGGCGTTGGTCAGCACGGCGATCGCGGGCGTGAGTGCCAGCAGCGACCGGTCGGACTCGTCCGCCTCCACCACGAGCCATTCGCCCGTGCCCCAACCGGCGTTGGAGCCGGTCGAGCGGACTGCCCCGCCGACCAGGTAGCCCGGGTCCATGCCGCAACCCCGCAGCACGTGCACCAGCATGCTCGCGGTCGTGGTCTTGCCATGCGTGCCGGTCACGGCGATCGTGGGCCGCAGGCGCGTGAGCTCACCCAGCAGCTCGGCGCGGTGGAGCTCGCGCAGGCCGCGTTCGCGTCCTGCTGCGCGCTCGGGGTTCCCCGGTGCGATCGCCGAGGAGACCACGAGCTCCGCGTGCTCGGGCACGTTGCCGCCGTCGTGACCCACCGCGGGTTCGATACCCAGTGCACACAGCGGTGCCAGGTAGGGCGAGCCGGCGGCGCGATCGGAGCCGCTCACGGTCGCGCCGAGTGCGTGCGCCACGAGCGCCAGGCCGCTCATGCCGGCCCCGCCGATGCCCACGAAGTGCAGCCGGCGACCGGCCCATTCGGTGCTCACCGCGCGCAGCGTCGAGGAGCGCTCGGGATGGGCGAACCGGCGACCTGACGCCGACGGTGGTGCTCGAGTGCGCGCTACTGCGCGCGGCGTGTCTCACCAGCGGTTGCCGGCAGCGTCCGGGTTCAGGCGGCAGAGCCCGGAGCTGGGCGCAGAGCATTCGCGCGTGAGGCGGTTTGCGGCGTCGCGCTTGAGCGTGAACCGCGTCCCGTTCGCCGAGTCGACGGAGAGCTCGTAGCTGTCGGTCGTGCCTTGCACGTCGAGGTTGCGCGCGTCGCGCAGCGCGGGCTCGATCGCCTCGAGATCAGCGGTCGTCGCGTCGAACGTGTCCTTTTCGGTGAGGTGCGTGAGCAGCGCGGAGGTTGCCGTCGCGACTGTGACCTTGGCCTCTGTGTCCTGGGCCTTTCGGCGCTGGTCCAAGAACGAGGGCAACGCGATGGCGGCGATGATGCCGACGATGATCATGCAGACGAGCACCTCGATCAGGGTCAGGCCATCCGAGTCTGCCAATCGGGGAATCCGCCTGGTGGATGACGTTCTCGTCTGCATGTGGGCTCGGTGACACTCGCGGCGGTGGTCCGCTGTTGGTCTGAGTCAACGGCCCCAGCGGGCGGAGCTTGAGCGCCGCTCAGCGGATATTCGATCCTTGCCCGCCGCCTCGAGCACGGCGCGCGCGACATCGCGCGCAGCGTCGGGCCGCGCGAGCCGGGTTGCCGCCGCGGCCATCGCGACGAGCCGGTCGGGATCGAGGAGCACAGCGTCGACCTCGGCGCGCAATCGCTCGCTCGTGAGCTCGGCATCGGTGATCACGACCGCGGCGCCACCGGCTTGCATCCAGCGCGCGTTCGCGGTCTGGTGGTCGGCCGTCGCGTGCGGATAAGGCACGAGCACGGCCGGCAGCCCATGCTGGGCGAGCTCGAAGATCGACCCCCCGGCACGGGCGACCGCCACGTCGGCGGCCGCGAGCGCCACGCCGAAGGGCGCCACGTAGTCGCGCAGGTCGTAGTGCGAACCGGGGGCGCTCAGCTCACCGAAGTCGCGCCGGCCCGCGATGTGCAGCACGCGATACGGGGCGTCGGCGAAGGCCGTCACGGCTGCCAGGTTGATCGAGCGCGCACCGAGCGAGCCGCCGAAGACCAGCACGCACAGCTCGTCGTCGCCGATGCCGAGCGAGGCCCGGGCCGGCTCCCGCTCGGCGGCGCGCGCGGGCACCGGGCGGCCGGTCACCAGATAACGCTCGCCGTCGCGCCCGGAGATCGGAAACGCCAGGCAGACCCGGCGTGCGCGCGGGGCGAGCAGGCGGTTGCTGAGCCCCATGTGCGAGTCGGCCTCGGTGAGTACGAGCGGGATGCCGCGCAGCACCGCCGCGAGCCCGACCGGCCCGGCGACATAGCCGCCTCCCCCGAGCACGGCGTCGGCCGCGCGCTCGCGGAGGATGCGCCGCGCGCCGCGCAGCGCCAGTGCGGCCTTCGCGAGCGCGCGCAGCGCCTTGCCCGGGTGCGTGCGCGAGATGCCCTCGACGCGGATCGGGTCGAGCGGGTAGCCGGCCGCGGGGACCAGCTCGGCCTCCGCGCGCTGACCGCCGACGAAGGAGACCTGCGCGCCCTCAGCCCGCAGCGCGTCGGCCACCGCGATGGCCGGCACGACGTGCCCGGCCGTCCCGCCCGCCGCGATCACTATCCGCGCTGCGCTCACCATCCTCCTTCTGCCCCGGCGTCCCGTGAACCGCCCGCAGGTGCGTGGATCCGCCGGCCGCGACGTTGAGCAGCAACCCCATCGCGCTCAGCAGCACGATCAGTGAAGTCGAGCCGGAGGAGATGAAAGGCAGCGGGACGCCGGTCAGTGGCGCCAGGCCGAGCACGGCGTAGACGTTGAGCAGCGCCTGGCAGAGGATCAGCGATGTCAGTCCGGCGGCCAGCAGCTTCGCGTAGGCACCGCGGGCGGCCTTCGCGGTGCGCAGGCCGGCGTACCCGATCATGCCGTAGAGCGCGAGCAGGCAGCAGATCCCGGCAACCCCGAGCTCCTCGCCGATCACCGCGAGGATGAAGTCCGTGTGGGCCTCGGGCAGGTAGAAGACCTTCTGCACCGACTGCCCCGGCCCGACGCCGAACAGCCCGCCCGATCCGATCGCGATCTGACCCTGGACCGACTGGAAGCCCGTGTCGGCGGCGTCGGCCCAAGGGTTCAGGAAGGCGGTCAGCCGAGCGCGCCGGTAGGGCTCCCAGAGCGCGAAGAGCAGGATCACCACGGAGACCCCACCGGACACCAGTAGCAGCTGGCGCAGCGGCAGCCCGGCGGCCACGAGCATCGCCGCGAGCGTGAACCCGATCACCAGCGCCGTGCCGAGATCCGGCTGGGCCGCGATCAGCAACACGGCGCAGCCGCCGGGAAGGAAGATCGGCCCGGCCACGCCGCGCAGGCTGCAGGCGAGCTTCGGCCGCGCCGCCAGCATCGCGGCCGCGTGCAACACGAGCGCGAGCTTCATGAGCTCTGCCGGCTGAAACTGCAGCGGACCTGCGCCGAGCCAGCGGCGCGCCCCGTTGACCGTCACACCGAAGCCGGGCAGGAGCACCAGCACCAACAGCACGAACGAGCCGAACAGGAGCGCGGGCGTGAACCGACGCACGTGCTCCAGGCCCTGCCTGGAGAGCAGGTGCATCACGACGAGCCCGAGCGCGCCGTACACGAGGTACTTCACAAGGTACGCGGTCCCGTCTCCGTGGCCCTCCAGCAGCGTGCGCGCCGACGAGGCCGAGTACACCATCACGGCGCCGCCCGCGAGCAGGCAGAAGGTGGCCGTCAGGAGCAGACGGTGCTCGAGCGGCTGCTGCCTCGCTTTGGCCATCCAGCCTGGATTCGACAGCACGGCCCGGACGCCTCCGCCGTGCGGGCGTGGATCGCGAGCGAGCAAACGGGCGCAGCGGTCGCATGTGCTTACGCCCGGACGAGCAATTTGAAGTGCTCGCCGCGCTCCTCGAAGGAGCGGTATTGGTCATACGACGCGCAGGCGGGTGACAACAGCACGACCTCGCCGGGCGCGGCGGCGGCGCGGGCGCCGGCGACGGCCCGCTCGAGCTCGACGCAGTCGCGCACCGGCACGCCGGCCTGTGCGAGCGCAGGCGCGAGCCGCCCTGCCTCCTCGCCGATCAGATACGCCGCCGCACAGCGCTCGGTCACCGCGGCAGCGAGCGGCGCGTAGTCCTCGCGCTTGCCGCGGCCGCCGAGGATCGCGTGGACCCCGCCAGGGAACGAGCGGATGCCCACGACGGCCGACGCGACGTTCGTGGCCTTGGAGTCGTCGACGTACAGGACGCCGTCGACCCGCGCGACCTCCTCGAGCCGGTGCGCGACCCCGCCGAAGCCCGCCAGCGCAGCGCGGACGGCGGGCGGATCGACGCCGCGGGCGAGCGCGACGGCGGCGGCCGCCATCGCGTTCTCGAGGTTGTGCGCCCCGCGCAAGCGGATCTCCCCGATCGCGACGACGGGCGCCCCGCGCCAGACGAGCCGGTCGTCGTGGATCGCGATGTCGGCGCCGCCGGGCGGAGCGGCCGGCACGTCCTGTGCGGCCGGAGCGGCGGATCCGGGCTGCTCGGTCGCCCCTTGCAACGGCGACCCGAACGCGACCCGGCGCGCCCGTCCCGTGTGCTCGAACCCGGCCGGCACCACGGCAAGGGCATCCGGCCCCTGGTGCGCGAAGATCCGCAGCTTGGCGTCCCGATAGGCCGCGAAGCTGCCGTGGCGGTCGAGGTGGTCCGGCGCGAGGTTGAGCAGCACTGCGGCGTCGGGAGCGAATGCGATCGCGTCCTCGAGTTGGAACGACGACGCCTCGCAGACCACGACGGCGGCGCGGTCGAGCGTTCCGGGTAGCGAGCTGAGCGGCGTGCCGACGTTGCCTGCCACCGCCACGGGGAGCCCCGCTTCGCGATGGATCTGGCCGACGAGCTCGGTTGTGGTCGTCTTGCCGTTGGAGCCCGTGATCGCGATCACGTCGTTCGGCACCAGCCGCCAGCCCAGCTCCAGCTCGCCCAGAACGAGCTTTCCACGCTCGATCGCCGCGCGCACCACCGGGGCTTCTTGAGGGACGCCGGGACTCTTCACCACGGTCGCGACGCCGTCGAGCAGGCCGAGGCCGTCGTCGTATGCGTGCACAGTGACGCCGGCCGCCTCCAGCTCGGCGAGGACCGCCGCGTCGACCCCGCCGGCGTCGACCCCGGTCACGTCCGCGGCGAGCGCGCTCAGCGCCATGCCGACCGCCCGCCCCGAACGGGCGAGGCCGACGACCAGGAACGGGCCGGGCGGCAACGGCGGGCGGCTGACCATGCGAGCATTCAAGCGGGCCGCGGTGCGCCGCGCGCATCAGCCGACCTCGCTCGGCCGCACGCGGGCCTCCGCGTCGGCCTTGCCGCCTTCGAACTCGAGGCCCTCGGCCTCGAGTTTGCGCCGGACCGCTGCGGGGTCGCCCAGCGCGGTCGCGCCGACGGTCCCGTCGGACTTCAGGACGCGGTGCGAACCCGGCGGCTCCTCGCGCACGAAGCGCTGGTTGAGCGTGCGCGCGTGACGGTCCTCGCCGCCGCAGGCGCGTGCGACGTCGCCATAGCTCATCCACCCGCCCGGCGGGATCTTGGCGAGGACGTGGAGCAG
>Ga0136637_1000181_pt1 | contig 12897 bp, 16 predicted proteins | sample AntDrymUQ8572106_2_FD_105497 | JGI IMG/M metagenome (GOLD analysis project Ga0136637, IMG submission 105497) | Polar desert sand microbial communities from Dry Valleys, Antarctica - metaG UQ857 (21.06) | ecosystem: Environmental > Terrestrial > Soil > Desert | place: Antarctica: Dry Valley... | reverse complement strand
GGTTCTAGTGGCCGTTCACTAGGGGTGCGCGGTGGGCCGCACGTCTTGGGGGTCGTGGGCCGCACGTCTTGGGGGTCGTGGGCCGCACGTCTTTGATGCGCGGTGGACCGCGCGTCAGGGTCCTGATGCGCGGTGGGCCGCTCGTCTGTGGCGCGCGGTGGGTCGCACATTAGGAGGCGCGTCACCGTCGGGCGGCCAGGGCCCCGCCCGTGCCGTTCGATCAGCTCGAGACGCGCGAGGTCGGTGAGCGCCCGGCTCGTCTCCCGCTCGCCGCGCACGACATCGCGAGCGATCGTGATCCGCTTCGCGTGGCACTCCCCGCTCTCGATGTCCGCGTAGCTCGCGAGCACGAGCAGGACATGTGCCTGGGTGGCGGATAGCGAGTGCTCGGCAGCCTGGTCGCGCGCCCAGCGCATCAGCGTCCACGGGTCACGGCTCATAGCTCGTCGCCCCAGACCTCGTACGGCCCGCTTGGCTGCGCCGGCGGCGGCTGAAATAGCGCCTCAGCAACATCGGGGACCACGGCGGCCGCCTCGGGCTGGGCGGGCACGCGGCGGACGGCACGGTAGACGGCGCAGCGATTGCCGCGCCCATCGACCACCAGGTCGTAGCCCTTGGCGTCGAGCATCGCCCTGACCTGCGCCATGCGCGAGGCGGGTCTCATGACGGGCGGGCCACCATCGAACGTCGGCTGGCGTACACAGTCGACGGCAGTCAAGCCGGGACGATGCGCCAAGAGGTACGCGGCGAGCCGCTCGTGCTGCGTTCGGGGGCGCACGCTCATGCCGCGCCCTCGCAGCCGTCGTGGAGACGCTGGCCGGCTACACCGGGCGGCTCCTCGTCGTCCCCGTCTAAGCCGGGGTCATCACTAGACGGACCAGCGCGTGTCGCCCGACGCGTGGACGATCTACGTCCGCGAGGACGCCCGCACTTCTGGTCGCACCGACGCGGCGCTCGCGCCTCCAGCCGACTGCGCAGAAGCGAACGACCGCACTGGAGGATCTCGGTCGTTCCCGCGATCGGCTTGTCCTGCTCGTCGAGGTCGGTGAACCTCATCTGGCCTTCGAGCCAGCGCTTGGCGTACTTGATCCATCCGGGGCGCCCGTCCGGGACCTGGACACCCAATCCGGCGAACGCTCCCGTTGCGGCGAGCCGCTCGGCCTGCAGAGGAGCATGCTGCACGAGTCCTGCAAAGAGGTCGAGCTTGCTCCGCCGGCCACCGAGCTTGTTGCCCGTGCCAGATCGAGCCGACGTCCTTCGGTCTGAGGGGAGGTTTAGACCCCGATTTCGCTGCTGCATACCACTGCCTTTCCGCCTAGGACGGTTGTCGCGGAGGACTTAATCAGAGTCGTCGGACGCCTTGGATGTGCGAAAGCCCGACCGAGGAACCACCCTCGATCGGACTCACGCGAAGCAGTCGCAGCAGCACAGCGACACCTGCAAAGTTATCGAGGCGTCAGGACGGAAACTCGTGGCGGTGCCGGCGCGGGGCGTAGGCTGGAAGCGTGGACTGGCGCGAGTTCATCGCCTCGCTGATCGACTCGCTGGCGTGGCCGTTCGCCCTGGTCGTCATCGCCGCGCTGTTCCGCCAACAGCTCGCGGGGCTCCTCGCCGTGCCGCTGAAGAGTCTGAAGGCCGGCCCGGTGTCGGTCACGTGGGCGGAGCAGGTGGCCGAGGTCGGTGTAGCTGTCGCGAGCGGTGAGATCGCGCCCGCCGAGACTGCCTCGTCGCCTCATCTCGATGGGGAGCTGCGTCGGATCGCGGACCTCGTGGAGCAGACGCCGGTCGTGGCCGTCCGCCAAGCGTTCGGCCTCATCGAACAGCGTCTGCGCGCGATCGCCGACATAGGCGACATCGCCGCGCCAAGCGAAACGTCGGGGTTGCCGCTCGCGATCACGCTGCATCAAGCGGGGCGGATTAGCCAGGCCAACCTGGATGCTGTTCGCGGGCTCGCGACGCTCGTCAACCTCAGCGCCCGCGACGTCACGGGGACATCGATCACGGTCGATCGGGCTCGTGACTTCATGGTGCTGGCGCAGGCCGTGCTCTACGCACTTAGCCGTCCGTTGGCTGGGACGTGACGTTGGTCCGCTCGGGCGGCCTCGGGTTGAGGATTGGAGGTTGTCCGGTAGACGAGGCCGTACGCCAGGAGCGATGGGTCAGTGCCCGTGAACGTGGTCGGGGTGCGAACGACCACGCGAAAGAGCGCGTTCCTGTCCTACAGCCCGTCGCGACGGCCACGCTCGGGACCTTCGGGTTCACCCGGTTTGTTAGCCAGCGGCCCAGTCCGCGACGGCCGAAGGAGTCGGGGGAGCCGGCGTGACAGCCCAGTTGCGGGCCTCTGTTCATGCTCAAGCTCAGAGCGATACGCGTTGTTGCCGATGTCGAAGGCCACGCGCGTGCGGTAGGTACGGCCCGCTACGTCGTCGTACTCGAGGACGGCTGAGACCTCGACGTCGTTGCCGGTGAAGCCGAGACTGTCTCCGGCCCACGTCTCGAAAGCGACGACCGCGCGGTCGCCAACGGCGACCCCCTCTGTTGGGTGTCGCACGGCGCCCGCCCCGCGGGGCGCTGTGAACTCGCCGCGCACGTTGAGCGCTGGCCCCATGCCGACGTTTTCGATAGCGAGGAGCGCAGCGCTGTAGCGGGGAAGGTCGGGTCGGTCTGGCGGGTTCTCGCTGATGTGCGGTCCGCCCCCGATGAAGATCTCGCCACCGCGGAAGTTGAGGTTCTCGGATGACCGCTGCAAGGGGACGAGTACTGGACGGTGGGCGCGATCGACCTGGATGGAGCTCAGCGTCGCTTGTCGGTCGGCGGCCTGAGCCATCCGCCACGTTGCGTAGGCCAGCAGAGCCGTGAAGAGGGCAAGGCCAACGGTGCCGATCCCGATGAGGAAGTCCACAAGAGCGACGATACGACTTTGCGACGGGCCTTCAGCGCGGCCCGAAGAGCTGGCGAGTTGCGGAAGCTAGGCAGCGCTGTGCTCGGGCATAACCTCGCCCGTCCGCTCGAGCCACCAGCGCGCGAAGCTCGACCGGTGGCAGTCGGCGGGGTCGCGCTCGAAGCAGCACAGAGCGAGCGGCACGCCCGGACGCTGCCGCGCGATGGCCTGGAAGCGGCTCTCGATGCGGGCGACACCCTTCTCGTCGAGGCGCTCGCGGTAGAGGCGTTCGAACGTTTTTGCGTCCTCGATGTGGAACGCGCCGAACGGGGCCAGTTCCCGGACGAACGGCATCGTGTCGGCTACGGCCGGCGCGAGCCACTTCGGCTTGCCGATCGAGATGCGCACGACGACGAGTTCCTCCTCGCTGGCCAGCGCTTGGCGATATGACGACGTGAACAGCCGCGGCCGCGCGCTCACAGCGTCGCCCGGACGGAGGTGGTGTTCGCAGATCCGTTCACGTGGACCTCGGGGACGTGTACGCTGTCGCCCGCTGAGTCGCCTGAAACCCAGGTGGCATAAGGCCGAGACGACATGCCCCCGCCTGGAATCGAACCAGGAACCTTCGGATTAAGAGTCCGCTGCTCTGCCAGTTGAGCTACAGGGGCGGGTGAGGATCGGCCATCCTAGCGGGTGAGGGTCAGCCGCTGGGCGGCACCTGGGTCTGGCCCTGGCTCCCGCTGGCGGCGTCGGTCTTCAGCTGCTCCAGGGCCGCGCGCAGCTGCTTGCGCTCCTGCGCGGGTGCAAGCTCCACCGCCCTGTCGGCGGCGAGGTCACCGGTGCTCGTCTGCTTGGCACGGTAGGCGAGGATGGCGAGCTGCTGATAGAGGTTGGTGTTCGGCGGCTTCGTCTCGTCGGTGACGATCGCCATCGCGCGGACGGCCTTGACCGGCTGGTTGAGGCCGTCGGCACCGTAGGCGCGCGTCATCAACAGGGCCAGGTCCTCGTCGAGGTCCTTGGGCTTGAGCTCCACGTAGCGCTCCCACGCCTGCGTCGCGAGCACGAGCTTCTCGCGGCCGCCCTCGGATTTGAAGCCGCCGCCGACGCCGGCGCGCTGGAAGCGCAGCCGCGAGAGTTTCGCCCACGCCGCCGGATCGCGCGGGCGCTGCTTCGTCACCTTCGCCGCGTTCTCGATCTGCTCGTCGAGCGCCTTGTCCGGACTCTCGCCGCCGCTGTCGTTGCCCAGAATGCCCTCGACCAGGCCGCCGCCGGACGTGTTGCTGCCGATTCCGAACAGCACCAGACCGCCTCCGAGCAGCAGCGCGAGGCCCACGTAGATCACTTTGATTGTGCGGCGGCGGCCCCGTCCACGCAGGTCGAACAGCATTCGGCGATCAGTCCTTCTCGTCTTCCTCGGAGTGCAACGGCTCGATCGGATCGTCCTCGGGCTCTTCCTCGGGCTCTTCCTCGGCCTCTTCCTCGGCCTCTTCCTCGGCTTCAGGCGGAGGCTTGATGCGGTCGATCCACCTCGCAACCAGGATACTCAGCTCGAAGAGCACGATCAGCGGCACCATCGCGAAGGACATCGTGATCGGATCGGGCGTCGGCGTCGCGACAGCGGCCAGGACCGCGATCCCGAGGATGACGTAGCCGCGATTCTGGGCGAGCTGCTTGGGCGTGAGGATCCCCAGCCGCGTAACCGCCAGCACGCCGACGGGGATCTGAAACAGCAGACCGATCCCGGCCAGGAACAGCACCGCGAACTTGAAGTAGTCGTTGGCCCGCAGCAGGATGTCGAACGAGTCGTCGTTGAAGTTCTGCAGGAAGTCCACGGCGCGATCGAGCACGACGAAGTAGCCGAACGCCACGCCGGCGATGAACAGCACCGGCACCATCAGCATCAGCGGCAGGGCGGTCTTGCGCTCGCGCGGGCTGAAGGCCGGTAACACGAACGCGTAGATCTGAAACAGGATCAGCGGCAGCGAGAACAGCAGCGCCGAGTACATCGCGACCGTGATCGTGGCCGTGAACGGCTCGGTCACGCCGAGCGTGACGAGGTTGCGCTCGTTGTTACGCGGCAGCGCGGCCGCGGCGCGAGCGGCTTCACGCGACGCGTCGCTCAGGGCGGTGGCGGTTCGCGCGAGCTGGCGCTCCTGCGCGGCGGTCAGGTTGTCGGCCTTGGACTGCGACCGCAGCGACGACCCGTTCTGCGCGAGCGCCGGCGCGAGCTCGCGCAGAAAGCGGCCCTGGGCGATCTGAAACAGCGCCGCCTGCTCGAGCGGGTCCGCGCTCTTCTCGGACGGGTTCTCAAGATTCTGCGTCGAGCGGACGGGCTCGGTGATGAAGTCCAGGATCGCGTCGTTCTGCCAGAAGCAGAACATGAAGACCGCGACGAGCGTCACGACGCAGAGGACGATCCGCTTGCGAAGCTCGGAGAGATGGTCGACGAGGCTCAGGCGGTCGTCGTGACCGATGGGCCGCAGCGCGGTGGGCATGTCAGATGGGGAGTCCGGTCGCGCTGATCAGCCGCGCGGACGGCTCACTTCGCGTCCCGCGGCGTCGTGGCGGCGGGCTCGCCGGACGGCTTCGCGGCGGGCTCATCGATCGGCTTGGCGGCAGCCGGTTTGGCGGGCTCGTCAGCGGATGAGGCGATCTCGGCGGGACCGTCGTCGTCGTCCTTCGAGCCGCCGGTGACCGAGTTCTTGAACTCGCGCATCCCGGAACCGAGCGACCGGCCGAGATCCGGCAGCTTCTTCGGGCCGAAGATCAGCAGTGCGATGACGAGGACGATGATGAGTTCAGGGGCGCCGATGTTGGGCATGTTGGACTCCTAGAAGCTGGCACATAGCGTACCGCGTCATTCACGGGTGGACATGAAGCGGACGTGTCCAAAGGGACATTCAAGTTCCGGCTCGGGGTGCCGATTAGGGTGGCATGCAGGAGTTCGAGCACAGCCCCCAATCGGATCACAAGCCGTACGTGCGCAAGGTGATCCTGCCATCAGGAAAGACGATCGAGGTCGTCTCCTTCGATGACCTGGCTCCGGCCGGCGCGGATCTACACATCTGCCCCGACTGCAGCTCGGAACTCGTCTACCCGATCGCCTGGGAAGAGGCCGACCGCGCATCGTGGGAGGTCACGCTGCGCTGTCCCAACTGCGAGTGGGGCGTCACCGGGATCTTCGACGAAGACTCCATCCAGCGCTTCGACGACACGCTCGACCGCGGCACGGAGGCCCTCGTCTCCGACCTGCGCCAGCTCTCGCGGGCGAACATGGAAGACGACGTAGAGCGCTTCTCGGCCGCGGTATATGCCGGCCACGTCTTGCCTGAAGACTTCTAAGTACTTCGCGCGACTACCGAGTCGGCCACGAGGTCTAGAGCCGCGTGCTGGCGCTCGTCGAGACTTAGCGCCGTCAGGCCGTACTTGGCCTCGGCGACGATCGCCAGTGCCCGTGAGCGGGCTTCGTCCAACGCGCCCGTGGCCTCGATGCGCTCGCACAATTCGGTCGCCGCTGCGGGGCTGTTGACCGAGCGCAGGTCGATCTGGGCGAGTTCGGGGTCGAGGTCGCGCGCGAGGATCAGCGGCAGCGTGACCGTGCCGTCGAGCAGGTCGGTCCCGCGGTGCTTGCCGGTTGTCGATGCCGGACCGCAGACGTCCAGCACGTCGTCGAGAAGCTGAAACGCGAGCCCGATCCGCCGGCCGAACGCGCTCAGCGCCTTCACCTCGCCGTCGTCGCGCGCAGCGGCCAGCGCGCCGAGCTCGCAGGCGGCCTCGAACAGCCGCGCCGTCTTGAGCTCGCAGCGGTACAGATAGCGCTCGACGGGCACGGCGCCGTTCCACGCGTCCTGGCGCTGGAGCAACTCGCCCTCGGCGAGCGCCGAGCTTGCGCGCGAGAGCGAGCGCACGGCCGCCAGCGACCCGGCGGCGGCGAGCTCCGCGAAGGCGCGTGAGAACAGCAGGTCGCCCGTGGCGACCGCCGGCGCGCGCCCGGCCGTCGACCAGACGGTGGGCAGCCCGCGCCGCAGCTCGGCGGCGTCCAGCACGTCGTCGTGGACGAGCGTCGCGGAGTGCACGAGCTCGACAGCGGCTGCGGCGGCGAGCAGCAGGCGCTCGTCGCCGTCCTCGGGACGATCTGCCGCGAGCAGGACCAGCAGCGGGCGCAGGCGCTTGCCGCCGGCGGCGATCGTGGCCCCGGCGTGCTCGGCCAGCTCGGGGCCGTGGCCGCGCGCCAGCTCGGCGAGACGCTCCTCGACGCGTGCGAGCAGGACGGGGATGTGGGTCCCCGCGAGCTCGACGATCGCGCTGACGTGCGCAGCGGGGCTCGTCATGCGTCTGTCGGACGGCGGGTCCCGACGTGCAGCGCGATGATCCCGCCCGCCGTCAGGACGTAGCGCACGTCCAGGCCGCAGGCGTCCATCTTCGCGGCCAGCTCACGCGGACCGGGGAAGCGCTTGACCGAGTCGGGCAGGTAGTTGTAGGCCTCCTTGTCGCCGGCGACGCGCCCGATCAGGGGCACGACGCGGTCGAACCACAGGCGGCAGAAGGTCGACAGCGGTGGCTTCGTGGGAGTCGTGATCTCGAGCACGACGACGCGGCCGCCGGGCCGCACGACGCGCGTCATCTCCCGCAATCCCTTGTCGAGGTCGGCGAAGTTGCGTGCGCCGAAGCCGACGGTGACGGCGGCGAACTCGCCGTCACCGTAGGTCAGGCCGAGCGCGTTACCCCACTCGAACGTGATCGGCCCGGCCGCCGCCATCGCCTTCTCTCGTGCGCGGGAGAGCATCTCCTCGGAGAAGTCCGACGCGATCACCTGGCCATCGGGTCCGACGCGGCGTGAGAGCTCGAAGGCGAGGTCGCCGGTGCCGGTCGCGACATCAAGGACGCGATCGCCGGGGCCGACCTGTGCGAGGTCGACCGCGCGTCGGCGCCAGCCGTGATGCAGGCCGGCGGTCATGACCGAGTTCATCACGTCATAGAAGCCGGCGATGCGATCGAACATCGCGCGGACCTGCGGCTCCTTCAAGGTCCCCGGTGTAACGTCGCCGGGAGGTCGCCGGTTCCGGCGACCGGACGGCGAAACCCCTCTCCCCTTCATTTCAGCTGCGCGAGGAACTCGACGGCGTTGTCGAACTTCTCCTTGGGCAGCTCCTTGAAGGAGGGCATCGGCGCCGAGGGCTCGATCATCGTGCGCTGGATCGCCTGGCGCGGCAGGCGATCGCCGATGTCGGTCAGATCAGGTCCCGGGCCCGTGTTGCCGTTGTCTTCGATCTTGTGGCAGGCCAGGCAGCCGGACTGCGCCACGACCTGCTTGCCGGACTCGTAGCGCTCGAGCATCTCGCCGCCTGCGACCTGGATCCGCGCGGGCGTCTCCAAGTCGATCTGGTTCGGCGAGCCGGCGATCGCGCCCTCGTAGGTGAGAAACGCCATCGCGGCGATCGTGAAGAAGGCGGCTGCCATCGCGATCGGGCGCCGCTCGGGGCGGCGCTCCGGGCTGCGGTCATAGAACGGCAGCAGGAAGAGCAGGATCATCGCAATCGTCGGCACGCCGATCGCGGCCAGCGGCACGAGCGACGGCGGCTTGACGATCCGCAGGACCTCGAAGAGGAAGTAGAAGTACCACTCCGGCCGCGGTGTGTAGGTCGTCGTCGTCGGGTCGACCTTCGGACCCAGCTCTGCGCCGAGGACGATGGCCATCACGATGATCGAGGCCATGACGACGCACGCCATCAGCCCGTCCTTGGCGACCGAGTAGGGGAAGAACGGCTTGCCCTGGGACTTCAGGATCGAGTACTCGCGGAGGTAGGCCTCTTTTTCGCGATTGTTCATGCCCTACGCCTCGTCACGGCGCAGGTCGGGATCCTTGTCGGCCTTCAGCCACGGCGGCGCCGTCGTCCCCTGCCGGGCGACGAGATACAGGTGCGCCCCGATCAGCGCCGCGATGATGCCGGGCAGCAGCAGCATGTGGATCGCGTAGAAGCGCGGCAGCGTCGTCGCCCCGAACTCGGGACCCGCACGCATGAAGTCCGACAGGTAGGGACCGACGAGCGGGCCGGTGCCATTGATCGCCACGCCGACGATCGTCGCCCAGTAGGAGCGCTGGTCAAACGGCAGCAGGTAGCCCGTGAAGGACATGAACAGCGTCAGGATCAGCAGCGCGACACCGATCACCCAGTTCATCTCCCGCGGGTACTTGTAGGCGCCGTAGAAGAACGTGCGACCCATGTGCAGGAAGATGAGGATGACCATCACGGTCGAGCCCCACTTGTGCATCCCGCGCACGAACTCGCCCATGAAGACCTCGTTGGTGAGGTAGCGAATCGACTCGTAGGCGCCCGTCGCGTTGGGGTCGTAGTACATCGCGAGGAAGACGCCCGTGACCGCCTGCGACAGGAACGCGAACAGCGTCGCCGAGCCGAGCGTGTAGAACCAGTTGGTCCCGCGCGGGATCTTGCGGAACATCAGCCAGCGCGCGCCACCCGACAGCGCGGTGCGCTCGTCGATCCAGTCGATTGCCGAGACGCCCTTCTCGGCGAGCTTGCCGCGCTCCTCGTGGCCGTTCTCGCTCGGGCGCTTGGGCGGCGCCTTGAAGTTAGACGGAACAGGAAGCTTGAGCTTGGGCATCGTGATCGATCAGCTACCAGGCAGCTTGCGCACGGTCGGCCGCGCGGGGTAGATGTACTGGCCGATGCCGTCGATCGGCTGACCCGGATCGCGCGGCGAGAAGCGCTGCATCTCGGAGTTCAGGCTGAAGCGCGGGCCGATCTCGACGAGGCCGTCCCTGACACGTGTGTAGAAGCGGTCCAGGGGACGCACGGGCGGGCCGCCGCCGACCTTGCCCTCCTTGTCGTACACGCCGCCGTGGCACGGGCAGATGAAGCGCTCGGATGCCGACACGTAGCGCACCGGGCAGCCGAGATGCATGCAGCGTGTCGAGATCGCGATGAACGTGTTGTACTCGTCGCGCGGCTCGGTATCGATCTGGTCGTTGTACTTGCGCACGTAGACGGTCGACTTGCCGACCTCGCCCACCTCGGGGGTCGGCGTAAAGGTCTTCGGCACGTACGTGTCGGCCGAGAAGTCCGTCGTGGGACCGACGGCCTGCCAGCCCTGCTCGACCTTGTCGAAGACCGGCGCGACGCCGATCGCGATCGAGGGCACGGTTATGGCGGCCATCGCGACCGCGCCGGCACCGTGGGCCGTGCCCGTCATAAAGCGCCGCCGCGTGACGGTCTCGCCGTCGTACGCACCGGGAATCCCGGCTTCGGCGGTGGTCTTCGGCGTCTTTTTCTCGGGGTGCTCTGGCACGAGGGGAACGGAATCTACAGACCGGAGATGATCGGCGGCCCCGTGCGGAGGGCGCTTGTGCGCCGGGTTACACACATGCTGAGCCGCGCAGGTCGCGTGCCGCCTCGCGCAGGGTGTCAGCGGCCCGCGGATCGCCGTCTCGAGCCTGCGCCTTGGCTGCTCGCACGGCGGGGCTCGTGCCCCAGCCGATCGTGGCGGCAGTGGTCTCCCACGCGGCGAGCGCGAGGCCGGGATCGTCGCTTGCATGCGCCTGTGCGCTCAGCGAGATGAGGTCGGCGAGCTCTGCGATCGCGGCGAGATCGCCGATCGCCGCCAGCCTCGCCAGGCCCAGCGCGTAGAGCCGGTCGCCGGCCAGTAGCGCGAGGTCAGGATCATCGATGCGCAGCGCGCGCGGACGGCCGTAATGCAGCTCGTAGCCCTCCCGCACGGCGCTCACAGCAAGCTCGACCTCGTCGCGATGTTCCGCTGCGCGTGGACCGCTGGCGGCGGTCGCCGCGTAGTCGGGCCGCTCAGCGGCGGGCACGGGATCGTCGCTGACGGTCTTAGCCAGTGGGCCGTCGTCCTCGCGCATCACGGCGCGCAGTGCTTCGACACCCGCCGCGGGCGTCATCGTTCGAGCTCCTCGAAGGCAGCCGCTGCGGCCGCGACCGTGCGCTCGACGTTGCGCGGGCTGTGCGCGAGCGATGGAAACCACGCCTCGAACTGCGATGGTGGCGGGTAGATGCCCCGCGCCAGCAGCCCGCGGCACCAGGCCGCGTGGGCGGCGAGGTCGCACGCTTGCGCGCCGGCGTAGTCCGTCACCGGCTCGGCGCTGAAAAAGACCGTCAGCAGCCCGGGCGCCGTCGTGATCTGCACGTCGTCGTAGCCGGCCGACTGCGCCGCGTCGGCGAGGCCTTGCGCCAGCGCGGTCGTCGTCGCGGTGAGCTTGGCGTAGGCCTGCTCGGAGTCCAGCAGGGCGAGCGACGCGAGCCCGGCGGCCACAGCGAGCGGGTTGCCCGACAGCGTTCCCGCCTGATAGACGTCGCCGGCCGGCGCGACGCGCTCCATCAGTGCGCGAGATCCGCCGTAGGCGGCCGCGGGCAGGCCACCGCCGATCACCTTGCCGAGGATCGTCAGGTCGGGAATCACGCCGGTCAGCGCCTGCGCGCCGCCGGGGCCGACCCGAAATCCCGTGATCACCTCATCGAAGACGAGCAGCGCGCCGGTCTCGTCGGCGCGCCGGCGCAGCAGCTCGAGGAAGCCCTCGGCGGGTGGCACGAGCCCCATGTTGGCCGGCATCGGCTCGGCGAGGATCGCCGCCAGCTCGTGGCGCTCGGTCGCCTCGATCAGCGCGTCGTGGTCGTTCCAGGGCACAATGATCGTGCTGGCCGCGGCGGACTCGGGCACCCCGGGGCTGGCCGGGATCCCCTGCGTCGCCAGACCGCTGCCGGCATCGGCGAGCAGGCCGTCGACGTGGCCGTGGTAGGCGCCGGCGAACTTCAGGAGCTTCGTGCGCCCGGTCACCGCGCGCGCCAGCCGGATCGCGCTCATCGTTGCCTCGGTGCCCGACGAGGTCATGCGCAGCATCTGCACGCCGGGCACGCGCCGGCTGACCTCCTCGGCGAGGTCGACCTCGGCGGCGGTCGGCGCGCCGAAGCTCGTGCCCTGCGCCGCGGCGGCGCTGATTGCGGCGATGATGTCGGGATGGGCGTGACCGTGTATCAGCGGTCCCCACGAGCAGACCCAGTCGACGTAGCGGTTGCCGTCGACGTCGGCGAGCTCGGCCCCCTCGCCGCGTTCGATGAAGAGCGGGTCGCGGCCGATCGCGCGCATCGCGCGGACGGGCGAGTTGACGCCCCCGGGCAGGTAGGCGAGCGCCCGCTCGTAGAGCGCTGCCGAGCGCGCGTCGCGTAATGAGATCGTCATGCGCGTAAGGAGTTTCGCCTTACGGCGTTACCCACCGGCGTACTCCTTCTCCCAGTTCTTGAAGTCCTCGGTGAAATAGAGCAGGCGGATCTTCTTGAACTCCGTCGAGGAGTACAGCGTCGCGCGCTCGCTGATCCAAAACTCGCCGGCGATCGCGTCGAGGATCGCGTCGCACTCCTCCTTTGAGCGCCCGTGGGCCATCGTGAAGACCGAGTAGGGCCAGTCCTCGTAGGTCGGGCGCTGGTAGCAGTGCGAGATCCCGCGGAAGGCCGCCATCCGCGGGCCGAACTCGGCGATCTGCTCGTCGGGCACCTTCCAGACGCCCATGCCGTTGGCGCTGAAGCCCGCGCGACGGTGATAGAGGATCGCCGCGACGCGACGCAGGATGCCGCGCTGCCTCATGCCGGCCAGACCCTCGAGCAGCTGCGCCTGCGTCATGCCGAGCTTCTCGGCCGCCGGAGCGAAGGGCTCGGCGACCACCGGCATGTTGCCCTGGGTCGCGCGAATGATGTCCATATCGCGCTCGTCGTAGGGCACGCCGAGCAGCTCGACCGGCGCCTGCGCCACGCCCTCGGAGGCGAGCGCCTTCGTGTCGGACTCCATCTCGAGGTCCATGCGGATCTTGAAGAGCTTGAGCGTCGGCAGCTGGCGGATCGACTCGGCGCCGGTCAGCTCCTGCAGCAAATCGAGCGTGCCCTGCATGCCGAGCTTCGAGTCGCCCTCGACCGCGAGCGTGAACCACATGTTGAACTCGTGGTTGCGCAGGTAGTTGTGGCTGACGCCGGGGTGTGAGTTGATGATCT
>Ga0136637_1000178_pt1 | contig 12983 bp, 15 predicted proteins | sample AntDrymUQ8572106_2_FD_105497 | JGI IMG/M metagenome (GOLD analysis project Ga0136637, IMG submission 105497) | Polar desert sand microbial communities from Dry Valleys, Antarctica - metaG UQ857 (21.06) | ecosystem: Environmental > Terrestrial > Soil > Desert | place: Antarctica: Dry Valley... | reverse complement strand
GTTGGAGTTCTGCCGAGAGGACGAGTGCGTGGAGGTGACGCCGGGGGCCGTGCGCATCCGCAAGGTGGTGCTCGACCAGACGGTTCGCGGCCGCTCCGCCGCCCGCGCGCGGCGCGGCTGACCTTTCCTGCTCTTCGGCGGGGGTTCGCCATTCCTGCTCTTCGGCGGGGGTTCGCCATGTCGACAGACAGGTGCCACGCCTGTCCCTTCCCTGACCCGGCCCTCGGCTTGCGATGTAAACGGTCCAAAGAGACGGTCAACACGGCAGATCTGCTAAGCAGACTGGGTGTCTGCGTTGTCGACCTCTACCCCAGGGCGCGGTGCAAGGCGTCGTACGCCGCTTGGCCGAAGGCCACGATACGGGCCTCCTGGACCCGCGTCGACGCGTTCCGCAGCGTGTCCGTGGCCGCCTCTGCCGCGTCGTCGAGCGGCCATCCGTAGACCCCGGCCGAGATGAGCGGAAACGCGATCGTCCGTACCCCGAGCCGGTCGGCCACCTCCAAGGTGCGGTCGTAGCAGGACGTCAACAGGGCCCGGTCGCGTTGCCCGGCGACGTAGTTGGGGCCGACGACGTGGATCACCCAGCGAGCGAAGAGGCCACCGCCGGTCGACCAGCCGGCCTGTCCCGTCGCGAGCCCGTCGGGAAACCGGGCAATGCAGTCCTCCAGGATCGCAGGGCCACCGGCCCGGTGGATGGCACCGTCGACGCCCCCACCGCCACGCATCGCGTTGTTGGCGGCGTTGACGACGGCATCGACCTCCTGAGCGGTGATGTCGCCCATTACCAGCGTGAGCTCCATGCCCCATTGTCGTGCGTCAGGTCCAGCGGACGACACCCGGCCAGTCATTCCCGCGTCCTCGCTGCAGTCAGCACCTCAGATGCACTGTCTACATCGCAGATTGGCGATGTAGACCGTCCCCTTGGCTTGTCTACATCGCAAACCCCGGACGCGGGTCAGGTGGTGGAGGGCACAAGCAAGAGACTCAGCGTTGCTGCATCGACTGCAAGGTGGGACGCACGTCGACGAGGTAGACGATGGCCGCCACCGTCCCGATCATGTTGAAGAGCACGGACTCCCGGAAGATCACGTGCAACAAGAGGAAGATCCCGAGAAGGAGCAGCCAGAAGACCTTGTTCTGCTTGTCCGCGGCGACGAAGAACTCATCCTTGCGGATGACCGCGTCACCCAGCGCGAACCCCTTGACCACGAGCAAGATCATCCACAGGCCGAGGTTGATGTTGCTCTCGATCTCGAGAGCAAGACCGAGGTCTACCAGAGCAAGCACGCGGTCCAGACTAGCCAGGCTTCTCAAACCTCGCGGCCCCCCGCAGCCAACCGCTCAGGAGAACTGTCGGGTTCTCCGTCACCGGGTCCGGCCACGAGCCTCAGGTGCCCACTTTCGAGGCGGTGGCCGCCGTCGTCCTCTGGGCCGCCGCGGCGGTCTTCCTCGCGCTCGTGGTCGTTGCCTTTGCCGACGACTTCGCCCTGCCAGCCGACTTCCTTGCTGTCCCGGTCTCGGCGGCCGACCTCTTGGCAGTGCTCGCCGACGTGCTTGCCGACTTCTTGGTCGCTGCCGTCTGCTTCTTGACCGTCGTGGTGGTCGACTTCGCGCGGGCCACGGTGCTCTTGGCCTGGCCAGTCAGGTCAGCGGTCGACTGCTGACGGCGCACCCGGGTCACCAGGTTCTTGCCCCTGCCGGCGAGGACGTCGTACGCCGTGAGCGCGGTCGTGATGGCGTCCTCGACGGCGGTCTGGGCCTTGACTGGCAGGGCCCTGACCTGGGCCGGTGCCGACCTCACGTCCGTTTGCACGGTCTCGACCCGGGCGCGGGCGATGCGGATCTTCTCGACAGCGAGGTCGGTGACACCGACGACGGCGTACAGCGGGGTCTTGTCGAGGTCGGCGAGGGTGCGCTCGATGTCCTTACGGGTCTTGTCCAGCGTGGCGTTGATGGTCATGGGGGTCCTTTCGGGAAACGTCTCGGTCAGGGTGCCGCCGGGCGGTCGGTCTCCCGGCGGAAGGAGTCATAGATGTCGAGCAGTACTTGCTTCTGCCGTTCGGACAGGCCCGGGTCGGCTTGCACCGCCACCTGCACGGAGCGCTCCAGGTCGTCCTCGGGGTCAAGGAACCCCGCCCGGACGTACATCGTCTCTGCGGAGATGCGCAACGACTTGGCGAGCCGTTGGAGCACCTCGGCGGAGGGTCTGCGCAAGCCTCGTTCGATCTGGCTGAGGTACGGGTTGGAGACCCCGGCCTGGTCAGCCAGCTGTCGAAGGGACAGCCGCGCCCCACGGCGCTGCTCGTGCAAGAAGTCGCCAAGCGTCTGCGCCCCGTGACCTACCTTTGCGGTGCCGGCTTTGGCTGTCGCGGCGGCCTTGGCGGCAGCCTTGGGCGCCCCGTCAGTGAGTGGCCTGGTGACCTTGAGCTTCGCCATACCGACAGTGTGCTTGCGGTAGTTAGCAGATGCAAGCTAGCGGCACGTGGCCCCGCTCATTCCAGACACCACGTCGGCACACACCCCCGCTTACGGCGTGCTGGACCGACTCCTGCGGTCGCCCCGAGCGTGGCGCGTGGCGCACTCAGGCGACCAGGACCACCGGCTGTCGGTCAGGCGGACACCCGCTCCGCAAGCTCGAGCGCCCGGCGAATCTCAGCCAACCGAGGCGCAACGACGGCGTACCAGACCCAGGTGCCACGTCGGGTGCCCTCGACCAGACCGGCCTCGCGGAGCACCTTGAGGTGGTGGCTGACCGTCGGCTGGCTCTTGCCTGCGACAGTGACGAAGTCGCACGCACAGATCTGCCCCTCAGCCGCGATCAGCGCCGACAGGATCCGCAGCCGGGCTGGGTCGGCCAGCGCCTTGAACACCGTCGCCAGGTCGACGGCCTCCGCCGGCGAGATCGCACCGTCGGCAAGCGGAGGGCAGCACCGGGACTCAGCCATGCAACCAGCCTAGCGCATTTATTGACGTATCTCGATACAGCCGGTAAATTGACACTGATCGATTCAACACACCCGGAGGTAGCCATGACCACCCTGTCCACCGAGCCCCTCGTGGGGTCGCGCATCCAGCTCGCGCTCAACGTCGAAGACATCGACGCAGCGGTCGCGTTCTACGCCATGCTCTTCGACGCCGAGCCACACAAGCGCCGAGCGGGGTACGCGAACTTCGCCCTCACCGAGCCGCCGCTCAAGCTGGTGCTGATCGAGAACCCTGGTCACGGAGGGACGCTCAACCACCTCGGCGTCGAGGTTGGTACGACGGACGAGGTGGCGACCGCTGCCGCGCGTCTCACCGGCACGGGGCTCGAGACGCTGGTCGAGGACGCGACCACCTGCTGCCACGCCCTCCAGGACAAGGTCTGGGTCACCGGTCCAGACGCCGAGCGGTGGGAGGTCTACACGGTCCTCGACGACGCTCCTCAGACCGACGACTCCACCGGTGCCCCATGCAGTCCCGAGGGCACCTGCTCCTGCTCGGCGTGATCGCGCGGCATACCGACCCGTCAGCGCGGCATACCCGACCCTCAGCGCGGCATACCCGACCCACCTCAGAACGTGGGACGGAGCTCTCCGACGGGCCGGCCGCCGCCAAGCACTGCCACCTCACCGATGCGGTGCATGGCCTCGGCGTCCACTCCGCTCTCACTGTCGACGTCCAGCCGACGCAGTGCCTGGACCATCACCACGGGGCAGGCCCGGCGTCCACCGTCGTCGATCTTCAGCGCCACGGCGCGACCATCGGGCAGCGCGACGGCGTAGCACGCCTCCGCCCCCGCCTTGCCGATGGCTCCGGGGACGGCTCTCAGCAGCGCAGCCTCGTCGCGCCGTGATCCCGACGCGAACTCCGGGGCCGCCACGATCGCGTCTGCCACCCGGCGCTCCGCGGTTCCTGCCGCTGCCAGCACCAGCGCGGAGAAGGCCCGGGCCAGCCCGGTCAGCGACGCGGAGAAGAGCGGTGCACCGCATCCGTCGACGCCGACCGAGACGACCGGCTCGGACGTCAGCTCCGAGAAGGCCGCCTTGAGGCCGCGCTGCAGGGGGTGATCGGGCTCGAGGTACGTCGCGATCGGCCACCCGTTGACGACACACGTCGCCAGCATCGCCGCGTGCTTGCCCGAGCAGTTCATCGCGATGGCGGAGCGGTCGAAGCCGGCGCTGACGTACTCGGTCCGCGCGATCTCGTCGAGCGGGAAGTCTAGCGGCGTCTGCAGCGCCTGCTGATCCAGGCCGACGGAGGCCAGTATTCGCCGAGCACCTTCGAGGTGGAAGGGCTCACCTGAGTGGCTTGCCGAGGCCAGCGCCAGCAGCTCGCCTTCGATGTCGAGACCCATCCGAACCATCGCGGCCGACTGCACAGGCTTGTTGCAGGAGCGCGGGAAGATCGGTGCGCTGACCTCCCCCACCGACCAGTCCACACTCCCGTCGGGGCTGATCGCCACCACCGCGCCGCGATGGTGGCCCTCAACGAAACCCGACCTGACTACTTCGACGAGGATCTCTGCTTCAGCCACGAGGGGTGAGCGTACCGGTCACGCTCGACGCGGCCGACTTCACCGGGGAGTGGCACAATCGCCACCGTGCCAGACCCTCACGTGGCGATCCCCCAGTGGACACCGACACAGCGCGAGATCGACGACCTCGACCTCATGCTCAACGACTGCCTGCGCGACAACCCCGGCGGGTTCGTCGACCCCGCCGCCGCCGGTGACACGTCGCCGCTCACTCTGGTCGTCGGTTCGGCGACGGCCGAGGTCGCGGGAGGTGTCGGCGCCCTGGACCTTGTCGACCCCGAAGGTGCTCCTCTCGCCCGCGTGACGATCGAGAGGACGTGGGTTGCGGCTGAAGGACGCGTCGGGCTCGTCGGTGCGGTCGAGCGGCTATCGCACAACGAGTTCGGTCCGTTTCGGCGCCTACGCCTCTCCCCTGCCCGGGTCCACCAGTCGCAGCCCGTCGGGCCGGTTCTCGCCGTACCAGTCCACCGGCCGCTGACGAGTGCCGACCTCGCCGCGATCCGGAACCGCGCCGACGAGGTCGGAGCCCTGGTGCTGCTGCTCGCCTGTGTCGGTGACGGTATGCCGTCCGGCGTGTCGGGGCCGGCTCTCGTCCGCGCGACCCTGCAGGGCGCCTCCCTGCTGGGTGACGCGCGGGTGGTCGCTGTGCCGGTCGCTGACCACGGGTGGGAGGAGGCACACGGGCAGTGGAGCTCGCCCAACGACTGGCTGCTCCGCTCCGTGGCGGCCGCCTACGGCTCTCACGTGCTTATCCTCGATCGCGAGCTAAACGGCACCCTGCCCGCCGCGATCTTGTCCCTCGTCGAGCGCGACCGGCCACCACGGGACCGGCAGGGTGTCGTCATCTTCTTCACCGGCCTGTCGGGGTCGGGCAAGTCGACCCTTGCTCGTGCCCTCATCGACCATGTGCTCGAGCAGGGTGACCGGACCGTCACCTCCCTCGACGGAGACGTGGTGAGGCACCACCTGTCGAAGGGCCTCGGCTTCAGTCGCGAGGACCGCGAGACGAACGTCGTGCGCATCGGCTTCGTCGCCGCCGAGGTCTCGCGGCACGGCGGCGTCGCGGTGTGCTCCCCTATCGCGCCGTTCGAGTCCACGCGCGCGGAGGTCCGACGCCTCGTCGAGCGGGCCGGCGGCGGGTTTGCGCTCGTCCACGTCGCGACGCCCCTTGCCGAGTGTGAGCGCCGCGACCGCAAGGGCCTCTACGCCCGAGCCCGGGCAGGGGATATCCCTGACTTCACTGGCATCTCGTCGCCGTACGAACCGCCTACCAATGCCATCAAGATCGACACAACTAATCGACTTATAGTAGAATGCTTGGCGGAATTACTCGACGCGCTCTCCACCGAGGGCTGGCTCCCTGACTGACCCCGCCGACGGAGGGCGCATGCAGCTGCACGAGATGGGACGGCAACTCCTCGCCGACGGCGTCCTCACCGACTACGGCCTCGAGATCAAGACGGTGATCGCCGCGTTCGTCGTCGGCGTGGTCGTCGGCATCACCGGGATGGGCGGCGGCGCCCTGATGACGCCGGCACTGATCTTCCTCGGCGTCGGCAACGCTTCGACCGTCGTGACTGCCGACCTGACGGCGGCGGCCGTCTACAAGAGCGGCGGGGCCGTCATCCACTGGCGAGAAGGCTCACCCAACCTCCGGCTGGCGGGCTGGCTCATCCTCGGGTCTGTGCCGATGGCGCTCGTCGGGCCGCATCTGGTGGGGTGGATCAGCCCTGACGCCGACCTCGACAACTTCCTCACGCTGTGCATCGGTTTCGCACTGCTCCTCGCGGCGACCACGTACGCGCTGCGCCTCTACATCCAGCTGAGACGAGTGACGGGCGGTCGCCACCCGGGCGAGAGCGACCCGGTGATCCGCCCCCTCCCCACGGTTCTCGTCGGCGCGCTCGGCGGTCTCCTCGTCGGCATCACGTCGGTCGGCTCCGGCTCCGTCATCATGATCGCGCTGCTCATGCTCTACCCCACCTTGTCTGCGGTGAAGCTCGTCGGCACCGACCTCGTCCAGGCCGTGCCGCTCGTGCTGGCGGCCGCCGTGTCGAACATCATCGCCCACGGGCTCAACTGGGGGATCACGATCCCGCTGATCATCGGGTCGGTCCCGGGCACCATCATCGGGGCGAAGATCGCGCCTCGGGTCCCGGCATCCTTCATCCGTCGCGGCATCGTCATCGTCCTCACGGTCTCGGGCCTCGCACTGCTCGACAAGGCAGGTTGGGCCCCGCTTGGCAGCGGTGAGGACGAGACGTATCCCGAGCTCATCGGCCTCGTCGGGATCGCGCTGCTGGTCCTCGTTCCACTCGTCTGGGGTGTGCTGCGTCGCAGGTCTGGGCTCACGATGTTCGGCACGCCGACAGTCGCGGAGATGGAGAAGCCCGGCGGCCCGCCGACCCGGCAGTCGAGCACGCGTTCGGGTGGGTGACCGGCGTACGCCGATCGGCGCGTCACCTGGTGAGGTGTGCGGCGCGCGGGCGGCGGGGTGTCCGATGAACCGTCGGGTCATGAGTAGGATTGCCCGGAATCCCAGGCAGAGGAGACGTCTCACCCTATGACCGTCCACGCTGACTACCGTCTCAGCCAGCTCGATGAGCTGGAAGCGGAGTCGATCCACATCTTCCGCGAGGTCGCGGCGGAGTTCGAGAAGCCGGTGCTGATGTTCTCCGGCGGCAAGGACTCCATCGTGATGATGCGCCTCGCCGAGAAGGCATTCTTCCCGGCGAAGATTCCCTTCCCCGTCCTGCAGGTCGACACCGGCTACGACTTCCCTGAGGTGCTGTCCTGCCGCGACTCGTGGGTGAGTCGACTCGGCGTGCGACTGGTCGTCGCCTCAGTCGAGGACGCCATCGCGAGCGGAGTGGTCGTCGACGACGGCAAGACAAGCCGCAACCGGTTGCAGATCGGCACCCTGCTCAACGCCATCGAGGAGGGTGGCTTCACGGCCCTCTTCGGCGGTGGCCGGCGCGACGAGGAGAAGGCACGCGCCAAGGAGCGGGTCTACTCACACCGCGACGAGTTCGGCCAGTGGGATCCGAAGATGCAGCGTCCGGAGCTGTGGTCGCTCTACAACGGTCGCATCCACGCCGGTGAGCATATGCGGATCTTCCCGCTCTCGAACTGGACGGAGCTCGACATCTGGCACTACCTCGGCCAAGAGGAGGTCGAGATCCCAGGCATCTACTTCTCGCACCAGCGCCGAGTGTTCGAGCGGGACGGGATGCTGCTCACCGAGAGCGAGCACAACCCGATGCGCGGCGACGAGACCGCGCAGGAGCGCACCGTGCGGTTCAGGACCGTCGGCGACCTGACCCTCACCGGCTGCGTCGAGTCCGGCGCCGACACGATCCCAGCGATCATCGACGAGATCTCCATCGCCCGCCTGACAGAGCGCGGTGCGACCCGTGGCGACGACCGCTTCAGCGAGGCCGCCATGGAAGACCGCAAGCGAGAGGGTTACTTCTGATGCCTGTCCCTTCGATGGACCTGCTTCGGTTCGCGACCGCAGGCTCGGTCGACGACGGCAAGTCGACACTGATCGGCCGGCTGCTGCTCGACTCGAAGGCGATCTTCGAGGACCAGCTCGAGGCCGTCGAGGCGACCTCGCTGTCGCGCGGCTACGACTACACCGACCTCGCCCTGCTCACCGACGGTCTGCGCTCCGAGCGCGAGCAGGGCATCACGATCGACGTCGCCTACCGCTACTTCGCCACCCCCAACCGCAAGTTCATCATCGCCGACACACCCGGCCACGTGCAGTACACGCGCAACATGGTCACCGGGGCCTCGACGGCCGACCTGGGGCTGGTGCTCGTGGACGCCCGACAGGGGCTCACCGAGCAGTCGCGCCGCCACGCCGTGATCTTGTCATTGCTACGGGTGCCGCACCTGGTGCTGTGCGTCAACAAGATGGATCTTGTCGACTACTCGCAGGAGAGGTTCGACGAGATCCACAAGGAGTTCACGTCGTTCGCGACCAAGCTCGTCATCCCTGACCTGACGATCGTCCCCATCTCGGCGCTCAAGGGCGACAACGTCGTCACCCGCTCCGCCCACATGGACTGGTACGACGGTCCGTCCCTGCTGCACCACCTCGAGAACATCCACGTGGCGTCCGACCGCGACCTCGTCGACACCCGCTTCCCGGTCCAGTACGTCATCCGCCCGAAGTCCGACCAGTACCACGACTACCGCGGGTATGCCGGTCGGGTTGCCGGTGGCATCCTCAAGCCCGGTGACGACGTGCTCGTCCTCCCGTCGGGGATGACGTCGAAGATCTCCGAGATCGACCTGTTCGGCCAGGCCCTCACGGAGGCGTTCCCGCCCATGTCGGTGACCGTGCGGCTCGAGGACGACGTCGACGTGTCGCGGGGCGACATGATCTGCCGTCCACAGAACGCACCGTCCCCGAGCCAGGACATCGACGCCATGGTCTGCTGGATGGCGACGACCCCGCTTCAGCCTCGGCAGAAGCTCGCCATCAAGCACACCACCCGGATGGCGCGGGCACTGGTCAAGGACGTGCAGTACCGGCTCGACGTCAACTCGCTGCACCGCGACCTCGAGACCAAGGAGCTGGGGCTCAACGAGATCGGACGCGTGCAGCTGCGCACCACGATCCCGCTGCTGTGCGACCCGTACGAGAAGAACCGCACCACTGGGTCCTTCATCCTCCTCGACGAGGCGACGGGCGTGACCGTCGGCGCGGGGATGATCAACTCCTCCAGCTGATCGATGCCTCAGCTGCGTTCGACGTCGACCATGTCGGCCCAGACGATGACGTTGTCGAGGTAGCGATTGGCCACCTCGTCATAGCCGCCGCCGCAGGTGATCAGCCGCAGGGAGGCATTGCCGACAGGTCTGTAGACGGCCTCCGTGGGGAACTGCTCCTTCGGGAACCGCCCCAGCCTGGTCACCTCGAAGATCGCCGTGACACCATCCGCGCGCTCCACCTCGACGCGGTCGCCGGGGCGGAGTGCATCGAGGTCGAAGAAGACGGATTGTTCGCCGTCCCAGGTCACGTGCCCGGCGATGACAGCGACACCGATCAGACCCGGTGGCGGCGCTGGCGTGAACCAGCCCGCCCGCTCGTGGTCCTGCGGCGTCGTCATCACCCCTGCTGAGTCCAGGCCGAGGTCCTCGAGGCTGGATCGGACGTCGATGCGCGGGATAGCCACCGTGACCGGCTCGGACCAGCCCAGCTCCGGGAGCTTGCCGCCGTCGGGCCTTGGCTGACCGTCAGGTGCCCGAACCGATGGGGCCCGCTCCTGCCGCGAAGTCGACCCGCCGGCGAGGCCCTGGCCCGGACCTGCCGACTGCTCCGACTGCTCCGGTGTGCCCGGTGACCCGGGATCTTGCCCGGCGATCGCGACTCCCACGGCCAGCGCCCCGACAGCGACCAGGCCGCCGCCGACGAGCGTCGCTACGACATGCGCCCGCCGGCGGGTGCTCTGCTCGCGAGTCGAGCCAGACAACCGATCAGGAAGCATCTGCGAACCGACGGCGCAGCAGGAGCGTGCCGGCCCCGCCGACCAGCGCCAGGCCGCCGAGAGCTGCCAGCGGCAGCTGCGTCTCCGGGTCAGCGGTCGCGGTCGCGGTCGCGCGGCTGCCGGTCTCGACGCCGCCGACCGGGGTCACCTCACCGCACGTCGCGGGGTTCGTTGCCTCCTCGGGGATACCGTCCACACCCTGGGACTTGGCGAACACCGACTCGCCCAGCGACTCCAGGTCGTACTTGTCGTTGCCGTTCACGTCGAGCCCGTGCTGCACGATGTGCAGGTGCGCCAGGTTCTTGATGGCTCCCGCCGGGATGTAGCTCGCGGGGATCGTGCGGTCGTACTCGAGGTTGCCCTGCGCGTCGGCGACTGGCATCCGGTCGACGGCGAGTCCGCTCTCCTTGAACGTGTCTCCTTCGGTCGTCAGCGCGATGAAGACGTTGCCGTACTGCGGAATGCCCTCCTCGGTGGAGACCTGTCCATCACCGTTGGCGTCGGCCGACGGCGGCGGGCAGAAGAACTTGTGACCGCTCCCCGCACCGTGGATGTGCTGAGCGTGCGGGCTGTTGGGAGTGAATCCCGAGCCGCTGATCTGGACGCGCAGACTGCCGTCCGACTCGGCGGTCACGGTTGCCCGCGCCTCGGCACCGCTGCCATTCAGCTCGGTCAACGTGAAGTTGACCGTGGTGATCTCGTGGTGGTCTTCGTGCGCGCTGGCTGGGCTCGCATAGGCGAACGGCAGGGCCGCCATGCCTGTCGCCAGCAAGATCCGGGTCCTGTACATGGTCGATCCCTTCGTAGCTCCGAGTCTGACTCCTCCAGAGGGTTCGTCACCGTCTCGGCACCGGATTGGTCGTACGCCCGCGATTTCTCCCCACCCATGGGTCGGTACGGACGATCCGCTTCCGACGCCCTCCAGAAGTCACGGCTGGGTCGGGCGGGCCCCAACCCTGGCGTCAGAACAGGCCTGACGGGTCTGTCGGCCTGATCGCCCACCGGGGCACATCAGCCACCGCCGCCGCTTCGACCGCGCTGGGCGCAGCACCACCGAGATGCCCGGGATGCCACCAGTTCTCCTCGTCGGTAGCGGGCTGGTCAGGATGGGTGGTCTGGACCTTCTCGACCTGCCGCTGCAGCCGGTGGGCAGCCCATGCTGTCGCAGCCCGAACGCCGAGCTCGGCCGGGATGAGCAGCGGCGCGCCGACCGAGATCGACACCGGCCGACCCCGACGCAGGCTCACTGGGTGCCCGAAGGTGCTGATGCGCTGCGGCCCCCAGAGGGCGACCGGGAGGAGGGGCGCACCCGTGTCGCGCGCCAGGGCGACCGGGCCGGGCATGAGTGGCCGCACGGTGAACGACCTGCTGATGCCTGCCTCCGGGAACACACCCACCACCTCTCCGCGGCGCAATGCTCCCCTCGCCTCCAGGTAGGCCCCAGCCGGTGCTCCGCGGTCGACCGGGATGTGATGCATGCCTGACATCGCCGGCGCTGCGAGAGGGTTGTCCCAGACGTCGTACCGCGTGAGGAAGCGCACGAAGCGGTGGCTTGGCCGCGCTGCCAGCCCCACGAACACGAAGTCGAGGAAGCCCACGTGGTTGCTCATCAGGATGGCCGGACCCGAGCGGGGGATGTGGTGGTCCCCCATGACGACGATCCGCAGCCCCAGGGCGGAGAAGAGCAGGCGTGCGAGTCCGATCACCGGCGGATAGACGAGTTCCACGCGACGAACTGTAGGCGGTGGGCGCTCAGCCCGACCCGCGTAGCCGACCGGACACCTCTTGGCCCGCGAACCGGGGCGTCGGGCTTCGCGGTCTGCGGGGTTGGGGGTGTTCGGTCAGGGGACGTGCAGCGGCGGTGCCTACGCCTGGAGCCGGGCGCGGATGTGCAGGCCGACCTCGGGATCGACGACCGCCTCCTGGGCGGCGGCGATCCCGTCGGTGGTGAGCGGTACGTCGACCGGCACACTGCGTTTGACGACCGCCAACGCAATGGGGCCAAGCTCGAAGTGGCGGGCCGTCGAGCCCACGAAGCCGACCGAGCGGCCGTCCTGGTGCACCTCGTCCTTGCCGGCAGGGAGCCGGTCGACCGACCCGTCGAGATGCAGCATGACCAGCCGCCGGGGTGGCCGGCCGAGGTTGTGCACACGTGCGACGGTCTCCTGGCCTCGGTAGCAGCCCTTGTCGAGGTGGACTGCCGAACCGATCCAGCCAACCTCGTTAGGGATGGTCCGGAAGTCGGTGTCGAGGCCGAGTCGCGGCTCCCCTCGAGCGATCCGCAGCGCCTCGTGCGCCCAGCTCCCACAGAGCGAGCCACTGACCGAGGTCTCAAGGTCGGTACGGCGGACGAGCTCGACGGTGTCGGGGGTGCGGGCAATGACGGCCCACTCCTCGGTGACATCGTGCACCTCGACGCGCATCATGAAGCGCATCGAGTCCAGCCACGCGACGAGAGGTGCCGCCTCGCCGGGGCCGACATGAGCCCAGAACGACGTCCCGTCGTCATACCCGGTCAAAACGTGCTCGACACGCCCTTGGGGTGACAGCACGAGAGTCGTGACCCAGGTGCTCGGCTGCAGCCCTTCGAGCTGCTGGGTGGTCAAGGAGTGGAGCCACCCAAGGCGGTCGGCGCCGTCGACGCGGATCACGTCTCGGTGTGACAGGTCGACGAAGCCGCCACCGGACAGCAGGACCTTCTGCTCGCGCAGCGGATCGCCGTAGTGCGCGGCGACGCCGCTGTCGATGCCCTCGCCGTCGACCGCGCCGGGCGACTGCAGCAACGGGCTCGACCACCTCATGTCGCACACGTCGTGCACTCGCCGAAGACGGTCAGGTGCCCGACGTCGGCGACGAACCCGTGCTCGGCGGCCAACGTCTGGACGAGCGGCGCGACCGCGGTGGGCTCGACCTCGGAGATGGCTCCGCAGCCCCGACAGACGAGGTGGACGTGCTCGGGGGCGGCAGCG
>Ga0136637_1000177_pt1 | contig 12986 bp, 9 predicted proteins | sample AntDrymUQ8572106_2_FD_105497 | JGI IMG/M metagenome (GOLD analysis project Ga0136637, IMG submission 105497) | Polar desert sand microbial communities from Dry Valleys, Antarctica - metaG UQ857 (21.06) | ecosystem: Environmental > Terrestrial > Soil > Desert | place: Antarctica: Dry Valley... | reverse complement strand
CGTGTGCTCGCCAGCTCGATCGAGACGAAGCGCCCGCCGTTGCTCGCTCTCGTATCGGTGATCCGCGGCTGTGACGTCAGCAGTTCCTGGCGGAGATAGTCGTATGAGCCCGTGATCCGTGCGACGCCCACGGTCCCGACGATGCGATCGTCGTAAATGTCGATCACCCCTGGCAGGTTTCCCCATTGCGCCCAGAAGAGCAACTGAATCACCGACCGCTGCGGGGAGCCGGCGGGCTGCTTCTCGACGTCCGCGATCGTCAGCGGCGCCGGGTTGCTGGAAAGGCTGCCGTCAGCCTTCTGTTCGACGGTCGCGGTACCGCTGCGCACCATCTGATCTGAGCCTGAGCCGCCGCATCCGCCGAGGATGAGGCCCGCGGCGCCAGCAGCAGCAAGGAGTCGTCGCACGGCGCGATCGTACTAGCTGCTTGAAGTGCTCCCGGCCAGGCAGCCGGCACTCGGTCGCGCCGGCCGGCGCAGCCTCCGGATTAAGCCGAGAACGCGCATCATGCCCGGCGGCCCCGCCGCGCCGGGCAGCGTGAGCCACGCGACGACGGCCGCGACGAGCAGCGTCCGCGATGCGCCCGCGAGGAGTTGCGGCAGATCGGAGTCCACGAACGGGACCACCTGAACGAGCGCCACGAGACACACAAGCTCCAGTCGCGGGGACGCCCGCGCTGCATTGAGCCGGGTGAGCAATCCGATCAGCGCCCCCCAGATCGCCATGCCGACGATGACCCCGGGCCACGCGAAGTTACGCAGCAGATCGCCTGGTTGGGTGAGCGGCGTCGCGGTCGTGATGCTCGGCGGCACCTCCCAGTAGGTGTGAGAGAACTCAAGACCATCGTTGAGAATCGGTTTGTCGGCCCATACCAAGCGCGGCAGTGCGATGAGGGCTGGCAACAGCGTGTAGCGGCGGCCGTTTGCGTACGGGTACACCTCCGGCGTCCGAGCCTGGATGAGCGCCACCGAGTCGACGAGCCGAAAACGCACGTTCAGATAGTCCGCCGTCTCGTGGGCGAGGCCGGCCGGCGTGCGAACGCTGGGCGCGCCCGCGACAGGGCGCAGGATGCTGCGGTAGAAGATCGTCGCGGGCAGGAGGACGAGGATGCCTGCAGCCGCGGTGATCGCGACCGCTTTCCATGGCACCCGCGCGTGGCACGAGACATACGCAGCGCCCACGATCAACACCGGTAGGAGCGCCTGCTGCTTGTAACCGCTGGCAAAGCCGCACAGCACCTGACCGGCGACGAGCGCCAGCAGCATCCACCGCAGGCGGATGTCCTGCCTGCGGAAGACCCACAGCGCGAACGCTCCGGCGGCGAGGCCGCCAAGCAGGCTGAGCTGCGCGAACGCCTGACCGTACGCGAGCACACCTGCCGACGCTCCCGCGTCGCCGTTGAATCCGACCGCGCCGACCGAGAGGCCGATCAACAGCCCCAATCCCCCGATCGCGAACAGGCCGACGAGGAGGAGGACGGGCACGCGCTCGGACTCCCCTCCGGTCAACGGTGGGCGCGGACGGACCGGGCCCGCCGCAAGCCGCGCCGCGGCGCCGAACGCGAGCAGGCCGATGGCGACGAGCACGAGGGCCTCGGCCACCTCGGCCTGCCCGACGCCGGGCGCGGGGATGGACGGGACGTCACCGACCCAGCCGAGCGACATGACGCCGTAGCAGCCGGCGGAGACCGCCAGATAGATCGCCGGGGCGTCGAGCGGATCGCGCGCGAGGCGCCGTATGACCGGCGCACACACGAGCAGCACGACGACGCAGCCGGCCGAGACCCCGATGTCGCCGCCCACTCGCAACGCGACGAGTACGCCGGCCGCACAGGCGCTGACGCCTGCCATCCAGAGCGCCATCCGGCGCGCGACCGGGCGCTGCCGGGTGGGGTGAGGCATCCGCCGATCATATGAGCATCTGCTTCAATCGGGGCGCATGTGTGGCATTGGGGGCGTCGTGGTGTCATCGCCAAGCCAGCTGCGACCGACGGTGAAGGACATGCTCGGCCTTCTGCGCCATCGCGGTCCGGATGACGCAGGCGTCCACGTCGACGAGAGCGGCCTCGCTGCCCTGTGCGCGACCCGCCTCGCGATCCGCGACCTGAGCTTGCGCGGACACCAGCCTATGACGGGTCCCAGCGGCGCGGTGATCGCGTTCAACGGCGAGCTGTACAACGCCGAGATGTTGCGCTGTGAGCTGCGGTCGTCTGGCCGCGCGTTCGTAGGAGACGCGGACACCGAGGTTGCGTTGGCCGCATACGAGCACTGGGGTGACGACGCATGGGCGCGGTTGCGCGGGATGTTCGCGATCGCGATCTGGGATCCGCGTACGAGGGCGCTCGTGCTCGTCCGCGACCCCCTAGGCATCAAGCCGCTCTACATCAACCATGTGAGCGGCCGGCTGGTCTTCGCCTCCGAGCTGCGCGCGCTCGCACGCGGCCTCCCGCGCCCGCCTGCGCTCTCGAGTGACGCGCTGCACACCTACCTCGCCACCGGCGCGGTCGAGGAGCCGCACACGATCCTTGACGGCGTGCGGATGCTCGCGCCCGGCACGGCCCTGCGATTGCAGGACGCCAGCATGCGCGAGACCGAGTTCTGGTCGATGACGAAGTCCTTCGAGCGCCGTACGCACGCGAGCCGAGCCGATGTCGTAGCCGAGTTGCGCGAGCGGCTGCTCGGCGCTGTTCGCAGCCAGCTCGTCTCCGATGCCCCGCTGGGCGTGTTCCTCAGCGGAGGCATCGACTCCTCGGCCCTCGTCGGCCTCGCCTCCACCGTTGCAGACGCGCCGCGCACGGTCTCGGTGGTGTTCGGCGAGGAGGCCTACAGCGAGGCGCCCTACATCGACGCCGTGCGGCGGAGGTGGTCCACCGAGCACCACGAGATCCAACTCGCGGCCGACGACTTCCTGGCGCGCCTGCCCGCCGCACTCGGTGCGATGGACCAGCCCACTGTCGACGGCGTGAACACCTATGTCGTCAGCGAGCTCGCGCGGCACAGCGGGCTGACCGTGGCCCTCTCCGGACTCGGTGCGGACGAGCTCTTCTGCGGTTACGAGCTGTTTGTGACCGCGCCGCGGCTCGAACGCCTTCGCGATCGTGTGCCCCGGCTTCCCTGGCCGGTCGCGGCACTCGCCGCGCGCGCGGCTTACGGCCGTTCGGACCGTGCCCGCAAGCTCGGCGGATGGCTCGCCGGCGAGCCATCGTCCGCATACATCCTGCAGCGCGAACTGTTCGATCAGCGCACGCGCGATGCGTTGCTCGGCGCCTCGAACACCTCTTCGCCGCAGCCTGTGGCGCGCGCGCTGGACGCCAACGTGCTCTCGCAGCTGGAGCTGACGTTCTTCATGCGCAACGTCCTCCTGCGCGACGCGGACGTGATGAGCATGAGCCACGGGCTCGAAGTCAGGGTTCCGTTCCTTGATCAGGACCTCGTGGAGTTCGTCGCAAGTGTCCGCCCGGAGCACATGATCGTGAACGGGCGACCGAAGGCCCTGCTCGTCGACGCCGTCTCCGACCTTCTCCCAGAGCAGGTCGTCGCCCGCCGGAAGATGGGATTCACCCTGCCGTTCGATCGGTGGCTGAGGGCGGAGTTACGCGACGAGGTGCGTAAAAGGCTGTTGGACTCGTCGAGCGGCGGCGAGATCGGCGCCGTGCTATCGCCGAAGGCGGTCGCCGACGTCTGGGCGCGCTTCGAGCGCGGGGAGACCTCGTGGAGCCGGCCGTGGGCGCTCTACACGGCGAAGGTGTGGGGCGAGCGCCATCTCCGCGGGGCGGCCTCCAAGGGGTGAGATGGATCGCGGTACTGCGCGCGTCGCAGGGGTCTCCAGTAGAATGCAGCCGTGCCGCACCATGCCGCCGACCCTGCTGTGACACGGCGTGGTGTCGCGAAGCGAATCGCCGCCGTATCGGCTGTCGTAGCCCTTCCCGCCCTCGCCGCGCCCCGGACAGCGTCGGCGGAAGCGGAGTTCGTTCCGGCCTCCACGACGCAGGGCGGCACGATCGCAAACCCGGTGCAGGAGACGATCTGGAGCTTTCAGCCGGTCGACCCGCGGACGGCCCCGTTTCGATGGTCCGTCGGCGGGGCGGCGTTCAACAACCGATGGAATCCGGTCATGTACTTCGGGTTCAACTACGAGCCGACCGGGCTGCCGACCCGCGCGGGCGAACCGCGCGCCGCATGGGTCATCGAGGCCGACTACGACGATGGCGCCAAGCGCACAATCGAGCAGTACTGCGAGATCGCCTCGGCTGACGGCCGACTGCGCGTCCGCCCGTTCTTCTTTCAGGTCCGTCGCGATGCCACGACGTACGAGACGTTCATGACACGGTCTTCGGTCCAGGGCAACCCCTTCGTGGTCACCTTCCCGGACGGAGACGGCGGGACGCCGATGCTGAAGATCTACAAGAACAACGTGGATGTCGAAGCGCCCGATCCCGCCGCGCCGACAACGATCCGAGTACGCGCCGCGGTGGGCCGCACGGCGATCCTCGCGCTTGGCCACGACGGTGTGATCGACGTCCTGCAGATGTATCCCGAGACGCCGCGGCAGAGCGTGCTGCGCACGGCGGGACGCCCGATCCTGCGCCTGTACGCAGCGCCGCACGGACTTCCGGGACAGTCGATGTGCGTGGGCGCGAACGACAGTGCGGCGGTCGGATCGTTCGACGTGTCAACGAGCCACCCTTCCGTGAAGGGCCTCGTCGCACGCGGCCGCGCGGGCCAGTCGGGCAACCTGCTCGAGGTCCAGGACGAGTCGCGCAAGCCCCTGTCAGGATTCACGGAGCACGGCTACCTCTTCACGCGCAAGGGCGCGGCGATCACCGACGACGAGCTCGTCGCCAGTGAGCTGGCGCTGTGGTTCGATGCGACTGCGGGTGCCGCGGCGCTCCGGATCAAGGCCAAGCAGGCTGACGGAACGGTACGGACAGGCGTGGTGAACCTCACGTGACGCGGATCCGGCTGCTAAAGGTCATCGTGCAGCCGGTGTTCGTCGTCGACGACGGCGAGGAGCTGGTCGAGCAGGTGGCCGAGCCTGTGACCGTGAGTCCGAGCGACTGGCCCACGTTCGCTACCACGACGTTCGTCGAGGGCATGCGCGCGCTGCAGGCGCAGCTCGACGAGCAGCACGCGGCCGAGTAGCCGCGCGATAACTCCAAGGACGATGGCCGCGAGATCCGGTCCCCGAGTACTCGCGCTCGTCGACTGGTACCTCCCGGGCGAGAAGGCGGGCGGACCCGTCCGCTCGATCGACGCGCTCGTCCATCGCCTCGCAGGCCAGGCACATTTCGACGTCGTCGCGCGCGACCGCGACCTTGGCGATCACCGGCCCTACCCGGACGTGACGAGCGGTGTGTGGGTCTGCGGCGATCTCGAACGCCGCCGGTACCTGCGCCCGCGCGACGCGCGACCACTGGCCATGCTGCGTCTGCTGCGCAGGACACCGCACGACGTCCTCTACCTCAACACCCTGTACTCCGCGCCGTTCGCGCTGTACCCGCTGATCCTACGGCGCCTGCGACTGTTGCGACGCAACCGTGTCCTGCTGGCTCCGCGTGGCCAACTCGACCCCGGGGCACTGACGATCAGCGCAACCAGGAAACGTGCCTACCTCCGCATTTTGAGCGCGCTCGGGCTCTTCGGCAATGTGGAGTGGCACGCATCGTCAGCAGGCGAGGCGGCTCACATCCGGGGCCTCGTGCCCGGAGCCGCGATCCACGTCGCTCCGAACCTGCGATGCCCGACGGACGTGCCCGAGCGCGCCCCGTCTCCAAGCGGCGGTGTACGGCTCGTCTTCCTGTCGCGAATCTCGCCCAAGAAGAACCTCGATGCCGCACTGCAGATCCTCGCCGATTGCGCGGCGCCGATCTCGTTCGACATCTACGGCGAACTCGAGGATCTGCCGTACTGGCGCCGGTGTCGCGACATGATCGACGCACTGCCGGCGAACGTCACCTGCCGCTACCATGGAGCCGTGCCTCACGGGGACGTGGGTGCGGTGCTCGCCAGCTACGACGTGTTGCTGCTTCCCACCCGCGCAGAGAACTTCGGCCACGTCATCGCCGAGGCGCTGGAGGCCGGCTGCCTGCCCCTCGTCAGCGACCGCACGCCGTGGCGTGGACTGACCTCACACAACGCCGGCTGGGACCTGCCGCTCGACGACCTGCCGGCGTTCAGCGCGGCGATCGAACGGTACGCGGCGCTCGACCAGAACCAACGCGTGCTTCGCCGTGCTCGTGCGCGTGAGCTCGCCTCACTGCGCGACGATGACGCGGGCAACGTCGTCGCGAACCTGCGGCTGTTCGAACAGCGAGACGGGTCGCCATCCTCAGCCATTCCCGCGGCGGAGCGGGTGAGTGGACGCCGGCTGCTGCTGCTCTCCCCATCGACTGGATTGAGCGGAGGCATCGAGCGCGTCATGGACGCCATCCAGGAGGGCTGGGACGGGCCTCTCGACCGCGTCGACCTCGTCCGCGGACCGCATCCCGGCGGCACAGCGCAGCCGACCGCCCGCGTGGGCCCGAGCACGATCGCCGGCTTTACCGGCCGCGCCTTCGCCACCGCGGGCAGGTCTCGCCCCGACGTCGTCGTGTGCGGCCTGCTCGGGTTGCTTCCGGTCGCTGCGGCGGTGGCACAGACGTTTCGGCGAGAGCTCGCCTTGCTGGCGTACGGCGTTGACGTCTGGGGCCGGGTCGGGCCGCTCGAGCGGGTCCTCGTCCGCCGCTGTACGCGCCTGCTGGCCATCAGTTCGTTCACCGCGCAGACGTTCGCCGCGCGCGTCCACATCGACCGGCGGGACATCGATGTGCTGACGCTTCCGATTGCCGCGCGGATCGCCGCCGCCGCGCAGCATGCGATCGACGATCACGCCGACCGTGCACCGCTTGTTCTCACTGTGGCACGCGTGGCGCGCAGCGACCGCTTCAAGGGCCACTTCGACATCGCCCGCAGCTTCGGCCTGGTGCTCGAGCGTCACCCCGATGCGCGCTGGGTCGTGGTCGGCGACGGTGATGATCTTGCTGCTCTACGGGCGGAGTGCCATCGTCTGGGGATCGAGGACGCGGTCACGTTCACGGGCCGCATCCCGGACGCGGAGCTGATCGCGCTGTACCGCAGCGCTGCGGTCTTCGCCTTGCCGAGCTTCGCGGACGCGGATGCGGACCCGCCCGTCGGTGAGGGCTTTGGCCTCGTCTACGCGGAGGCCGGCGCGTTCGGGTTGCCGATCGTCGCCGCCGAGCCGGGTGGCGGAAGCGCCGAGTTCATCACCGACGAGGACACGGGGCTCACGGTGTCCCCGAATGCCCCCGTGGAGCTTGCCGCCGCGATCGTGCGACTGCTCGACGACGCGCAGCTCCGCACGGCCCTGGGTCAGCGAGCCCGCGAGCGCGCACTCGCGCGCCACCTGCCCGCGCACTTCCGCAAGATGCTCAATCGGTCATTGCCGTGAGACCGCGCCGTGCCAGAGGTAGTTCGCGATGCGTGACGCGACACCCCGGTCGCCGGCGTACGGCGAGATCCAGTCGCGCTCCCGGTCGATGACAGCGCGCACACACGCGAGCATGCGCTGCGGGTCCTCCACACCGCACAGGGTGTTCGATCCGCACTCGACCGTCTCGGGTCGCTCTGTCGTGTCGCGGCACGTGACCGCCGGTACGTGCAGCAGGCTGCACTCCTCCTGAACGGTGCCGCTGTCGGTCACGACGCAGGCCGCCGCCGCCTCAAGTGCCACGAAGTCCAGGAAGCCGAACGGCTCCGCGAGCCGGATCAACGGGTCCAGCTCGATCTCGGCGGCGTCGAGCCTCGCCGCCGTCCGCGGATGGACACTCCAGAGGACCGGGCGCCCGAACTGCGCGGCCACCCCGTTGAGTCCGGCGCAGAGCGCTGCGAGTCGCCGCGGCACATCGACGGTCTCCTGCCGATGGGCGGTGACGAGCAGATAGCCGTTGGCCTCCAGCCCCAGCCGTCCCAGTACGTCCGAGGACTCCCAGCCCGGGCGAAATTGCTCGAGGACGTCCGTGATCGGGTTGCCGGAGACGAAGATCTTGGCGCGGGCGATGCCCTCGTCGACGAGGTGGTCGCGCGACCGCGCCGTGTACGGAAACAGCCAGTCGCTGATGTGATCGATGACTTTGCGGTTCTTCTCTTCGGGCACCGACCAGTCAAAGCAGCGGTTGCCGGCCTCCATGTGGAATATGGGGATGCCCAGCCGGGTCGCCGCGATCGCCGACAGCCCGCTGTTCGTGTCACCGAGGATGAGCAGCGCGTCGGGCTGGTGCTCGAGCATCGCCGCCTCCGAGCGGGTGATGATCTCGCCGATCTGCTCGCCGACGCGCTCGGCGCGGATACCCATATACAGGTCTGCCAGCGGAAGGCCGAGCTCGGAGAAGAAGATGTCCGACAGGAGCGGGTCGTAGTTCTGACCCGTGTGGACGAGCACGTTCTCGATACCTGCGTCGGTCAGCGCCCCGAAGACGAGGCTCAGCCGAATGAGCTCCGGCCGCGTCCCCACGATCGTCATGACCTTCATGCGATCAGGACGCGATGGCTGGTGCGCCGGGACCGCTCATCGCGGGATCCACGAAGTCGGCCAGCGCAACGAGTCGCTCGAGCTCTTCACCCGTCACGATCGAATCGGCCGAGGAGTACTCGGCGTGCAGCACCGGCGCGAACTGCGTATCGGCCAGCTCGGGAAGCTGAGGAATCAGGACGTAGTAGCCGGCACGCTCGGTGGTCCGGAAAGCCTCCTCCTCGGAGACGAGGATCTCGTGGATCTTCTCGCCCGGTCGGATCCCCGTGACTTCGGTGACGATCGGCCGATCGCCGACGAGCACGTCGACGACGTCGGTGATCCGCGCCGACGGCACACGCGGGACGAAGATCTCGCCGCGCCGTGCGTGCAGCATCGCCGCGAAGATCGTATCGACCGCCTCGTCGAGCGTCATCAGGAAGCGCGTCATCTCCGGGAGCGTGATGGTCACCGGCCCACCCGAGGCGATCTGGTGCTTGAAGAGCGGGATGGCCGACCCGCGCGAGGACAGCACGTTGCCGTAGCGCACGGCGATCATCCGGCAGTGCGCCTGGTGCAGGTTGCCCACGACAACGAGGCGCTCCTGAATCGCCTTGGTCATCCCCATCACGTTGATCGGCTTGCACGCCTTGTCCGTCGAAACGCCGACGAACGTGTGGACCGACTCCTCGCGTGCCGCGGCAAGCACGACGTTCTCGGCGCCCAGCACGTTCGTCGCGACTGCCTGGCCTGGGAAGTACTCGCACGTCGGAACCTGCTTCATCGCCGCGGCATGGACGATCACGTCGCAGCGGCGCACCGCCCGCTCCACGGACACGACGTCGCGCACGTCGCCGATCTGGAACTCGATCAGCTCGTCGAAGTTGTGGTACCAGACGTCGTCCGTCGGACGGTGAAGGCGCTTCCAGGTCGTCTTCATCGCGTGCTGCTTGGCCTCGTCGCGCGAGAAGACGATGAGCTTGTCGGGAACGCCGAGCTCGCCGCGCAAGATGCGGCGCACAAGTGTCTGCCCGAGCGATCCCGTGCCGCCGGTGATGAGCACACGCGACCCGTTGAGCAGGTCACTCATCGACGCGGTACTCCTCGAGCATCTGCTCCCATGAGGGAGGACGGTACCCGGTGGCGCGCTCGAATCGCTCGGAGTCCAGAGCCCGGTTGATCACCGGTGCATCCCGCGGCGTGATGTCGCATCGAACGTCGAGTGCGTCGCGCAGTCGCAGCAGCAGATCATGCTTGTCGATGGGCTCGCCAGCGACATGCCACAGGCCGCTCAGGTCAGCGTGTTCCTGCAGGACCATTGCCACGATTCTTGACAGCTCACGCGTGGTCAATCCGGAGAACACGGCGTTCGTGAAGCCGAACACCTCACTGCCGTCCTGGGCCGCGAACCATTCGAGCAGCCCGCTCGCGCGCTCGAGCTCGTGTCCGATGATCGAGGTGCGAAGCGTGAGACCGGGCGGCTCGAGCACCTCGCCGAGGAGCTTGCTGCGCCCGTACACGTCCTGTGCATCGGGCAGGTCGTCCTCGGAGTAGCGCGCGGGCGCGGCCAGTTTTCCCGAGTAGACGCAGTCGGTGCTGATGTGGACGAGTCGGGCGCCGATCCGGGCGCAGGCCTCGGCGAGCTCATGCGGAAGCAGCGAGTTCAGGCGGATGGCGGAGCGGGGGCTGCGGCCTGTCGGGAGCTGCTTGACAAGGCCGATCGCGTTCAGGACCGCATCGGGCTTCACCTGCTCGAGCAGCGCGTCGATGTCGTCGCCGACGCTGAACGTGACGAGCTGCGCCGGCAGTCCGTACCTGTGCGCGGCGTCGACGTCGCGGACCGATCCCACGACGTCAAAGCCGTGGGCGAGCACCTCGACGGCCATGTGACCGAGCATCCCGGTGGCTCCCATGACGAGCACCCGCGACGACGGCGAGTTCATGCAGCCCGCTCCCGCGCCACGCGCTCGAGGTGGATCCTCGTCGCCGTCGTCGCCTGCTCGCGCGTGTAGTGCTCGCGAAAAGCAACGAGCGCGCGCTGTCCGGCCGCGTCGAGCTCCGTCCCGCGCAGTCGACGTATCGCGTCGGCGAGGCCGCGTCCGTCGCCGGCGTGCACGTGGGTGCCGCAGTCATAGTCGCGCACGATCCGCGCCGGTTCGGATCCCTCGTCGACGACTGCGACGAACGGCCGCGCCGCGGCCATGATCCCGTAGGTCTTGCTCGGGGCAGCACATCCCCAGAGGCCGGGCACGAGGGTCACGACATGGAGGTCCGCCGCCTGCATGAGCCGCTGCGCCTCTTCCTTCGGGCGGTGCGCCAGGAACACGACGTTCTGCAGGTCCGCGCGCGCGGCGCGCGCCTGCAGTCCGCGCTTTGCCGCGCCGTCTCCCAACACAACGATGCGAACGTCCTGCTCATCGCGGAGCGCCTCCGCTGCGTCGAGCACGACACCGAGGTTCTGCGCGAGTCCGGCGTTGCCGGCGTGCATCACCACAAACGTGTCGCCCCAACCCATCTCGCGGCGCGTCCTCGCGCGTACGGCCGCGTCGACGGGCTGCGCCGAGGCCCAGGTCGGGATGACCTCGATCTTCGCCGGATCGACCGACTCCGCGATGAGCCGCTCGCTCATGTCGCGGCCGACGACGATGATGCTCGCGGCAGCCGACCGGACGGTGGCGTTTATCCTTCTCCAGGCGCGGACGAGGAGCCTCGAGCGCACACGACCGAGCGCCATCGCGATATCGGGGTATACGTCGTGCGAGATCTGGACGAGCGGCCGGCAATAGCGACGTGCCGCGAGCAGCCCAACGAGCCCGATGATCGGCGGATCCGTCATCGCGACGACGAGGTCGGGCCGCTGAAGGCGGCACGCGCGAAATGCCGACGAAACGCTGAACGTCGCGTAGTTGACCAGCCGACCCACGATCGAGGTGCGGTCGAACGTAGTGGACCACACACGCACGATGTCGACTCCTTGCGGCCGGAACGTCGTCGCCACGGCGCTGTAGCTCGGACGCCCTGCCAGCACCTGAACGTCGTGGTGGCGAGCGAGGTCCTCTGCGAGCTCGCCGAGGATGTACGACGAGTTCGCGGCATCGGGCGGGAAGTACTGGTTGATGAAGAGGATGCGCACTAACGAGGCTTCAGTCGCCCGGATGCATGGCATCCGTGCCGGCCCGCAGCGTCGCAGCCCGCATCCTGCCCTGCGCTGCCGACTCGGCATGGTAGGAGAACAGGCCGTGCGTGAACATGAGCCGCAACTCGGGCCTGCCGCTCACGTTGTCGCCAATGCCGGGCGCGAAGTCCGGGGAAGTCTTGGTGGCGTCGTGATCGCGACCACGCCCCCGCGAGAGTGGGCGGTGCTGCAGCGGACTTGGCGACGCGCAGCACGATCGACATCAGCCCGCGTAGCGTCATCGCGCCGGTCCTAGACGACCGCGGCTTCAGCCTGCTGGAAGCGCACGACGTCCTCCAGGATCTCGTCCAACGTGTGCGTCGGCGTCCACCCCACCGCCGCCTCGATCTTCGCGATGTCCGGCACCCGCCGCGGCATGTCCTCGAAGCCCTCCTCGTAGGCCTCGTCAAGGGGCACCAGCACGATCTCGGAGTCCGATCCCGTCCGCTCGCGCACCCGCTCGGCCAGCGACCGGATCGAGACCTCCTCCTGCGAGCCGATGTTGAACACCTCGCCGTAGGCGGCGTCGCCCAGCAGCATCAGTGCCACCAAAGCCTGCACGACGTCATCGACATGGCAGAAGCAGCGCGTCTGCGTCCCGTCTCCGAACACCGTCAGATGCCGCCCCGCCAGCGCTTGGCCGACGAACTTCGGCACGACCATCCCGTAGCGCCCGGTCTGCCGCGGTCCAACCGTGTTGAACAGCCGCGCGACGACGGTCGGCAGCTTGCGCTCTTTCCAGTACGCCAGCGCGAGGAACTCGTCGATCGCCTTCGAGCACGCATAGGACCAGCGGCCGGTCGTCGAGGGTCCCATGACGAGGTCGCCGTCCTCGCGAAACGGAAACTGCGTCGACTTGCCGTAGACCTCGCTCGTCGAGGCGACGAAGACCGGCTTGCGCTTCTTGCTCGCCTGCGCGAGCACGACCTCGGTGCAGTGGACGTTGGTCTCGATCGTGCGCACGGGGCTCTCCACGACGAGGTCGACGCCGACGGCTGCCGCGAGGTGGTAGACGATGTCCGCCTCGTCGACGAGCTCCGCCACGACCGCCGTGCTCGCGCACGTCTCGATCGTGTAGCCGAAGCGCGCGTCGGCCTTCAGATGGCGGACGTTGTCGATCGAACCCGTCGACAGGTCGTCGAGCACGTGGACGCGGTGGCCCTTGGCGAGCAGCGCCTCCGCCAGGTGCGAGCCGATGAAGCCCGCCCCGCCGGTGATGAGAAATCGCACGTCCTCAGCGTCGCAGGATTCGCAGCGCCAGGTGCCCCGCGTTCTTGGCGTTGTCCAGGCCGACGCCCGCGACCGG
>Ga0136637_1000176_pt1 | contig 12997 bp, 15 predicted proteins | sample AntDrymUQ8572106_2_FD_105497 | JGI IMG/M metagenome (GOLD analysis project Ga0136637, IMG submission 105497) | Polar desert sand microbial communities from Dry Valleys, Antarctica - metaG UQ857 (21.06) | ecosystem: Environmental > Terrestrial > Soil > Desert | place: Antarctica: Dry Valley... | reverse complement strand
TGGTCAGACCTGCGACCGCCACGGGTGGTCAGGTTCCTTGCGGGCGAGGAAGTCGGCCAGGTAGGCACGCGCGTCTTCGTCGAGCAGTGGCAATGCGGCCGCGAGATCTTGGTCGTCCTTCGGCCGGTGCAGCTTTGCTTTGAAGGACAAGGTGATCTCGGGGTTGAGGTAACGAATGCCGTCACGCTCCCAGGTGACCTCCTCCAGCGAGACTTCCAGGTCCGGGTCCCGCCGCGATACCCAGCGCCCGTCGCGGTGGCGGTTGACGACGCAGTCAGCGCGCCACGGAGCCAGGGCGTGCCGACGTATCCACACCTGGTCAGCCGTGTCAGGCATCTCCAGCTTGTCGTCAAACAATGGAGTCAGGCCTCCGCCGGCCGCCCAGACGTCGTAGCGCCCGGAGAGCGCCTTTACCAGAGCCGGAACGTCACGCCGCCACATCGACACGTCGATGTCCTCGTGCTGGCGCGGCACACCGGTGAACGCCTCGATCGACCAGCCGCCCGCGATCCACCACGTCAGGCCGGTGGGGTCGAACACGGGCTTGGCCTCCTCCGGCGTCCACGAGTCCCACGGCCCGTATCGCCGCTGGAAGGCGAGCTCATCGGGATCGAGATCTGCTGAGTACGACGCCCTTGACCCGTTGAGGGCCAGCACGTCGTGGGCGTCAGTCACCTGACGAGGCTAGTGGTGCGCCTCATCTCGGTCTGATCGGCCCGCCGAAGCCAGAAGAAGATTTCTGATTCTGTTGTGGACAAGGGGAATCGGGGCCGCGGATTGTCGGTGGGTGTCGGTAGGTTGGGTTCATGTTCGATACCGACCCTGCTGTTCTCGACGCCGATGCGACACTGTCGGATGTGGTGGCGGCGCGGGCGGTCGCGGAGCGGGCGGAGGTGCGGATCCTGTGTGACGCGGCCCGGTGGGCCGACCTGCACGGTGCTCTCGAGCACACCGACACGGGTGTGTCGTTGCCGGGGACGGAGCAGCTGGTGTCCCTCGGTGGTGCCGGGACACCGGGGGTGGCCGAGTTCGCCCCGGCCGAGTTGGGTGCCGTGCTGGGCATGTCGCCGGGTGCGGCGGCGGTGTTGGTGGGGGACGCGTTGGACCTGCGGCACCGACTCCCCCGGTTGTGGGCCCGGATCCAGGCCGGTGAGGTGCGGGCCTGGGTCGGCCGCAAGACGGCTCAGGCGACCCGGCAGCAGACCGTGGAGATGGCTGCGACGGTGGACCGTCGGGTCGCCCGCTGGGCGCACTCGGTGTCGTGGGGGCGGCTGGAGACCATGATCGACGCAGCCATCATCGAGGCAGACCCCGAGAGTGCCGCGGTCGCGGTGGAGGTGGCGGCCCGGTCCCATGGGGTGTGGGGTGGATGCGCGGCCGCCGGTGACCCTGTACCTCCACCTCAGCCAGGAGTCGTTCACCCGTGACGAGCACGGGGTGGCCAGGTTCGAGGGACAGGGTCCGGTCACCGTCGAGCAGGTGCGGCGGTGGCTCGGGCACTGCCAGGTCACGGTCAAGCCGGTGATCGACCTCGCCGACCAGGGCCCGGTCGACGGCTACGAGGTCCCCGACCGGCTCCGCGAGGCAGTCCAGCTGCGGAGCCCGCTCGACGTGTTCCCGTACGCCACCGGCCTCGGCCGCCGAAAAGACGCCGACCACACGATCGCCTACGTCGACCCCGACCACGGCGGACCACCGGGCCAGACCGCGCTGGACAACCTGGGCCCGATGGTGCGGCGCAACCACCGGATCAAGACCCACACCAGATGGCAGGTCAAACAGGTGTCCAACGGCGTCTTCGTCTGGCGGTCACCCCATGGCCGACTCTTCCTCGTCGACCACACCGGCACCCACCCCATCTTCGACATCGCCGCCTGACGCTGCCTGTCCGCTGCTGAGGCGACCGTCCGCGACGACCGAACCGCCGGCAGCCTCGGAGCCTCAGAATCGGTAGCCGAAGGAATCGACGTCGGTGGCGAGTCGGAACAGCTCCGCATCTCGGTTGCGCGCACTCTCTCTGCAACGCAGACTTGAGCGATCATGAAGCTCTGACTCAGCCACTGCTCGCGTCCGTGGCATCGCCCGGCGAGTAACTCCTCGATGGATCACCGTGATCCCGTCAGGTGCCGCTGATGTCTCAGCTCCAACCACTGCAGGCCGTCGACGTGGCGCACTCGTACGGTGACCGCCGCGTGCTCGCAGGTGTCGACCTGCTAGCCAACCCCGGCCAGCCAGTCGGCGTCGTCGGTGAGAACGGCGTCGGCAAGTCCACTCTGCTCAGGCTCGTCGCCGGCGTCGAGGAGGCCGACTCCGGCTCGGTGCGACACCCAGCCGACCTCGGGTATCTGGCCCAGGAGCTCGTGGCCCCGCCCGGTGCGACCGTCGGCGCGGTACTCGCCGGTGCGCTGGCGCCGCTGCATGACGCCGTACGCCGGCTCGAAGAGCTCGCCCACGGACTCGACGACCCCGCGGTCGCCGACGCGTACGCCGAGACGTTGGTATGGGCGCAGTCACACGATGCGTGGGACGCCGACCGGCGCGCGCTGCTCGCGACGCAGCGACTCGGCCTCGAGGGCGTCGACCCCACCAGGCCTGTCGCCCAGCTGTCCGGGGGTGAGCGGACGCGGCTGGCGTTGGCCGCGGTGATCACCCGGCGGCCGGAGTGTGTGGTCCTGGACGAGCCGACCAACCACCTGGACGACAGCGCGATCGCGTTCCTCGAGGACTTCCTCCTGGCACTTCCCGGCGTCGTCGTCGTGGCCAGCCACGACCGCGTCTTCCTCGACCGGGTGTGCGAGGTGATCGTCGACCTCGACGACACGCACTTCGGGATGGACGGTCATGGTGGCAACCGGTTCGGCGGCGGGTTCACCGCCTACCTCGACCGCAGGGAAGCGGCTCGGCAGCGCTGGGAGCATGCCTTCTCGCAGCAGCAAGACGAGCTCAACGACCTCCGTGTCGCGGTCAGGACGACGGCGCGTCAGGTGGCGTACAACCGGCCACCCAGGGACGGCGACGAGTCCATCTACCTTCAAGGGCGGCAACGTGCAGTCGACGATCCGCCGCCGCGTCCGCGACGCGGAGCAGCGGATCGCGGTCATCGAGCGCGACCAGGTCCGGAAGCCGCCCCGGCGGCTGTCGTTTCGCCATGCGCTCACCGCGGAGGGTCGGAACAAGAGGGGCCAGGTCGTGTCCCTTCGTGACGTGGTGGTCCCCGGCCGGGTGTGTCTCGACCGGCTCGACCTCGCTGCCGGCGAGCACCTGCTCGTCACTGGCGCGAACGGGTCGGGAAAGTCCACCCTGCTCTTGCTGGTGTCAGGCAGACTCCAGCCGGCGTCTGGACTCGTGCAGGTCTCTGCGCGGCGGGTCGGGATGCTGGCCCAGGAGGTCGCCTTCTCCCGACCGGATCGCACCCCGCGCGAGGTCTACCTCGCGGCCACACCTGGCAGCCACATAGCCCTTGGTGACCTGGGTCTGCTCCATCCGCGGGATCTGGCGCGACCGGTCGGCGTGCTGAGCACCGGCCAGCAGCGACGGTTGGCGCTCGCGATCCTCGTCGCAGGACGGGCCGACCTGCTGCTGCTCGACGAGCCGACGAACCACATCTCGCTCACGCTGGCGACCGAGCTCGAGGACGCCCTCGGCCGGTCAGCGGGCTCGCTCATGGTGGCCAGCCATGACCGGTGGCTGCGGCGGCGCTGGGACGGCCCGACCCTTCACCTGGTGCCGGGGAGGCCGGCATGACCTTGCGGCTCTGCGAGACTCGCACCATGACCCGTGCTGACGTCATGCGATGGGTGGCCGGCTATGAGCAGGCCTGGCGCGACGGTGACCTCGAGGCGGTCGAGACACTCTTCACGGAGGAGGCGAGATACCGCCTCTCGCCGTACGACGAGTCCGAGAGCGGCCAGGACGCGATCAAGGCGCTCTGGCTCGACGACGAGGGCGAGGTGTTCACCATGGAGGCTGAACCGGTCGCGGTCGAGGGTCGTGACGCCGTGGTCCGTGTCATGGTCGTGTACGGCGACCCGGTCCGTCAGGAGTACATCGACCTGTGGGTGATCCGCTTCGCTGAGGACGGACGCGCCGAGGACTTCGAGGAGTGGGCGTACTGGCCGGGCAGGTCGTACGCCGCCTCGACCGACTGATGAGTCAGCTCTTGCGGGCGTTGACCGCCTGGGTGGCCTTCGGCAGCACGGCGTGCAGGTCACCGACCACACCGAAGTCGACGAGCTCGAAGATCGGTGCCTCGTCATCCTTGTTGACGGCGACGATCGTCTTCGCCGTCTGCATGCCGGCACGATGCTGGATGGCCCCGGAGATGCCGACGGCCACGTACAGCTGCGGAGAGACGGTCTTGCCGGTCTGGCCCACCTGGTAGGCGTGCGGGTACCAGCCCGAGTCGACGGCCGCGCGTGACGCGCCCACCGCAGCGCCGAGAGCGTCGGCGAGCTCCTCGACCGGCTCGAAGTTGCCTGCCGTGCCACGCCCACCCGAGACCACGATCGCGGCTTCGGTCAGCTCCGGACGACCGGTGGCCGCACGCGGCCTGCGCTCCACGATCCTCGCAGTCTTGGCGGCGTCGCTGGTGGTGACGCTGAACGCCTCTTCCGCGGCACCTCCGTCGACCTCCTCCGGCGTGACCGAGTTCGGCTTCACTGTGATGATCGGCGTGCCATGGGTGACTTGGGCGTTCACGGTGTGGCTGCCCGCGAACACTGACTGCGTCGTGAGGGGACCGGCCTCACCTGCTTGGATATCGACCGCGTCGGTAATGAGACCCGAGCTGACCTTGATCGCGAGTCGGCCGGCGATCTCCTTACCCTCCGCGCTGGAGGGGATGAGGACCGCGGCCGGGCGTGTCTGCTCGACCAGCTGCGTCAGTGCCTCAGCCTTGGGGGCGACGAGGTAGTCGGTCAGCGCCACGTCGTCGAGGACGTAGATCTTCTCTGCGCCGTACCGTTTCAGTGCGTCGCGCGCCGCGCCGACCTGGGAGCCGACAAAGACGGCGGAGGGCTCGCCGAGGCGACGTGCGAGGGTCAACAGCTCGGCGGTGGTCTTGCGCACGGCGCCCTCGGCGTGGTCGACGAGGACCAGGATCTCAGTCACTGCTGCCATGTTCCCTTCTCAGATGAACTTCTGGCCGGCGAGGAACTCGACAAGCCTGTCGGCTCCGGTGCCGTCCTCGTCGGTGACGACCGTGCCTGCCGAGCGAGGCGGACGAGACTGCGCATCCTCGACCCGGGTCCATGCGGCGTCGAGACCGACATCGGCGGCGTCGATACCGAGGTCGGCGAGCTACACCGTCTCGACCGGCTTCTTCTTCGCCGCCATGATTCCCTTGAACGACGGGTAGCGAGGCTCGTTCGCCTGGTCGGTGACGCTGAGAAGCAAGGGTGCGGTCGCCTCGATCATCTCGGTGGCCGCGTCACCGTCACGCCGGATGCGCACCGTCGAGCCGTCGAGGGAAACCTCGGAGGCGAAGGTCACCTGCGGCAGCCCGAGCCGCTCAGCCAGCATCGCGGGCAAGACGCTCATCGAGCCGTCCGTCGACGCCATGCCGCACAACACCAGGTCCGCCTGCTGCTGCTCGATGACCTTGGCCAGCACCAGTGACGTGCCGACAGCATCAGAGCCGTGGATCGCCTCGTCGACCACATGAACTCCGCTGTCGGCGCCCATCTGCAGCGACTTGAGAATCGCCGCCCGGGCGATGTCGGGGCCCATGGTGACGACGACGATCTCGGACTCGTCGACGGCCTCGCGGATCTTGAGGGCCTCCTCGACGGCGTACTCGTCGAGCTCCGACAAGACGCCGTCGACCCCGGCTCGGTCCACCGTGTGGTCCGAGTTGAACCTCCGGTCAGCCGTGGCATCCGGCACGTACTTCACGCAGCAAACGATCTTCATGGCTGCCTAGCCCCTCCTCGGGACGCTCGAGCTCAGGTGTGCGGTGACCTTGTTCCTCTCGTCGAGGCCGCCTCGACGGTACTAGCAAGGAGCAAGCAGCGGTGAGCGGCGGCGCGTGGTCTCCCTCACACATGAGCTGGGAAGCTCATCATCACGCCGACTCGGCACACCCAGACAGCGGCCGCGCTGTCATCACGTGTCATTCTCCACGCAGCGGGTACGGTCCCCCTCATCGCGTGCATTGCCGGACGCGGACCTCGCCGGTGGGCGGCTCAGGCTGACCGCATCCCGGCCAAGCGACAGGAAGAGAATCATGTCAGACCCACGGACCCCCCCTCCGTCATCAGAGCCCGAGTCTGGACGGCCTCCCCCCACAGGACACCGAGCCGGGGAGCGGGACAGCAACGACGACGACATGACCCGCCCGATCCCGACCACCTCGGATCGTGACGGAGACGGCGTACCCGACCGCGACGAGGACCGCCACGGCGCGGACACCGACCGGGACGGAGACGGCGTACCCGACCGCGACGAACGCGCCACCGCGACCACTCCGCTCCTCTCTCAACACCGAGAGGCGGAGGAGCGGCGTCGGGAGGAGTTCGGCGGCTTCAACATCGGTGCCGACGTCTTCGGCTGGCTCGTCGCCGTCGCGCTGACGATCCTCATCGCCAGCATCGTCGGAGCCATCGCAGCCGCGGTCGGCAAGTCCCTCAACGTCAACCGCACCGACGCCGAACAGCAGGCTGGCACGTTCGGCCTCGCCACCGCCATCGCGCTGCTCGTCATCTTGATGGTCGCGTACTACGCCGGCGGGTATGTCGCAGGGCGGATGTCCCGGTACGACGGAGGTCGGCAAGGCATGGGCGTCTGGCTCATCGGACTCGTGGTCACCCTGGTCGCCGTCGGTGTCGGCTACATCACGAGTGAGGAGTACAACATCTTCGACCGGGTGGACCTCCCGACGATCCCGATCCCGAGCGACACGTTGTCCGGCGGCGGCCTCATCACGCTCGCGGCCGTGCTGATCGGAACGTTCTTGGCCGCTCTCGCCGGCGGCAAGATGGGTCAGCGCTACCACCGCAAGATCGACCGGGTGGGCCTCCAGGACGACCGTCACTGAGACAACTCCAAGAGGCCCCGGTTCAGGGACGGGTGGCGCGGTCCAGGATCAGCGACCCTTGAAGGCTGCCTGCCCTGGACCGTTCTCGATGAACGACGTCATGCCGATCGAGCGATCCTCGGTGGCGAAGAGCCCAGCGAACTGCTGGCGCTCGAGCTCCAGCCCGGTCGCGAGATCCACCTCCAGCCCGCGGTCGATCGATTCCTTCGCTCCCCGATAGGCGTACGCCGGCCCCTGGGAGAATCGCGACGCCCACGATGTGGCCGCCGAGTAGACCTCAGCGGCCGGGACCACCTTGTCCACAAGACCTATCCTGAGCGCCTCCTCAGCGGCCACGAACCGTCCGGTGAAGATCAGGTCCTTGGCCTTGCTGGGGCCGATGAGCCGCGACAGGCGTTGCGTTCCGCCAGCGCCGGGGATGATCCCCAGCAGGATCTCGGGCTGTCCGAGCTTCGCGTTGTCCGCGGCGATCCTGATGTCCGCACACAACGCGAGCTCGCACCCCCCGCCAAGCGCAAACCCGGTGACTGCAGCCACGACAGGCTTGGGAATGCGTGCGACCGTGGTGAAGGACGACTGCAGTGCGCCGGAACGGTTCACCATGTCCTGGTAGGACATGTCAGCCATCTCCTTGATGTCGGCGCCGGCGGCGAAGACCTTCTCGCCGCCGTAGACAACCACGGCGCGGACGTCGTCTCGGGTGGTCGCCTCTGCTGCGGCAGCGCGGATCTCCTCCTGCACCTGGACATTGAGCGCATTCATCGGTGGTCGGTCGAGCCTGATCGTCCCAACCCCGTCCGCCACCTCGAGCCGTACGAACTCGCCCACCATCGCTCCTCGGTCGTCACGCTCGCCGACGATTCAGCGCGTGCAGGTCCCGACGCTTGTCGGCGCGGATTGTCGAGACTAGTCCAGGCAACGCGCGAGCCACAGGCCCGTGTCTCGGCCGGTCCGCCGCTTGGAGATCCGGCACGATGACTCGGTGACCGACAACAGATCCGGAGGTCCGCTGATCTGGCCCGGCCACTCTCGGCACCTCGGTGCGACGTACGACGGTGCGGGAGCCAACTTCGCCGTCTGGGCGCCAGGCGCCGATGTCGTCTACCTGTGCCTCTTCGACGAGCACGACCACGAGGCTCGGGTGGCTCTACCTGGGCGCACCCTCGGTGTCTGGCACGGTTACGTCCCTGGTGTACAGCCAGGTCAGCCGTACGGCTTCCGGCTCGAGGGAGGCTGGGAACCGCAAACCGGTCGTCTCTTCAACGCCGACAAGCTGCTGCTCGACCCGTACGCCAAGGCGATCGACGGCACGCTCGTCCCTCACCCGAGCCTCGGCAGCTGCACTGACGACGGCCGGTCGCGTCCTGGCGACACGGCGCCGTACACACCGAGGAGTGTCGTCGTGGGAACCGAGACGTTCCGACTGGGCTGACGACCGACGCCCCGACACGCCCTGGCGGCAGGTGGTCATCTACGAAGCGCACGTCAAGGGCTTGACGATGCTGAACCCCGACATCCCCGAGCATGAGAGAGGGAGCTTCGCTGCGGTCGGTCACCCGTCAACCATTGACTACCTCAAGGACCTGGGAGTCAGCTCGCTCGAGCTGCTCCCGACCCAGCACTTCCTCTCGGAGCCGGCGCTCAGCGAGCGCGGGCTCGTCAACTACTGGGGCTACAACACGATCGGCTTCTTCGCTCCGCACGCCGGCTACTCGTCCTCCGGGACACGCGGCCAGCAGATCACGGAGTTCAAGCAGATGGTCAAGATCTCCACGCGGCCGGCCTCGAGGTGATCATGGACGTCGTCTACAACCACACCGCCGAGGGAGACCGCACCGGGCCCACGGTGGGCTTCCGCGGTCTTGACGGGGCCTACTACCGAAACACCGGGAGCGGCGGGTACGTCGACGTCACCGGCTGCGGGAACACGGTCGACGTCTCCGAGCCCCAGGTGCTGCGGCTGGTGATGGACTCGTTGCGGTACTGGGTGGAGGAGATGCACGTCGATGGCTTCCGTTTCGACCTCGCCCCTGCCCTCACCCGCAACGGTCCTCACGTCGACCTGAACGGGCCGTTCCTTGCCGCCGTCCACCAGGACCCGGTGCTGCGTGAGGTGAAACTGATCGCGGAGCCGTGGGATGCGACGGGCGAGGGCTATCTCGTCGGGAGGTTTCCACCGCTGTGGTGTGAGTGGAACGACAGGTTCCGCGACACCGTTCGCGACTTCTGGCGTGGCCGCGCCGGTGGCGTCCGTGAGCTGGCTTCGCGGTTCTCGGGTTCTCGCGACCTGTACGCCGTCGAGGGCCGGCTGCCACTCGCTTCGGTCAACTTCGTGACAGCTCACGACGGTTACACGCTCCGAGACCTCGTCACGTACGACGAGAAGCGCAACCACGCCAACGGCGAGCACAACCGCGACGGCACCGACGACAATCGGTCGTGGAGCTGCGGCGTGGATGGAGAGACCGACGACGGAGCCGTCATTGCGTTGCGCCACCGCCAGGCAGCCAACATGCTCTCCACCCTGTTGCTCTCGACCGGCGTGCCCATGCTCACGGCGGGTGACGAGCGCGGCCGCACCCAGGCAGGCAACAACAACGCCTTCTGCCAGGACAACGAGACCTCCTGGATGAGCTGGAGACTCGATCCCGAGTGGCGACACCTCTACGATCTGTCCCGGACGCTGCTGAGGCTGCGTTCAGAGCACCGAGCGCTCAACCAACCTCGCGCCAGTGCTGGCCACCAGGACGTCACTTGGCTGCAGCCCTCGGGGCACGAGATGACCGAGGCTGCCTGGCACGACCCGCAGACCACGACCCTCGGTGTCTTCCTCACCGGCGACCCCATCGGGGTCGACGCCTGGGGAGACGGTTGTCGAGACACGTCCTTTCTCCTGTGGTGGCACGCAGGGGCGCACCCTGTCGACGTACTGCTGCCCGCATCCCGGGCCGACCACTACCTGGAGGTCGTGCGCACCGACGCTGTCTTGACGGGCGAGAAGCTCGAGCCAGGCGGGACCGTCTCGCTCCTCGACCGCACCTTCGCGATGTTCGCGGCGGTCAGTGGATGAAGTCCGGGTGGGTGCGCTGCACCTGCAGAGAGCGTGCGATGTCGAGTAACAGTGTCTCGTAGACCGCCCAGTCCTCGAGGCACGGCGTCGACAACGTGATCATCGCCGCCTGCTCGTGTCCTGGGACGGGAACCAGCACCGACATCTCCCGCAGCGTGGCCCCCACCTGACCGTTCGCGGCGTCACCAGGCAGCGACGGCCGCTCCGCGATCGCGGTGACCGCTGGATGGACGCCGAGCTCGTGGATGCCGACCGACGCGTAGCGACCCTCGCGCCGCATGGCCTCTGCGGCACCCATCACGGCCAGCCCCCTGTCGGCAGTGCCGGTCGCGTGCAGCGCCACCGTCAGGGTTGCTGTCGAGGGGTGCCCCTCGAGGCTCACGGCGCAGAAGGCGGTGCCCAGCACGCTGCCCCGAGAGAGCCGGATCGCCAGTGCCTCGAGATACAGCGACAGGGCCTCCCGCTGCCCGGTGTCGGACAAGCCCATGTCCTCGAGGACCTGCAGCTGCGCCGCCGTGCGGGCCTCGGTCTCCGTCTGGAGCGGCACCTCATAGAAGTCTGGTGGGACGTCAAGGACGATGACGGGTGCTGCTTCGGTTCGTGACCCAATCAGCAAGGCAAACCTCACTCACCGCTCCCTTTGAGTCCCCCGACCGAGAAGCCGGCACCCGAGTCACTGGTCGCCGTCTGGGTACGCCGCCCGGACAGGATGTCGGTGATCGCTCCAGAGCTGCGGCTCGAGAAGGTGGCCTCAGGGAGGGTCGCTGGAGCGACCTCCAACCATTGACGGCGCAAGGCTCGGATCAGCCGGTGCGAGCCGGGGCTTCTCGCGATGATCTCTCGCACTCCTGCGGCGTCGCCGGGTTTGCGTCCAAGCGCGGCGATGCCGACGAGCTCGGAGATCACGGTGGTGAGTCCAGCCACCTCACCCAAGGAGACAGCGGTACGAAGAAGCTCAGGAGCCTCTGCCGCCATCCAGTCATCGATTGCCGCCGTCAACGCGACGAGCGCCCGGTCGAGCTCACCGGCCAGGTCGTCATCGGCCCGGACGATCTGCTCGACCGCGCCGGACAGCTCCTCGAACGCAGCCGCGAGGTCGGCTGCTGCGCGATCGTGCTCCACCCCTACCTCCCGCGCGGTGGCGATGAGTCGAGTACGCCGGTCCTCGGCTGTGGGGTCCCCCGCCAGATCCGCGACCGACGCGACGATGCTGGTCACCTGTGACTGCCGCTCCTCGACCCCGTCCCGCCACGAGTCCACTGCCTGCAGGCACTCGACAAGTGACTCCTCGAGCGCAGACATCTGCAACGAGTAGCGGCGCAACAACGCGGCAATGGGCGCACCGACGGGGCCGTCCCAGACCGACCCGGTGCACCCGATGTGTCCGAGCTCGCTGCGCGCCTGCACCAGAGCGCGGATCACCTTGCGCACCACGTCAGAGAGCACCACGAGCTGCTGCGGCTCGGACGGCGTCGGGTCGAAGCCGAGAACGAGGTCGACTCTCACGACTCCACCTCACCGCTCGACGGCTGTCCCTGCCCACTCTGGTCGGCATCCGTCGGCGCTGGCTCGGCGAGCTCACCGTGCCGGCCCATCACCGAGATGCAATCGGTGGAGGACTGTTGCAGGGCAGACAACGCCGAGTGCAGGTCGCGCATGCCTGCACCGACAGAGCTGTCACACGGTGGAGTCCCGATGGCGGTGAAGTCGCTGTCACGCAGCGCCGTCAGCCCACTCGCGAGCTCGAGCGACACCTGCTGGAAGGCATGAGCGAGGCGCTGAACCTCCGCCCCGACGAGAGGCATGTGCTCCACAGCTGCTCCGATCATTCGGCGAGTGCGACCATTCTGCCCCCCTGGGGGGTCACGCGGGTCGAGATGGCGATCCGCGACGAGACCCTGACAGCTCACGTGGGTTCGGCCTCGTTGACGTCGAGGGGCCACGCCACCAGGCCGACCTCGGCGGGCGACACCAACAGGTCGTTCTTGGGAAGTACCCGCACGGTATAGCCGAACGCACCGGTGTGATCGAGGGAGATCTCGGCCTCGAACCGGTGCCGGCCGGCCTCGTAGAGCTCCGCATGCACCAGGCTGGTCGTCGTCGGATCGCGCAGCTGGTCGTCCCCTGCCACTCGGCCATGGATCACCTGGACGTCGACGTCGTCTCGCGTCAGCCGCCCCAGCGAGACGTAGACGCGCACGCTCAGGGCGGACCCGAGCGCGGGCGCGTCGCTGATACCGACCGACTCGACGTGGTCGATCCGGACCTGTGGCCACGACGTGCGGAGCTCACGTTTCCAGGTCGCGAGAGTACTGGCGGCCGCATCTCCGTCCTCGATCCGTCGAGCGCTCTGCGCGGCGGGTGTGTAGAGCAGGTTGACGTAGTCCCGCACCATCCTGGACGCGAGCACCTTGGGGCCGAGCGACTTCAGCGTCTGCCGGACCATCTCGATCCACCGCAGCGGCAGTCCCTTCCTGTCCACGCTGTAGAACCGCGGCGCCACCTCGCCCTCGATCAGGTCGTAGAGGGCTGTCGCCTCGAGGTCGTCACGCCTGTCGGCGTCGTCCACCCCGTCTGCCGACGGGATCGCCCAGCCGTTGTCTCCGTCGTACCACTCGTCCCACCAGCCGTCCAGGATCGAGAGGTTGAGCCCACCGTTCAGCGCCGCCTTCATCCCCGACGTGCCGCACGCCTCGTACGGACGGAGCGGGTTGTTGAGCCAGACGTCGCAGCCTGGGTAGAGCGGCTGGGCCATCGCGATGTCGTAGTTGGGCAGGAACACGATCCGGTGCCGCACCTCTGGGTCGTCAGAGAAGCGCACGATCTCCTGGATCAGCTTCTTGCCGGTCTCGTCAGCCGGGTGAGCCTTCCCGGCGATGACGATCTGAATCGGG
>Ga0136637_1000175_pt1 | contig 13019 bp, 6 predicted proteins | sample AntDrymUQ8572106_2_FD_105497 | JGI IMG/M metagenome (GOLD analysis project Ga0136637, IMG submission 105497) | Polar desert sand microbial communities from Dry Valleys, Antarctica - metaG UQ857 (21.06) | ecosystem: Environmental > Terrestrial > Soil > Desert | place: Antarctica: Dry Valley... | reverse complement strand
GAGGCGGGCAGTCGGAATGGACGGACCCCTCATCGGTCCAGCGGCCGGCCGGCGATTGCTGGCTTCGTCGAGAAGGAGCAGCGTCGGAAGGGCTGAGCGACGCTACCCCCTGTCGCGCTGAGCGACAGGGCGGCGAGCCACCTACCCCACGCCCGGTGTGGGAGCAGATCAGCGCGGGATCACTACGATCGTCCCGGCCTCGCGCTCATTTCTCGGGCGCTCGAAGGTCGCACGCTTCACTTGGTCGCCAAGGGTTCGGTCAGCTACGACAGCGTCATGCAACTTCTTGACGCCGGCGCTCGGCGCGGCGTCCGGCGAAACGACGATCGGAACAGCACCCGCCTTGTACTCGTCGCCCTCCTTAGTTTGGGTGTCGACGAGAAACGCTGGGTAGGCCACAAGCTCGGCGTCCATAAGCCACGCGAGATCGGGATAGGCCTCAACGAGTACCCCGATCCACTCCGCGACCGTCGTCTTGATGGCTTCTCGATCCACGGCGCGAACGCTACCTGTCAAGCGTCGGCGGCGGTCAAGCGCATTGGCAGTTGGTCGACCGCGCCTGCCCAACAATTCGATGACCTCATTTCTCAGGAGGGAACGTCGCTCGACGCGGTGCATCAGACAGCGCGCGGCGGTGCGGCGGCGTAGCATCCTCAGATGTCCCACAGACGCTCGCGCAGCCCGGACGCGCGCGCGGCGGGACGGGCGACTGCGGCGCGGATCGCGCCCTCCGAACCAACAACGATGAGGCATCTGCGGGCGCGGGTCACGGCGGTGTACAGCAGCTCACGCGTGAGGATGCGCGACGACGGCGGCGGGAGGATGATCGCGGCGGTCGCGAACTGCGACCCCTGGCTCTTGTGGACGGTCATCGCGTAGACGGTCTCGACGGCGCCGAGCTGGTTCGGGCGCACGGTGGTGACGCCGCCACGCTGCTCGAAGGCCGCAAGCACACGCCCTTCGCCCGCCGCAACGACGACGCCCGTGTCCCCGTTGAACAGGTTCAGGTCGTAGTCGTTGGCGGTGATCAGTAGCGGCCGGCCTGGGTAGTCGCGGACGCGGCCGCCGGCGGCGTCGATTTCGGCGGCGAGCCAGCCCTCGACGGTCGGCAGCCAGGTCGACACCCCGTGAGGCCCGCGTCGGTGGGCACACAGCAAGCGGAACTCACCGAGCGATGCGAGGGCGCCGGGCGCTTCGCCGTCGCGCGCGGCGGCGATCACAGCTCGGCCGGCAGCGGTAGCGGCCTCGCGCACCGGCGCCAGCGCCGCGTTGGCGCGGATCGCGTCGCCGTCCTCGACGATCCAGACGACGTCGTTGCCCGACGCCCGCAGTGCGGCGACCGTGTGGTCAGCGTCGCCACGGCGCACCGCGTCCGCGACCTCCGCGATTCCCCCGCCGAAGCGGTGCACACGATTGAGCACGATGACGCTGTCGGCGATCCCGGCGGCGCCGCCGGGAGCGGCTTCGGTCGTCGCCGAGCCGGCGATGTCGCCCAGGACCGCGCCGGCCTCGATCGATGAGAGCTGGTCGGGATCGCCGACGAGGATCAGCCGCGCGTCGTCGCCGAGCGCCTCGAGCAGCCGCGCCATCAGCGTCAGCGACACCATCGAAGTCTCGTCGACGATCACGAGCTCGTGCGGCAGGCGGTTGGCGTGGTTGTGGCGGAAGCGTCCGCGGCTTCCGGGTTGTGAGCCCAGTAGCCGGTGCAGGGTCCGCGCGCTGGTGGCCAGCAGGGCGGCGCGAACTTCCGGCTCGACATCGAGCTGGACCGCCTGGTTGTGGACAGCATCGCCGAGCTGCGCCGCCGCCTTGCCGGTCGGCGCAGCGAGCGCGATAAGCGGCGCCGGGACGCCGGGCCCCTGCGCGCGCGCCTGCTCGGCTAGCAGAGCTACGACCCGCGCGACTGCGGTGGTCTTGCCGGTTCCTGGGCCGCCGGCGATGACCGTGAGCCGGCGGTGGACCGCGGCCTGCACGGCGGCTCGCGCCCGCGCGTCGTCCGGGTTCGGGTACAGCCGCTGCGCACCGGCGGTCAGCTCGGCTTCGTTGACGCCGCCAGGCGTCGCATCGGCGAGCGCGCGCAGGTCGCTCGCGACCGCGCGCTCCTCGCGCCAGTAGCGGTCGAGGTAGAGCCGTGCGCCGTCGAGGCGCAGTGGATGCGGCTGGTCTGTCGCGAGCGAGCACGTGCCAACGCGCGCGACCCAGTCGTCGGGCTCCGGCCAGTCGAGCGCCCCCAGGTCGACGGCCTCCTCGGTATCGACAGCGACCGTGCCCCGGATGCTGGCGAGGTCGACGAGCACGTGGCCCAGGCGGGGTGCGCGCACCGCGAGAGCGATCGCTAGCACGACCGCGGGGTCGTCGATGTCCCCCAGCGCGGCTAGGCGCCGCGCCACCTGTACGTCTGCCGAGGACAGCACGCCGGCGTCGTTGAAGGCCCGCAGCGGCTCGGGCGCGACGCGGGCGAGCCGGACGTCGTACGGATCGCGCTCGCGCAGGGACGTCATGCCGAGCGCCCTCGGTCAAGAACGTCACTGAGCGCGGGCAGCAGCCCGGTGGGCGGACGCCACGCGAATACGCCGCACGGCGTACCGTCCACGCGCGGCGTGTCTGGTCCCGTCATGCCGCGAAGGAACAGGTACAACAAAGCAGGGCGGTCACGGTCTGCGTCGTAGCCGGGTAGCCGCCAGCGCAGGTAACGGTGCAACGCCACCGCGTACACCAACGCCTGCAGCGCGTAGTGCGACCGCTGCATCTCCTCGGCTAGCGCCTCGGGCCTGTGGTGCCACGCGGTCAGCGGCTCGCCCGCGGCGGCGAGTCGGTTGGACTTGTAGTCCATGAGCGCGTAGCCGCCGTCGACGCAGGCCACGACGTCGATCGTGCCCGTCAGGTATCCGCGCAGGTTCGCCTTCAACATGGGGTCGGCGAGGCGCTCGGCGTAGCCGCCCAGCGGGTCGTGGGCGGCGACGAGCTCGCGCAGGACGGCGGCGATCGCCGCCAGCGTCAGCTCGCCGTCGGGCGAGTCCCCGCCGATCAGCGGCATCTCGAAGGTGAGCTCGTTGAGCCGGTCTCCGGGCGCGACGTCGCGCAGCCGCCGGTCGCCGACCCGTGGTCCCAGTGGCGTCTCGATCGCTGCGCGCAGCCCGTCTACCAACACGACGGGGTCACCGACGTCGACCGTCCGGCGACGACGCGCGTCGGCGGTGCGCGCGAACAGCTCGGCGGTTAGGTCGGGGGCGGCGAAGTCGGTGTCCTGAAGGACCTGGTGGAGCAGCGTGCCCACGCGGGTGCCCGCGGGCATGTCGGAGAGCAACGACGGGACGGCCAGCAGCGTGGCCTCGTCGCCGGTGGCGTCAGCCAGTGGCAGCGGCTGGTCAGCGGACGCGTCGTCGGCGCCGGGCGCCTCCTCGACCTCGCTGGCCACGCGCGCCTCGTGGGCGCCGGCTGTGATCGAGGTGTAGGACATGCGCCGCCAGCGAGCGTCCAGGCGGCGGTCGAACGCCGCCACGTCCAAGTCCACAGCGCGCGGCTCATGAGCCGCGAATTGCGCACTCCGCGCGATCCGCGCCGGCTCCAGCCCGATGGCGTCGGGCGCCGCGGCGGCCAGCGCGCGGAAGCGCTCGCGCGCCTCGGCAGCGGCCTGATCCGGATTCAGCCGCCCGGCCGAGCAAGGCCCGCGGAAGACCAGGCGCCCGAGCGCCGACTCGCGGCTGTTGTGGGTGCTGGCCCACCAGATCACCGCCTGGTGTCTGGCGCGCGTAAGGGCTACGTAGGCAAGGCGTAGCTCCTCACCGCGCTGCTCGATGTGGTCCTGCGCGACATGCGCGACATAGGCGTGGTCGCGCGGGTCCATCGCGACGTCGATCGTGCGCACATCGTCGCGGTCTGCGTCGTGGTAGACCGCTGGCGCCGCTTCCTGGGATATCCAAACCGGATCCCAGAGGTAGGGGCAATACACCACCGGGAACTCCAGGCCCTTGCTTCGGTGCACGGTCAGCACCTGTACCGCGTCGGCGTCGGACTCCAGCCGTCGCATGCGGTCCTCGGCGCCCGCGTCCCGGTCGTCAACGGCCATCCTCCGGCGCAGCCAGCCAGCCAGCGCGGTGATGCCCAGACCGCCGTGGACCGCTGCGGCGTGCAGGAGCTCACCGAGCTGGCGCAGGTCCGTCAGCTCGCGCTCGCCGCCGAGCATCGACAGCTGCCGCTCCGCCAGCCGCTGCTCAGCGCTCATCACTTCCAACAACGTCGCGACGCTGTTACGGCGCAGAAGTCCCGCCCACGTGTACAGCTGCTTCTGGAGCGTGTCCCATTCTTCGTCGCTCGCGCCCGCGACGTCGTCGGCCGTCCAGCCCAGGAACGGCGTGAGCGCCGCGGCGCGCGCCCGCGGCAGCGACTCCGGCCGCTCCAACGCCTCGAGCACCCGAACCCAGTCCCGCGCGGTCTCGGTCGCGAACACGCTCCCGGCACCGTTGACGACAGCCGGGACGCCGACCTCCTGCAGCGCGATCTTCACTGCCCGCGCCTGATCATTCTTGCGCACGAGCACCGCGAGGTCGCCGGCGACTAGCGGCCGGCTGTCCTCCAGCGTCGGGCCCGCCGCCAGCAAGGCGGCGATGTCGGCCGCCGCGTCGCACGCGATGTACTCCCGCGCTGACGGCGCCGAAGACCACCCGGTACTGGTGCGCCGTACCTCAGAGTTGTCGTGCGCGACGACGCGGACGCGCAGCGGCGTGGCAACCGGCGCGCCCTGCAGTCTCGGCGCTCGGTTGGGCTCCGCCGCACGCACCCGGCGATAGGCGATGTCCTCGTGGCCCAGGCGGGCATCGTCGAAGAGCGCGTCGTACGCGTCGAGCAGTCCCTGGTCGCTGCGCCAGTTCGTGCGCAGCGTGGGCCGCGCGGCGGCGTGATCGGCGGCGTCGAGGTAGGCGTACACGTCGGCGCCGCGGAAGGCGTAGACGGATTGCTTGGGATCGCCGATCAGCACGAGCGTCGCGTCTTCGTGGGCGAACGCGGTTCGCATAATCGCCCACTGATCGGGGTCGGTGTCCTGGAACTCATCGACCAGCGCGACTCGGTAGCGCGCCCGCAGCTGCGCGGCCACCTGAGCGCCGTGCGGGCCCTCGAGCGTCTCGCGCAGACGGGTGACGAGGTCGTCGTAGGTCATGAGCGCCAACGCGCGCTTGCGCCGCTCCAGCTCGGCGCGCGCGGTCTCGGCCAGCGCGCGGCGACGCTCGGCCGCGCCGTCGGCGCTAGGCGCGACGGGCACGAGCGGCGCGCTCGGGTTGCGGACCGCCGCGAGCGCGATCTGGCCGGCCTGCGCACGCGCGAACAAGGGAGCCCGATCAAGGAAGTCGTTGACGTACAGGTCGTCAACGACCTCGTTGACTAGGTCGCGCGCGTCCTCGCTGAAGCTGTGGCTGCGGTCGACGTCGCCCGCGACGCCGAACGAGCCAAGCACCTCCTGGCAGAAGCCGTGCGTCGTGGTGATCGTCGCGGCGTCGAGGTCGGCGATCGCGCGTACAAGGTGGTTACGGCGCGCGGCGACGTCGTCGAGCGTGCCGGTGGCCAGCATCCGCGCGAGCAGGTCCCCGGCGTCTACGACCTCCGGGTCGGGCGCCCCGTCCACGGACAGCGCGGCCTCGAGGGCTCGGCGTGCCATCGTAAGCCGCTGGCGCATGCGGTCGCGCAGCTCGCCGGTCGCAAGACGCGTGAACGTGACCAGCAGCAGTTGGTCGACTGGGACGCCGTCGGCCACGTACCGTGTGGCCAGCGCCGCGATTGTGTACGTCTTGCCGGTCCCGGCGCTGGCCTCCAGCACGGTGACGCCGCGTGGCAGCGGGCCGCAGATGTCGAAGCCGCTGGTCGACCCGGCAACGCTCACTGGTCCGACACCTCCTCGACGGCAAGCAGCCCGTCCCAAAGCCGGTGGGCGTAGCGCTCCAGGCGCGACGTGTACTCGTCGGCGAGCCAGTCCTCGTCGTCGCGCGGGACCTCCGCGAGCAGATCGCCGAAGGCCCGGTCCTGACCGAAGACCAGCACATGCTCCTCTTCGCGATCTTCGCGCGGGCGGTCGAATTTCGACGTCCACGCCGCGTCCGCACGGCGGTGTGCGCTCGTGGCGGGCGGCGCCGCGAGCGCCGCGGAGGTCTCGCAGTACAGCGGCAGCGGCTCGCGGAGACCGCGGTCGTAGAGTTCGACGAGTTTTCCGAGCTCGTCCAGCGCCCAGGCCTCGCGTGCGCCGGCCGTCGTCAGCGCGGCGGGTGGTGCAACGCTCGCGATCGTCGCGCGGCGGCGGCGAGGTGCCCCTGATCGGGCCCGGCCGACGGTCACCGCCGAGAACGTGCGCTCCGGGAATGCGGCGGTGAGCGCGAGGACGCGCGCCCAGGCGCCGAGGCGTTGCTGAGCCTTGACGCGCGAGAAGCCGACGTGGCGCACTACGTCGCCCGTAAGGCCGGAGATCGTCCCGCGCAGGAAGCGCTCGCCGGGCAACGCGATCCGGACGTCGAGGCTCTGGTGATCGGCACCCAGATCGACCGCGGCGCGCGCCGCGTGCATGACGGCATCGACCAGCGACGCGAGCTCGTCCAGGCGCTGCTCGCCGATCCGGCCCGGCGGCACCGTGCCCCTGGCGCGCTCGGCGGCGCGGGCACCGGCGGCGTCCGCGCCGCGCAGCCGCGCGGTGAGCAGCCGGTCTCCGATGCCCCACTGCGCCAGGTGGTCGAGCTCGAGCGGCAGACCGTTCTGAATCTCCTCGGCGCGGACCATCGCGCCGACGCCCAGGCGCTGGCGCAGGAAGCCGCGCACGGGATGGCCGAGGAACGAGATGAGCTCCTCGAGTTCGACCAGGTCCGCGTCGCCGGGGGGCGCCAGCGGTCCGCGCAGGAAGGCGGGGCGCGGTCCGCGCTCGGAGACCAGCGCGCGGGCGCCCCCGAGGGTGACGGCGTCGAAGCTCCATGGGACGCCGTCGACGAGCGCCCCCGGCTCAAAGTTGATGGGATCGAACGGCTGTAGCGGATGGCGCACGACGATGGTCGGGTGACCGGCGATGCGATCGATCACATCGAGCAGCTCGGCGATCGGAACGGCGGGCGCGCGCTCGGCGTTCGTGCGCTCGTCGTTGCCGGTGTAGGTGACGATCAGTCGGTCCGTCGCGGCCATCAGCGCGTCGAGCAGGATCTGGCGGTCCTCAGAGCGGACGTCGCGGTCGCCGACGTGCGGCTCGGCGAGGAGGAGGTCGTCGCCGTCGCGGGCCGAATGGCGCGGGAAGACGGTGTCGTCGAGGCCGAGCAGGCAGACGACCCGATGCGGGACGCTGCGCATCGGGTGCAACGTGCACACCGTCAGGTGCCCGGTCCGAAAGTTCGCGCGGGTAGGGCGGCTGGTCAGGCGGGTCTCGACCAGCGCGGCGACGTCGGCCACGTCCAAGGGCGCGGGGCTCGGGCCATCGTCGCCGGTGGCCTCGTCGACGACGTCGGCCAGCAGGCGGTGCATCTCGGCGCGCTGCCAGGCGTCGCGCGGCGAGAGGACGGTGAGCGCGTCGGCGGCGTCGGCCAGCGCGCCCGCCCAGGCGTCGATCGGCCGACGCTGAGCGAAGTCCGCGACCGTCGCTTGGAGGCGGTCGAGGTATTCGGCGAAGCGCCCGGCAAGGTCGATCGAGGAGCTGTCGACGTCGTCGTAGGGGACGACGCCGTTCAGCAGCCGCGGCTCGTCCTCGGTCATAACGACGCCGGTGAGCACGCGGTCCAGGGCGGCGTGCCACGTGCCCTGCGCGACGTTCTCCAGGCCGAACGGCGCGCGGTGGTCCGCGTCGAAGCCCCAGCGCGCACCGACCGCGGCGACCCACTCCTCCAGCCGACTCATGTCGTCCGGCGCGAAGCGGAAGCGTCGCCGGACGGGCTCGCGGTCGGCAAGGTCGAGGACCTCGGAGGCGGTAGCGCGCGCGGTCGCGAGCTCGAGCAAGCGCGCGACGACGCCGAGGACCGGGTTTGTCTGGCGTAGCGAGCGGTCGGCGAGGCGGACGCGCAGCTCGGCGGTCGGCCCGCGCGGCGTAGCGGGGTCGTCGGCGTTGTCCGGATCCCCCGCGCCGAACGTCGCCTGGATCAGCGGCGCGAACCTCTCGATGTCCGGGCACATGACGATGATGTCGCGCGGCTCGAGCGTCGGGTCGTCCTGCAGCGCATGCAGGATCGCGTCGTGGAGGACCTCGACCTGTCGGCCCGCGCCGTGGCATGCATGGACCTGCAGGCTTGCGTCGGCGCTTACGTCGGGCTGCGCGGCGGGCATGCGATCGGCCCGGATGTCGGCCTGCACGCGTGCGAGCAGCGTCCCGGCGTCGTTGTCGTCCGGGCGGCCGTGGTCGTTGTCGCGCGCCGCCCCAGCAGCGCGCGCGAGCACCATCTGGAACTCGCGCCCGTCGCGCCCCCAGGAGGCCAGCAGCGGGTTCGCCGGCAAGAAAGCGGTGTCGACGGCGTCGCGCGCGACCGGCGCGCCGTGGACACTCAGCGCACCGGCGATGCGCTCCCAGGAAGCGGTCGAGGGCTGCAGCAGGAATAGGTGCACGTCACGTCCGCCGTCAGCCAGCGCGCGCACGACCTCGAGGTGGCGGGCGGGCAGGCTCGTCAGACCGAAGAGCGCGAACCGCTGTGGCAGCCCCGTCAGCTCGGGGTCGGCGAGCAGCGCGCGGCACGCAGCGTCCAGGCGCTCCGCTGGACCGCTGCGCTCGACCCGCGAGCGCAGCGCCCGCCACAGCTGCGCCTGCCAGCGGTCGTCGTCGCCGCTGGCGAGCCAGCCGTTGAGCATCTCAGGGCGGTAGATCGCGTAGCGGTCATACAGCGCGGCCAGGTGCGCAACGACACGGAACCGTCGCGAGCGGTCGCTGCGCCCGGGATTGAGATGTGCGCGCAACTGCGTCAGCCACGGCTCGGCAAGGTGCTCGTCCACAGTCTCCAGCAGGGGCCAGACCAAGCGCTGCGGCAGCCACGGGTCGTGGTCGGCGTCGAAGCCCGACGCGGCCGCGACGACCTCGTCGACCAGTCGCCGCGGCGGTGGGAAGACGACGTTTGCGCACACGCCATCGGCGCGCTCGCCGACGCCCAGCGCGCCCGACAGTTGCTGGGCCACCCAGCGCTCCACGCCGCGCGTGGGCACGGCCACCACCTCGGCGGCGAGCGGGTCTGCCGGTGGCTCGACGAGCACGCCTGCGAGCGCGCCGACGAGACGATCGGCGCGATCGGCGCGATGGACGTGCAGCACAACCCGTGAAGCATAGGTTCGGTCCCGGACTGGCTCGGCGTCAGTCGGTCGCGCGGGCGGCTCTGGAAACGCATCAAGCTAGACGTGATGGACAAATCTCGGCGACCCCGTGGCATCGATCCGCCCCGCCGTCTAGCGGCTGGTGGCGAGTGTCTTTGGCCTGGCGGAGCGCCTGTCCGTGTTCTCTGCGCTCACACCAGGCCCATCTCAAGCAGGAAGCGCGACGGGCTACGCGAGCGGCCGTTCACGAAGCCCGCCCAGCTCAGCACAACGCGGTCTTCCCCCCGGCAGACACCTACGAAGCAGGTACGTCGCTCGTCGCCGACGTTTCCCTCATCGACCGATCGATAATGCGGCAGCCGCCCCTCGTCGAGACCGAGCAGGTAAACGGTCGGCCACTCGAGCCCCTTGGTGCCGTGCAGGGTGGCCACCTTCACCCCGCCCGCCGTTGTGGGGGCGTCGCCGGTCTTAATCGCGAGCTCGACGAGCAGCTGGTCGAGGTTGAAGTTGGGGTCGAGCTCCTCGAACGCCGCGACGCTGTCGACCAGCAGCTGAGCTGGCTCGGAGAGCTCCGGGTCATGCGCCGCGATCGCCCGCTGGGCGAAGGGTGCGACGCGCGACGGCGTCGAGTCCTCCGAAACCTGCCCCCGCAGTTCCAGGAGCGCGTCGGCGACGGGGTGTCCGGTATGGCGCGTGAGCAGCGCGTGCGTGTCGCGCTCGTCATAGTCCTCGGAGCCGAGCAGCTCAAAGAGCCGCTTCGCGTGCCATGGTGTCAGGCGCGCGCGCACGACGCCCATGCAGGTCGCGAACATCCGCCGCTCGGGCGGCATCGTCTGCGCGCTGCGCCAGTCGGTGACCGGTACACCCCGCCCCCGGAGGAGGTCCACGACCCCGTCCGCATCCCAGGTCGTGCGCACTAGCACGGCGATGCTCGCGGCGGGCGCCTGCTTGCCGAGCACGATGTCGGCGATCTCGTCGCCGACCGCGTGCGCCTCCTCCTCGGCCGTGGCGTGGTGCAGTACCCTGACGTCGCCCCCCGACTTGTCGGCCCGCATGACGCGCCGGCTGGCGTGCGCGTCGGCGGCGATCAACCGGTTCGCGCGCTCGACGATCGCCTCGCGCGAGCGGTAGTTGCAGGTCAGCGGGTACGTCGTCGCTCCGAGGTTCTCGATGAAGCGGTCGATGTTCGTGGCGTCGGCGCCGGCGAAGCGCATGATGGCCTGGTCGTCGTCGGCGAAGACGCTGACCGTCTCGACGTGCCGACAGAGCGCCTTGACGATCGCGAAGTGCACGACGTTCGTGTCCTGGAACTCGTCGACGAGCACGTGCGCGAACCTGGCCCCATACGCCGCGGCCCGAGCAGCGTTGGTCTCCAGCAGCTGCGCCGCGTAGACGACGAGGTCGTCGAAGTCGACGACGCCCTCCGCGCGCTTGGCTGCCTCAAACGCCTCGCCAAACGCCGCCACCCGGGCTGAGATCTCCTGCCGGCGGAGGCGACGCCTGGACCACGCGTCGGCGTGGTTGGGCACGCGGGCCTCACTCGCGGCCTGGTCGGCGAGCTCCGCCCGGTCGCCCTGGTCGATGATGATGAAGTCGCGCTCGATCTCTAGTTCCTCGCCATGGCTCCGCAGGATCCGCGCGCCGAACGCGTGGAAGGTCTCGGCCGTGATGCGGTCCGCGGCTACGTTGGCCTCCCTCAGCGCGCGCGTCTTCATCTCGGCGGCGGCCTTGTTCGTGAATGTCACGAGCAGCGCCCTGGCGTCGGGGTCCTGTAGCAACAAGTGAGACGCCCGGTGCGACAGCGTGCGCGTTTTACCGCTGCCGGGGCCGGCGAGGACGGCGATTGCCTTCTCGGTGGCCTCAACCGCGTCACGCTGCTCGGAGTCGAGCGTCTCGTCGTCGTGGCCATGCTGCTCGTCTGTCATAGGTTCGCCACGAGGTCTCGCAGGGGCTGGGGGACAGCTGCCGCGGGCACGGCGCTGGCGATGACCGGCACCCACCGGATCTTGTCGTTCTTGATGAACGCCAGCTGGATCTGGGCGCTGGTCATGCCGGCCTGCGACGGCTGCCCGGCGTACATCTGAAGTTCCGCGAGCCCGCCTTCGGCATCGATCGCGACCTGCACCTCCTGCTCGGTCAGTGCCCCGACCAGCACGCCTTCCAGATCCGGGTCGCAGACCTGGAACCCCGCCGCGACGTAGGAGGCGCGATCGTGGACAGGCAGCCCGACGGCGCCTAGCCGGTTGATCCACTCCTGCACCTTGTCGTCGTCGCACAGCCCGCGCAGATTGACCTGTAGGCCGCCGGGTCCGAGGAGCCCGAGGTAGTGGACGAAGAGGCTGCCGCCCTCCAGCGAGAGTACGGACACCCCGGCAGCGTCCAGCGCGATGCCGAGCGTGGCGGCGAGCACGCGTACGGCCAGCAGGTCGCTGTAGCCCTCAACGAGGATCACGGTCTCAGCGAAGTACGCCTCCGCCGAGAGGCTGGTCGCGTAGCGCGTTAGCTTGCGGGCCTGCTCCTCGGTCAGCCCAGTGGCCCGGACGGGATCGGTGTCGCCGGTCGCGGTACGCCGTAGGCGCGTAACGTCTCGCGGGTCGGCATTGTTCAGTACTGCCGGGGAGTGCGTCGCGATGACACTCTGTGCGGCGGTGTCGCGCAGTGCCGTAACCAACGCCCGCTGCGCGTGGGCGTGAAGCGCGATCTCGGGCTCGTCGACGAGCAGCAGCGCCTCCGGGCGAGCCGCGAGCAGACGCAGCGCCAGCGCGAAGATCGACGCCTGGGTAACCCCGGCGCTGTGGGCGGCCACCGGCGTCGACGGCCCACGATGGGCGACCTCCAGCTGGAACTGCCGCAGGATGTCGTAGGGCTCGGCGACGTCGATCCCGAGCGAGAATGCGCCTGCCCCGGCGCGCGGGAGCACGCGCGCCAGCTCGCCGTCCAAGTCACCGAGCACCTGACGCAGCGGCTGGGCCTGCGCGAGCTGCTGGCTGGCGGCCGTGACCGAGGTCACCGCGGCAGCGATCTGGTGATCGAGGTCCAAGTCCACGATTAGTTCCTGCAGCAGGCTTTGTCGCCCCGCGACGGAAACGAGCCGGCCCGCGTCGCACCATGCGCCGAGGGAGAGGACCGGCAGGTGCGTGCGCCCCTCACGGGTGACCGGGCGCCACCCGTCGTCGGGGAAGCCGTGCACGGAGTCGACGCGCCGCTCCGTGGCGTCCCAGGTTGCGCGCAAGCCGACCCGAAGGCTCGGGGGATTGGTCGTGAACCGCAGTGCGTCAGCGAACGGGCCCTGCGCGGCAGGCGGAATGGCGTCCACCGTGGCGATCAGCTCCGCGGCGGCGGTTTGGTCGCGGAACTCGCTCAGCTCGACCGAGCCGCCGCGCAACGCCCGCCGGATCGCCGTATGGAGGCTCGTCTTCCCGCCGGAGTTCGAACCGATGACGAGCAGCGACTCGCCGCCGACATCGAGGTCGAAGGTGCTGAAGCAGCGGAAATTGTTGACCTCGACGCGCTGGAGCCTCATGCCCGCCAGCGTACGGCCAACGCGTCGCAGAGACCGCCGTGGCGCGACTCTAGGAACTAGTAAGGGTGGCCTGAGTCTCCCCTTGTGGGGCGAGCCGGCGGCGGCGCGTGCCCGCCGGACGACTTCCGCTTTCGCGTGATTGGAGCACTGGGCGATTCTGGTGCGACGGAGCCAATCGCCGTCCCGCAAGCCGAACCACAACCGAACGCCGAGCCTTGCTCTCGAGCTCGGAGCCCACGCGACTGGGGGG
>Ga0136637_1000173_pt1 | contig 13130 bp, 11 predicted proteins | sample AntDrymUQ8572106_2_FD_105497 | JGI IMG/M metagenome (GOLD analysis project Ga0136637, IMG submission 105497) | Polar desert sand microbial communities from Dry Valleys, Antarctica - metaG UQ857 (21.06) | ecosystem: Environmental > Terrestrial > Soil > Desert | place: Antarctica: Dry Valley... | reverse complement strand
TAGCCGCCCTGGTCGAAACCAAGCCGCAGCAGCACGAGGACGGCGACGGCGGCGGCCGGCAGGGCGGGCCATCCCCGCGCGAAGACGGTCTCCTCGGAACGGGCCGCGGACGCCGGCGCGCTCGCGGCTTGAGCGGGTTGCGCGTCCATCGCGCCGGACTGTAGAGCGTGCCGACGTCGCCCCGCGCACACGCGGTAGCCTCGACGCCGGCCGATGAACGCAACGCATCTTCCCTTCGTCGCCGTCGCTCTCGTGTGCGCGTCGCTCGGCGCCTACCTTGCCGTCAGCAGCCGCGGGGAGTCGCGCCTCGATCACGCGACCGCGCACCTGCTCGCCGGCCGCAACGCCGAGGTGGTGGCCGAGCTCGAGGGGCTCGAGGGGGAGACCGCGCTGCGCGCGGCGGCGCTCCGGGGCCGCGCCTACCGCAACAGCGGCCGGCTCGAAGCGGCGCGCAAGGAGTTGCGGACGGCCGCGCGGCGCGATCCGAACAGCTGGGTCTTGCAGCGCGACTACGCCGAGGTCCTGCTGGCACTCGGGCGCCGCGCCAAGGCGCGGGCACGCATGAGCCGGGCCAAGGCGCTCAACCCGCGGATGGTGCTTCCGCCGGGGTTCGTCGAGCGCAGATAGGCCGCGCGGGCGGCGGGGATGGTGATCGCCGCGATGCGCTAAATTTAGGTCGGCTAGGCAACCCATCGCAGAGAAAGAGCTTATGTTGCGTCCCGCACGGCTGGTCACGATGGTTCTTCTCGCGATGTTCGCGGTTGCCGTTCCGACCGCCGTCGCGCAGAGCCCCGTCGGCGACCAGTACTTGCCTCCGATCGAGGGCGCCGTCGCGCCGCCCGGCGCCAACAACAGCGCAGGCGCGCCGGCCACCAACAGCGCAGGCGCGCTGGCCACCAACAGCGCAGGCGCGCTGGCCACCAACAGCGCAGGCGCGCCGGCCACCAACAGCGCAGGCGCGCCGGTCCAGCTCCGTGAGCCCACACCGGAGCAGGCCGACGAGCTGCCGATCACCGGCGGTCAGAGCTCGCCCATCGCACTGATCGTCCTCGCCCTCCTCGCCCTCCTCGCCCTCCTCGCCGCCGGCCTGGCGTTGATTCGCCGGCGCGCGTCAGCCGCCACGACCTAGAGCCACCCCATGGCCGCCGCCTTCCGATGACCGAGCGTTGCGCGCGCGAGTGTCGCTTCGTGCGACCGCGCAGCCTGATCGTGACAGCGTTGCTCGCGGCGGCGGTTGCGTACGTCCTGCCGGGGCCGGCGGTCGCCGCCGACCGGGCCCCGGTCTTCTTCGGGCTGCAGACCCACACCGCCCCCACCGCGCGGGACGTCGCGATGATGCGGCGGGGTGGCGCCGGCACGATGCGAACGGTCTTCGGCGGCGGGATCCAGGCGTTTCCCGAGTATGCTCGCTGGGTTTCGTACGACGCGCTGATGGCGGCGGCCGCGCGCGAGCGGATCGAGGTCCTGCCGGTGCTGATGGGCATCCCGGGCGATCCCCGGCGCATCAACCGCCCGCGGACGCGAGCGCAGCGGATGGTGTGGGCGAGCTTTGTCCGCGGGGTAGCCGCCCGCTATGGCCCTGGCGGGACGTTCTGGAAGGCCCACCCGGACCTGGAAGCGATGCCGATCCGGGCCTACCAGGTGTGGAACGAGCCCAACCTGTCGGCCTACTGGCGCCCGAGCACCGATGCGGCGGGCTACCTGAGGCTGGTGCGGCTGACACGCGCGCAGCTTCGCGCCGTCGACCCGCAGGCGCAGATCGTTCTCGCCGGGCTGCCGGATTCGAGCCGCGGAACCCGATTGCTCGATTACGTTCGCGCCATCTACGCGCAACCAGGCGCCCGGACCCTGTTCGACGTCGTCGCGCTGAATCCGTACGCCGCCGATGCGCCCGGCGTCCTCCAGCAGCTCAATCGGGTGCGCACGCTCATGGACCGGCGTGGAGACACGAAGACACCGATCTGGGTCACCGAGATCGGCTGGGCGACGGGGGGGCCGCGCCATCCGTTTCGGACCTCGAAAAGCGGACAGGCGGCGAGGATAGCCCGGACGTTTCGCACGCTGATCGCCGCCCGCAAGCGTCTGCGCCTCGAGCGCCTGATCGTCTTCGGCCTCCAGGACCGTCCGTACGCGCCCAACGAGAGACCGTGGTGGGGACCGCGCGTGGGACTGTTTGACCTGGCCGGCCGGTCGAAGCCCGCCTGGAAGACGTTCGCCGGCTTCACGGGCGGCCGGCCCGGCGGGCGCCTGGGCAGGGTTGTCGCACGAGGACGCCGGTCCCGCTAGCCGGCAGGATCTCCGCCCCCGGCGCCACCACCGCGAGGTGTCTCAAGGCTTCGGCATCGCCTGGAACGCGCGCATCTCACGCGCAGACGCAGTGGCTGAAAGCCCGTGAACAGCACGTTGGCCTGCACGGTGCTGCAGCGGTTGGCGATCTGGGTCAGGATCCCCGGCGGAAGCTGCGAGCGCACGCCCCAGCGCCCGGGCGCCCGGACTATCGCCCGCCGCTCCACGAGACCGATCGACCCGTCGCTGCCATCGACCCAATCGAGCTGCACGCGCACGACGCCCTTCGCGCGCCGGGTGATCGCGCCGGCGACGTCGAGCTGGCCCGACGGGCTGATCGTGGGCCGCTTCGACGACAGCTGGGAGGGCGCGCAGGCCCCGCCCGTAGGCGCAGGGTCTGCGCACGCGTGTCGAGGTCGCTCGTCGCCGATGTGCGGCAGCAGGTGGCTGCTCAGCCGCCACTTGATGTCGGTGATCGTGCTGGCCCGCCACTCGAGCATGTTGATCCTCAAGCCAGCTCGACGCGACGCCCGGAACGTGGGATCACGCTGCTCGCGGGCGGTCGGCTGCGGCTCGGGCTGTGTCCATGGCCCCGCGTGGCGCGCGCGAGCTGCTCTTCGAGCGCGACCTGCGCGCGAGCGGCCGTTCAGCCGTCGCGGTCTGTGCCCAAGCGCACGCGGTGGCGGTGACCGTCGACGCGCAGACGCGCAAATAGAAGGTCCGCAAACCGCTCTTCTGGGTGTAGACGTCAACGCTGCCGCGACCGGCGGGAGGTGTGTCTCAATCCTGATTTAGTTGTCCGGGCCTGCCGGGGCTTGTCGCCGAGGATCTGACGCGCCGGCGGGTAGACGAGGCGCGCGCCTCTGAGCGCCTGCGTCGGGTCGGGCGGCGCCTCGGGCAACATCGGGTCGGCGTCAGCGAGCTCCAACACGCCGATCGCGACGCCGCGCGCCGAGAGGCGCCACTCGTCGCTTCCGGGCAACTGAAAGCCCCTCAGCAACCGGGCGTGCGCGGTGACCCGATCACGCCGGCGACCGAGCACATCGGCGACCTGAGCCGGCTTCAGCAGGCCGACCTCGCCGCCGGGCGTCCGCGCCGCGGCGACGAGCAGCTCGATGAGCAGATCGGGCGGACCAGTCGATGCAGACCAGGGCGTGGTGGCCGGATCGCATCACCGGGGCGCTTAGCGCCTATTGGATCTACTCGCGACGTGGATCCAGGGCCTCCTCTCGATCGCAGGCAGCGACGCCGCGAGATCACCTTGTTCTTGGCGGGGGTGGTCGCGCTCGTCGCGCTGCTGTTCGGTGCTCGCTGGTGGGCGGGCCTGCTTGATCACGATTCGGTCATGGCTCCGGCGACGCTTGTGGTTCGCCGTTGCGGTGTTGGTAGCGGCACCGCACCCCGGACCTACGCCTCGATCGGCTGCCGGGACCCGCGCACGCTGATTTCCGGGACGAACGCGGACAGACGTCATTCGACGCACGATCAGACGGGACGCCTCAGCCGCTGGTCTGTGGTGTGTAGGCCAGTTCCAGCTGTTGCGCCGCCGCGTTGAGTCCTCGGTCGCGGGTCCATAGCGTTGCGCCGTCAGTGAGCATCGTCGCGGCGAGTAGCTGCGCGTCGACGTATCCGATACCGATGCCGTACAGCTCGCGATGCTCGATGAGTGCCAGTAGCTCGGCTGGCATGGCGCTCGTCGCCTGCGGGAGATCAGCGAGCAGTCGGAGGATCTCCGCACGGCCTCGCAGGTTGCCAAGCGCGAGCTCGCCGATGACCCACGGGTGGGCGAGCACGGTGCTGCGATCAAGCAGCTCGGTCAGGTGCCGATCGCCATCGCGGAAGTGGTCGATCCAGACGGCCGTGTCGACTAGGATCACTGGTCGACACAGCGCCGACGCGGAATCGGCGTCAGCACCGGCTCGCTCCCGCCTAGGCGAGCGAGGCGACGCGCACTCTCGCGTTCGATCAGGGCGCTGAGGCCTTCACGCACGAGCAGCGTCTTCTCCTTGACGCCGGTCAGGCGCTGCGCCTCAGCAAGCAGATCGTCATCGAGTACCAGCGTCGTCCTCATCTCCGCACCTCTCATGCACGGATTACTTCATCACATGATGCCGCAATCCGTGCCAGAAGCAAAGTCTGCCGAGCTGAACAATCCTTGATCGAAGCCTCCAGAACCTTTTCGTGCTTCGGCGGTAACACGACGGTTGTCGTCGAGGGCGCAGGGTCTGTCGGAGAACCGGGCGAAGCGGTGATCGCGGCCCGGGATCTCCTGCTCGTATGGCACGCGGCGTTCTCGCGCTTCAAGCCCGAGAGTGAGCTGTCGCGCCTCAACGGCGACGAGCGGACGTCGGTGCCGGTCACCGCGATCATGGCGCGCTTCGTCCAATCGGTTGTCGACGCCGCCCAAGCGACCGGCGGCCTCGTAGACGCCACGATGCTGGAGGCGATCGAGGGCCTCGGCTACAAGACCGAGCGGTTCCGAGGCTCGCTGGCACTGCCGCTCGCGCTCGCGCTGGCGCCGGCGCGGCAGCCCGCCCGAGCGCATCCGGATCTTCGTTGGCGCACGATCAAGGTCGACTTCGATACGTCCATGGTCACGCGCCCGCCGGGTGTCAGACTCGATGGAGGCGGCATCGTCAAGGGCATGCTCGCCGATGTCGTCGGCGAGATGCTGCAGGAGCACCACAGCTTCCTCGTCGACTGCGAGGGCGATCTGCGCGTCGGCGGCAGCGGAGGTCTCCAGCGCTCCGTCACGGTGGCGGCACCGCTCAGCCAGAGAATCCTGCATGAGTTCAAGCTGGCCGACGGCGCGGTCGCGACGACGTCCATCACGAAGCGCAGTTGGATGGAGCGACTCAAGCCGGTGCACCATCTCCTCGATCCCGCAACCGGGCTCCCGGCCTACACCGGCATCGTTCAAACAACCGCCCTGGCGCCGACAGCGCTCGAGGCGGAGGCGCTGACAAAGGCAGCGCTGCTGAGCGGGCCGCAGGACGCCGCGGGCTGGCTGCGCCACGGCGGCTTGATCGTCTTCGACGACGGGTCCCACGTGGTCGTTGAGCACCGATCGCCTGACAGCGACAGCTAACCGCCCCAGCCAGGCTCGGCCGAGCGATCGCGGTCCTATCCTCGGCCTTCGCGATGGCCGCCGTCATCCCACAGATCAGCTACCCGCCCGAATTGCCGGTCAGCGCGCGCCGCGACGACCTGCTGGCGGCGATCGGCGATCACCAGGTGGTCATCGTCGCGGGCGAGACGGGCTCCGGCAAGACGACGCAGCTGCCGAAGATCTGCCTCGAGCTCGGGCGCACGTCGATCGCCCACACGCAGCCGCGGCGGATCGCCGCGCGCACGGTCGCCCGGCGAATCGCCGATGAGCTCGATGTCGAGCTCGGGACGGCGGTCGGCTACGCGGTGCGCTTCGAGGACAGATCCAACCCCGACACGGTCGTGCGGCTGCTCACCGACGGCCTGCTGCTCGCCGAGATCCAGCACGACCGCCTGCTGCGCCGCTACGACACGATCATTGTCGACGAGGCGCACGAGCGCAGCCTGAACGTCGACTTCCTGCTCGGCTACCTGCGCTGGCTGCTTCCCCAGCGCCCCGAGCTGAAGCTCGTGATCACCAGCGCGACGATCGACCCCGGCCGCTTCGGCGCGCACTTCGGCGGAGCGCCGGTCGTCGAGGTCATCGGTCGCACGTTCCCCGTCGAGGTTCGCTACGAGCCGGTCGCCGACGAGACCGACCCCGTCGACGCGATCGGCGATGCGGTCGCGCAGCTGATGCGCGACGCCTCCGGCGACGTGCTCGTCTTTCTCAGCGGCGAGCGCGAGATCCGCGACACCGCCGAGGCGCTGGCAAGCCGCCTGCCGAAGGAGGTGGCGATCCTGCCGCTCTACGCGCGCCTGTCGCCCGCCGAGCAGCAGCGCGTGTTCAAGGCGCACCGCGAGCGCCGCGTCGTGCTCGCCACGAACGTCGCCGAGACCTCGCTGACCGTGCCGGGGATCGGCGCCGTCGTGGACCCGGGCACCGCGCGGATCAGCCGCTACAGCGCGCGGCTGAAGGTGCAGCGGCTGCCGATCGAGCCGATCTCGCAGGCCTCGGCGAACCAGCGCATGGGCCGCTGCGGACGCACGTCGGATGGCATCTGCATTCGCCTATACGCCGAAGCGGAGTTCGCGGAGCGCCCCGCGTACACCGATCCCGAGATCCTGCGCACGTCGCTCGCCGCCGTGATCCTGCAGATGGAGGCGCTGCGCCTCGGTGAGGTCGAGGACTTCGGCTTCCTCGATCCGCCCGACCGCCGCCAGGTGCGCCACGGCAAGCTGCTGCTGCACGAGCTCGGTGCGCTCGACCTCGAGGCGGACGATCCGGGGCGGCGACTGACCAAGCTCGGCCGCCGCCTCGCGCAGCTGCCGGTCGACCCGCGCATGGGGCGCATGGTGCTCGAGGCCGACCGGCTCGGCTGCGCCGACGAGGTGATCGTGATCGCGGCCGCGCTGTCGATTCAGGACCCGCGCGTGCGTCCCGCCGACAAGCGCGCGGAGGCCGATCAGCACCACGCGCGCTTCAAGGACGAGGGCTCGGACTTCCTCGCGTTCGTAAACCTCTGGCGCCACCTGCGCGCGCAGCAGACGCAACGCTCGCGCAACGGCTTTCGCAAGCTGTGCCATGCCGAGTTCCTGCACTACCTGCGGGTGCGCGAGTGGCAGGATCTCGCCGGCTCGCTGCGCCGCTCGGCGCGCTCGGTCGGCGTCAGGATCAACGAGCAACCGGCGCCAGCAGACGACATCCACCGCGCGCTGCTCGCGGGTCTGCTCTCGCACGTGGGGGTGCGCGACGGCGGCCGGCGCGAGTACGCGGGCGCGCGCGGCGCGCGCTTCACGCTGTCGCCCGGCTCGGCGCTCGCGCGCAAGCCGCCGGCGTGGGTCATGGTCGCCGAGCTCGTCGAGACGACGCGCCTGCTCGGCCACACCGCCGCGCAGATCAAGCCGCGCTGGATCGAGCCGCTCGCGGCGCACCTGATCAAGCGCACGCACTCTGAGCCGCGCTGGGAGGCCAATCGCGGGTCGGTCGTGGCGACGGAGCGCGCGACGCTCTACGGCGTGCCGGTCGTGCCCGCGCGGACGGTGCCCTATGGCGCGATCGATCCGCAGCTGTCGCGCTCGCTGTTCATCCAGCGCGCGCTGATCGAGGGCGGTTGGAGCGCACGCCACCGCTTCCTGGCCGACAACCGCGCGCTGCTGAAGGACGTCGAGGAGCTCGAGCATCGCGCGCGGCGGCGAGACATCGTCGCGACGGACGCGCAGCTGCACGACTACTTCGACGCGCGCATCCCGCGGGAGGTCGTGTCCGGCGCGCATTTCGACCGCTGGTGGAAGGACGCGCGGCGGCGCGACCCCGCGCTGCTGACGTTCACCCGCGAGCTGCTCGTCGGCGAGGTTGGGATCGACCCCGACGCACTGCCCGCCGAGTGGCGCCAGGGCGACATAGCGCTACCGCTGACCTACCACTTCGAGCCCGGCTCGGAGGTCGACGGGGTCACCGTGAACGTTCCGCTCGCGGCCCTGCCGCGCCTACGTGCCGACGGCTTTGACTGGCTCGTGCCGGGTCTGCGCGAGGAGCTCGTGATCGCGCTGATCCGGTCGCTGCCCAAGCACTTGCGCCGCCCGCTCGTGCCGATCCCGGAGACGGCGGCACAGGTCGTCGCGGCTCTGGAGTTCGGCCACGAACCGATCGCCGAGGCGGTGGCGCGCGAGCTCGAGCGCCTGCACGGTGTGCGTGCGGCGCACGAGCAGTTCGACATGTCGCGGCTGCCCGTGCACCTGCGGCCGCGCTTCGAGGTCCATGACGAGCGCGGCGCCGCCGTCGCGGCGGGCGACGACCTCGACGCGCTGCGCGAAGAGGTCGCCCCACGGCTGCGCGCGCAGCTCGCCGAGCAGACCGCATCGATCGAGCGCGAGGGATTGACCGACTGGACGGACTGGACGATCGGAGACCTGCCGCGCAGCGTCGCGCTGCCGGGAACGGGCGACGCCGTGCGCGCGTACCCAGCGCTCGTGGACGAGGGCGCCAGCGTCGCGGTGCGTGCCTTCGAGACGCCGGGCGCGGCCGCCGCTGCGATGCGCGCCGGGACACGGCGCCTGCTGATGCTGACGGTGGCGTCCCCGCTGCGCTCCGTTCAGCGCGGGCTCTCGACCAAGGCCACCCTGACGCTTGCGGGCGCTCCGGACAGCGGCGCGGCGGCCGTGCTGGACGACACCTACGTCGCGGCGCTCGACGCGCTGATCGCATCCGGCGGCGGACCGGCGTGGGACGAAGCGCAGTTCAATGCTTTGCGCGAGCACGTCGCCGCGCGCCTGGAACAGACGACGGCCGCGATCATCGCCGACGTCGTCGCCGTGCTCGACGTTGCGGCGCAGCTGCGCCGGCAGCTCGACGAGATGTCGGCCGATCCGCCCCTCCAGCCCGCGCGACTCGACATCGCCAGGCAGCTTGGCGGCCTCGTCCACCCCGGCTTCATCGCCGCCACCGGCGCGGCCCGCCTGCCCGACGTCGTGCGCTACCTGCGCGCCGCGATCCGCCGGCTGGAGCGCCTCCCCGACGCCGTGGCCGCCGACCGCGACCGGATGAGCGCCATCCACCAGCTGGAGCAGGAGTACCGCGACCGCGGCGGTCGCCCCGCCACGCCCGCCGTGCACTGGATGCTGCAGGAGCTGCGCGTCGCGCACTTCGCGCAGGGCCTCGGCGTGCGCGGCAAGGCAACGCCGAAGCAGATCAGGCGCGAGCTAAGCGAGGTCCAGCCCACCCTGCAGCGCTACCTCACGGGACCGCTCGACTAGGCTCCACCGGCTACCGGATCGGCCGTTCGTATCTTCAAGGGAGGGGACCATGGCCGCAGCAGGCGACCAGGCCAAGGGACGGATCGCGCTCGTGCTCGCGGGCGGGGGCGCGCGCGGCGCGTACGAGATGGGCGCGCTGTCGGTGCTCGCGCCGGTCTTGGAGAAACGCGGCGAGCAGGTGTCGATCATCCTCGGCACAAGCATCGGCGGCATCAACGCCGCCTATCTCGCCGCCAACTCGCACCTACCGCTCAGCGAGGCGGCTGCGGGCGGCGCGGAGGTCTGGCGCAACCTGCGCTACCGCGACGCGATGGGCTCGCTGCTGTGCCCGTCCGCACTCATGAGGTTGCTGCGCTTCGTCGGCACCAGCCTGAGCCTTCCGGTCAAGGCGGTCCCGAGCCTGCTCGACACGGCGCCGCTGCGAAAGACCCTCAACCGCATCATCGAGTTCGAGCGCATCGCGAAGAACGTCGCCGACGCGGCGACGCCGCTATACGCCGTGGGGGTCGTCGCCACGTCCTACGAGAGCGGCCGCAGCATCGTCTTTCACCACGGTGGTGAGACGCCGCCGACCAACGAAGAGCGTGCGATCGACTACGTGCCCTCCCGGCTCACGAACGTCCACGTTCTCGCATCAGGCGCGATCCCCGTCATCTTCCCGGCCGTCGAGGTCACCGAGCCGGCATCCAGCCGCGGCTGGTACGGGGACGGCGGAGCGCGGCTGAACGCCCCGCTGGACCCCGCGCTGGAGTTCGGCGCCGAGCGGGTGATCGTGATCGGCTTGAACTCCGCCGAGGCGCCCGCCGAGCTGCCGCCGGCGACCAGGCCGGACATCTTCGACGGCGCGTCATCACTGCTCGGCGTACTTGCAGATCAGCTGACGAACGACGTCGCCACGCTGACCGCCATCAACGAGGCAGTCGAGCAGGGCGTCGACAGCGCCAAGCAGGGGCCCCGCAAGAAGATCCCCTACATCTTCGTCGTGCCGTCCGACCGCATGACGATCGGCCGCATCGCCCTCGACGTCTACACGCGGCGCTACAAGAGCGCTTGGGCCATTCTGCGCTCCCCCAACCTGGGGCTGCTGGGGCGCATCACCGACGCGGCGCGCAACCCGATGCACGGCGAGCTCTATAGCTACCTGTTCCTGGCACGCGATTTCATCGACGAGCTGATCGAGCTCGGCCGCGCCGATGCGCAGCGCTGGCTGGACAGCGAGCACGACGAATGGCCGTGGCGCGTCATGCGGCCAGCCGGCGAGCGGGCGGCGTCATGACCTGCGCCGATCGGCGGGGATTACCCTCTCCGCGTGCAGGCTGAGCAGATCCTCGCCTTCCGGCTTGCCCGCTCGGGGCTGGCCGCTCGCGACGCGAGCAGCCTCGCCGAGGCGGCCGCCTGCCCGGCCTCGGACTACTCCCATGACGCCGCGCTGCTTGCCTTGGCGGCGCGGGTGGAAGGCGTCACGCGAGAGCGCTACGACGCGGCTATCGACGGCGGCGAGCTCGTCGTCACCTACGCCATACGAGGAGCGATCTGCGCAAGCGCGTCCGCGCCGACCTGATGCCGTGGTGCAAGGGCTGCAGGAGCCACCACGTCGCGCCGATGCTGTGGCGCTACGGGGGCGTGAAGGCCGGGGCACGCCTGGACTCCGAGCGCTGCTACGTCCTGGGCAAGCCCGGTCGAGCGCCGGCTGCCGGCGAGGCGGTCCGCCGCTTCCTGCACTTCTACGCTCCGGCAACGAGCACCGACTTCGCCGCGTGGGCCGGTCTCGCCAAGCCCCACGCCCAGCGTCTCTGGGCGCAGGTCGAGGGCGACCTCGACGAGGTCTAGCCCAATCGCACGCCGCTCACGCCCGAGGACGAGCTGCGCAAGCGGCTGTTCCGGCCCGTCGCGAGCCCTGGCGCGGTGCTCAAGGACGGCCGGCTCTCGGGCCTCTGGCGGGTCAAGGCGAAGGGCCGCAAGGCGCAGATCACCGTCGAGCGACTGGGACGGGTCTCCCGCGAGGATCTCGAGCAGGAGGCCCAGCGCATCTCCGATCTGCGCGGAGCCTCCGAGCTCGTTCTCGTCGTGGACTGAGCTCAGGTGGGCTCGAAGCTCAACTGCTTGATGGCGGCTTCAAGATCGGGCAGGACGGCCTCGAAGCGCTGGCCCGGGCTGACGTACAGCTCGACGACCAACTGCTCGCCGCCGACGTCGAGGACCATGTAGCGCAGGCGATCGCCCTTGCCGAACTCGATCGGGACGTCGCCGCTGAGGTAGAGGCGCAGGCACGGCTGAGGCCCGTCCGGGGTCTCGCAGCGTTGCGGCGCCTGACGCACCGTGACGTCGACCTGGCGCCCCAATGCCCCACCCACCTCGACGGACACCGCAGGCTCGCTCTTCAGCCGCGGGTGGCGCTCGAGCCAGTCGGCGAAGTCCTTCGGCGCGGCGACCCCGTCTGCGGCCGTGCGTCCGCCCTTCTGTGGATCGAAGACCCGCTCCACGCGTACGAAGGCCAGAATCGCTCTGCGCGTCGGCTGCGGCGCCGCCAGCCGGATCGCCAGGGACCGCTCGCTCTCCGGCTCGGCCGTCTCCCACCTGTTCTCGGGCAGGACGAAGGACATCCGGGGGCGGAAGATCGCGGGCGAGTAGCGCTTGCCCGCGACCAGCGTTGCCGGGCGCGCCGAGGAGTCGGGTAGCGCGACCCCGCGGGCCGCGGCGGGTTGCTTGGGCTTGGCGGCGGAGCTCTCCTTCTTGTCCTCGCCACACGCGCTGGCGCCGAACGCGACTGCAGCGGCGAGCACGCACAGGACGCTTCGGTGAATGAGCAACATTACGACCTCCTAGAGATGGGCCGCGGGTCGCGGCGCGTTGTGGCCACAACGATGCGCGGCGGCGGTTGGAGTCTGGTTGGAGAACGACAGGAGTAGCGGCGAGCACCCTGGTACGTTCGCGTGAGGAGTTGACCCCGTCATGAACTTCCTCATCCTCGGGCCGCTGGAAGCAATCGCCGACGGGCGACGGCTCACGCTCGGAGGACCGAAGCAGCGCGTCGTGCTGGCGCTCCTGCTGATCCATCGCGGAGAGGTCGTTGGGCGCGAGCGCATCATCGATGAGCTGTGGGGCGAGCGGCCTCCTCCCAGCGCTGACAAGACGATCCAGATCTACGTCTCGAACCTGCGCAAGTGCTCGGCGATGGTGTGCTGGTCACGCGCGGACGCGGCTATGCGATCGACGCAGCCGAGGGATCGATCGACCTCAACAGCTTCGAGCGGCTGGTTGCTGAAGGTCGGGCCGCGCTCGCCGCCTCTGAGGACGAGCGGGCGGCCGCGCTTCTCGGCAGCGCGCTCGATCTGTGGCGCGGTCCGCCGCTGGCAGATCTCGCGCCCGAGCGGCTGCTGGCCGTGGAGGCGACGCGGCTGGCCGACCTGCGCCTGGGCGCGCTCGAGGAGCGCATCGAGGCCCAGCTGCGCTGTGGCCGTCACCACGAGGTCGCCGCCAACGCCGGAGTGCTCGCCGGCGAGAACCCGCAGCGCGAGCGCCTCCAGGGTCAGCTCATGCTCGCGCTCTACCGCGCCGGGCGCCAGGCGGATGCGCTGGAGCGTTACCGCGCCACGCGCCGAGCACTCGTCGATGACCTGGGCATCGAGCCCAGCCCACCGCTGCGCCAGCTGCAGGAACACATCCTGCGACAGGACCCGGTCCTCGATCTCCTCCCCCAGGCTCCCGTAGAAGCGACGCCCGGGCCGCCGGCGGCGCAGCCCGAGCGCGCGGGCCGAGGGCGGCAGCCCCGGCGCTCCGCTTTCTTCGCGGCCGCCTTGGTGAGCGCGGCGGTTCTGGTCGGTGCCTTATGGCTGGGTCGCGGCGCCGGCGAGTCGGCTGCCATGACCGTTCCGCCGAACTCCGTGGCCGCCATCGACCCCGCTACCAACCGCGTGATCGGGCACACGCGTGTCGGGCACACGCCGACCGCCGTATCGGCCGGCGCGGGTGGGATCTGGGTCCTCAACGCCAACGAGGAG
>Ga0136637_1000172_pt1 | contig 13140 bp, 16 predicted proteins | sample AntDrymUQ8572106_2_FD_105497 | JGI IMG/M metagenome (GOLD analysis project Ga0136637, IMG submission 105497) | Polar desert sand microbial communities from Dry Valleys, Antarctica - metaG UQ857 (21.06) | ecosystem: Environmental > Terrestrial > Soil > Desert | place: Antarctica: Dry Valley... | reverse complement strand
GCGCCCGCGGCGGCGCCCGCTGAGACCACCGCGCCCGCGGCGGCGCCCGCTGAGACCACCGCGCCCGCGGCGGCGCCCGCTGAGACCACCGCGCCCGCGGCGGCGCCCGCTGAGACCACCGCGCCCGCGGCGGAACCGCAGAAAGTCGCCGAGCCCGATGCCGTAGCTGCCGATGCGCCGCCAGCCGAGCCGAAGCGGCTGCGTGTGGGCGGCGCTCGCTTCGGTTTGACGCGCATTCAAGCGCCCGCGCCCGAACAGGCCGCTGAGCCCAGCTCACCCGAGCCCGCGCCCGTTGAGCCCGCGCCTGCTGAGCCTGCGACCGCTGAGCCCGTTGAGGAGGCTCCGGCCGCGCCGAAGCGGATCAAGCTGGGCGGCGCCCGCTTCGATTCCGCGCGCGCTGAGCCCGTTGCCGCTGAGCCCGTTGCCGCTGAGCCCGTCGAGGAGGCTCCGGCCGCGCCGAAGCGCATCAGGCTGGGCGGCGCGCGCTTCGCGGCTCCCGAGGCGCCTGCAGGCCCCGAGCCGCCCGTTGCTTCCGAGCAGCCACCCCCATCGCCTGAGCCGGACACGCGACCCGAGTCACCGGAGGGGCCCGCGGAGCCGGGGCCGTCCGCACTGCCGAGCGCCGCAGAGTTCCGCCAGGGGCGCCGACCCATCCGTCTGCGCAAGTAACCGATGTCCGACACGATCGACGTCATCGAGAAGGGCCAGCCGATCAGCTTCTCGTTCGAGGATCTGATGCGCTACCACGGGCCGGGTTCGCCCGGTGGCGTCGCGCACGCCTTCAAGGTGATGGAGCGCGGCTTCGTGGCGCTGGCACCGGACGGCCCGCTCGAGCGCCGCGAGATCTCGATACGGACGTCCTTCGGCGGGCCGGGAGCGCGCGACGGTCTCGAACTCGTCACCCGCGCGGTTACCGGCGAGCGCTACGTCGTCGATCGCGGGCTCGCCCGCCCCGAGAACGGCCGCACGCGCGAGAAGTTCGTCTTCGAGCTGAGCTATGGCGAGCGCAGCGTGACGCTCGTCCTGCGCGAGGGCTACGTCACCGAGGAGTTTGCCGATCTGGCGTTCACGAGCGGCGACCTCACGCCCGAACAGGACGCGCGCCTCGAGGAGCTCAAGCGCGAGATGGCTGAGCGCATCATCGCCAGCCCCGCAGCGGACGTCTACGACGCCGAATGATCGACATGCCTCAGCGCGACATGAGCGCCAGCGCTGGCGCAGCGCGCGGTTCGCATCATGAAAGAGCACCGCGCCCTGCTCGGCAACTCCGATGTCGGGCGCGTTGCACAGCAGCCGCCCGCCGGGTGCCGTGATGTCGGCGAGCGCCTCGGTGGCGCGCTCGAAGGCGCGCGGCCGGATCAGGTTGAAAGACCATGCTCGACAGGACGATGTCCATCGTGCGCCCCTCGGTGACGGCGCTTAGTGGGCGGAAGCGCCCGTTCTCGTCGGTGAGGCGTGAAAACGAGTCCGCGGAGAGTCGGAGACATGGACGAGCCTGTACCCACCTGCGCGACGCCTACAAACAGCGCGCGCCGGGCCGATTGCTCGACCCGGCGCGTGAGCCGGTCTCGTGGCCCGTCTACGCGGCTGCGCGCAAGCTCGCGAGCGACGACTCGTCGCCGAGGCTGCGCATCGCGGTCTCCTCGAGCTGACGGGCCTTGTCGCGACTGACGCCCAGCTCACGGCTGGTCGCCTCGATCGTGCGCTCGCGTCCGTCACGCAGACCGAAGCGCAGTTCGACGACCTGGCGCTCTTCGCCCGTCAGCCGTGACAGGGCGCCGGCGACCGCGTGCTCGAGCTCGGTCGTCTCGGCCTCCTCGGCCGGGGTCGGACCGTCGCTTGCGATGAGGTCGCCGAGATGGCTGTCGCCATCGTCGCCGATCGGCGTATCGAGGCTCGTCACGGCGCGGCGCGCCTCGCGCAGTGCGATCACGTCGGCGACCGTCATGTCAGCCGCTGTCGCGACCTCTTCGTCGGTCGGGTCGTGTGACAGCTTGGCGGTCAGGTCGCGCTCGACGCGGGCGAGCCTGCGCTCGCGCTGCTCGATGTGGACCGGTAGCCGGATCGTCCGCGCGGAGTTCGCCAACCCGCGCTGAATGCTCTGGCGGATCCACAGCGTCGCGTACGTCGAGAACTTGAAGCCCTTGCGCCAGTCGAACTTCTCGGCAGCGCGGATCAGGCCGAGCGTGCCCTCCTGGACGAGGTCGCCCAGCGACAGACCGAGGCCCTGGTAGCGCCGCGCCTGCGATACGACGAGGCGCAGGTTGGCGTTGATCATCTGGTCCTTGGCATCCATGTCGCCGCGCTCGATCCGCTTGGCGAGCTCGACTTCCTCGGCAGCGTTGAGCAACGCGTGACGAGACGCCTGGTTGAGGAAGATCTGCAGCGAGTCGGAAGCTGCCTCCGCGTGCGCACGCTGAGCGCTATGACTGCCGTCGGCGGGGGTGACCCGGCGCCGAGGCTTCTTAGTGGGAGCGCTGTGCTCGCCTCGACGGCGGCGCGCGCTCGATGATGTTGTACCGGCCAAATGGTCCCTTTCCGAAGTGGTCACGGCGACGCTGGTCGCGACGGAAACCCCGATCGCCAGCTCGCCGGCCGCAGTTGCGCGGGCGTATGAGAAATGCAGAGGGGAACGTCGAGCGAGGAGCATGTGTATGCCACACGCCGCCGAGTCGCAGCTTATCACATCGGTTGGGTCGCAGCCGAGGCCGCCGACGGCTGCGACCACGGGGTCTGCGGCAAGTGCCACATCGGCCGACAGGGCCGGGGTCGCCAGCACATCCCGCAGCATTGAAGTGCGGCAATCCGCACGTTTGAGAAAGGGCTAGCCCGCCGCGTCGACGGCGCGCAGGACGAACGGCCCGAGCGTGGCGGCGAACATCCGCGTGAGGTGTGCACCGTCCTTGTGCACGAGCGCGCCGCCGATCACCGACTGACAGCGCCGAGCGCTGCAGAAGTAGCGCGTCATGTCGATCACGGGCACGCGAGCTGAGCTCATTCCCCGGGCGGCCGCGACCAGCGGGTCTCGGCGCAGGCTGCGCGATCGCGATCGCGAGCAGGCCTGACCCGCAAGTCGGCCGCTGGCAATCGCGCGCTGGACGCAGCGTCCCTGACGCCCGATCGAAGGCGTGTCACGCAGCACAAAGACGCGGCGGACGGACTGCGGCAATCCGCGCCACGCCGAGCGGTACCCGGCGGCGGCCGGCCGGTCGTACATCGCGCCCGCGTGCGCTGCGACGAACACCGTCGTCACCTCGGGGTGGCGTCTGAACCAGACGCGCAACTGGCCGTTCCAGCGGCTGCACTGGCGCGTGCGCAGATCGGTCGGCAGGATCGGACGAGCGCGTGTGAACGGGCAGCCCGACCGCGTGATCGACAGGCCGCGCCAGCGCTTGGCCTGCGCCAGGACCTCGAGCGCACCGCGCCAATGCTGGGCGTGGCTGTCGCCGATGACGGCCACGGTCGTCGAGGCTTGCGATGGGGTAACGCCGAACGCGCAGAGCGACAGGAGGTTGACGCGGCGGATGATCGCGCAGTGCGCATTGCCCGCGCGCTTGGCGGTGTTCGGAGTCGGGACCACTGCTCGTCGCAGCGCGGGGTTGGAGCACGAGCGCAGCGGGTCGCGCGACGCGGCTCCGAAGCACGGCGGCGCGGCCAGCAGGACGATCTCGTCGTTGACCGTTCCCCGGTTGGGAAGCGTATCGAGACACGCGTCCGGCGCCGCGCATGCGGCGGGATCGCTCCAGCGCGAGACGACGCGCCAGGAGAAGTGCCCCAGCGGCAGGTTGAGAGCGGCCGGCGTGAGGCGCGCCTCGAGTGTCCTGCGATCGGGCCGGCGTACGCCAGCCGCGAGCGTGTGAGCGGCCGTCGGCTTTCCGGCGCTGTCCAGGCCGATGTAGCGCAGGACCGCGGTCCGGCCGCCGCGCGCGGCGACGCAGATCCGTGCGCGCGCAGTCGACGGCTCGCCGGCGAACAGCTCGAGGCACAACTCGCGACCTGTCGCGGCGACGAGATCTGATGCGCTCCATGACTCGGCGGTCCGCAGGCTCAGCACGATCCGCGTCTCCTGCTGTCCGAAGGTCACCCGTGTGATGTCCAGCGGTCCGCCGGCGGCGTCGCGCGCGTCGCTGTGGGGCAGCGGCCCGAAGCGCAACCCGGCTGCGTGCACGGGGGAGGCCGCGAACAGCGTCAGCGCGACCGGCACGAGCAGCAGCAGGGCCGCGCGAACGCGCGTTCGTGCGCTCAAGCGGCCCACCCGTCGATGAGCTCGCGGGGGGTCGGCTGCGGGGCCAGGACGAGTGCCGGACTCGACGGGTACTCGCGGAAGCTCTGCATCAGCGCGATTCTCGCAAAGCCACCAGCGGCAACCGCCGGATCGCGCGTGTCCGAATTCTTCAAGACGCCGGGCCGGCGGCCAGGCATACTGTGCCTCACCTGCCGCCCGACCCTCACATCGCTGCGTTGACCGAGCTTCCGAACGTCGGGCCGGCCGTCGCGCGCAGGCTGCTGGCGTTGGGAATAAGCTCGCCACAGCAGTTGCGCGGTCAGGATCCGGACGAGCTGTACGAGCGCAGCTGCGCGCTTGCGGGCCGGCGCGAGGATCTGTGTCTGCTGGACACGTTAGCCGCCGTTGTCGACGTCGCCAATGGTGGGCCGGCGCGACCGTGGTGGGACTACTCGCGCGAGCGCAAGGCTGCAGCGCATGGCTGAGCGCGCGCGGCTGGGCTGGGTGATCGTCTACGTCGCCGACGTCGCCAAGGCGGTCGAGTTCTACGAGGGCGCCTTCGGATTGAGCCGGCGCTTCGTCGTCGACACCTACGGCGAGCTCGACACCGGCGCCACCACGCTTGCCTTCGCCGCCTATGAGCTGGCGGACTCAAACATCGAGGGGGGCGTGCAGCGGCCGGCTTCTTCCGACGATCGTCCCTTCAACGTCGAGCTGGCGCTCGTCTTCGATGACGTCGACGCCGCTTTCGCGCACGCGGTCGACAGTGGCTGCACGCCGCTCGCCGAGCCTGTCGTCAAGCCCCACGGCCAGAGCGTTGGATGGGTGCGCGATCCGTTCGGCACGCTGATCGAGATCGCGTCTCCGATCACGCAGTAGCGCGCGCGAGAACGCGCAACGCGGCGACGCGAACGGCTTCGTCGAGCATCTGGCCATCGAGCGCGACGGCGCCGCGGCCGCCCTCGCGCTCGGCCTGCTCGAGTGCATCGATCACCGCACGGGCGTGCTCGATCTCATCGGAGCTGGGCGTGAACAGCTCGTTCAGCGCGGACACCTGCGCCGGGTGGATCGCCCACTTGCCGTCGAAGCCCATGTCGCGCGCCCGCTGCGCCGCCGCGCTGAAGCCCTCGTCGACCGCGACGCCGAGGTAGGGGCCGTCGATCGCCAACAGGTCGTTCGCGCGGGCGGCGACGAGCACCGCGTCCTGGATCGAGCGCCAGGAGTCGAGATCGGCCTTGGCGCCTGCTGCGCGGCCGAGCGATGCCGATAGGTCGGCGTAGCCGAGGATCAGCCCATCCAGCCGCGGGGAGGCTGCCGCGATCTCCGACAGGCGGTCGATCCCGGCCGCCGTCTCGACCAGCGCCTGGACGCGCATCGGCCGACTGGCCTGCACGCCGGCCTCGACGCCGTCGAGCAGGCGCTCCACGAACTGCAGGTCAGCGGCGCTCTCGACCTTGGGCACGATGATCGATGCCGGGGCCTGCGACAGCGATGCAATCGCGATCACGTCCAGATGGCACCAGGGCGTGCGCGGCGCGTTGACGCGCACACTTGCCAGTACGCCCTGCCACTGCGGCTCGCCGAACGCGGCCGCGACGATCTCGCGTGCCTCGTCCTTCGCGGACGTTGCGACGGCGTCCTCGAGGTCGACCACGATCTCGTCGGCACCGCGGGTCGGCGCTTTGGCCAGCATCGACGCCGACGCGCCGGGAACCGACAGGCACGAACGGCGCGGTACCGGGCTCGAGGACATCGGGCCAGCATATGGCGTGGCCGCGCGGCCGACGAACTGCATCAATAAGGAGGGCCCCGACCGCCCCAACGGCACGCGGGGAAGAGCGAGCGGGGTCATCATGTCGAGTTATGCGCGTATCGCGCGGGCACAGTTCGACATGGCGACGAGGAATCACCCGGCGGCGTCGCTCCCTCTTTCTTTCATCGATGCAGTTCGTGGGCCGCGGGCCCGCGACCTTGGCAGCGTTGGCGCTCAGTTGCCGTGCGTGGGCGTGCCGTCGCCCGGGACCAGCGCCCGCACCTGTGCGAACTGATCGGCGGAAATGTCAAGCGCGGTGGCGACGCGCCAGGCGGGGACACCGAGCAGTCGCGCGTTGCGCATGATCCCAGCAAGCTCCTCGGTGGTTGCGACGTTGGTGGCGGCGGCGGCGGGCGTCTCGGGGATCGTCATCGCGCCAGGTTTTCCCACCGTTGCCCATCGGCAAACCGCGCGCCGAAAAGCCGCGTTCGCACCGTCCGCGTTAGGCTTGCGCCGGTTTTCTTGGCCCAAGGGGAGGCAGGCTGTGAAGCTCGTGATCGGCATCGTCCGTCCGGAGAAGGCGAACGACGTGCTCGAAGCCCTGTACCGCGCCGAGGTGCGCGGCGTCTCGCTGAGCCGTGTTCAGGGGCACGGCGGTGAGCTTGATCGAGTCGAGACCTACCGCGGCACGACCGTGAAGATGGGGCTCTCCGAAAAGGCGCGCTTCGAGGTGGCCGTCTCGGAGGAGTTCGTCCAGCCGACGATCGACGCGCTCTGTGAGGGCGGACGGACCGGCGAGGTGGGCGACGGCAAGATCTTCGTCATCGAGCTCGAGCGGGTCGTCCGGATCCGCACGGGTGAGACCGACCACGCCGCGGTCACCCCGAGCACATGACCGACATGCTGACCTTGGCGGCGGCCGGCGAGGTCAACGCCGGCGACACGGCCTGGATGCTCGCCGCCACGGCGATGGTCCTGTTGATGACGCCCGCACTCGGGCTCTTCTACGCGGGCCTCGTGCGCTCGAAGAACACGCTGAACACGTTCATGATGTGCGTCGCCGCGCTCGCGGTCGCGACCGTCATGTGGGCGCTCGTCGGCTACTCGCTGGCGTTCGACGAGGGCAACGGGATCGTCGGCGGTCTCGGACACGCCTTACTGAACGACGTCACCTTCGAGCCGCGCGACGGGACGACGATCCCGCACCTGCTGTTCTTCGCCTTCCAGGCGACGTTCTGCATCGTCACCGTCGCGCTCGTGTCGGGCGCCGTCGTCGAGCGCATGCGCTTCGGGCCGTTTCTCGTCTTCGCCGCGCTGTGGTCGGTGCTCGTCTACGCGGTGCTGGCGCACTGGGCCTTCGGCGGCGGCTGGCTGCAGGAGAAGGGCACGCTGGACTTCGCCGGCGGCATCCCCGTCGAGATGGGCTCGGGCTTCTCGGCGCTGGCGGCTGCGCTCGTCGTGGGCGCGCGCAAGGACTACGGGCGCCAGGCGCTGCTGCCGCACAACGCGGTCTACGTGCTCGTCGGCGCCGGGCTGCTGTGGTTCGGCTGGTTTGGCTTCAACGGCGGCAGCGGCTTCTCGACCGGCAACTCCGGCGTGCTGGCGTTCGTGAACACGCTGCTGACGCCGGCCTGCACGCTCTCCGTCTGGTTCGTGCTGGACCTTATTCGCGGCCGCCAGGTGACGGCGGTCGGGGCGGCGACCGCGATCATCGTCGGCTGCGTTGCGATCACACCGGCCGGTGGGTTCATCAGCCCGGCGTGGGCGATGGTGCTCGGCGCGCTCGCCGCGCTGCCCAGCTACGCGGTGATCGTGCTGCGCACGCGCACACGGGTCGACGAGACGCTCGACGTGCTCGCCGCCCACGGCATCGCGGGCTTCACCGGCATCCTCTTCATCGGCGTCTTCGCGCAGATGAAATGGAACGGCGTCTCGGACGGCCTCGCCTACGGCAACGCGGAGCAACTCGGCTGGCAGGCGCTGGCGGCGGTCTCGGCCCCCGTCTATGCGTTCGGGATGACGTTCGTGCTGCTCAAGGGGATCCTGGCCGTCACGCCGCTGCGCGGATCGGCGCACGAGGAGGCGATCGGGATGGACATCGTCCATCACGGCGAGGAGGCCTATGCCTCGGGCGAGGGCGCGATCCTCGTCAGGGAGCCGGTCGAGGAGAAGAAGCGGGCTGTCGCCGGGCCGCGCGCGTGAGCCGTCACTCGGGTGCTCGGCCTGCGCTTCAAGCTCGGTGCATGCCTTGGCACCGTCGGCAGGATCGACGAGTACAGGTAACCAAGGAGGTCGACCCCGGATGAGAATCCGCATCGCCGCATCGCTGGCCCTCATCGCCATGGCGCTCGGCGCCTGCGGGGAGGACTCCAAGAAGCTCCCCAAGGCTGAGTTCGTCAAGGAGGCCAACGCGGTCTGCACGAAGTACAAGAAGAAGATCCGGGCGATTGCGCGTCCGACCGAGACCGGCGCCGGACCCGAGGCCCTCACCGCCCTCGGCGAGTACTTCGACAAGGTCCTGCCGGTGACCGAGGACCTGCACGACGAGCTGGGCAATCTGGAGCCCGAGGACGAAGACCTGAAGAAGAAGTGGAACACCTACCTTGACGAGCAGCAGTCTGGGATCGACCAGGTCAGAGAGGTCAGCGAGAAGGCAAAGGACGGCGACCGGAAGGCGGTCGAGGCGGGGTTGCGCGATTCCGACGGCCCCGACGCCCAGCCGATCTTCGGCCAGAAGGAATGCGGGGACTGACGAACCGCCGCGTAGACTCGCTCGCATGTCAGAAGCGGCCGTCCTGCTCGTGGACGACGACGCTCCGATCCGGCGCATGCTCGAGCGGACGCTCAGCGCAGAGGGTTACACCGTCGCCGCGGTCGCCGACGGTGGGGCCGCGCTCGCGCACGTCGAGCGATCGCTGCCCGATCTGATCGTGCTCGACGTCGCGATGCCCGGAATGGACGGGCTGTCGGTGACGCGGCGGCTTCGCGCGAAGGGCCTGCCGGTACCGATCCTGCTGCTGACCGCGCGTGACGCGATCGCCGAGCGCGTCGCCGGCCTGGACGCGGGCGCCGACGATTACCTCGTGAAGCCGTTCGAGGTGGATGAGCTGACCGCGCGGGTGCGTGCGCTGCTGCGCCGCAATCAGCCTGCCGGCGAGCAGCTCGCCTTCGCCGACCTGACGCTCGATCCCGAGAGCGCCAGCGCCCGTCGCTCCGGGCGCGAGATCGAGCTGACGCGGCGCGAGGCCGAGCTGCTCGAGCTCCTGCTGCGTAACGCGCGCGGGGTGGTTACGCGCGAGCTGGCGCTCGAGCAGGTGTGGGGTGGCGACGGCGAGGGCGGCACGAATGTCGTCGATCGTTACGTCGCCTACCTGCGCCGCAAGCTCGGCGAGCCCGCGCTGATCCATACGGTCCGGGGAGTCGGCTTCCGGCTGGACACGTGACGCGCGGACTGAGCCTCAGGGCGCGCATCGCCGCCGCCGCCGCCGTGGCGATCGTCGTGGCGGTTGCTCTGCTGGCCGTCGTCGTCCCGGCGCTGCTCGAGCGCCAGCTCACCAACGAGCTCGACCGCTCGCTGCGCGGGCGCGCGGTCGAGGTCGCGCGGCTTGCGTCCGCGACCCCGGCGCTAGTGACCGAGCCCGGTGCATTGGAAGGACGGCTGACCGGCGGCGCGCTGTTCGTTCAGGTCGTCGACCGCCGCGGCCGGATCGTCGCGCGCTCGGGCGGCCTCGGTGGCCGGCTGCTGCCCGCGGGCGCACCGCTGCGCGCCGCATTGCGCGAGCGGCGCACAGCCTACGGGGACGACAAGCTCGGTCCCGATCCGATCCGCGTCTACGCGGCACCGCTCGGCGCGCTTGGCAGCGGCTCGGCCGCGGGCGGGGCCGTCGTCGTCGCCGGCACGACGTCGGACATTCAGGAGACGCTCAGCAGCGCCCGCAGACTCGTGCTGCTCAGCGCCCTGGCGGCCGCGGCCCTCGCCGCGCTGACGGCAACGCTGCTCTCGCGGCGCGCGCTGGCGCCGCTGGGGCGGCTCTCATCTGGTGCGCGCAACATCGAGCGCAGCGGCGATGCGTCCGAGCGCCTGCCGGCCCCGGCGACGCGCGACGAGGTCGGCGAGCTGGCCGACACGCTCAACGCGATGCTCGCCTCGCTCGAGCGTGCGCGCGAGTCCGAGCAGCGCTTCGTCGCCGACGCGTCGCACGAACTGCGCACGCCGCTGACGGCGCTGCGCGGAAACGCTGCATACGTCGCGCGCCATGGCGCCGATCCCGCCGTGCTGGCCGACATCGAGGCAGACGCCGCGCGACTGGCAAGCCTGCTCGACGACCTGCTCGCGCTTGCCCGCGAGGACGCCGCGGCGCCCGCGCGTGGCGAGGTGGTGGCGATCGTCGAACTCGTGCGCGACATCGCGGCAGCTGACGAGGACGCCCTGGTGATCGTGCAGGCCGGGGCCGAGGCGGCGACCGTCCGCGCCGAGCAGGTCGCGCTGCAGCGCGCCGTCGGCAACCTCGTGCGCAACGCGCGCACGCACGGTCCCGACGGCGGGCAGATCACGGTCACGGTCGGCCTCGACGGCGAGCGCGCCCGCATCACGGTCGCCGACGAGGGCCCCGGGCTCAGCGCCGACGAGGCCGCGCATGCGTTCGAGCGCTTCTGGCGCGGCTCGCGCGCGCGCAGCGGCGGCTCCGGGCTCGGCCTTGCGATCGTGCGGGCGATTGCCGAGCGCCACGGCGGCTCGGTCAGCGCAGATGGCCCGCGCTTTACGATTGAGCTTCCGGCTATCAGAGATCTCTCAGAGTCGCGGCGTAGAAACTCAGCTGCATCGCTGTCCGCCGACGAAGGAAGCCCCCCATGAGACGACTGCGCACCGCATCCACCCGCCGCCTTTCAGCGATCCTCGCGTTCGCGTCAGTGTTGGCGATCACCGCCGCCGTTGCGCAGGGCGCGCTCAGCGATTCGGGCCCGACGGCCGCGCCGAAGGCGCTCGCCAACGCGCTCCTCGACATCACCAAGGCTCCTGAGGCCGACGGCTTCAAGGCGGACATCCACTTCACGAACAACCTGCTGCCGTCAGGCTCGCTACCCGATGGCACGGCGTCGCCGCTGGTTTCCGGCGCCGACGGCCGCCTCTGGATTCAGAAGAGCGGCGCCTTCCGGCTCGAGCTGAAGTCCGACATGGGCGACGCGCAGATCGTCTCCAATGACAACAAGGTGACCGTCTACGACGCGTCCTCCAACGCGGTGTACCGGATGACGCTGCCCGACGACGCCAAGGACGCTGCGAAGCCCGCCGAGCGCGACGAGAAGCTGACGCTGGCCAAGGTCCAGGGCGCGCTCGACGAGCTCGCGAAGACCTGGACGGTCTCGGGCGCGGACCCCGACCAGCCGGTCGCCGACCGCCCGACATACACGGTGAAGATCTCGCCGAAGGACGACGGCGGCCTGCTCGGCGCGGCCGAGGTGGCGTGGGACGCCGTTCGCGGCGCCCCGCTGCGCGCGGCGATCTACGCTCAGGGCAAGTCCGAGCCGGTGCTCGAGCTCAAGGCGACCAACGTCTCCTACGACGCCGTGGCCGACTCCGACGTACGCATCACCCCGCCGGCCGATGCGAAGGTCACCGACCTCAGCCCCGATGACGTCAAGCGCGATGGCAAGGAGCACGCGTCCAAGGGCGAGCAGGAATCGGTGACGGGCGTGGCCGCAGTGCAGAAGCGGGTCGGCTTCAAGCTCGCCGTCCCGGCGAAGCTGGCCGGTCTGCCGCGCAAGGACGTCCGCTTCGTGACCGTCAACGGCGAAAAGAGCGCGCTGACGATCTACGGCGAGGGCTTCGGCGCGATCGCCGTCCTGCAGCACAGGGCCGACAAGGCCGAGCCAAGCAAGGACTCAGGCGAGGACGACGGGCTGACCCTGCCGGAGATCAACATCGACGGCGCGACCGGAACCGAGTTGGCCACGGCCCTCGGCACGGTCGTGACGTTCGAGCGCGACGCCATCAAGTACGTCGTCGCCGGGTCCGTGCCGCCGGCGGCCGCCGAGAACGCGGCGCGGGGCCTGAAGTGACGAAGGCCTCCCGGCCGGTCGCCGGCTCGAACGACGAGCCGGCGATCCAGGCGCGCGGCCTGGTCAAGCGCTACGGCCGGATCACCGCCGTCGATCAGGTCGACCTGACCGTCGCCCCGGGCGATGTATACGGCTACCTCGGCCCCAACGGCGCCGGCAAGACGACGACGCTGCGCATGGCCCTCGGGCTGATCTCACCCGACGCGGGGTCGGTCAAGCTGTTCGGCCGCGACCCCCTCGTCGAGGGGGTGCGCGCGCTGGACGGCGTGGCCGGCTTCGTCGAGGCGCCGCGCTTCTACCCCTACCTGACGGGGCGCAAGAACCTCGAGCTCGTCGCCGCCCTCGACGGCGACGGCGCGGTCGCCCGGATCGACGAGGCGCTCGATGTCGTCGAGCTGGCCGACCGGGCACGCGACAAGGTCGGCGGCTACTCGCACGGGATGCGCCAGCGCCTCGGTCTCGCCGGGGCGCTGCTGCGCGACCCGCGCCTGCTGATCCTCGACGAGCCCGCGACCGGCCTTGATCCCGGCGGCATGCGCGACATGCGCCTGCTGATCCGCCGGCTCGCCGAGCAGGGCATCACCGTGCTGCTCTCCTCGCATCTGATGGCCGAGGTCGAGGAGCTGTGCGACCGCGTCGTGATCATCAGCAGCGGGCGCGTGCGCTACGAGGGCGCGCTCGACGATCTGATCGCGACCACCGCCGGCCGCTATGAGCTGCGCACGACCGACGACGCGCGCGCCGCCGAGATCCTCGAGGCGCAGCGCGGCATCGAGCATGTGGCGCGCAACGCTCGCGGTCTGACGTTCGGCGCGGACGAGCGCGCGGCCACGGCACTGTCGCTCGCCCTCGGCGAGGCCGGCATCGGCATCGCGGCGCTCGTGCCGCGCGCCGCGACGCTCGAGGAGCTGTTCTTCCGCATGACCGAGGGGGAGTCCGAGACCTCGGCGGTGCCCGTTGGCGCTGACGCCGAGCCGGCCGAGGCCGCCGAGGAGGTGCGCGCGTGAGACGTCCTGTGTCAACCCCGTGCGTGGGTGGCGGTTGTCGGCTTGCCGTCAAGCGCTTCGCGCTCGGGCCTGCGGCCCGCCTTGGGGGTGACTGC
>Ga0136637_1000171_pt1 | contig 13184 bp, 14 predicted proteins | sample AntDrymUQ8572106_2_FD_105497 | JGI IMG/M metagenome (GOLD analysis project Ga0136637, IMG submission 105497) | Polar desert sand microbial communities from Dry Valleys, Antarctica - metaG UQ857 (21.06) | ecosystem: Environmental > Terrestrial > Soil > Desert | place: Antarctica: Dry Valley... | reverse complement strand
GCGGATTTCGTGGCCGTCGACTTCGCTGCGATGGACCGCTGGTTCGAAGAGGACGACCCGGTCTACGGCCACCTCCGCGATCCCTACCACCGGGTCGACGTCCGGGCCTCGTCCCGGCGAGTCGTCGTCCGGCATCAGGGTCAGGTCGTGGCCGAGTCGGCCCAGATCGATGTCGGCGAAGGGCAGGTAGTAGCGAGTCGGGTTTCCGGTCTCGAACAGCCCGAACGTCGACCCGGTGGTAGGGATCGCGGAGGTGGCCGTAGACCGGGTCGTCCTCTTCGAACCAGCGGTCCATCGCAGCGAAGTCGACGGCCACGAAATCCGCCAGCGGCGGCCCGCCGTCCGCGCCGGAAGGATCGGTGTACGCGGTGACCGCAGTAGCGGCGACCCGGCCCGCGACTCCGATGTCCCACCGTGCGGCACCAGCCTCGATCGGCTCGGCGGGACTGAGCAGATCCGGATCGAGGTCGTCAACGGGGTAGTAGTGCTCGGGGAGATGACCGGTCTCATGCAGCACGACTCCGCGTCGGCTATCGAGCACCGTTACGCCGCCCAGGATCGCTCGCATTCGCCGTGGCCACGGCTCCCAGTAGCGGACATGGTCGGGGGTCATGCCTTCTCCGCGCCCTCAGCCACCGCCGGGGCCAGGGCATGCACGTTGCCGGTGGAGCTGTAATAGATCACTGCGGTGTTGACTGGCTCTGTCACGTTTGTCCTCCTCGTTAGATCACGATTAACTACACACGCTGTGCATATGCTGGAATTGCACACTGCGACACGTTTATTCCTGGAGGTCGCGATAAAGATCACCGAGCCGGAGAACGCTCGCAGCCGACGAACTCGGGCAGCGCTGCTGGCCGCCACCCGCCAGCAGATCGAAGAGGCCGGGTTTGAGGCCGCCACGATGGCCGCAGTGGCCGACCTTGCCGGGGTTTCCCGACGTGCGGTCTACCTGCACTTCGGCTCTCGGCCTGAGTTGATGACCGCCCTTTTCGACTTCGTCAACGGCGCCGAGCACCTGGCCGACTCGCTGCGCCCGGTCTGGGAAGCCCCCAACGCCGCCGCCGCACTCGAGCAATGGGCGCGGCACCTGGCTCGATACCACCCGCGGATCCTGGCTATCGACCTCGCGGCCGAACGGGTGCGCGAAGCCGATCCCGATGCCGAGGCTCATCGCCAGGTCGTCATCCGCGACCAGCGCGCCGCCTGCCGCCGGCTAGCCGACTGGCTGGCGGCCGAGAACCGGCTCGCCCAGCCGTGGAGCGTACGAACCGCAACCGACATGATCTGGGCGTTGATGTCCTCCAGCCTGATCAAGAGCCTGCTGGTCGACTGTCACTGGTCGACAAAGCAATTCGCCGACCGCCTCGCCGTACTCCTGCACTCCACGTTCGTCTGCGATCCGTTGCCGACCAAGGTACGAGGGAGCGCGCTCAGGTCCGCCCGGTGACGGCCCGGACCTGTTCGCCGAGCAGTAGCACCGACCAGCCCAGGTCAGTACGGGCTGGGCGAGTTGGAGCTTGGAGATCTTCGCGATGCCGCCCTCGGCCAGACCGCGGCACCAAGCGGAGAAGCCGGCGAACATGCTGATCGCGCTGACGTAGAACAGACCGATCCGGGCGCCGCCTCGGTGATCTTGACCTTTTTGTCGGTTGGAGAGCCGTCTTTGCCCGCTGAACCGACAACAACGTCAAGATCACGGTCGGCTGACGTGGAAGAGTTGGCCTAGTCGCGCAGGCGGTCCCAGAGCCCGCGAAGCCTGTCGCTCACCCTCGACAACCGCCCAGGGTCGGCAGCGGGCGGCGGTTCGGCGGCGAGTTGCGCGGCGCGTTCGTGCAAGCGCGCTCGGACGTCGTCCGGGGTGTACGCGCGCCGCGCCCGCTCGTCGCGAGCTATGACCACGCCTGTCGCGGCCACGCCGGCGATGCCGGCCACGCCGATCCATTTCCATAGCCGCACCTCGCCTACGGTAGTGCCGTGTCGAGGAGCGTCGCCGGTTGCTCGCAGCGGAGCGAACCTCTCGTGGCCCGGCGCTAGGCCGCCCGTGGAAGACACTCCAAGTACCAGCCAACTCAGCCTGGACCGGGCGGTCGAGCTGACCCGTACCGGTGACGTGTGGCTTTTTCGCGGATCCACGGTTGCCGACCGGGCGATCCAGACCTTCACCAACGCGCCGGTCAATCACGTCGGGATGGCCGTCGTGCTCGACGACCTGCCGCCGCTGCTGTGGCACGCCGAACTCGGCAAGTCCCTGCCCGACGTGTGGACCGGCAAGCACCAGCGCGGCGTACAGCTGCACGACCTGCAGGCCGCCGTGTCGACGTGGAGCCGCAAGTACCGCGCGCGGGCCTGGATGCGCCAGCTCAATCCGGAGGTGAGCCGTGAGATGGAGGACTCGGTCCTGCGGACAATTTCCCGGCTGGACGGTCGGCCGTTTCCCACCACCCCGGGCGTCATCCGGGGCTGGATAGCCGGCCGGTTCAGCCATCGCGTCGAGGCGGAGACGATCTATTGCGCCGAGCTGGTCGCAGCCACCTACACCGCCATGGGCCTGCTGGAGACGTCGAGGACCCAGAACTGGTACGACCCCGGCCGGTTCTGGAGCGGGGACAACCTCGGCCTGGAGAAGGGCGCCTCCCTCGGTCGCGAGATCAGCGTGGCCGTACCAGCCCTGGCATCACCAGCGCCCGGCACGGGCAGCTGACAGCGTCGAGCGCATCGCCCGTGCCGGTGCCGTGAGTCAGGCCCCGCCGGACGCCGGAGCCGACACGCCGGCCTCCGCGGAGTCCTCCTCAGCGGCCGGCGCGGGCCGTCCGGCCGAGCGCAGGGTGACTACGGCGAGAACCGCACCAACCAGAGCGATCCCCGCCGCGACCAGAAAGGCAGCGGAGAACCCGTCGGTGAGGGCGCCCAGATCCCCCAGCCGATCGCCGCCCTGGCTGGCCGCAACGGCGGCAACCGCAGCCAAGCCGAGGGCGGATCCGATCTGGTAGCTGGTGTTCACGATCCCGGATGCCAGTCCGCCGTCCTCGGGAGCAGCGGCCGACAGCGCCAGCCCGAGGGAGGGGATGAAGGCCATCGCCATACCCGCGGCGGTGAGCAGGCTGGCCGGTAACACGTCAGCCACGAAGCTGCCCTCGGATCGGATGAAGGACAACCAGAGCAGACCACCGGCCAGCGTGGCCAGCCCCGCGACGGTCATCGCCTTGGGACCGAATGCCGCGATCAACCGCGGAGCTATGGCGATCATGCCGATCATGATCGTCACGGTGAGCGGTAACAGCGCCGCGCCACTGGCGAACGCGCCGAGGCCGAGGACCTGCTGCAGGTAGAGGTTGAGGAAGAAGAACATCGGGATCCACGCCGCGCCCAGGAGCAGCTGCGCGGTGTTGGCAGCAGCCAGGTTTGGAGCACGGAAGATGCTCAGCCGCATGAGTGGATCGCGCCGCTGTGCCTGCAGGACGACGAATACCGCAAGCAACAGCAGACCGACAGCGCCCGCGGCCAGCGTCGATGCCGACCAGCCGCTGTCCGGTGCTCGTACGACTGCAAAGACGACGGCACCGAGACCGAGGGTGACGGTGAGCGCTCCGGCGACGTCGAGATTTCCGCGCCGCGAGGCACCGGCCGGCATCACCTTGGGAGTCACCATGAGCACCGCGATCACCAGCGGCAGATTGATGAAGAAGACCCATGGCCAACTGAGGTACTCGGTGATCACGCCGCCGAGGAACACCCCAGCCGTGCCACCGGCCGGAGCCGCGGCTCCATAGAGGGCCAACGCTTTGGTCATCTCTCGTGGGTCGTGTCCGAAGATGGTGATCAACAGCGTCAACGCAGCCGGCGCGATCAGTGCCGCCCCGGCACCCTGCACGGCGCGACCGGTGAGCTCGACCGCGACATTTCCGGCCAGGCCGGCGAGCAGCGAGCCGGCGCCGAGCACGGTCCACCCGGTAGCGAACATCCGGCGGGCGCCGAACAAGTCGGACAGCCGACCGCCGAGCAGCAGCAGACCGCCGAAGGCTACGACGTAGGCGTTGAACACCCAGGACAGGTCCTGCGCGGCGAAACCGAGGTCTCGCTGCATCTCGGGAAGGGCGACGCCGATGATGGAGGTGTCCATGATGACCATGAACTGGGCAGCGGCGATGACCGCCAGGGCTATCCGCCGCTTACGCACGGCCATTGTCTATCGAGAGAGACTCCTTACCGGTATGGGGTATATGAGTTTTCGATGGCCCACCTAACTCCCCGGTCGCAATGTGGTCAAGTACCCCTAGAGGGTATATCAGCAAACCTGCGTCGGCAGTCCGGAAACTGGTGCAACGTCGATTGCCGGGCGGCTACCAGGTCACCGGCAGGGATTGCACGCCGTACACCACCGACAGCTCGCGGAACTCGATGTCCTCCGGGGGTACGGCCAGGCGCAGGGTCGGGAAGCGCCGGACGAGTGCGGGGTACGCGGCCCGCAGTTCCATCCGAGCCAGTTCGGCGCCGATGCAGCGGTGGATGCCGTACCCGAATGCGAAGTGCGACCCCGGAGTTCGGGTCGGCTCGAAGTGATCCATCCTGGCGCCGAGCGCGGCGTCCCGGTCGGCCGAGGACAGCGAGGCAATGACGATCTCGCCCTCCGCGATCCGCTCCCCGGTGGACAGGACCACCTCATGCCTGGCAAACCGGGGAAAGGCAACTTGGACCACGGTGAGATAGCGCAGCATCTCCTCGACCATGGCGTTGATCGCGGTGTCGTCGTCGCGTACGAGGGCGAAGTGTTCCGGGCTGAGCAACAACAGCAGCGCGCCCAGCGCCAGCATGCTGGCGGTCGTCTCGTGGCCGCCGACCAGCAGCCCGTCCGCGAGACCGGCCAGTTCCTCGTCACTGATCGAATCCCCGTGCTCGCGCACGATCATGCCGAGCAGCCCGTTCCCGGGCTCCGCCCGCTGTGCAGCGACCAACTCCCGCATGTAGGTCAGCGATTGGGCGATGGAGTCCAGCGTCTCGGCGTCTTCCATGAAGTCGAACCTGGAATTGCTCAGCCGTTGGAAGTCGTCGCGGTCCCCGTACGGCACGCCGAGCAGTTCACAGATGACCAGCGACGGAATGGGCAGGGCGAAGGTGGGGAGCAGATCCACCGGCTTGTCCGCTGCCTCGATCGCGTCGAGACAGTCGGCAACGATCGCGTCGATCCGCGGCGCCAGGCGGGCCAGGCGGCGCATCGTGAACTCCGGGGTCAGAATCTTGCGGAGCCGGGTGTGTCTGGGCGGATCACTCATCCCGAGGCCGCCCGGATCCTGTTGCCCGGCAAGGGCCTCCACGCCTATCGCAGCGTCAGCGAGCGTGGAGAAGTCGGTGCTGAAGTCTGCGGCGCTACCCAGGACCTGGCGTACGTCGTCGTAGCGGGTGAGCAGCCAGAACTTCATCCCGAACAGGTTGAACTGGCTGACCGGCTCCTCGGCTCGGCGACGCCCCAACTCGGCAACGGGATCGAGACCCTCCCGCATGAGGGGAAGGAACGGTGATTCAGTCATCGACTTCCATTGTGGTCGTCGGCGCCTGGGCTGTCATCGCCGCCCCGTCGCAGGCGTAGGGCCGCCCGGTTCGGGGTAGTGAGCGCTCATGTCCTCGACCGGAGACCGGGCCCAGTTCGACACACTGACCTTCTGGGACCGCGTGGCGCGCAAGGAGCTCGACCGTTCACCGGCATTCACGCCCGCGGGCTGATGGGCAAGATCCTGCCGCCGGTAATGGGCATGATGCTCGAACACAGCTACGACGGAAAGGTACGGCGACGTGCACTACGACGACTACCGCGTCTTCCGCTCCCCGTTGTCGGACTTCGTGGACCAGGTCAAGGACTCCGGTTTCGACGCTGTACTGCGTACGGTGCGCCGAGGAGACACGGTGCCACTGGACTGACCACACGTTAGACGGTCTTAGTACGATTGTGCTAAGAAAGAGTCGTGCCGATGCGCCTGGATCATGACGAGCGTCGTACGGAGCTGGCCGAAGCCGTCTGGCGGGTGATCCGGCGCGAAGGGGTTCGCGGGGCCTCGGTCCGCGGAGTGGCCCGGGAGGCTGGGCTGTCCATGGGCTCGGTGCGGTACTTCTTCGGGACTCAGGATGAGCTGCTGCGCTTCGCGATGCGGGCGGTGATCGCGCGGGCCGAAGTACGCATTCAGGCTGGCTCAGCCGACCGCGACAAGCTGGTTGCCCAAGGGGACGCCGGGGCGGCCGCCGCGCAGCTGTTGGAGCAGATCCTGCCGCTGGATGACGAGCGTGTGGCCGATGCGCAGGTGTGGTTGGCCTTCACCGTCCAGGGCACGGTCGACGAGGGGATGGCCAAGATCAGACGAGAGGCGGATGAGGGTGTCCGTCAGCTCTGCGAGAAGTGCGTGACCGACCTGGCCGAACTTGGTCTGGTGGCCACCGATCGAGACCGCGGGGTGGAGATCGAACGGCTGTGGTCCCTGTTGGACGGCCTCACACTGCACATTCTGCTCGACCTCGCCCCACCGTCGGCCTCGCGGGCGGGCCAGATCCTGCGAACCCACCTCGCCGACCTGCAGCACCCCATTCCTTCTTGACCGTTATGCGCACAACGGTGAAAAGTCCGCCCAACGCGTGATCGCTATGCGCACAAAGGTCAAAAGTCAGGGGCTGGAATCGCCGCAGGCGCAGGCTGTTGGAGACCACGAACAGCGAGGAGACGGCCATTGCCGCTCCGGCCAGCATGGGATTGAGCAGGCCCGCGGCAGCCAGGGGTAGCGCGTCGCCGCCGATACCTGCGTCAGGATGTCGATGCAGTACTTGTCCGCCTCGACCATCCGCTGCAGGCCACGGATCTGGCCTTCGATCCGGCGCCGTCTCTCTTGAGATGGCGATCCTTGTCGGCGCTGTAGCCGTAGGAGGGTGTCTCGGTGTCCATGGACCTACCTGCTCTGAATACGGGGGCGGGGTATGCGCCCCGCCCATGAGGCCCCAGTTCTATTGGTCGACAACGGTTCGCAGGATGGGACGGCAGCGGCGGTACGGCGTGCCTCCCGACGGTCCGGGTGATTGAACTGCCAGGCAACGTAGGCGGCTATGCCCGCACCATCAGAGCCAGATTGGCGACCACTCCCTACATAGCGTTCGCCGATGATGACTCTTGGTGGGCGCCGGGGGCTTTGCGTCGCGCGGTGGACTACTTCGACGCGCATCCCCGAATGGGACTGCTGGCGGCCCGGATCCTCGTGGGACCCGAGGACCAGCTGGATCCGATCTGCAAAAGCATGCGCGACTCTGCGCTTGGCTGGGATCCGGATCTTCCCGGCCCGTCGCTTCTCGGGTTTCTGGCCTGTGCAGCGATGGTCCGCAGGGAGGCATTTCACCCGGTCGGAGGGTTCGACCAGGTCGTCCGATTTCCCGGTGAGGAGGAGCGCGTCGCCCTCGATCTCGCAGCCGCCGGTTGGGGGTTGGTCTATGTCGATGACATTGTGGTGCACCATCATCCGTCATCGAACCGAGAGGGATCCGCGCAACGCCGGGTGAGCATCGTTCGAAGCCGGCTCTTAACAGCGGTACTGCGACGGTCGTGGTCATTCGTTCTTCGAGAGAGCGTCCGCCAGTTACGGTCCGGCTGCGAGGGGCGCGCCGGACTGACGGCCGCCGTCGCCCGACTGCGTCCCGCACTGCGCGCCAGGCAGCGGACCAGCCGACTGGTAGAGGGCGAGTTGAACCGCCTCCGTCGAGATGCCCAGGCCACGGACGGATCGTTTACGGCTCCCCGCACCGGGTATGAGGCTGGCTAACCTGGCTTGGGGGGCAGATTGGATCGCGACCATGGCAGCGCATATCCGTTGCCCTCTCGGCCATCGGACGCTTCTCTGCTGAGTGAACTTCCCGTCCTTCCGGGCCTGCACGTCGATGCCCGCTACATCATGTCCGGCGCCGGTGACCCGGCCGGATGCGCTTGGTTCGACGTCATCGCGCTCGCCGATGGGCGGGCGGCCATGCTTGTGGGTGATGCTGTGCAGCACGGCACCCCGGCGGCGTCTGTCACCCGCCACGTCCGTGCGGTGCTCGCTCCGTTGCTGGCGCTCGACGGCGATCTGGTTGCCGCCTTGGAACAGTTGGGCCGCACCATGGACGGTGCGGAGGCGGCGTACGCGACCACCGTGTGCGCAGCCATTGTGGACCCGATCGAGGGGGACGTGCGGTACAGCACCTGCGGTTCCTCCGCGCCGTTGATCGTGGCCACCGGAGGTAGGACGCGAATGCTGCGCACGACGGGCGGGGCAGCCCTCGGGGAGGGCCAGTCGCTCTCGCCGATCGCTGTCGAGACGGCGCGGCTGGACCGCGACGAGGTGCTCGTGCTGCACAGTGACGGGCTCGCGTCGGAGTCGTGCCGGGTCGTTGCCGCCGAGCTGGACGGACATCTGGGTAAGGCGACAGCTGACTGCGGAGCCGGGCCAGCGCAGGATGAGCCGAAGGTCATGACCGAAGAGGTCTGTCGCACGACGGCTGGCGAGATGCGGCGTACCGGCACCCGGGACATCGCCGTCCTGGCGGTGCAGCACCGGCCGAAGGTTGCGGGATTTCAGCTGAAAGTTCCTGCGGTCGCCGCCAGCATGGAGAGCGTCGGCGAGGCGGTCGGAGACTGGCTGGCCGGATTGCGCAGCAGCGTCGAAGACGGTGCGGGAATGGTGCTGGCAGTACGGGAGGCCATGGCCAACGCGATCCAGCATGCATTCGTCGGTGCACGCATCGGCTCGGTGACCGTCGAAGCGACGCTGTTGGCCGACGGCGTGCTGGCCTGTTCGGTCCGCGACGACGGCCGCTGGCTGCCACCGATTCCGTCGGCCAGCGGTCACTCCCGGCGAGGAATGCGGCTGATGGCGCGGGTCGCTGACCGGATGATGGTGCGGCGTGAGCGCAGCGGGACGGTGGTCGAGCTTCGTCGCCGACTACATCACCCGGTCAGCCGCGTGCTGACCGCTTCCGAAGCCTCCTGACGGGGCTTCTGGACCGAGATCATCGCGGACCACCCGGACATCCGTGCGCGAGCAACGGTTTACGTCGTAAAGCCTCGGGTACTCCTTGGAGGTGCAGACATCGCTCATCGCAGCTGAGGCGGCGATCACCGGTCTGCCAGCCCATTGCCCTGAGGAGGACAAACCATGACGTATCAACCTGAAACACCGTCATCGACCTACCGTTCCGATTCGGCCGGATCCGATCCGGCAGGGACGTACGCCACTGATGACTCGGCCTTCCGCCCGGATCCGGCATCCACGTACCCGGCCGAAGGGTCATCGGGCTATCCCGGTGGTGGCGCCCCGTCGGTCGTCCCGGACCCAGCTCTGGCCTACTCCGACACTCCCGCGCCCACCCCGCCGGACGCCGGAACGTACGGCAACTCGGATCCCTCGACCAGCGAGGTGGCCAAGCAGCAAGCGGCTCAGGTAGGTGACAGCGCCGCCCAGGCCGGTGGTCAGGTGGCCGGGGTGGCCAAGGATCAAGCCGCCAATGTCGCCGCCGAAGCCAAGACGCAGGCCAAGAACCTGATCGGTCAGACCCGCGAGGAATTGCGCGGCCAGGCGGGCCAGCAGCAGCAGCGGGTGGCCGGTGGCCTCCGCTCGTTGGGCACGGAACTGCAGCAGATGGCCAGTAGCTCTGACCAGGACGGGCCGGCCACCCAGGCCGCCCGCCAGGCCTCTGAAGCGATCAGCACAGCAGCTGGCTGGCTCGAAGACCGCGAGCCGGGACAGGTTATGACCGAGGTACAGCGATTCGCTCGGCAACGTCCAGGCATGTTCCTGGCCATGGCCGCGGGGGCCGGACTGTTGGCCGGACGGCTGACCCGAGGCTTGACCGCGGACAGCCAGAACGGCAGTTCGTCCGAGAACCGTTTCAGCGACGGCCAGACCAACAGCTACGGCGCCGTGCCCGACTACGAAACCGCGCCCGAGTACGGAACCGCGGCCGGTTACGGCACTGGGACTGACTACGGGACGAGTTCCGGGTACGGGGCCGGCGTAGGGACTGGCGCTCCGGCCGCCGACCCATGGCGGACCGGTGACCCGGCACCACACTCGCTCACCGACCCGGCGGGCGCCGGACAGGGGATGGGCGCACCGCCGTCGTCCTGGGAGCAGGACCCGACACTGCCGGCTGGTGATGGCGGGTACCCCGACTCCGGTACGGGCAGGGTCGGCCAGTGACTACGTCTGAGATAGGTGCGCAGTCAGAGATGGGGGCGCGAAGCCCCGGACACGATCTCAGCGGTTCGACGAGCTTGGACGGTCAGCGCGGTGGTGAGGATCGTTCGATCGGGGAGATCCTCAGTGACGTCGCCACGGACCTGTCGACGCTCATGCGGCAGGAACTGGAACTGGCCAAGGCGGAGCTGAAACAGACCGCGACACGTGCCGGGGCCGGCGCCGGAATGTTCGGCGGGGCGGCCGTGGCCGGCCACATGGTGCTGGTCTTCTTGTCCCTGGCGCTCTGGTGGGGGCTGGGCAACCTGATCGGTCTGGGTTGGTCGGGTCTGATCGTGGCCGTGGTCTGGGCGATCATCGGCGCCGTACTCGCGGTGACCGGAAAGGGTCAACTCGCCCGGGCCCGCGGTATCCCGGCCACCACGGACACCGTCAGCAAGATCCCGGACGCCCTCAAGGGCAATGAACCGGCGCACCCCTACAGCGGTACTCAATATCCCGGCAGTCAGGCAACCAGCACCGGACAGGAGAACCAACGATGAGCACAGACCCGGACGTGATCCGCGCTGACATCGAGCGCACCCGAGTCAGGTTGAGCGACGATGTGAACTCGTTGACTCACGAGGCCAACCCGAAAACCATGGTCGGACGCCGGGTCGACCGGGCCCGTTCGGCCGTGGGCGGGGTCAAGGAGAAGGTAATGGGAAGCGCTGACAGTGCCTCGTCCTCGACTGGTTCGGCAGCCTCCTCGGCCGCCGACAGCCTCGGAAACGTGACCTCGAACGTCGGCGATGCGGTGTCCTCGGCGCCGCAGACCGTCAAGACGCAGACCAGAGGCAATCCGCTGGCCGCCGGACTGATCGCCTTCGGCGCCGGTGCGCTCTTGGGCAGCCTGCTGCCGGCCTCGGCCAAGGAACAGCAGGCAGCAGCCAAGGTGAAGGAGGTCGCCCAGCCGGTCGCCCAGCAACTCGGCGAGGTCGCGAAGGACACCGCGGAGTCGCTGAAGGAGCCGGCCCAGCAGGCAGTGGATTCAGTCAAGTCCACGGCCACCGACGCCGCCGGCACGGTCAAGGACGAGGGAACGTCCGCTGCGCAGGACGTCAAGGCCCAGGCACAGGATTCCGCACAGCACGTACAGAACCAGCGGAGCTAGTTCGTCTGGTCGCAATTCGAGCAGTGTGCGGGCTCGCGCCGCCGAGCACGTCAGGACGGCGCGGGCGCGCACTGCACGGAGCCACTGCACGGAGCCACTGCACGGAGCCACTGCACAACCGAGCCACAGCCGATGATGGAGGCGGGAATGCCGAACGAGCAGCGTCGTACCCGTACCGAGGAGTCCGCCGAGGACTCGCCGCCCGGCGTACAGGCCGACCGGCCGACCGAGATCCCGGCTCGGGGTTGGCGTCAGGTCCTGACGCGCGGCTGGAAAGAGGCGCAGTCCGATCAGGTCCCATTGCTGGCCGGCGGGGTGGCTTTCTTCGGCTTCCTGGCCCTGTTTCCGGCGCTGATCGCAACCGTTCTGCTGTACGGATTGCTCGTTGACCCGGCCACGGTGCGCGATCAGATCGCCTCGGTTGGGAGTGCGATTCCGGCTGAGGCGCGGACCCTGTTGCTGGACCAGCTCGAGTCGCTGACCTCCACTTCTGAATCGGCGCTGGGCATCGGCCTGGTGATCTCGGTGGCACTGGCCCTGTGGAGTGCTTCCGGGGGGATCGGCAACCTGATCACGGCGATCAACACCGCCTACGACGAGGAGGAGGACCGCGGGTTCGTCAAGCGCAAGTTGCTGGCCCTGGGACTGACCCTCGCCGCCGTCGTGTTTCTGCTGGTGATCGTCACCCTGGTGGCCGTTGCTCCGGCGGTCCTGGACAACCTGGTCGGCTCCGGTCCGATCCGGTGGCTGTTCGAGGCGATCCGATGGGCTCTGCTCCTGGTGCTGATCATGGCTGCGTTGGCAGTGCTGTATCGCACCTCTCCCGACCGGGACGCGCCCAAGATGCGCTGGGTGTCGGTCGGTGCCGCAGTTGCCACCGTGATGTGGATCCTGGCCTCGGTCGGCTTCTCGATCTACGTGGACAACTTCTCCTCGTACGGCAAGACGTACGGCGCCCTGGCCGGTGTCGTCATCCTGATGCTGTGGCTCTGGATCAGCGCGTACGCGGTCCTGCTGGGAGCCGAGATCAACGCCGAGTCCGAGCAACAGACCATTCGCGACAGCACCAAGGGGCCTGAGCAGCCGTTGGGCGAGCGCGGCGCCGTCAAAGCGGATTCCACCCCGCACAGCGAGGCGCCGGTACACGCCGAGTGACAGCAGGAGCACTCGGCATGATCACCGTCGAGCGGCAGGTAGCTACGGAAGCACAGCTGAGCAAGGTGGCGGCCTACCACAGCGACTTCACGAACACGGCCGACTGGGACCCGCGCACCGAGGAATGCGTACGCCTGGACAACGGGCCACTGCGGACTGGGGCGCACTATCGCAATGTCCAGAAGGTCGCCGGTCGCTCCTTGGAACTGCACTACGAACTGCTCGACTACCACCCTGAGGAGCAGGTCAAGCTGATCGGTCAGGGGAAGAACGTCAAGGCGACGGACACGATGATCTTCGATGCTGAGGAAGGCGGGGGCACCCTGGTCACCTACCGCGCTGAATTCGTGTTCTCCGGCGCCTCTCGATTCGCCGAGCCGCTGGGTGAAAATCGTTCTGAACAGGGTCGGCGACGACGTTGCCGAGGGCATGCGGCGCGTGATCGAACGGTTGACCCATACCCCGACTTCGACGCAGGAGACGCCGGGCTCGGCAGTTACAAAGGGACGTCCGAGCACTAGTTAACACGCGCGCAGCCATTGCGCGAGTCACTCGACATAGTCGCGGAAGTAGACGATGAGCCCGTGGCGAAAGCCGATCACTGAGCAGCCTTCTCGCCGCACCAACTCGCCGGCAGCCGGATAGCCGGTGACCTGGCCAGAGCTGACCCACCCCTT
>Ga0136637_1000170_pt1 | contig 13202 bp, 13 predicted proteins | sample AntDrymUQ8572106_2_FD_105497 | JGI IMG/M metagenome (GOLD analysis project Ga0136637, IMG submission 105497) | Polar desert sand microbial communities from Dry Valleys, Antarctica - metaG UQ857 (21.06) | ecosystem: Environmental > Terrestrial > Soil > Desert | place: Antarctica: Dry Valley... | reverse complement strand
TCATGAAGTTGATCAGGCCGGCCTCGGGCAGCGGGTTGATCGCGATGATCTTGGCACCGTTGTGTTTGGCCCGCTCCAGCGCACCGAGCATCCGCGGGTGGTTCGTGCCCGGGTTCTGGCCGAGCACCATGATCAGGTCGGCGGCGTAGATGTCATCGAGCGTGACGCTTCCCTTGCCCACGCCGAGCGTCTCCGCGAGCGCTGCACCGCTGGACTCGTGGCACATGTTCGAGCAGTCGGGCAGGTTGTTGGTGCCGTAGGCCCGGACGAACAGCTGGTAGACGAACGCGGCCTCGTTGCTCGTCCGGCCGGACGTGTAGAACGTGGCCCGATCCGGCGAGGGGAGCGCGCGCAGACTGCCGGCGAGCAGGTCGAGCGCGCCGTCCCAGCTGATCGGCTCGTAGTGGGTCGCGCCGGGCCGCAGCACCATGGGCTCGGTGAGTCGGCCTTGCTGACCGAGCCAGTAACCACTCCTGGTGGCCAGGTCGTCGACCGGGTGCTCGGCGAAGAACGCCCGGGTGATCCGCCGTACCGTCGCCTCCTCGGCCACGGCCTTCGCGCCGTTCTCGCACCACTCGACGACGTGACGGTCGTTCGGCTCCGGCCACGCGCACCCCGGGCAGTCGAATCCGTTCTTCTGGTTCAGCCGGCCCAGGGTCCGCACAGCCCGCACCGCGCCCATCTGCCCGTACGCGTGCTGGAGCGAGGCGACCACGCCCGGCAGCCCGGCGGCCTTGCGCTTCGGGGAGCCGATCTCGAGCTGGGCGTCGCCGACGTCCTCGTGCGGTGGGATCGACGCCATGGCGTGATCGTACGACCGGATGATCGTCGGGCCGCCGGACCGGGCAGGCAGGCGGACCCTCGCCCCCGATTGGGACTGCAGGAAGTCAACAGCGTGGTCTTCACTAAGTGCCCGGGCGACGCCGTTGCGGCCCGCGCGCCTTGCCTCGCCGCTTGCATGTCACCGCTGGGCACGCTGGACTACGCGCAACGTGCCGGTCAGCGGCGCTTGATCAAGGAGGCAACTGGTGTCGTCGACCGCGCAAGCGGACGGGCAGAGCCCGGCAGCTCGGCTCGGTCTCAAGCCGGAGCAGGTCGTCCAGGAGATCGGCTACGACGACGACTGCGACGAACCGCTCCGCCAGGCGGTCGAGTCCCTCACCGGGTCGGAGATGGTCGAGGACGACTTCGAGGAGGTGGTCGACGCTGTCCTGCTGTGGTGGCGCGACGGTGACGGCGACCTCGTCGATGCGCTCATCAACGCCTCGGTCGCCCTGGCCGGCGGTGGCACGGTCTGGCTGCTCACACCGAAGGTGGGGCGCGAGGGCCATGTCGACCCGGCCGACATCGCCGATGCCGCGCCCACGGCTGGCCTGTCCACCACGACGAACATGTCGGCCGCCGACGACTGGGCGGCCACCCGCCTGGTCGCGCCGCGGGCGCGCCGGTGACCGCGGACCATCTGCCGCGGGGTGTCCAGGTCGGCGCGCTGGCCCCTGACTTCGCGCTGACCGATCAGCGGCTGCGGACCACGAGGCTCAGCGACTTCAGCGGGCGCAGGCTGCTGATCGTCTTCTTCCCGCTCACGTTCACATCGGTGTGCGGCGGTGAGCTCACCCGGTTGCGAGACGAGCTGCCCGACTTCGCCGGCGCGGACCGTGCCGTGGTCGCGATCTCCACCGACACCAGCGCGGTCCACCGAGCGTTCGACGAGCGGGAGTTCCTCGGCTTCCCGCTGCTGTCGGACTTCTGGCCGCACGGTGCCGTCGCGAGCGCGTACGGCGTGTTCGACCAACGGTCGGGTCTGGCCCTTCGCGGTACGTTCCTGGTCGGCGGGGACGGTGTCGTGCGGTGGTCGACGGTCAAGGGCATCCCGCAGGCGCGCAGCACCGACGACTACCGCGCTGCGCTTGCCGCGCTGCCGACCGACGCCGCCAGGGCGTGACCCGGCCCGTCTCCGGTTCGGTTTAGGGTCGTCGCATGGAGAACCCGCTCACCCCAGACGATCTTGCATCGCTCCGGACCGACTTCGTGGCGAACCGGGCCTACCGCATCACCCAGAACGCGGTCACGAAAGTGGGCATCCTGGATGTCGCGCTCGACCGCGACGTGGTGACCGGCACGGACCACTCCGTGTCCCACCTGATCGACGACTGGAAGGTCACGAACCAGAAGAAGAGCGGCCGGTGCTGGCTGTTCGCCGGGCTGAACCTCTTGCGCGTCGGCGCGATGAGCGCGATGAACGTCAAGGACTTCGAGTTCTCCCAGAACCACATCATGTTCTGGGACAAGCTCGAGCGCGCGAACTACTACCTCAACGCGATCGTCGAGACCCGCGACCGCGAGGTTGACGACCGCACCGTCGCGCACCTGCTCGGCAGCGTCGCCGACGACGGCGGGCAGTGGAACATGTTCGTCTCGCTGGTCGGCAAGCACGGCCTGGTGCCGCAGTCGGTCATGCCGGAGACCCAGAGCTCCTCGGAGACCGCGCGGATGAACGGCATCCTGCGCAAGGTGCTGCGCGAGGGCGCCATGACGCTCCGCGAGCTCGACGGCGGCGACGACGTGCTGGACAAGGCCCGGACCGAGATCCTCGGCGTTGTCCATCGCATCCTCTCGGTCCACCTCGGCACGCCGCCGGAGCGCTTCGACTGGCAGTGGACCGACAAGGACCGCAAGTTCCACCGAGACGGCATGCTCACACCGGTGGAGTTCGCGGCGCGGTACGCGACCTTGCCGATCGAGGAGTACGCCTGCCTCGTCCACGACCCTCGGGCGACCAGCCCGTACGGCCGCACGTTCACGGTCGACTACCTCGGCAACGTCGTCGGCGGTCCAGCCGTCACCTACCTCAACGTCGAGATGGAGCTGCTCAAGCGCCTCGCCCAGGAGCAGCTCGTCGGCGGCGAACCGGTGTGGTTCGGGTGCGACGTCGGGCAGCAGATGAGCCTTGACCTCGGCCTCTGGGACGCCGCGCTCTACGACTACGGCAGCATCTACGACCATGAGTTCGCGATGGGAAAGGCCGACCGGCTCGTGTACCGCGAGAGCCTCATGACCCACGCCATGCTCTTCACCGGCGTCGACGTGATCGACGGCGTGCCGCGCCGTTGGCGGGTCGAGAACAGCTGGGGCGACGAGAAGGGCGTCAAGGGCTACTGGACCATGAACGACTCGTGGTTCGACGAGTACGTGTTCGAGATCGCGGTGCCGCGGCGCCTGCTCCCGCCCGAGCTCGCCGAGCGTCTCGACGACGACCCGATCGTCCTGCCTGCGTGGGATCCGATGGGCAGCCTCGCCTGACCGTCGACCTCGGCCGCCTCCGGCTCGTCGATGCCGGCAGCTCCCCGATCGCGGTCCGCGAGTGGGGGGACCCGGCCGGCCGGCCGCTGCTCTTCCTCCATGGGCTGGGTCCGGTGAACTCGTCGGCGTTCTTGAGCCTCGCCGTGGCTCCGCTGGTCGACGCTGGCTTCCGCGTGGTGGGCGTCGATCTTCCCGGCTTCGGTGGCTCGCCGGCGGTGGTCGGGGACGCGTACGACGTGTCGCGGCTGGGCGTGCTGGTGTGGGCGGTCGTCCAAGCGTGCCGCCTGGAGCGCCCGGTCGTGGTGGGGCACAGCTGGGGCGCGGTGATCGCCTGCCACGTCGCTGCCGCCCGACCGGACCAGGTCAGCGCCCTCGTGCTGGCCGACGCGGGGCACCGCAACCCCGACGAGCCCCTCGACACGCCGCTCGAGGAGATCGTCCGTGGCGCCGAGGGCGTCCGGCTGCGCGCTGCCGACCGCGCCGAGGTCGCGGCCTCATTCGAGGTGCCGCCCGAGGAGGCGCTGGTCGACGTGGTCCTGGCGGCGCTCGTCGACGACGGCTCGGGCGGGTTGATCTCGAGCGCCACCGGTGAGGTCCTCGCGACCGCCCGCTCCCACGCGATGCGCGCGCGGCCGAGCCATACCTGGCCGGTGATCGCGTCCGCCATGCTCCCGACCCTGGCGCTGCTCGCGACGGTCCCGGACGAGGCGCGGGCGGCCAACGAGGTCGACGGTGGACGGTTCGCCGCCGCCGTCCCGCAGGCGGAGGTGGTGCTCGTCGAGGGCGCCTCGCACCAGATGATCACCGACCTGCGCGTCGGCTTCGGCACGCTCGTCGCCGACTGGCTCGGTCGTACGTTGCCGTAACCTGTCCCGCGCTGGCGGGACCCGTAGCTCAGCTGGGAGAGCGCCGCCCTTACAAGGCGGATGTCGGCGGTTCGAGCCCGTCCGGGTCCACGGGAGTATCCAGCGGTTCGACCGACCTGACACCGCCGTGACTGGCATCCTCGCGGGATGGTCGAAGCCCGCCGCGAACGCTGGGACCAACGGGTCGAGTGGCCCCTCACCATCGCGGCCGGTCTGTTCCTGGGGGCGTACGCCTGGCCGATCCTGGACCCTGGTCTGGACTCGGCGCTGGTCGACCTGTGCCTCGTCGTCACCTGGAGCACCTGGTTCCTGTTCGCGGTCGACTACCTGACCCGCGTCACGCTCAGCATCGACCGCCGCCAGTTCGTCCGGCGGAACATCCTCGACCTCGCCGTCGTCGTCCTGCCGATCCTGCGGCCGCTGCGGCTGTTGCGGCTGGTGACCGCGATCAGCGTGCTCAACCGGCATGCCGGTCACTCGCTGCGCGGGCGGGTCGCGGTGTACGTCGCGGGGTCGACCTCCCTCGTGATCTTCGTTGCCGCCCTGGCCGTGATCGAGGCCGAGCGCGGTGATCCGGACGCCAACATCGCCACGTTCGGGGACGCGCTGTGGTGGGCGATGACGACCGTCACGACGGTGGGGTACGGCGATCGCTTCCCCGTCACCACGAGCGGTCGTTTCGTGGCCGCCGGGCTGATGTTGGCCGGCATCGCCCTGCTCGGGATCGTGACGGCCTCGCTCGCCACCTGGCTCATCCATCGGATCCGGCAGGTCGAGGAGGAGTCCGAGGCGGCTACGCGCCGGGATGTCGCCGCGCTGACGTCCGAGGTCCGCGCGCTGCGCGACGAGATCGCTCGCCTGCGACCTGGCTGACGACCGATCAGGCGGCGACCCGCAGCTCGCTACCCATGGCGACCGCCCGTACAGCCGGGCGACCACGATCTCGGGGTGCGCGTCCCGGCCCGTAGCCTGCTCCGATGCCCACGCTCGCCGAGGTCGTCGCTGCGCTCGACCGTGCATATGACCCGGCCTGGGCGGCCGACTGGGACGCGGTCGGCCTGGTGTGCGGCGATCCGGACGCTCAGATCGACAAGATCCTCCTCGCGGTCGACCCGGTGCATGCCACCGTGGAGGAAGCGCTCGACGTCGGGTCCGACCTGCTCGTGACGCACCACCCGCTGCTGCTCGAGGGCGTGCACGGCGTCGCCGCGACCGACCCCAAGGGCCGCCTCGTGCACCGGCTGATCACCGGCGGCTGTGCGCTCTTCGTCGCGCACACGAATGCCGATGTGGCCTCGCCCGGCGTGTCCGACGCGCTGGCGGGTGCGATCGGCCTCCGCGAGCTCCAGCCGCTCACGCCGGACCCGACCGAGGTGTGGATCAAGCTCGTCGCCTTCGTGCCGACCTCGGGGGCCGACGCGCTGGTCCACACGTTGGCCGCGGCCGGAGCGGGCGCATTCGGCGCGTACGACCGTTGCGCGTGGCTGATGACGGGGGAGGGCACGTTTCGTCCCCGCCACGGTGCGAACCCGACCATCGGTGCAGTGGGCACCGTCGAGCGGGTCGGCGAGACCCGGATCGAGATGGTGCTGCCCGGGGCGCGGCGCGAGGCCGTTGTCGCGGCGCTGCGCCGGACGCACCCGTACGAGGAGCCCGCGTTCGACCTCTTCCGGCTCGATCGCAGCGTCGCGCCCACCCGCGGTACCGGTCGGATCGGACGCCTGGACGCGCCGGTACGGCTCGCCGAGCTCGTCCGGCACGTTGCCGCGGTGCTGCCGGGGACCGCTGCCGGCGTTCGCGCAACCGGTGCGCCCGACACCGTCGTGTCGACCGTCGCGGTCTGCGGCGGTTCCGGCGGTGCGTACGCCGAGCTGGCCAGGGAGGCGGGCGCGGACGCCTACGTCACCGCAGACCTGCGCCACCACATCGTCTCGGAGGTCGTCGAACGGTCGGCCGGCAAGCCCGAGCTGCAGCCACCGCTCGCACTGATCGACGTCTCGCACTGGGCGAGCGAGTGGCCGTGGCTGCCCGTCGTGGCCGAGCGTTTGCGTGCCGACCTCGCGATCGGCGGCACTACGGTGGACGTCCGCGTCTCGGAGATCGTCACCGACCCGTGGACGCAGCTCAGCCCAGCCGACGGGAGCCAGTCCTGAACGCCGACTCGACCGCGCAAGCCCGTCTGCTCGACCTCCAGGACGTCGACGCACGGCTGGACCAGGCCGAGCACCGGCGTCGGACGTTGCCGGAGCACGCCGAGATCGCCCGGCTCGCCGAGGCGCGCACGGCGATCGACGACGACGTCGTGCTGGCCGAGACGGACTGCAGCGATCTCGAGCTCGAGCAGCGGAAGGCCGACGTCGACGTCGAGCAAGTCCGAGCGCGCGCGGCGCGGGACCAGCACCGGCTCGACTCCGGGCAGGTCGGCTCGGCGAAGGACCTGGAGAACCTCCAGCACGAGATCGTCTCGCTGGCCAGGCGGCAGGCCGTGCTCGAGGACGTCGAGCTGGAGATCATGGAGCGCCTCGAGGTGGCGCAGGCGCGGTGGCGGGCGGCGTTGGCCGAGCGCGACCTGCTCGACGCCGACCTCGAGACCCAGACCGCGAGCCGGGACGCCGAGCTGGCCACGATCGGCGGGCAGACCGACGGGATGGACGTCGATCGGGAAGCGCTGGCCGCCGCGCTTCCCGCTGACCTGCTCGCGCTGTACGAGAAGCTGCGGGCGCAGTTCGGTGGCGTCGGGGCCGCCGCATTGCGGCAGCGACGGTGCGAGGGCTGCCGCCTGGAGATCAACTCGACGGAGCTGGGCCGGATCCGAGCCGCCCCGGCGGACGAGGTCCTGCGGTGCGAGGAGTGCCGCCGCATCCTCGTGCGGCTCGCCGACTCCGGTCTCTAGGTCACCGATGGCTGGCGACGTGCTGCCGCCCGCCCCTGATGGGGCACCTGCGGTCGACGAGGGGGAGATCTCCCCGCCGGCCGCGGTCGTCGTGCCTCGCAACCGCATCGTCGGATGGGCGACCGACCTCGGAACGCCGACCACTCTGGTGCTGCTGCGCCACGGCGAGACCGCTCACACCGTCGCTCGCGTGTTCAGCGGCCGCGGCGGAGCCGACCCCGTGCTGGCCCCGTCGGGTCAGGCCCAGGCGCGGGCCGCCGCCTCGGTGCTCGCCGCGAGGGGTGACCTGGTTGGCGTCATCAGCTCGCCGATGCGCCGCTGCCGGGAGACCGCGCAGGCCACGGCGGACCTGGTCGGTCTCGAGGTCGAGGTCGACGACGGGTTCGCCGAGGCCGGGTTCGGCGCGTGGGACGGCCTGACCCTGGAGCAGGTCACGCAGCAGTGGCCGACCGAGCTAGCGGCCTGGCTCGCTTCGACCGCGATCGCACCGCCCGGCGGCGAGAGCCTCGACGCGGTCGCCGCGCGGGTACGGCAGGCCCGCGACCGGACGATTGCGCGGCACCGGTCCGGCACGGTTCTCGTGGCCAGCCACGTGAACCCGATCAAGACGCTCGTCCGGCTCGCACTCGGCGCGCCGGCCAGTGCGGTCCACCACATGGAGCTCGGGCCGGCGTCGCTCTCGGAGGTGCGCTACTACCCCGACGGGACCCAGGTGCTGCGAGCGTTCAGCGTTGCCGCCCACCTCGCCGAGCACACCGGACTCGAGGGTCGGTGACCTCGGCGCCAGCGCGTGCGGCGGGCCTGGTGGTCATGATCGGCAAGTAGGCTCCGTACGTGCCGCATCGAGTGCTCTCGGTTGCTGGACCGGATGCGCCGGAGCTCGCCGCGGCCCTGGCCGAGCTTCGCCAGCAGATGGGTGTGCCCGCCGACTTCCCTTCGGAGGTGCTGGCTGAGGCGGACGCCGCGGTCCAGTCGCCACAGCTGCCGACCGAGGACCGCACCGACATCCCGTTCGTCACGATCGACCCGCTCGGCGCGCGCGATCTCGACCAGGCGTTCCACCTCGAGCGGCCCGGGCCGGGATATCTCGTGCGGTACGCCATCGCCGACGTCAGCGCGTTCGTCCGGCCCGGCGGTGCGGTCGAGGCCGAGGCCCAGCGGCGAGGGCAGACGCTCTACGCGCCCGACATCGTCACCCTGCTGCACCCACCGTCGATCGCTCACGACGCCGGCAGCCTGCTGCCCGGCCAGGACCGCCCGGCGCTCGTCTGGACGATCGAGCTGGACGAGCACGGCGAGAGCGTCGGCGTCGACGTGCGGCGAGCACTGGTGCGCAGCCGCGCGCAGCTGGACTACCCGTCCGTCCAGCGCGCGCTCGACGACGGTACGGCGGACGAGCAGCTCGTACGGCTCCGCGAGATCGGCGAGCTGCGGCAGGCGAGAGAACGCGAGCGTGGTGGCATCACGCTGCCTATCCCCGAGCAGCAGGTCAGCCGGACCGGGGAGGGCTGGCAGCTCGCGTACGAGGCGCCGCTGCCGGTCGAGAGCTGGAACGCGCAGATCTCGTTGATGACTGGCATGGCCGCGGCCGAGCTGATGCTCTACGCGGAGGTGGGCATCCTTCGCACGCTGCCGGAGCCGTCCGCCTCGGCGATCCGCCAGATGCGTCGCGTCGCGACCGGGCTCGGCGTGCCCTGGCCGCCCCGGACGAGCCACGACGAGTTCGTCCGAACCCTCGACCCGGCGAAGCCTCCTCATGCCGCCCTCGTCGCGGCTGCGGCAGGCCTCTTGCGCGGTGCTGGGTACGTCGCGTTCGACGGTGGCGTTCCGGAGCAGGCCGTGCACGCCGGCGTCGCCTCGGAGTACGCCCACGCGACGGCACCCTTGCGGCGGCTCGTCGACCGCTACGTCGGCGAGGTCTGCGTCGCTCTCTGCGCCGACCGCGAGCCGCCGGTCTGGTTGCGTTCCGCGCTGCCCCGCATCGCGGCGCTGATGACGCAGTCCGCGGCCCGGGCCAGTCAGTACGAGAGCGCGATCGTGTCGATCTTCGAGGCGGTCCTGCTCTCCGACCGGGTCGGCGATCTGTTCGACGCCGTGGTGATCGACGTCGACGACGACGGGGAGAACGCGCTGGTTCAGATCCGCGACCCGGCCGTGATCGCGCGCTGCACCGGCCGGCTGAGACTCGGCGGGGAGGTCCGCGTCCGGCTCGTCGAGGCTGACGTGATGGCCCGCCGGGTCGGCTTCGCCCCGGTCGGGACCTGATCCGTCCGGCGGAACCTGATCCGTCCGGTGGGAACGGAGGTCGGACCCCACCACCGATGAGAGTCCTCTCATCCTTCCTTCATGTAGACCTCAAGCCCCGAACCGAGCATGAACAGATGATGAGTCGTGCCCGCTGGTCCCTGGTGGCTGCCTCCACCACCGTCGTTGCGATGGCCTGGTTCGCAGCCGGGGCGCTGGGTGAGTCCGCACCTCCGGACATCGGATCCAGGATCATGGTCGGGCCGTCGGTCGAGCCGGTCTCCGACGAGCTCGGCGGCGGCGGCGGCGTACGCGTGGGCCGGGGTGGGGATGGTGTGACCACCGGCCCGGCAGCGGAGCCCCTGACGGCGACCCCCCCGGCTGCTGCGCCCGCACCGGCGCCGCCTCCGGCGGATGACGACGGCCCAGGCGATGACGACGACGACGACGATGACGGGCCAGAAGACGACGGGCCGGGCGACGATGATGGCGACCGAGATGGTCCGGACGACGGAGACGATGACGCGAGTGATGGATGAGTCCATCGCTCCCGGCCGACGAAGCGGCGGCGTCACTGCGCGCAGCCGCATCGTCGGTGGGCTGCTGCTGCTCGCCGCCGTGGCGCTGGCGGCGAACCACGCGATCTCGGCCCGCGTGTTGTTGGGCCAGGTGGACGACCGGATCGAAGCCGAGCTCGCCCACGAGGCAGACAAGGCGCGGGACTGGATCGCGCGCGAGCGTGATCCCGTCACCAACGCCGCGTTCACATCGGTGACCGAGCTGTTCCGCCGTTATCTCGAGACGACCCTCCCGGAAGCGGGCGGGACCTACTTCAGCGTCGTCGCCGGGGACGCGCATCGCGCCCAGGCCGAACCGCAGGCTCGGCTGGACCTCAGCGCGACGCCAGCCCTGATCCCCGTCCCATCGGAGGCACCACGATGAACCGCATCCTGATCGCCGAGGACGAAGCGCGTATCGCGTCGTTCCTGGAGAAGGGCCTGCGCAGCAACGGCTTCGTCACCACGACGGTCGGCGACGGCGAGTCCGCCTACCAGTACGCGCGAAGCGGCAGCTTCGATCTGATCGTGCTCGACATCGGACTGCCGATCAAAGACGGATTCTCGGTGCTGCGTGACCTGCGGGCGGCAAAGGTCATGATCCCCGTGGTCATCCTCACCGCCCGGGACACCTCGCAGGACACGATCGCCGGGCTCGAGGGTGGCGCGGACGACTACGTACGCAAGCCGTTCGTCTTCGACGAGCTGCTGGCCCGGATCCGGCTCCGCCTGCGGGCCGACCGCGCACCGGAGTCGACACTGCTCACCACTGGCGACCTCGCGCTTGACCTCCGGACCCGTCGCGTGCTCGTGGACGGGCGCGCGATCGAGCTCACCGCGCGGGAGTTCGCCCTCGCGGAGGTGTTCTTGCGGCACCCCGACCAGGTCCTGTCCCGCGAGCAGCTGCTCAGCCAGGTGTGGGGGTTCGACTTCGATCCGGGGTCGAACGTCGTCGACGTGTACGTCCGCTACCTGCGCCGCAAGCTCGGCGAGCACCGCATCGAGACCGTACGGGGGATGGGCTACCGCCTGCGCCCGCACGTGCCCGCCGTCAACTGACATGTAGGGCGTGCCTGTCAAGCGGTCGTGGGTGGAGCGGCCTCCGGGATTTCTCTCGGAGGCCGCTCTTGTTCGTTGTGGCCGGCCGGGGCTGACGGAGTGGCCAGCGTGTCGGGTCGACGCGCGGTCAGACTGATATGCGCGGGTTGGTTACCGCAGGACGGGCTGTTCGGCTGGAACGGGTCCGCAGGTCTAGGGATCGAGCGTGATCGTCAGAGTTGACGGTTGCTCGTAGCTGTTCCGCGGCCGATCGGCGGCCCCGGCCGGGGTCTTGTGAGGGCGCGGCTACTCGAGCTCAGACTCTGCAGGTGTCCGGCAAGGGCTCAATGCAACAGCGAGGCGCAGACGATCTACGCCGACCCGACCTTCACGGCGGCATGTTTGAGGCTGAGCGGCCTCGAGGGTCAGTCGGCATGACCGGCGGCCACCGCTTCGACGATGCGCAAGGGCCCCCCGGTGTTGATCACCGTGCTGTCGCGGAAGCCCGCAGCTTTCAAGAGCCCGTCCAGCTGAGTGCCGGTTCGCTCCCGCCCGCCGGTGCACGCCAACATGATGATGTCCAGGGTGTGGCCTCGTGGGTCGGGCGAGGTGTCGTCGAGGACGTTCTCGATGATGAGCACCCGCGCACCGGGCGACGCGGCCCGGCGTACGGCCGTCAAGATGGCGGCGGCTTCTGCGTCGGGCCAGTCATGGATGACCTCCATGAGGATGTAGGCGTCCGCGGTAGGCAGCGGGTCGACGAAGAAGTCGCCCGCTCGAGCGGTGAGCCGGTCGCGGCCGACGTCCAGCGTCTGGATGACATCCGGAAGGTCGAACAGGATCCCTTCCGCTGACGGCGCCATGTCCAGCACGGCGCGAAGGAGGTGCCCGCGCCCGCCTCCGATGTCGCTGATCGTGTCGAAGCGACCGAAGTCGTAGGCGCCGAGCACGGCGGCGGTGTCGGCGGCTGCCTTGCCCGTCATGGCATGGCCGAAGATCTTCGCTTCGTCGGGATGCCCCATCAGGTAGGGCCAGATCCCGTCGGCGGCTGCCAGCTCGATGGCCGGGGAGCCCGTGCGCACCGAGTGCTCGAGCTGGTCGAACGAGGCGCGGAAGACCGGCAGACCCATCATGCGGGCGAAGGCACGCATCGACCTCGGGTGCTCGGTGCACAGGAGCCTGGAGGCCGCGGTGTGCCGGTAGCCGTCAGCGTGCCGCTCGAAGATCCCGTGCGCCGCCAACAGGTGCAGGACCCGGTCCAGAGCGTCCGGGTTGGCTGCGCACGCCGAGGCAAGCTGCTTGACACTCACGACCTCGTCGTCGATGTGGTCTGCGACTCCGAACTCGGCCACGACATGGACGGACCTCGACACCACGACGTGGTTCGTGAGCGTCCAGATGATCTCGTGCGGTTCCATCGTTTGGGTTGCCGTGGACATCGAAGCCTCCTGGTGGGTGACGGTGCACGTCCAACCTAAAAGCGGCTCTGCTGGCCAGGCATCCGCCGGATTACTCACAGCCATGCTCATTTGGGTGGCTCATTGGTTCGCCGTGACCCAGACGGCGATCTGGCTGCGGGGCTGCCCGGCGAGTCAGGACGGCGGCGAGCTCGTACTGCGCCTCGGTGTGGAAACCGATCGCGCCGTTGACGGCGCAAGCCCGGACCGCTCGCTCGAGATCGGCCACTGCCTCGTCCAGCAGGCCGAGATGTCGGGCAGCGACTCCCAGCCAGAGCTCCGCCGGGCCGAAGTAGGCGACGGCGCCTGCACCGCTGGCAAGGTGAAGTCCCCGATAGGGGTCGAGCAGATCGCGCAGCGTGGCCACGTCATTGGTGGCATCGAGAGCCACGGCCACACCGATCCCGAACCCGTAGGCGGCCAGTGTTCCGTGGGCATGGGGGCGCCAGGTGGCAACGGGACCAAGTGAGCGGTAGAGAGCTTCGGCTTCCGCGAGCCGCCCGATCTCGCTCAGTAGGTGGGCGGGGGCGAGCACCATCATCAACACGCCACGAGGAAAGTCGGCCGCCTGGGCAGGGGCGTCCGTCAGACCGTAGGCGTCCAGCGACGAGCTGTCGTGACCGACGTGGTGACCCACCGACTGCACCAGACCCCCCTCGGGAGTCCGGCGATGGGATGTCCGGATCGGGCGATGGCAGCGAAGGCCTCGGCTGCCAGTCGACGAGCATCAGCAAAGCATGCGTAGGCCTGTGCGAGCACCCCCTGCCCCCTGAGCAGCTGCCACTTCGCCCACGGGCCACCTACCTCGGCGACGACGGGTCGCAAGGTCTCCAGCTCCCGGGCT
>Ga0136637_1000169_pt1 | contig 13245 bp, 12 predicted proteins | sample AntDrymUQ8572106_2_FD_105497 | JGI IMG/M metagenome (GOLD analysis project Ga0136637, IMG submission 105497) | Polar desert sand microbial communities from Dry Valleys, Antarctica - metaG UQ857 (21.06) | ecosystem: Environmental > Terrestrial > Soil > Desert | place: Antarctica: Dry Valley... | reverse complement strand
GGCGTACGTCCGCGGTGTCGCCGAACGCAGTATCTCCTCGTGACACCGCGGGTAGGCGTCGTCGTCCTCACCCAGGGCAAGCGTCCGGACGACCTGCGCGTCGCTGTGGAGTCCGTGCTGGCGCAGTCTGCGGTCGACCTCGACGTGGTGTGCGTGGGCAACGGCTGGGAGCCGGCCGGACTGCCCGGCGAAGTACGCACGCTCGCCCTCGCCGAGAACGTCGGGATCCCCGCGGGACGCGCGGCAGGGGTGCCGCACGTGAACGGCGAGCTGCTGCTGTTCATCGACGACGACGCGCGACTGCTGGACGACGACTTCCTGTCGGACGTCGCTGCGAGGTTCGCGGCCGATCCTCACCTCGGCATCGTGCAGCCGCGGGTCGACAGCCCCGGGCCCACCTCGGCGCCCACGCGGTGGATCCCGCGGATGCGCAAGGGTGACCCGAGGCACTCCTCGCCGGTGTTCTCGCTGTGGGAGGGCGTGCTGGTCGCCCGCCGCGCCGCCTACGACGCCTCCGGCGGCTGGGGGGCGCCGTACTTCTACGCCCACGAGGGCATCGAGCTGGCATGGCGGGTCTGGGACGCCGGTTACACCGTCTGGTACGCCGGCGACCTGCGCTGCGAGCACCCGGCGATCGACCCCGCCCGACATCGTGCCTACTTCCGCCTCAACGCGCGCAACCGGGTGTGGTTGGCCCGCCGCAACCTCCGCTGGCCGTTCTCCTGGCTGTACGTCGGCTCGTGGACCGCCGTCCAGCTGGTCCGTACGGTACGGCGGCCCGCGACGTGGGGCAGCCTGGGACCGTGGTGGGGCGGCTGGCTCGAAGGGTGGCGCAGCGACCCGGGCGGTCGCCGCCCGCTGCGCTGGTCGACGATCTGGCGGATGACCCGGCTCGGCCACCCACCGGTCATCTAGGCTGCCGAGACCTAGGCTGCCGACCTTCAGGCTGCCGACCTTCAGGCTGCCGACATTCAGTACGTGTCGTAGTCGTCGTCATCGTCGTCGACGCGGCGCGGCCGTTCGGCCTTCTTGTCCTTGTTGCGGGTCTCGCGTGAGCTGGTGCCGTCGTTGCTCTCGCCCACGGTGGAGGGGTCGTCGGCGATTGCCCGCTCGCGGTCCTCCTTGCGCTTGCTGACCTGCTCGCGACGCAGCTCGGCGGCCTCGTCGGAGTCGGCGTGGTACTGCTCGAGCACCTCGGCGATGGGCGCGTCCATGATCAGCTTGCCTTCTTGCATGTACAGGCCCCGGCTGCAGAAGCGCTTGAGGTCCCGCGCGTTGTGCGAGACGAGGAACAGCGTGCGTCCGTCGTCGATGAGCTCCTCGATGCGTTCCCAGCACTTCTCGCGAAATGCCCGGTCGCCGACGGCGAGAACCTCATCGACCAGCAGGATGGGCTCCTCCAGGCGCGAGACGACGGCGAACGCGACTCGTACCCGCATGCCAGAGGACAGGTGCTTGTAGGGGGCGTCCAGGAAGTTCTCGATCTCGGCGAACTCGACGATGTCGTCGAAGCACCCGGCGACCTGCTCCTTGTTCATGCCGTGCAGCCCTGCGGTCAAGGTGATGTTGTCGCGCACGGTCAGGTCCCCGACGAAACCGCCGGTGATCTCGATCAGCGGCGCGACCCCACCGCGCACCTCCACCGTGCCGTCGTCGGGCATCAGGACGCCGGCGAGCGCCTTGAGCAGGGTGGACTTGCCCTGGCCGTTGCGTCCGATCACCCCGATCGCCTCACCGTGCTGGACGTCGAAGGTCACCCGGCGCAGCGCCCAGAACTCCCCGGCCCGCACCCCGGACTGGCCCTTGAACAGCAGGTCGCGAACACTACGGTTGCGTCGCGACTTGTGGAAGCGGACCGAGAGGCCGTCGACCGAGATGACGGGCTCGGCAAGCGCGCTGTCGGTAGCGCCGGTGGTCTGGGTGGGCATCAGATCTCCTTGAGAGCCGTGCGCTCGAGGCGGGCGAACACGAACCAGCCGAGGGCGAACACCGCCGTCGAGAAGGCGGCGGCGATGCCGACGTGCCCCCAGTTCATCAGGTCGCCGAAGATTCCAGATCGGTAGAGCTGCAACAGGTCGCCCATCGGGTTGACCACGTAGATCCACTGGTACGACTCCGGCACCCGGTCGACGCTGTAGAGGACCGGTGAGGCGTAGAAGCCGAGGCGGAGCATCACCTTGATGAGGCGTTCGAGGTCACGTACCAGCACGATCAGCGGGGCCAGCAACAACCCGATACCGGTGAGCAGCACGAACTGGATGGCCATGGCCAGCGGCAGCGTCAAGATGTAGATGTTGACCGACTTCTGGTAGATCAGCATGAACGCCACGAGCACCGGCAGGCTCATCACGTACTCGCAACCCTTGGACATCACGACCTGCAAGATCCAGATCTCGCGTGGCAGGTCGGTGGACTTGACGAGCTTGCGGGAGGCGCGCAAGGCCTTGGCCGACTCGTTCACCGAACTGGTGAACCAGTTCCAGGCGAGCACGCCTGCGACCAGGAAGATGATGTACGGCTCCTCGCCGGCGCCTCGGGGGAACACCTGCGTGAACACGAACCAGTAGACCGAGCACATCAGCAACGGGTCGAGCACTGTCCACACGTAGCCGAGGGCCGATCCGGCGTAGGTGACCTTGAGGTCGCGTACGACGAGGAGCCACAAGATCTTGCGGACCCGCCAAACCGCTCGCGCTCGCGCTATCGGCGAGCGCTGGTCACTTCGGTTCAACGGCACATCCTCGTTCGGGCCCACGGGGGGCACACGTCAGCGACTTACTGTACGCACCTGACCGGGCGAAGCCACGACAGCCCGGCTCCGAGGGTCGGTCAGGGCAAGTTACCCTCGTGGGCGTGAGCACCCTACGCAACGTCGCGGTCGTCCTGGCCGGAGGAACCGGATCGCGGGTCGGACTGTCCATCCCCAAGCAGCTGATCAAGATCGCCGGCAAACCCATCATCGAGCACACGATCGCGTCGATGAACGCCTCGCCGCTCATCGACGAGATCATCGTGATGATGACGCCGGGGCACCTCGACCCCGTGCGCTCCGTCGTCTCCAATGGCGGTTACGACAAGGTCACCCAGATCCTCGAAGGCGCTGAGACCCGCAACGGCACCACCAGCAAGGCGCTCGACGCGCTCGGTGAGGAGGAGTGCAACGTGCTCCTCCACGACGCCGTACGCCCCCTGGTCTCGCAGACGATCATCGCGGAGTGCGTCGCCGCGCTCGCCGACTACGAGGCGGTCGACACCGCGATCGCCTCGGCCGACACCGTCGTCCAGGTCGATGAGAGGACCGGTGCCATCTCCGACGTCCTGCCGCGTCACCTGTTGCGCCGCGGCCAGACGCCGCAAGGGTTCCGGCTGTCGGTGATCCGCAAGGCGTACCAGAACGCCGCGAAGGACCCCCACTTCGTGGCGACCGACGACTGCACCGTCGTGCTGCGCTACCTGCCCGAGGTCCCGATCGCGGTCGTCAACGGCCACGAACGCAACATGAAGGTGACCGAGCCGATCGACATCTACATCGCCGACAAGCTGTTCCAGCTGACCTCGGCGGACCGTCCGGCGAGCCTGAGCGACGAGCAGTACCGCGAGGCGCTGGAGAACAAGATCGTGGTCGTCTTCGGCGGGTCGTACGGCATCGGCGGCGACATCGCCGACCTCGCCGAGAAGCACGGCGCGACGGTCCACCGGTTCTCCCGCTCGTCGACCAAGACCCACGTCGAACGGCGCGGTGACGTGGCCGCAGTTGCCCAGCAGGTGCTCGCCGAGAGCGGACGCATCGACTTCGTCGTCAACACCGCCGGCGTGCTGCCGCGCGGCGAGCTGTCCGAGACCAGCGAGGAGACGATCTACAACGCCACCGAGGTCAACTACCTCGCCCCGATCTTCATCGCCCAAGAGTTCTACCCCTACCTCGCCGAGACCGGTGGGTCGCTGCTGCTGTTCACGTCGTCGTCGTACACGCGGGGGCGCAGCGGCTACTCGCTGTACTCCTCGGCCAAGGCCGCCGTCGTCAACTTGACCCAGGCGCTGGCCGACGAGTGGGCGGGCCAGGTGCGGGTCAACTGCGTCAACCCCGAGCGCACCGGCACGCCCATGCGTACCAAGGCCTTCGGCGACGAGCCTGCCGGCACGCTGCTCACCTCGCAAGAGGTGGCGGTCAAGTCCCTCGACGTCCTCGTCTCGGCCCAGACCGGCCACGTGATAGACATCCGGCGCGGGGACGGCCCCGCGGCCATCATCAACGGTTGAAGCACGCATAGGGTGCGGAGCATGTCCACCGACCCGTCGTACCCCGGAGTCTCGGTGTTCATGACGGTGCGCAACGAGGAACGCCATCTACGGACCTGTGTCCGGCAAATCCTGGCGCAGGAATACGCCGGCGACCTTGAGCTCGTCGTCGCGGTCGGACCGTCGACCGACGCGACCGCGCGGATCGCCCGCGAGCTCGCCGCGGAGCGGCCGCAGGTGACCGTGGTCGACAATCCCTCCGGCTTGACCCCCAACGGCCTCAACGCCGCCATCGCCGCCGCCAAGCACGACCTGCTCGTGCGCGCCGACGGGCACGCGCTCTTCCCGCCCGGTTACGTCGCGGAGGTCGTACGGGTCCTCGACGCGACCGGGGCCGCCAACGTCGGTGGTCGCATGGTGCCCGAGGGCACCAACGCCTTCGCCCGGGCGGTGGCGAAGGCTATGTCGTCCCCCTTTGGGATCGGGGGGGCGGCCTTCCACACCGGTGGCGACGCCGGACCGCAACCGACGGTCTACCTCGGCGCGTTCCGGCGCGATGCCATCGAGAAGGTCGGCGGGTACGACGAGTACTTCACCCGCGCCCAGGATTGGGAGCTCAACCACCGGATCCGCGAGTCCGGCGAAGTCGTCTGGTTCGAACCCGGGCTCGCCGTCGTTTACCACCCACGCGACACGTTGAAGGCGTTCGCCCGCCAGCAGTTCCATACCGGTGGCTGGCGTCGCAAGGTCATGAGCAAGCACCCGGAGTCGGTGTCGTTGCGTTACCTGGCGCCGCCGCTGGTGGTGCTGGCGTCGGTGCTCGGGGTACTGGTAGGGCTCGTCGGGGTGTTCACCTGGCCTTGGTTGATGCTGGGGCTCGCGGTCCCGCTGGTCTACCTGCTCGGTGTGCTCGTCATCGGGTGGTTCGAGGGCTGCGATCTCGACCCACCGGCCCGCCGCCGGTTGCCGCTGGTGATGGCGGTGATGCACTTGTCATGGGGCGCAGGGTTCTTGCGCAACGCCTGAGTCAGAGCAACGGCAGCGGGTTGTCCGCCGCGTAGGCGATCGCCTCGTCGACGGCGGCGTGGAAGCGCGCGGTGCTGGCCTGGTGGGCGGTCTCGCCGAAGTAGTGGTGGACCAGTGCGTCGTCGATGGTCGCGGACCGGCTGTCCTTGAGCAGCAGAGCCAGGACGTCACCCACGGCGTCGGCCCCCGACGTCGCGATGGTCGGCACCTCGCTGAGGAACGTGGACTCGGGGAAGAGGGCGTGCTCGTTGTCGGGCACGGTGACGAGCAACGGCTTGCCGGTCGCCAGCCAGTCGTAGGCGACCGAGGAGACGTCGGTGATGCAGACGTCGGCGAAGTCCCATTGCCACCCGTAGTCACCGGTGTCGACCAGGTGGCGTTCGCCGTGTCCGTGCAGGATCGCCCGGATCTCGCGGTCGGCTTGGGCGTGGGCGGCGGAGTTGAACCCCGATCGCGGGTGCGGCCGGTACACGATGCGCCAGCGCGGGTCGGCCGCCAGCTGTCGCATCATCGCGACGCCGTGGCTGGAGACGGATCCATAGCCCATGCTCGGGCGGTCGCCCTCCCAGGTGGGGGCGTAGAAGACACGGGTGGCGCCGTCGACCGCCCACGCCGGCGCCCCGGCGTACTCGTGGTCGAGCTGCGGCCGGCCGATCAGGCGTACGTGGGCGTCGGCGTCGAAACCGCGCAGATGCGTGGCGATGCGCTCCTTGGCTGCCTCGCCGGCGACGAAGACGCGGTCGTAGGCCTTGTTCTGGTTGGAGATGCTCGAGTCCTTGTCGCTCTCCCCGTGGCCGAGGTAGACGTGGACGGGGGAGGCGAAGCGGATCATCCGGAAGTTGAGCTCGACGTGGTTGACGTAGAGCACCACGGGGACGGCGTGTGCGCGGACGAGGCGTTCGAGGGCGATGCTTCCCCGAGCAAACGCGACCGGGAGGGAGCTCACCTCGAGCACCTTCGTCCCGGTGTCTGGCCGGGAGACGATGACGAAGACCGGGCGGGTCTGGTGGAGACGTTCCAGCGGCCGCAGCCAGTGCTCAAGCTGGTAGACGTTCTCCGGGCCGGTAGAGAAGAAGACCGCGATCGAGCCGGCGGCGATGTCGCCGCTCCTGAGGCAGCGCCGCGCGAAGCTCTTCGCGCGGACCCGGTTGGTGACGAGCCGGCCGCCCTCGCGGGTGTATCTCCGGGCTCGCCTCAGCACGTCTGCCACCCTACTGCGATCAGAGCATTCGGCTGACTTGGTCGCTAAGGGCTGTGATCCGTGGCGAGCCAGGCGGCTGTTCAGCGGTTCGAAGCCTGAGCGAGCCAGGCGTCCTGCACCACCTCGGCCAGCTCCTGGTACGTCAGCTCGCCGATCCGGCTGGCCCGCAGGAGCACCGAGCGGTGGCCGTCGAAGTGCGCGGTGGTGAAGAACGGCGAGTGCGAATCCTGGACCAGCGCGTGCTTCTCCGCCTCCGACTCCACCCAGAAGACGATCACGTCCGAGTAGCGCTCGCCGGTCTGGGGATCACACGCATCCGGTCGGGGGGTGCGGAAGAACACGAAGGACTTCCCACCCACCTGGTAGACGGGATTCTCGCTCGACCGCCGGTCAACCGTTACGTGGGGCATGGCGAGAGCTAGCTCGTGAACGTCCTCCACCCGTGCGAACCGCGACTCCGCGTCCATGCTGACAGGGTATGCAGTCACGCCCGGTGCGGCGCGCGTTCGCGTCCGGCCCTGTCGCACAGGGCGTCGACGGCGTGTTGGAAGGTCGCGAAGGTACGCGAGGTGGCGGGACCGAGCAGGTACTCCGCGAGACGCGAGCGATCGGTCATGCGGTCGTCAGGGGCGTCCCCGGCGACGACGGCGACGAATTCCTCGATGCCGGTGCCGTCACCCATCACGGTTGTCCCCGCGGCGGCTGAGGGGAAGTCGGCGACGAACCGGTCGGCGTCGGTGTGGGTCGGGTTGAACACCGCGTACGGTTTCTCGCTGGCGACGAAGTCCGACAGGACGCTGGAGATGTCGGCGACCAGGGCGCTGGACTCGTTGAAGCACGACACCAGGGTCGGGTCGCTCGCGCCGGGCTGGACCACGACGTGCGCAGCGGGGTCCAGTCCCTCCCAGAAGGAGCGGTCCACCAGTGCGTGTGCCGCCTGCTCGGCCACTGCCGAGCCGTCCGGGTCGAGGGTGACGGACAGGGTCGAGGTGTACGCGCCGTCGGTCCGCCCCGACGTGTTGGCGGCCTCGATGCGCCGCACGATCTGCAGATGCGCGTCGCGGACGCGGGGGTCGCGGGCTCCGATCAGCGGGTGCGGACGATAGACGAGACGCAACCTGCCGGGCATCGACAAGACGTGTTCGACCAGCCGGTCACCGATCGCGAGCACCGAGGAGTACGCCTGTCCGGAGTTCCACCCTTCCCAGGTGGGGGCGTACAACACGGTCGGTACCGGAGGCGGCGGGCGCTGCGAGGCCGTCTCGACGTCGGTGATCTGAGGCCGGCCGACGCGGACGAAGGCGTCGTCGGCGATGCCGAAGGCGGCGCGGCGGTAGCGGTCGGCACCGGCCTCGCCAGCGACCCAGATCTCGTCGTACACGCGCGCGTAGGGGATCGCTGACGCGCTCTTGTCGCTGTCGCCGTGCCCGATGAACGCGCTCATCAGGGTGGGCAACCGGAGGATGTGGATGTTGTTGCCGATGTTGGTGGGAAACAGCGCCACTCGGACGTGGGACAGGTCGAGGCTCATCAGGTCCGAGCCGCTGGCGGCGCAGATGACCGGGAGGCTCGTGGCGTCGAGCGCATGAAAGAGCTCGTCGTCGCGCAGCACGATGAGGGTGCGCTGCCGCAGGCGTTCGAGGGTCGGGAGCCACACGTTCACCTGGTACGCGGAGGTCTTCGAGCCGCTGAGGTGGAGCACGACCTCCGGTCGGTAGTCGTCGATGAACGTCTGGATCGGGACCATCTTGGGTTTGCGTACGCCGTCTCCCCGCGCGGTCCGGGAGGCGAGGACGTCGGCGACCGGCCCGATCACCAGCATCATCTGCAAGGTCACCGCGAGGGTACCGAGCACCCACACGACCCAGCTGCCCTCGGTCACGCAGATGGCCGGTACGACCACCGCCAGCTGCGCCGGAACTTCTCGACGCCAGCGGTGGGGCCTGATGCCCCACACCTCCCGGGCCCCGGCGGCAGTATCGACGTTGCGGGTGAGTACCGGGCGCGAGTGCGCCTTGCGGAGCTGGGCGACGCAGAATGCGTGCGCACAGTGCAGCAGCAGGTAGGCGCCGAAGACCACGGCGAAGGCGACGGCGGGCCACCGCGACTCCCACAGGCCGACCCCGGCAAGGGCGACGACGCCACCACGCAGCGCGGCACGGGTGGTGGGGCCAAGGTCCGCCTGACCGAGCAGCCGCCCGAACGTCGGCGCGTACCTCTGGACCAGCGGCTCGCACAGGACTGAGGCGGCAAGGGCCGCGATGGTCACCAGCTGCCAGTGTGCGAGGGCGCCGACCAGCGCGAGCAGGGACGTCGCAGCGAGCAGCGCCACCGATCCGAGTTCACCGGAGGCCCCGGCCCGGACAAGGCGTCTGCGCATCGTCGCTCAGTGCTCCAGGTCGGCGGCGTCGGTGGCGTCCGCGGTGGGAGCGTGCAGGCGCGTCGAGGCCATGATCGTCGCGAAGTGGCCGACGACGGCGAGCACCGACAACGGCGCGAGCGCGAGGAGGAGAACCTGGGTTCCGGCGACGGAGGTGTCGACGATGATGGCGACGACGGTGGCGGCGAAGGCGAGAAGGGTCAGCTCGACCGAGTGGTACAAGCGGTGGAAGGGCAGGTAGCGGACAACGCGGCGCAGGCGCGAGACCAGGCCGGGGCGAGGGGCGGTAGCGGCGGCGGTGTCGGGGAGACGGCCCATGCCGGCGAACGCGCGGGAGACGTGCACCATGTCGTTGAGCGCCTTGTTGAGGAGGATGACCACGGCGAGCAGGGCGCCGAGCGTCGTCCACTCGTAATGGCCGCTGATGTCGCCCACGCCGCCGGCGGCGCGGACCCCGAGCGCGATGGGGATGAGGGACTCGGTGGTGTAGTGGCCGACCTTGTCCAAGAACACGCCGGCGGGGGAGAACGTGCCTCGCCAGCGGGCGACCTCGCCGTCGCAGCAGTCGATGAGCTGCTGCAGCTGACCGAAGAACACTGCGAGCGCGACACCGGCGATGCCGGGGATCAGCAGTGATCCCGCCGCGCACCAACCGGACAGGATCATCAGGTAGGTGACGGCGTTGGCGCTGAACCCGAGGCGGACCAGTGGGCGGGAGAGGTACGGCGAGATGTCGCGCAGGTACAGGTCAGCAGTCCAGTGCTCGGCGCTCTTGCGTGCCCGCACCTCCGGCGGTTGGGCGATGGCCCGGAACTCCGCGAAGCTCGGGTTGGCCGGGCGGGCTGGGCCTGGTGGGTTCGGGCGGGGCACGGCGGTCAAACTAGCACGGGGCGCAGCCCGTACCCGCGTCCCGAAGCGTCACTGCGGAGGGGTTCCTTCTCCGAACGGGCGTCCACCGAGCTCGGAGCGGGTATGGGGAAGCAGCCAACTGGACTCGTCCGGACCTTTCGGCACGATCTGGGTGGGATTGATGTCGGTGTGGACGATGTAGTAGTGCTGCTTGATCTGCTCGAAGTCGACCGTGTCGCCGAAGCCGGGGGTCTGGTACAGGTCGCGTGCGTAGTCCCACAGGATTGGCATCTCGCTGAGCTTCTGCCGGTTGCACTTGAAGTGGCCGTGGTAGACCGCGTCGAACCGCACGAGGGTGGTGAACAGTCTGACGTCGGCCTCGGTGATGGTGTCGCCGACGAGGAAGCGCTGCTCGGCCAGGCGGTCGCTGAGCCAGTCGAGCCGCGCGAACAGACGGTCGTATCCGCGCTCGTACGCCTCCTGTGAGCCGGCGAAACCACACCGGTAGACGCCGTTGTTGACGTCGGTGAAGACGAGCTCGGCGACCTCGTCGATCTCCTTGCGCAGGGGCTCGGGGTACAGGTCGGGCGCGCCGGGGCGGTGGTGGTCGGCCCACTCCGTGGAGAGGTCGAGCGTGATCTGCGGGTAGTTGTTGGTGACGACCATGCCGGTTGCGATCTCGACCATTGCCGGGACGGTGATCCCCCTCGGGTAGTCGGAGAACCGGGCGAAGTACGCCTGTTGGAGGCGCTCGATGCCGAGGACGGGATCGATACCGCCGGGATCGAGGTCGAAGGTCCAGCTGCGCTCGTCGTGGGTGGGGCCGCAGACACCCATCGAGATGGAATCCTCGAGACCGAGCAGGCGGCGCACGATGATCGAGCGGTGCGCCCAGGGACAGGCGCGGGCAACGACGAGGCGGTAGCGACCGGACTCGACGGGCCAGCCGTCGCGGCCGTCCTTGGTGATCCGGTCCTCGATGTAGTTGGTGTCGCGGGTGAACTCCTTGCCGGTCTCGACGTATGCGCCGGTGGTGCTCTGATCGGTGCTCATGGATCCAGTCTGCCTGACCGCGGTGGTGCTGGCTCAGCTGGTGAGCAGTGGAGTGGCTTCTTTGATGGTCAGGGTGGTCGGTGGTCCTTGGGTGGTGAGGGTTTGGTCGATGGTCTGCCAGTTGCGGTCGTTGACGCGGAATCGGATCTGGTAGGTGATGTGGAGGCGGGGGTGCAGGTTGGTGGCGCGGTTGTGGTAGCGGTGGACGATGGAGCCTTTGGGGTAGGGGGCGCCGGGGGTGGTGGTTGTCAGTGTTTCGCCGTCTCCGGTGTGCCAGGTGTAGCGGGCCGGGTGGGCGATGATGTCGATGTCGTAGCCGAGGAGTCTGGTGGTGTGGTTGAAGGCGGGTTCGGTGGTGTAGAAGATGGTTTCGAGGTTGACCAAGGTGGTGTCGGCTGGTTGGATCTGGATGCGGCGGGTGGGTAGGCCGATGGTGCGGACCTCGCGCAGGACCACTGCTGGGGTGACCTGCGGCCGCCGTGTGACCGGCGGGCTGCCGCCGGCTGGTGGCGGTGGTGGTTGCCCGGCGTAGCAGACGGTGTTGACGAGTTCCCACGACTCGGTGCCGGGGGTTCTGGAGTGCAGTGACCACCTGACTTCTTCGGGGTTCGGACACCCCAACGCCGCGGCGCAGAACGCACCGCCGTCGGCTCCGATCGGCCCGCACGCCGGCACCCACCGGTACTGCAACGCCGGGCCATCCGGGCCAGCAACCACACCCGTTGGATCATCGACACCGCCCGCCCCACCCGGCTCTGAACTGCCGGGGATGGTTTTCTCAGCGCTGGGGTGCACCGACGGCGAGTAGGGGTCCGCTATCACACCGGCGCCGTCGCCGTCGTCTGCACCAGCGATACTTGCAGGTCCGAATGCACCGATCGCTGCCACGGCGACAGCCCACGACCGTATCGCATGTCGCCTCATGAGAGGTCCACTCGCTCTTCGAGCAGCGCGACACGCCACCGGTTGGTTTCAAGAGCCACTTCGAATCGGAGCCGATAGGTCGTTGCCTTAACCTCTCGGGGTTCCACTCCGCGTCGAGGCGAGAACGCAAAAGGCTCTGTCTTGACGTCAACGAGCACCGTGACACGCTGTCCGTTTCGGTCCGCAATGATGTTCCGCGGCGACCAGCCTGGATCCTCTGAGAATCCTCCGGCATCGCGCGTCTTCTCAAAGAGCTGCATGAAGCTTCTGCATGACGTGCAGCCCTTGGTGGCGGCGCGGATCGCGTCGGTGTCGCCGGTGGAAGCGCTGTAGTTCATGAGGTCGATGTAGTGCTGGACGAATCGTGCGGCGCCTCTAGCGGTGTTGGGTTTGGCGGCGGCGGGGAGGGGTGGTGGAGTGGGGTCGGTTGGTTCGGGTGTGCTCGGTTGGGTGGGGGTGGCGGAGGCGGTGGTGGTGGGTTCGATCGGGCCGAGGGGTTGGGGTTCGGTGCATCCGCCGACAGCCAGCAACGCGGAGAGGGCGGCGCTGATCATGGTGGCGGTTCTCGGTGGGCTCATGGGACGGCTCCGAGGTGTGCGGCTGTGAGAGAAGTTCGACGCTAGCGCGGGGTCGGCGGTGGTGTCAGCCTCGAGTTCGTTGTCTGTGGACACACATGCCCACTGGGAGGCGAGTTCAAACCTGTCGAAGATCAGTCTGTGGACGAACGTAAAGTGTCGGTCGGGTCTGCGATACTGGACACATGTTCGATAACGTTCCAATCGTCGAGTTGCCAGCGGTACTGGCGGCGCATGACTTCGACGCCACGGGCCGGGTGGGGTCGTTTGAGCAGCGCAACGGTGCCGAGCGTGTGGACGCGATCGTCGCGGCTGAGCGGATGCGTCGCCATGCCGAGGCGGTGATCGCTGAGCACACCGCGGCGCTGTTCGCCACCAGGCGCCGGCAGCTGGGTACCGGCCCGGTCGTGGTCGATCCAACCGTCCCCGAAGATCTGGACGCCCCGCCGTCTGGGCGGCACCGGCCGGGTCTGGTCGACGAACGGGACCTGGTCACCTCGGTGGTGACCGAGACCGCGATGGCCAGACAGATCTCCAGCGGTGCTGCACAGAACGCGCTCGGGTTCGCCCGGGTGTTGCAGCACCTCCCGCAGACCGCGCAGCTGCTCGAAGACGGCAGCATCTCCTACCGGGTGGCCAAGGCGGTGAGCGATGAGTGCACCAACCTGTGCGTAGCCGACCGCGGCGTTGTGGACGCCCAGCTCGCACCCGGACTGCCGACCATGACGGCCAGACGTGCCGGGCTGGCGGCACGTAGGTTGGTGATCGGGATCGACCCCGACCATGCCGAGCACATGGCGGTCGAAGCCCGACACCACCGCGGCGTCTGGATCACCGCAGCACCCGATGCGATGGGCCGGTTGCGCGACCCTGCCCGCGGACCAGGCGGTGGCGTGCTTCACCGCCCTGGACGGCCAAGCCCGCGGCCTCAAAGCCGACGGTGATGCACGCACGATCAACCAGCTGATGGCCGACACCTTGGTCGAACGCCTCACCGG
>Ga0136637_1000168_pt1 | contig 13250 bp, 12 predicted proteins | sample AntDrymUQ8572106_2_FD_105497 | JGI IMG/M metagenome (GOLD analysis project Ga0136637, IMG submission 105497) | Polar desert sand microbial communities from Dry Valleys, Antarctica - metaG UQ857 (21.06) | ecosystem: Environmental > Terrestrial > Soil > Desert | place: Antarctica: Dry Valley... | reverse complement strand
GGCTCGCCACGCAGATCCGCGCCGGTCTGGCGGGGGTTCTCTCCGTCCTCGACGAGCCGTCCATCGGCCTGCACCAACGTGACACCCGTCCGCTGATTGAGACGCTGCTGCGGCTGCGCGACCTCGGCAACACGCTCATCGTGGTCGAGCACGACGAGGACACCATCCGCACCGCGGACTGGGCGGTCGACATCGGCCCCGGTGCGGGGGAACACGGGGGCCAGATCGTCGTGTCGGGATCGGTGCAGGACCTGCTCGACCACCCGGATTCGTTGACGGGCGCCTACCTGTCGGGTCGCAGAGAGATCCCGCTCCCCGGCGTACGGCGACCGCGCACCCCGGGTCGGGACCTCGTCGTCCACGACGCCTACGAGCACAACCTCCACGACGTCACCGTCGAGTTCCCCTTGGGCTGCTTCGTCGCGATCACGGGGGTCTCGGGGTCCGGCAAGTCGACGTTGGTCAACGCGATCCTCTACAACGCGCTGGCGAAACGCATCTACAACGCCCGGGAGGTCCCCGGCCGCCATCGTGACATCACCGGCGTCGAGCACGTCGACAAGGTGGTCCACGTCGACCAGTCACCGATCGGCCGCACGCCCCGGTCCAACCCCGCGACGTACACCGGGGTCTTCGACCACGTCCGCAAGCTGTTCGCACAGACCCCCGAGGCGAAGATGCGCGGCTATCTGCAGGGTCGGTTCTCGTTCAACGTCAAGGGTGGCCGCTGCGAGGCCTGCGCCGGCGACGGCACGATCAAGATCGAGATGAACTTCCTCCCCGACGTCTACGTCCCGTGCGAGGTCTGCCATGGGGCCCGTTACAACCGCGAGACCCTCGAGGTGCACTACAAGGGCAAGACGATCGCGGAGATCCTCGACATGCCGATCGAGGAGGCTGTCGACTTCTTCGCAGCCATCCCCGCGATCTCACGTCATCTGCGCACCCTCGTCGACGTCGGCCTCGGCTACGTCCGGCTCGGTCAGCCGGCGCCCACCTTGTCGGGAGGTGAGGCGCAGCGGGTGAAGCTCGCGTCGGAGCTGCAGAAGCGCTCGACTGGCCGCACCGTCTACGTCCTCGACGAGCCCACCACAGGCCTGCACTTCGAGGACATCCGCAAGCTGCTCGGTGTCCTGCAGCGGCTGGTCGACGCCGGCAACACGGTGATCGTCATCGAGCACAACCTCGACGTCATCAAGGTGTCGGACTGGGTGATCGACCTCGGGCCCGAGGGAGGCAACAAGGGCGGCTTCGTGGTCGCCGAGGGTACGCCGGAGGCGATAACCGCAGTCGAGGCAAGCCACACGGGCCGCTTCCTCGCCCCCGTCCTGCACGGACGCGGCGTCGAGGTGGGACAGAGCCGGGAGGAGGTCGCGCTGGTCAACGGCCAGTCGAAGCCGAGCTCCGGGACAGTGCCCAAACAGCCCGCGGCGACCAGGAAGACCGCTGCCACCAAGAAGACCGCCGCGCGCAAACAGGTCGGCAGGACTCGGGCATCGGCCTGAGAGGCGTGTCGACCGGTCGGCGAGCGACAGCACCCGGTGCTACGACCATGGGAGATTGCCTGCGCAAGGTCGCTAGGCTTGGGCAACAGACGCTTGGGCTTGGAGGCCGCCATGACAGACCGTAGGCACGACGATGAGACGTCCCTGGCCACGCGACGCACCGTGCTCCGTGGCGCGATGGTGGCGGGAGTCACCGTGCCCTTCCTCGCGGCTTGCGGTGGGGACTCGACCGCGGATGAGGGGAGCACGAGCAATACTGGCAGCACGGGCAGCAGTAGCCCGCCCGACGGATCGACATCGCCGCCCGACGGCGGTGGGTCGACGGGCACAGACAGCGCGATCGCGACGACCGCCGACGTGCCCGCAGGGGGCGGCCTCATCCTCGAGGACCCGCAGATCGTCATCACCCAGCCGACAGCCGGGGAGTTCAAGGGATTCTCGTCGATCTGCACCCATCAGGGATGTCCCGTCGACAACGTCACAGACGGCACCATCAACTGCACCTGCCACGGCAGCATGTACTCGATCAAGGACGGGAGTGTCGTCGACGGTCCGGCGCCGGCGCCGCTGCCGGAGCAGAAGATCGCCGTCGAGGGGAAGAGCATCGCTCTCGCGTGACCCCCTGCGCTGAGGGGTCAGGTTTGCTGCGCTGAAGGGGTTATTGCCTGCCGTCGGAATGCCACGTCACGGGTTGAGGCACGGCGGTCCAGGCGGCTGTCGATGACGGGGCGCGCCTCGTCGAGGCGGCCGGCGGCGAGGAGAGCAGCGATCAAGGTGTCCTCGACGATCTCGCGCTGAGCGTCGCTCCCGCCGAGCCGCCAGACCTGGTCGGTCAGCTCAGCGAGGCGGTCCGACGCCGTGCCCGGATCGTCGTCGGCCAGTGCGCGCAACGCGGCACACAGTGGCGACACGATGTCGCCGTAGGTGCTGTCGGCATGGTGGGCGGCCCAACGCTCGAGCCGTGAGAGACGGTCGGACTCGCCGAGAGCGCACAACGTGACCGCCGAGTGCATCGCCATGAACGGTGTCGGCGGAGCGTCGAGCAAGTCGTCCTCGACCGAGGCTGCACACGACTCCATGGCGGGGACGTCGACACAGCCGGGGGTGATGGCCCACCGCCAAAGGAGTGAGCACGAGTCGACAAGCGCGCGGCATCCGACCACGATCGGCGGCGCGAGCTCGCGGGCGTACCGGCGCTGGACGGCGTCGAAGTCGCCGAGCGACAGCTCGTGCAGCGCCGCGTGCCACGAGTAGTGAGCCAGGTTGTCGGCAGTCCGACCAGGCCCGTTGATCCAGCCGTCGATCCAGTCCCGGCCGGCGCGGTGGTCACCCGTCTCGTAGTGCACATGGGTGCGGGCGTGGACGGAGTGACCGGCGGCAGGCTCGACCTCGAGCGAAGCAGCCGAGAGCTCCATCGCCTCGTCCCAGCGACGCTGCTCCTGGCGGACGAAGGCGAGCAGCCCACCTGACCACCAGTCGTCGCCGTACGCCGGTCTGGCCCGCTCGACGATCGCCCAGGACTCCTGCGGCACCGTCGTCACGCCGGCGAACGCGATCGTCGGCACCGCCACGGACAGCAGCAGTGCGTCGAGCGGGTAGTCATGCAGATGGGAGATCATCGGGCGTGAGTTGCCTTGGACGTGCGAGGCCACGGCGTGCACATGGCTGCGCTCGCGTTCCGTGCCTCGGTCGACGTGGCGGATCGCGGCTCTGAGCCGAGCGTCGATGTCGACGGGTGCGCAGTACTCGTAGCCGAGCAGCGCCATGGCGGCGTGGCCTAGGGCGAACGTCGGGTCGTGGGCGACCGACTCGGAGACCCCGGGCAGACCGCCCTCCTGCACCCGCAGCAGCGCACCCACGCCGCGGTTGTAGGAGTCGGCGGAGGCGACGGTCGTCGTCAGCGGCAGCCCGTACACGTCTCCGATGTCTGTCACCTCGCAGGCCTCCCTCCCGACCGAGTCGCCAGTCTACGTACCCCTCGTAGGGTGGAGGGATGCCGGACCCGTCGACCTATCGCCCTGCGCAGGGCTCGATTCCCGATGCGCCCGGCGTCTATCGCTTCCGCGACCCGCGGGGGCGTGTCATCTATGTCGGCAAGGCCAAGTCGCTGCGTTCCCGGGTGTCGTCGTACTTCCAGGACGTCGCCAACCTGCACCAGCGCACCGCCACCATGGTCACGGCGGCGGCGTCTGTCGAGTGGACCGTCGTGCAGACGGAGGTCGAGGCCCTGCAGCTCGAGTACTCCTGGATCAAGGAGTACGACCCTCGCTTCAACGTGAAGTACCGCGACGACAAGTCATATCCCTGGCTCGCGGTGACGGGGAGCGAGGAGTTCCCCCGCGTGATGGTCGGCCGAGGACCCAAGAAGAAGGGAGTCCGCTACTTCGGCCCCTACTCTCATGCCTGGGCCATCCGCGAGACGGTCGACCTGCTCCTGCGCGTCTTCCCCATGCGGTCCTGTTCACAGGGCGTGTTCAAACGGAGCGCCCAGATCGGTCGGCCTTGTCTGCTGGGCTACATCGGCAAGTGCGCCGCGCCGTGTGTGGGTCGGGTCTCACCTGACGAGCACCGCGCGATCGTCGATGACTTCTCCGCGTTCATGGCCGGCCAGACGGCTCAGCAGATCAAGCGTCTGGAGCGCGAGATGCGCGCGGCGTCCGGCGAGATGGAGTTCGAACGGGCGGCGCGGCTGCGCGACGACATCGGCGCACTGAACCGCGCGATGGAGAAGAACGCCGTCGTCCTCCCCGATGGCACAGACGCAGACGTCATCGCCGTGGCAGAGGACCCGCTCGAGATCGCCGTCCAGGTGTTCTATGTGCGCGGTGGTCGCGTGCGTGGCCAGCGGGGGTGGGTCGCGGATCGGGTCGACGATGCGGAGCTGCCCGAGCTGCTGCGCCGCTTTCTCATTCAGGCGTACGAGCCTGAGGTCGGCGATGCTGTTCCGCGCGAGGTGCTGCTGCCACGGATGCCCGACGACCTCGACATCCTGACGGAGTGGTTGACCGGCAAGCGCGGCACGCGGGTTGCCGTGCGCGTCCCGCAACGGGGCGACAAACGGAACCTGTTGGAGACGGTGGCCCGGAACGCCAAGCAGTCACTGGCCCTCCACAAGACCAAGCGGGCGAGCGACTTCACGGCACGCAGTCGTGCGCTGGAGGAGCTGCAGCAGGTGCTGGAGCTGCCAGAGGCGCCGCTGCGCATCGAGTGCTACGACATATCCAACCTCCAGGGGACCGAAGTCGTGGCATCCATGGTGGTGTTCGAAGATGGGTTGCCTCGCAAGAGCGACTACCGCCGCTTCGTCATCCGCGGCGTCGAGGGCCAGAACGACGTGGCTGCCATGCACGAGGCGATCACCCGGCGGTTCCGGCGACTCCTCGACGAGCGACTGGAGTCCAGCTCGCCAGACCTCGGTGACCGCGACGACGACCGAGGGCCGGCGCTGATCGACCCCGACACCGGCCGACCGCGCAAGTTCGCGTACGTGCCCGGGCTCGTGGTGGTGGACGGTGGGGCACCCCAGGTCGCCGCTGCGCAGCGCGCCCTCGACGAGCTGGGCATAGACGACGTGCCCGTGGTCGGCCTCGCGAAGCGGCTCGAAGAGGTATGGCGGCCGACCCACCCCGACCCGGCCATCCTGCCGCGCACGAGTGAGGGGCTCTACCTCCTGCAGCGAGTGCGTGACGAGGCCCACCGCTTCGCGATCACGCACCACCGCAGTCGACGGTCGAAGAGCATGGTGGAGAGCGTCCTCGATGAGGTTCCCGGCCTGGGAGAGGTTCGTCGCAAGGTGCTGCTCCGCCATTTCGGGTCGCTGCGGAAGCTTCGTGCTGCGTCCGTCGACGAGATCGCGGCGCTCCCGGGTTTCGGCCGTCGTACCGCCGAGTCGATCGCTGGGGCGCTCGTCGTCGCTGCAGGGGCGACCCAGCCGGCCGTCAACATGTCCACGGGTGAGATCCTCGACCCCGCTGATGCGAGCTCCGCAACCTACCCAAAGGGCAACGATGACTGATCCAGCCGGTGACCTGATCATCGTCACGGGGATGACAGGAGCAGGCCGCAGCACAGCGGCGAAGGCGCTCGAGGACCTTGGCTGGTTCGTCATCGACAACCTTCCCCCCCAGTTGTTGCTGGACACGGTGACGTTGCTGTCGACGACTGAGCAAGGTGTCCGTCTCGCCGTCGTCGTCGATGTGCGATCCCGCGGTTTCTTCGGTGACCTTCGCCATGCGATCGACGCGTTGAGCGGAGGACGACTCAGGCCGCGGGTGCTGTTCTTGGAGGCCTCCGACGAGGTCCTGGTGCGACGTCAGGAGGCGGCCAGGCGGCCGCATCCGCTTCAAGGTGGCTCCCGCCTGCTCGATGGCATCGCGCAAGAACGCGAGATGGTCCGCGAGCTGCGCGGGGACGCGGACGTCCTCATCGACACGTCCGGGCTCAACGTCCACGAGCTCGCGGCGAAGGTCGCAGCAGCGTTCGCTGACGGCGAGGATCCTGCGGTTCGTTCCACCGTGGTGTCGTTCGGGTTCAAGTACGGCATCCCCGTCGACGCCGACATGGTGGTGGATATGCGTTTCCTGCCCAACCCCCACTGGGTCCCGGAGCTGCGCCCGCACTCCGGTCTCGACGACGACGTCCGCCGCTACGTGCTCGCTCAGCCGACAGCGCAGACCTTCCTCGACCGGCTTGACGCGCTGCTCGAGACCGTGATCAGCGGGTTTCTCAACCAGCGCAAGCAGTACCTCACCCTTGCTGTCGGCTGCACCGGCGGCAAGCACCGCAGCGTGACCATGTCCGAGGCGGTCGCCGCTCGGATGCGAGAGCGCGGGGTGGAGACGAACGTGGTCCATCGCGACCTGGGGCGCGAATGACTGCCGACCGACGCCTCGACCCTGCTGATGCATGGGGCGAGGTGGCCGATGCTGTGGCTCCGGGTGTCAAGGTGGTGGCGCTCGGTGGAGGTCACGGCCTGGCCGCCAGCCTGACCGCATTGCGGACTCTCTGCGACGACCTCACGGCCGTCGTCACCGTCGCCGACAACGGAGGCTCGTCAGGCAGGCTTCGCAGTGAGCTAGGCGTACTACCGCCGGGGGACCTTCGCCAGGCGCTCGCTGCCCTGTGCCGAGATGACGAGTGGGGACGCACCTGGGCTAAGGTCCTTCAGCACCGTTTCGCTGGTCACGGTGATCTCCATGAGCATGCCGTCGGGAACCTCCTCATCGTGGCGCTCTGGGAGCTGCTCGGTGGACACGTCGAAGGGCTTGACTGGGTGGGGCGGCTGCTCGGTGCCCACGGTCGGGTCCTGCCGATGGCCGCGGTACCTCTGGACATCGTCGCCGACGTACGAGGCGTCGACCCGAACCGGCCCGACGAGCTCACCAGGGTGCAGGGCCAGGTGGAGGTTGCGACGACCGCAGGTCAGGTGGAGTCCGTGCGCCTGCTGCCGGACGACCCGCCCGCCTGCCCGGAAGCCCTGGCGGCAATCCGCTCCGCGAACTGGGTGATATTCGGGCCGGGATCGTGGTACACCAGTGTCTTGCCTCATTTGCTCGTTCCCGACCTGCACACCGCGCTCATCGACACCCCGGCCAAGCGGTGTGTGACGCTCAACCTCGCACCTCAGGCAGGTGAGACAGACGGATTCTCGGCGAACACCTACTTGGAGGTCCTGGCGGTCCATGCGCCTGACCTCCAGGTCGATGTGGTGCTGGTCGACGGCCACGGTGTGGGAGAGATGCCGATGCTCGAGGAGACGGTCAATGGACTCGGTGCTGACTTGGTGATCGCGGACGTCGCTGCCGGCGACGGGATGGCTCGGCACGACCCGGCGAAGCTCGCCGCGGCGTACGCGCGGATCATGCGATGACCGCCGAGCACGGCGTGCAGCCGGATCATCCCGGACTGAAGCGAGGAAGGATCGGGCTGATGGCGATGACAGCGCAGGTGAAGGCCGAGCTCGCGAGCACCACCGTGACGAAGCCGTGCTGCCGCAAGTCCGAGGTCTCCTCGATGCTGCGGTTCGCCGGTGGGCTGCACATCCAGGGTGGCCGGATCGTGGTGGAGGCCGAGCTGGACACCGGTGCTGCAGCCCGCAGGATTCGTCGAGACATCCTCGAGATCTATGGTCATCCGAGCGAGGTCATCGTCATCAACGCCGCTGGCCTGCGCAAAGGATCCCGGTATGTCGTTCGGGTCGTCAAGGACGGTGAGGCGCTCGCCAGGCAGACGGGTCTCCTCGACAACCGGGGGCGGCCGGTGCGGGGCCTTCCTCCCCAGGTCGTGAGCGGTGCCGGGTGTGATGCCGTGGCCGCTTGGCGCGGGGCGTTTCTCGCCCACGGGTCCTTGACCGAGCCCGGTCGTTCGTCGGCGCTCGAGGTCACCTGCCCAGGTCCTGAGGCTGCCCTCGCACTGGTCGGGGCAGCGCGCCGAATCGGTATCCCCGCCAAGGCGAGAGAGGTGCGCGGTGTCGACCGCGTCGTCATCCGGGACGGAGACGCCATCAGCGCCTTGCTCACTCGGCTGGGTGCCCACGAGTCCTTGCTGGCATGGGAGGAGCGCAGGATCCGCCGCGAGGTGCGCGCCACTGCCAACCGGCTGGCCAACTTCGACGACGCCAACCTCCGTCGCTCAGCGCGGGCGGCCGTGGCGGCAGGGGCTCGCGTGCACCGCGCCCTCGAGATCCTTGGCGAAGACATCCCCGACCATCTCGAGCTGGCGGGCTCGCTGCGCGTCGAGCACAAGCAGGCAAGCCTCGAGGAGCTCGGACAGCTGCACGAGCCGCCACTGACGAAGGACGCGATCGCCGGACGCATCCGACGGCTCCTGGCGATGGCGGACCGACGAGCCCAGGAGCTCGGCATCCCCGACACGGAGTCGTCGCTGACGCCCGACATGCTCTCCGACGCCCCCTGACCGGTTGGTAGGGTCGATCCGCAGGTTGACCGCATCGAGTACCCGAGGGAGATCGCCCCAGTGACTGTCCGCGTAGGGATCAACGGATTCGGCCGCATCGGCCGCAACTTCTACCGTGCCGTGGTGGCGTCCGGGGCTGACATCGACGTCGTAGGGGTCAACGACCTCACCGACACCTTGACCCTCGCCCACCTCCTCAAGTACGACTCGACCCTTGGCCGACTCGGGGCCGATATCGAGGTGAGCGACGACGCCATCACCGTCGGTGGCAAGCGGATGGCTGCGCTCAAGGAACGCGACCCTGCACAGCTGCCCTGGGGCGAGCTCGGTGCCGACGTCGTGATCGAGTCCACCGGCTTCTTCACCGATGCGACAAAGGCCACGGTTCACATCGAGGCGGGTGCCAAGAAGGTCATCATCAGCGCGCCGGCCAAGAACGAGGACGTGACGATCGTCATGGGCGTGAACCACGGCGACTACGATCCCGAGAAGCACACCGTCATCTCGAACGCCTCGTGCACCACGAACTGTCTTGGTCCCATGGCGAAGGTGATGAACGACGAGTTCGGCATCGTCAAGGGCCTGATGACCACGATCCACGCCTACACGGCAGACCAGAACCTGCAGGACGGCCCGCACAGCGACCTGCGGCGCGCTCGAGCCGCCGCGATCAACGTCGTTCCCACTTCCACCGGTGCCGCGAAGGCGATCGGCCTCGTGCTGCCCGAGCTCAAGGGCAAGCTCGACGGCTTCGCTCTCAGGGTGCCCGTGTCGACCGGATCGGCGACCGACCTGACCTTCGAGGCGGGCCGCGACACGACGGTCGAGGAGGTCAACGCCGCGGTCGAGGCAGCCGCCGACGGCGAGCTCAAGGGGTTCCTCAAGTACACCGAGGACCCCATCGTGTCGAGCGACATCGTCGGCGACCCGTCGTCGTGCATCTTCGACTCGGGCCTCACCAGGGTGATCGGCAGCCAGGTCAAGGTCGTCGGCTGGTACGACAACGAGTGGGGATACTCCAGCCGCCTCGTCGACGTCGTCACCTACGTCGGCTCCTCGCTCTGACGTCGTGAGGACGGTCGACCAGCTCGACGAGACCCTTGGCGGGCTTGACGGCAAGCGGGTGCTCGTCCGGTCGGATCTCAATGTGCCGCTCGACGGCACTGCCATCACTGACGACGGACGCATCCGTGCCAGCGTCCCCACGATCACCGACCTGAGCGACCGGGGTGCGAAGGTGGTCGTGATGGCGCACCTCGGCCGGCCCAAGGGTGAGCCCGACGACGCCTACTCGCTGGGGCCGGTCGCGATCCGCCTGGGAGATCTGCTCGGTCACGAGGTCACACACACCAGCGACACCGTCGGGGCATCGGCCGAAGCGGCGGTCGGCACCATGCGCGAGGGGGATGTCGTCGTCCTGGAGAACGTCCGCTTCAACGCCGGCGAGACCAGCAAGGAGGACGCGGAGCGGGCTGCGTTCGCGCTCGAGCTCGCGGCCCTCGGTGACGCCTTCGTCAGCGACGGCTTCGGCGTCGTACACCGCAGGCAGGCGAGCGTCTACGACGTGGCTCGGCGACTCCCCAACGCAGCCGGCGGGCTCGTCTTGAAGGAGCTGGAGATCCTCCACCGCCTCACCGAGAAGCCGGAGCGTCCGTACGTCGTGGTGCTCGGTGGTTCGAAGGTGTCCGACAAGCTCGGGGTCATCGACAACCTGATCGGCAAGGCAGACACGTTGCTCATCGGCGGCGGCATGGTGTTCACGTTCCTGAAGGCGCTCGGCCACGAGGTCGGCAGGAGCCTGCTCGAGGAGGACCAGATCGACGTCGTGCGTCGTTGTCTGCGCCGGGCCGAGGAGGCAGGGGTCGGGATCGTCCTTCCCACCGATGTCGTCGTAGCACCCGAGCTCGAGGCTGCTGCACCGACGACGGTCGTGGCAGCAACTGCCATGCCGGCCGATGAGCTGGGGCTCGACATCGGGCCCGACTCCGCCCGTCACTTCGCCGAGGTGCTGTCGGACGCCAGGACAGTCTTCTGGAACGGCCCGATGGGCGTCTTCGAGATAGCGGCCTTCGCCGCCGGGACTAAGGCCGTCGCGCGCGCGCTCACCGAGATCGACGGATTGTCCGTCGTAGGAGGTGGGGACTCAGCGGCTGCCGTTCGCCAGCTCGGTTTCACGGATGACCAGTTCGGTCACATTTCCACCGGTGGAGGGGCGAGCCTCGAGTACCTCGAGGGCAAGCCGCTTCCAGGCATCGACGTACTCGACGACTAAGACAGGCACCGGAGTCCTCATGGCCAAGCACACCCGCGTCCCGCTCATGGCGGGCAACTGGAAGATGAACCTCAATCACCACGAGGCCGTCGTCCTGGTCCAGAAGCTCGCCTGGATCTTGTCCGACAAGAAGCACGACTACGACCTGGTGGAGGTGGTCGTCCACCCGCCCTTCACCGACCTGCGAAGCGTCCAGACGCTCGTCGACGGCGACCGGCTCAAGCTCAAGTACGGTGCCCAGGATGTCTCTGTGCACGACGACGGGGCATACACAGGGGAGGTCAGCGCCAGCATGCTGACCAAGCTCGGCTGCTCCTACGTCGTCATCGGACACTCCGAGCGACGCGAGCACAACGGCGAGGATGATGCCCTCGTCAATGCGAAGGCCCACCGGGCGGTCGGCGCCGGTCTCGTGCCCATCGTGTGCGTCGGCGAGGGGCTCGACGTACGTGAGGCGGGGGAGCAGGTGGCCTTCGTGCTGGGTCAGGTCGACGGTTCGCTGACAGGGCTCGCCGACGAGGAGGTGGCTGACCTCGTCATCGCGTACGAGCCGGTGTGGGCCATCGGGACGGGGGAGGTCGCAACGCCCGCTGATGCGCAGGAGGTCTGCGCGGCGATCCGGCGCCGGCTGACCGAGGTGCACGGGGACGAGGTGGCAGCTTCGACCCGCATCCTGTACGGCGGCTCCGTCAAGGCCGCCAACGTCGCGGCCATCATGTGCCAGCCGGATGTCGATGGCTGCCTCGTCGGTGGATCCAGTCTCCAGGCCGACGAGTTCGGTGGCATTTGCAGGTTCTACGACATGCCGGTCATCTAGCCCTCCGGCGGAAGGTAGAATCCGTTCTCGTGATCTTTGCTTTCAACATCCTGCTCGTCATCACCAGCGTCCTACTCGTGGTGATGATCCTTCTCCACAAGGGCCGCGGTGGCGGTCTCTCCGACATGTTCGGCGGGGGGGTCACCAGCGGAGTCGGCGGATCCTCCACCGCCGAGAAGAACCTCGACCGCATCACGATCGGCGTCGGGACCATCTGGTTCGCGTGCATCGTGTCGCTGGGGCTGCTTCTCAAGTCAGGCTGACGGCTGACCGCACCACAGGTTGAGCTTCGCAGCGTACAATCGCGTGTCACCTGACACGGTGACATCACAAGATCGAGGAGTGGTCCAGTGGCTGGTGGCAGTGCCATCCGAGGTAGCCGGGTCGGCGCCGGTCCCATGGGCGAGGCCGAGCGCGGTGACGCCGCCCCCCGGCAGCGGATCGTCTACTTCTGCTCCAACGGTCACGAGACTGCCCCGATGTTCGCCGTCGAGGCCGTCGTCCCGGACTCATGGGACTGTCCCCGCTGCGGGCTCCCGGCGAACCGCGACTCCGACAACCCGCCTCCGCCGCCGAAGATCGAGCCCTACAAGACTCATCTCGCCTACGTGAAGGAGCGCCGCTCCGACGCCGAGGCGAAGGAGATTCTCGACGAGGCGCTGCAGACCCTTCGCGCCAAGCGCAAGTCGGGCGAGATCGTCTTCTAGCGACTCGCCGACTGGTGTCAGGGCGAGGCGATGCGGCTCATCCCCGCCGGCAACTCAGCTGCGGCCGCCTTGTCCAGCAGCCACAGCGTGCGGGCTCGGCCCCGGGGACCCGCCGCGGGCACCTGAGTCACGCCGGCGCCGGAGAGCGTCATCCGGACTGCCGCGGCCTTGTCCTCGCCGGCGACCACGAACCACACCTCGCGGGCGCTCTGGAGCGTCCGCATCGTGAGCGACAACCGGGTCGGGGGTGGCTTGGGAGCACCGCGTACGGCGACCACGACGCCTTCGTCGTAGAGCGCTGGACGCTCCGGGAACAAGGACGCGACGTGACCGTCCGGTCCGACGCCCAGCATCAGGACATCGAACACCGGGACGCCGTCATGGTCTTCAGCAGCGGCGGCTTGGGCGAGCTCGGCGGCGTACTGCTCGGCGGCTGAGTCGGGGTCGGCGCCGGGGGAGTCCTTTGCGGGCATGGGGTGAACGAGCGCAGGCGACACGGGGATCGAGTCCAACAGTGCTTCTCGGGCTTGTAGGTCGTTGCGATCCCTGTCGCGGCTCGCGACGAAGCGCTCGTCGCCCCACCAGAGCTCGACCCTGGACCAGTCCACGGCATGCTTGGCAGGCGACCGCGCCACCGCTCGGTGGACCGTGTCCGCAACCGTTCCGCCCGTCAACACCCAGCGAGGTGTGCGACCCGCCGCCTGGATGTCGACGAGGCGGGTGAGCAGGCGGGCGCACACCGCCTCGGCGAGAACATCCGCGTCGCGGTGCACCAGCAGCGTCGGGTCAGGCATCAGCGCTTGCTCGACTTCTTCGCGGTGGAGGGCTTGCGTGGTTTGGGTTTGGCTGCATCCTCGACCACCTCGCCTTTCTCGGACAGCGACGTCGGCGTCGTAGGCGGCTTGTGACCGGCCAGCAAGCACAGCTGTTTCACCGTGTCCTGGTAGATGTCGTCGGTGTCGAGTCGACGTAGCTCCTCGGCGAGCAGCTCAGCCGTGTTTCGCCGTTTCAGATCCAACGGCCGGTTGGGTGCG
>Ga0136637_1000167_pt1 | contig 13290 bp, 10 predicted proteins | sample AntDrymUQ8572106_2_FD_105497 | JGI IMG/M metagenome (GOLD analysis project Ga0136637, IMG submission 105497) | Polar desert sand microbial communities from Dry Valleys, Antarctica - metaG UQ857 (21.06) | ecosystem: Environmental > Terrestrial > Soil > Desert | place: Antarctica: Dry Valley... | reverse complement strand
GGTCTGCGCTTCGATTGAATCGGTAATTTCTTCGCCCGTTTCGTGATTTATCGGCAATTGTCCCGACACAAAAATTAAGCCGTTATGAACAACGGCTGACGAATAATGACCTTTCGGTTCGGGAGCGTTTGGTAATTTGATTTTTTTCACGTCAAATTTTCTAAAATCTTTTCAATTTCGATTTTCAAATTCTCCAAATCGTTTCGCGCAATGTTCCAAATAATTTCCAAATCGATCTTTTCCAAATTTATTTTCTATAAGCACAGAATCTTTGACTTTATGACTAACTGTTTCAATCAAGGAAAAAACTTCTACGCCGTTTTCATTCGGCTCGTCAAAAAATTCGAAAGCGTCGCAAACTTCCAAATATCTTTGCTTTACCTTTTGACCGTAAAAGTTTTTGTATTCAGATAAATTTTCTTTAGCTTCTTTTTCGCCTTTCTTAATTGCTTCATTAAAATTTCGTGCCTTGATTAAAACAATTCGTTCTTTAATCAAAGTTGCCTCTTCATCGTAATTGTCATCAATAGATTTAGGTTTGCCGACTGCTTCCCAACGAGTTAATTGTTTTACGCCAAACCATTTCCAAGCCACTATGAAAACTCCTTAGCCGACGCTTCCTTCCAATTTCAATCCAAGAAGTTTCTGCGCTTCGACGGCATATTCCATCGGCAATTCTTTAAAAACTTCTTTGCAAAAACCGTTGATAATCAGCGAAACTGCATCTTCCTGCGAGATGCCGCGCTGTTGCAGATAAAACAATTGGTCTTCGCTAATTTTTGAAGTCGTCGCTTCGTGTTCGACGCGAGCCGTAGCGTTCATTACTTCGATATACGGAAATGTGTTTGCCTCGGACGTTCCGCCAATCAGCATCGAATCGCACTGCGTATAATTCCGTGCGCCTTCCGCTTTCGGCATAATTTTCACGAGCCCGCGATAACTATTGTTAGATTTTCCGGCGGAAATTCCTTTCGAGATAATCGTGCTGCGCGTGTTTTTGCCGAGATGAATCATCTTCGTTCCGGTGTCGGCAACTTGCGCGTTATTAGTCAGCGCGACGGAATAAAATTCGCCGATAGAATCGTCGCCCTGCAAAATCACACTTGGGTATTTCCAAGTAATCGCGCTTCCGGTTTCAACCTGCGTCCAAGAAATTTTTGATTTCCGCCCGCGACACGCACCCCGTTTCGTCACAAAATTATAAATTCCGCCTCTTCCGTTTTCATCGCCCGCATACCAATTCTGCACGGTCGAATATTTAATTTCCGCATCATCCAAAGCGACTAATTCGACGACCGCCGCGTGAAGCTGATTCGTGTCGAACTGAGGAGCTGTGCAACCTTCATTATATGCAACGTAGCCGCCTTCTTCCGCGACAATTAACGTCCGTTCAAATTGTCCTGAATCCTGCGTGTTAATACGAAAATATGTCGAAAGTTCCATCGGACAACGCACGTCTTTTGGAATAAAAACGAATGAGCCGTCAGAGAAAACCGCGCTGTTTAAAGCCGCGTAATAATTATCTGAAGTCGGCACAACCGAGCCGAGATATTTTTTGATGAGTTCGGGATAATCGGCGACCGCTTCGGTGAACGAGCAGAAAATTACGCCCGCTTCGAGCAGTTTTTTCTTGTAAGTCGTCGCTACCGAAACCGAATCGAACACCGCATCAACCGCGACATTCGCCAGCATTTTCTGTTCGGTCAGCGGAATGCCGAGCTTTTCAAAAGTTTTCAACAATTCCGGATCGACTTCGTCCAAACTTTGCTTTTTCACCTTTTGCTTCGGCGCGGAATAATAACTTATGTTTTGAAAATCAATATTCGGATAATGAAAATTCGCCCAATTGTCGGGCTGTTTCATTGTCAGCCAATGACGATAGGCTTTGAGGCGAAATTCGAGCAGCCATACCGGCTCGTTTTTCTTTGCTGAAATAAGCCTGACGGTATCTTCCGATAAGCCTTTCGCAATCGTTTCCGTTTCGATGTCGGTCGTAAAACCGTATTTATATTCCCTGTTTGCTAATAATTCTACTGCTGTTGACATAATAATAAGTCCAATGTTTTAAGTTCAATGTTCAAAGTTGGTCATTGCCAACTGCCTACTGCTGCCGCCGATTGAATTGCGGTTCAATCGTTCGATGAATTCCTCGAATTTGATGAAAGGTCGCGTCAACCGACGCTTCGTTACCAACGAGTTGCGCCAGATTTATCTGTGACAACGCATTTTCCACAATCTCGTGCAAGCCGACAATCACGGGGCGAATGCCGCAATCGCCTTTGTGAACACACGAATCTAAAATCCCCGTGTAACTTTCACAATGTTTGCTTAAAACCTCCTCATCCAAAACTTTGATAATTTCGTTCAGGTAAATTTCGCTCGCCGGACGCGCCAGAGCGTAACCGCCTTTTGTTCCGCGCGTTGCCTGCACAAAACCCGATTTATTTAAAAGCCACATCAATTTTCCCGCATTGGCAACTGATATTCCTTCGCGCTCGGCAAGCTGATTGAGCGTTAGAGATTCTTCGCGGCGCAAGCTGGCAAGCTGCACTAAACATCGCAATCCATATTCTTCTTGGGCTGAAATTTTCATCTTACGGTAGCGTTCCTCGCACTTATTCTTGCACAATTAGAATCGCAAATCATTACTTTTTTGTCAAGATTCCAAGCAAAAAGAAAACACGGGTAAATGTTGAATTCATCAACCCGTGTTTGTAATGTAAACACTTTTACGGCAGATACACCGATGGAAGCAGTTTATCTTCCGCTAATCCAAATAATTGTGAACGGAAACTGCTTGTCGTTTGCGTAATATACCAACCGTTTACCGGCCGCCGTTATAAATCCACATTAGCCTTAGGTAGCGGCGCGAAAGCAGCTTTGATTGCGCCCCAATTATTTGTTGCATCCCGTCCGCGCACATAAAATATGTGTCTGCCCGGCGAAACCGTCAAATCAACGACGGCGAATTCAACTGTCGAATTAAACTTCCCGTCTTTCGCCGTCATTTGGACGGGCGTTCCGCCGCGCCAAGGTGGTGTGTCAACATAAACTTCCGCCGCCGCAACTGTCTGCCCGCCGTTGTTTGCGTCGCTGATTTGCGCCCGCAACATGAAAGAATTCGCGCCGGTTTTCGATACCGTTAAAGTTTCCGTCGTTGGGCCTTCGCCCGTCATATATGGAGTTCTGGCGATTTTCGCTAAGTAAAGCAAAACGGGACGATTCAAATTCCAGAAATCTCCGCCGCTGCCGCCGTCTAAACAACTATACGTTGCGAAAAAGCCGCCGCACGCGCCCGAACCCGAACCGATTTCCATCCCCAAACCAGCAACGCCACGCTCGCCGTAGGCGTATTCCCGCGCCGAGCCGCTCGTCGGGTAAAGCTGAATTGATTGAATCGGATTATAACCGTTATATGAAGCCATTTTTCTGGCAATCGTCCGCAACTGTAGATTCGGCGGCGGCGTATTGTCTTGTCCCCACGGATATAAAATCAGATTTCCCGTCGAGTGCATATCGAGAAAAACGCCGGTTGCATCGAGAGGTGCAGGTTCGGTTCTGCCCGGCTCGCGTTGGTCTGGAAACAGTGAATCAACCAAATTTTCAATGGCTTGCGTTTCCGGCTCGCTGCCAGCGGTTAAGCCGGGAAAAGTTTCGCCGCACGGCGGCTCTGTCGGCAAATTCACCGTTCCCCACAGAAAAGAAAAATTACGATTCAAATCAATTCCGAAAGTTATGTTCGTGCAGTTTCCGGTCGTATTATTAGTATTTTTGCGTTTCAATAAACTTTGTTCAGCAAATTTTCTGCCGTCGGGATTGACGATTGGAACGACGACGATTTGATGTTCGTCCAAAAGCCAAGTCGCGTCGGCATCTGTGCCGTAATTCGTCAACAAGTATTCGATGAAGCGCGTGGCAATTTCCGGCGGCACGAGTTCGCGCGAGTGAATTCCGGCTTGCAGAAAAAATGTCGGTTTACTGCCCGTGATTTGCCTGTTCGTTAATTTAACGCCGAACAAATCGTAGCCATTATTGGCATTTCTAGTTTTTTCCCAACTCTGTCCGTAAGTAAAAACCTCCGCCAGATTCGGAAAACGCGTTTGCATCTGGTCTAAGAAATCGCGCGTTTCTTCAACCGTTCGATAACCGTCGCGGAAAGTGTCAGTTTGCAAACCACGCTGCAACTCAAAGGTTTTTTGCTCGTCAACGCGAAGCGCAAAACCCTGCTTTTGCAATTCCGCGAACTGTTTGGGAGTCGTCCAAAAAATCAATTCTTCGCCGTCGCGGTATTCCATCAAATCCAAACCCGCCTGCGCGACGCGCATCATTTCGGCGAAATTGCGAACGCGAACGCGGGCAACGATTGTTTCTTCGGTTTCCTGTGCCTGCAAAATTTGCGGCAAAACGGCGATGCAAAAAATAAAGACGCACAGTTTTCTAAAAAATTTTGGGAACATTAATTTTCTTAACCTCCGAATTATTGGCTTCATATGCAAAATAGCAGATTTTCGGCAAAATTCAAAAAGTGGAAATTGTAAACCTATCTTAATCAACAAACTTCTTGCGTATCTTGACTGCTCTTTCGAGTCCGTCAACCGTTTCCAGAATTTTCAAACGCAAATCTTTATCCAGATTCGGGTTGTTCGCCAAAAATTTATTGACGACTGCTAAAGCCTGTTCGCTTCGCTGTCCGCCGACGAACGCCGCGAGCCAGCCGTTGACGAAAAAGATTTTTCTATTTTGTTTCAGATTCGGCAATTCAGCTAACGATTTTTCGAGGTAAGGGAAAGTCAATTCCGAATGTCGAACAGAATTGAACGGCACGAACGCCGATTCAATCCAGCTTTCGGAAATGGTTTTATCATTTACAAAACTACTCCAGAATTTCGCTTTGTTTTCTGTCGTTGCAATTCCCGCTTTTGCGGCGTAAGCATAGCGTTTGGCTTCGTCAGTTGTCTCGGTTGTTTCGAGTTCGGCTAAAAGACTTGGCGCGTCCTTGTCGCCTAAGATTAAAAGTTTCGTTACGATGTCGAATCGGTCTTTGGTTTTTAATTTCAAATCTTTAATTTGAAATTTATCGTTCAAAATATCTTTCAAAATCAATCTGGCTTTCTCGCTCGAAGCGATATTTAAGAATGCACGGTTAAAAGTGATTCGCTGTCCGAGCGTCGGTGCTTTTTGCATTTTATCAATGAGAAGCATTTCGATTTGCGGCGTGAGTTCTTTCGCCTGCGCGTCTGACAAATAATAATTCATCGCGGTTGAAACGCGTCCCAAAAGAGTTTGAATCGTGCTTTCGTCCGTTTCGACGTTGATGTTTTTGATGACGAGTTCGACGTAATCTTTCGGACTCGATTCGGCTTCGCGCACCGAGTCCCACAAACTTCCCCACATCATCGTGCGGAGAAAATCGTCTTTTTCGTTCTGGATATTTTTTGTCACGTAATCGCGGCTTTTCTCGTCAAGCAGAAAAATGCCGTAGCCGTAATCTTGGTAGTTTGGAAAGACGAAGGCGATTTGGTTTATTTCATCGCTAATATCAAAACTCACGCCTTCGGGCATAGGATAAAATTTCACATTTCTTTCTTTCGATTCTCCCGTTTTATACCGAGTTAAAACCTTCACTCTTGATTCCCACTTTATTTCGTCACCGAGAATATTTTTTTGCTCTAAATCGAACAAAAATGTTGGCGTTTTGCCGCTTCCTGATTTTTCGATAACCATATTTGAAGCATTGGAAAATGAACCTGAATAACGGCTTAGTCCGCGCTGTTTGACCCAAACACTTGCCCAAGTTTTCAAATCTTGTTCGGTCGCCGTTTCAAATTCCTTCACCAAATCCGTCCATTCGGCATTGGCAAATTGATGATTTTTTAAAAACGCGCGAACCGCCGTTTGAAATTTATCCGCCCCCAAGTAGAATTCGGCTTGCTTCAAAAACGAAGGCGCTTTGCGATAGACGATGTTGCCGTAAGCGGATTTTGCCGACGCGAGATTCGGGATTTCCTGATAAATCGGCGTTGTCCCGCGCGTCGTATCGGTCAGATAAGCGAGTTGCTTGTTGCGCTCGTAAAAGATTTTCCAGGCGTTGTATTCGGGCATCACTCGTTCCAGAGTTTTATACGCCATAAACTCGGCAAAGCCTTCCTTGAGCCATAAATCGTCAAACCAGCGCATCGTCACCGTGTCGCCGAACCATTGATGCGCGGCTTCGTGAAAGATGAGATTTGCTCTGGTCACAAAATCGTTTTTCGTCGGCTCGGTCGGGAAAATTACGCGGTCTTCGCGCAGAAATGTCGCGCCCGCGTGTTCCATTCCGCCGAACGGAAATTCGGGAATCAAAACAAGGTCGTATTTCGGAAACGGGAATTTGTAATTGAAATAACTTTCAAGAAATTTTACGCCTTCGTAATTAAGGCGAGCGACTTCAACCGCGTGTGGTTTGAATTTTTCGGCTTGCGATTTGCGGACATAAATACGCTCTCGAATTGTGCCGTTTATAAATCGTTCTTCAAACTCTGCAAAATCACCAACCGCAAATGCAAAAACGTATGTGCTGATTGGTTCGGTTTCTTCAAAGTCGGTTATTGATAATCCTTTCTTCCAATCTTCACTGTGCGATACAGGCAGATTTTGGATTTTCTTCAATTCTGCATTTGAGACTACTTTTCCGAAAGTTTTTATACTCAAATAAAATCTTGCCTTCAAATCTGGCTGGTCAAACAAGGGAAACGCCGTGCTTGCGTCCGACGGCACAAACAGCGAATAGACATACTCCGCGCCGTCTTCTTTATCAACATAACGCGTGATTGCCGCGCCGCTCGTCTTTATCGGCGATGCGAACTGAATCTTGATGACGTTTTCGCCTTTTTTCAAAAGCGGATACGGAATTCTTATATGCTCGTTTGCCGTTTGAGTCAGGATATCCGGCGCGTCATTGACCGCCACGACATTTGCGTAAGGCTTGTCTTTATCATTGGCAAACTGCGTCGTGCGCCAATCGAGAATCAAATCGTTTTTTGCGCCTTCGTCCGTTAGCGTTACGCGAATCTCAATCTCGCCTTTCATCAACGGCGCATCTTTTTCGAGCGTGATGTTCAGTTTATAACGCACGTCCGAATAATTTGCCGCCCGCCATTTTGCCAGCGTGTTCGGAACGCCTGTTTCAATCGGCGGATTTTGCGAGAAGACACTCATTGCGGTTAGAAACAACGCGAAAATCAAAAGACGCAAAAGCATATCTTTTTCTCCCAAAAATTTTGTTGAAGTAGATTATAGTTTAAGTTTGATTGATAATTAAACATTATGAAAAGTTTTACCGCAGAAGCACAGAGTTTCGCTGAGTAACATTGAGAAGGAAAACTCCCGAGAATCTCTGCGATTTTTCTGCCCCATTGCAGCAAGAAATTACGATTCAGTTATGCTTCAAGACTCTCGACTTCCGAATCCTTCTTTCTCCGTCTGCCGAAAAACCACGCGATAAAGATTGATATAACATACAGAACCATCATCGGCGTAGCGAAAAGCATTAGGTTCGGAATATCACCGGTCGGCGAAACCACTGCCGCGACAATCAAGATAACGACGAGCGCAATCTTCCAACTTTTTATTAAAAGTGCGGCAGAAACAAGTCCTATTCTTGACAGAACATAGGTAATCGCCGGCATCTGGAAGATTATGCCCATCGCCAACATTATTAACGTAATGAATTCAAAATAATCTGTCGCGCGAAGCATTAAACGGAAATCTTCGCCGAGTCCGAGCAGGTATTTAACGGCAGGAGGAAACAAAATGTAATAAGCGAACGCCGCGCCGCCGACGAACGAAATCGAGGATAAAGCGATGAACGGCGTAACGTAAGAGCGTTCGTGCCGATACAGGGCGGGCGAAATAAACCCCCAAATATGCCATAACAAAAATGGAATTGATACTGCAATTGCCGCGTAGAGCGAAACCGTTACATAAAGCGTAAACGGCTCTTGAGCAGTCGTAACAATCATCCGCTCTTCCGCGCTCGCATCGTTCAAATCTTTACCATCGAAATCTACTGGCAACCGAATGCCTTTTGGAAGAATTGCATTGCTTGTGAAAATCGCTTCGTCTGTGAAAAGTCCGATATTCCCCGTTGCATCTCTGGTTACTTTCGCCTGCACGGAAGTTCCGGGCGATACCACGCTCACGCCGAGTTTTGTGGCACGATCGAATACATATCGTCCCATTTCGCCTTCCTGCAAATTATTCAATGAAAGAATCCGCTCGTTACCCGTCAAACCTTCAATCGGAAGTTCGCGTCTCTGCGCTTCGGACAATGCTTGCCTAATTGGTACGGACAAAAAATTGTAGATTTTATCCGACACAAACCAACACAGAACAAACGCTATAACTACAATTATTACTGAATTTACGAGCCTGCGCCGAAACTCGTCGAGATGTTCTAAGAAAGACATCTGTTTGCCAAGTTCTTCTGTATTCGTTTCTTCGGGATTCATTTCCTCAAATGTAAAAGGTGAGTTTTTTAGCCTAATCTTTTCTATAACCAATCACGCTTATTTGTTTGATTACTTTCTGGTTCTTTCGTATTAATTTCCTTTTTCGCAAAGTTTTCTTCAAAATCTGTTTGCTTTATTTCCTTAATCTCCGGCGCGACAATTTCATTCATTACCCCAATCGTATTTCTTTGTATAGAACTTTCAATCAACGGTGTATTTTCCGAAATCGAATTTAACTTTTCCTTATCGCTATTTCCTTCAAATTCAAAATCAACCTCCCGCGCCCAAGTTTGCTTAAAATCATCAGTCGTGCGGCGAAACTCATTCATCGCTTTTCCTAACTTTCGCGCAAGTTCCGGCAATTTTCGCGGTCCGAATACGATTAGCGCAACTAATCCGATTAAAATTAATTCCGACGTGCCGATTGATTCGAGGATGAACAAATAAAACATTTTCGTATTTTATAAAAATTAGTTGAATATACTTTATTACTCAACTTCTATTAAAAATTCTTTGTAAGATTCTACTCTTCCGATAATTTTTGCATCTGCGACTTTGCTAACAAAATGTTCTGCCTTTTCCGCTTCCAGACTAATTAATAGACCACCTGCAGTTTGCGGGTCGAATAATGCACTTTGCATTTCTTTTGAAATCTCATTCTTAAATTTTACAGTATCGCCGACATAAGTGCGATTGTTTTTATCGCCCCGCGTCAACATCTTTTGCTCAATCAAATTAAGAACATCGGGAAGAAGTGAAATTTTTTCAGATTCAATCTTTAATGTTACGTTGCTAGCTTTTGCCATTTCATAAGTGTGACCCAGAAGTCCAAAACCCGTAATATCCGTGCAGCCGTTTGCACCAATTTCCTGCATAATTTTAGATGCTTCTCGTGCGGAAGTTGTCATTGTTTTTAACGCTGCTTCTTTTGTCTTTTTACTGACTTTTTCAAACTTGATTCCTGTGCTTATTACGCCTGTTCCGATTGGTTTTGTTAGAACCAATAAGTCGCCTGCTTTTGCACCGGAATTTTTAACAATTTTTTTCGGGTCAATAGTTCCCGTCACCGCGTAACCGAATTTTATTTCTTGGTCGTCAACCGAATGTCCACCTAAAACAACGACGTTTTCTTCATTTAAAGCATTTTGCCCGCCACGTATAATTTCGCCTAAAACTTCCCAATCGCCCTTCTGCGGATAACAAACAATTGAAAGTGCAGAAATCGGCACGCCGCCCATTGCATAAACGTCATTTAATGAATTAACAGCTGCAATTCGTCCATAAATTTCAGGTTCATCGGCAATAGGTGTAAAGAAATCAACAGTTTGGACGAGAGCAAGGTTGTTGTTTAAACGGAACACACCGGCATCATCAGATGTTTCAAAACCGACTAATACATCTGTCGAAAAATCCTGTGATGGCATTTTGCTCAAAACTTGAGCAAGGTCGCTCGGGGCAAGTTTCGCCACTCAACCCGCACAAGAAACCATCTCTGTTAAACGTTTTTGACTCATACTCGTTAATATATCCGTCTACCTAATTTTTCATCACTAATTGATAAATTCTATCTAAATCTGAATCGCTGTAATACTCAATCTCAATTTTCCCGCCCGTTCCTCTACCGTCCGGAAAAATGTGAACTTGCGTGCTTAATTGTCGTCGAAGTTTGGTTTCTGCTGACTTCACATTCGCATCAATCTTTTGTTTAATTAATTCCCTTTCTGGAGTTTTCGTATCTTCCCTACCTAGTCTTTTAACAGCTTTCTCTGTTTCTCGAACAGACAACGACATTTCAACAATTTTTCGTGCTAAACGGCGTTGCATTTCGGTATTATTTGCCATTAATAATGCCCTCGCGTGACCCGCCGTTATTTGCTCATTTTCGACCAGCCTTAGTATGTCGTTTGGCAATTTTAATAATCTGAGAAATGTTGTTATGACTGTTCGATTTTTTCCTACACGCTCGGCAATCATTTCTTGAGTTAATCCGACGGTTTCTATTAAATTTTTGTAAGCTCTCGCTTCTTCAATCGGATTAAGATCTTGCCTTTGGATATTCTCTATTAAAGCTAATTCTAATAACTTTTCATCAGCAACTTCTCTTACAACTGATGGAATTTTTCGTAAACCGGCTTTTTGTGATGCTCGCCAACGTCTTTCCCCCGCGATTATTTGAAATTTTCCACCTCTTCGGCGAACTACAATTGGTTGCACAACTCCATTTGCACGAATTGATTGCGCTAATTCCTCTAAATTTTCTTCGGTAAATCTTGAGCGTGGCTGTTGTGAATTTGATTCTATTAAATCTAAATCAATTTCGAGAAGTTCTTCACTTGATGAATTTGATTTTTCATCTCCTAATAAAGCACTTAAGCCTCTTCCCAATACCTTTCTACTCATGACTTAATATCTCCTTTGCTAACTGGATATAACTTTCTGCTCCGCGCGAACGAATGTCATATAATATAATCGGTTTACCATAACTTGGAGCTTCAGCAAGTCGTACATTTCGCGGAATTACAGTCTTTAAAACCTGAGAACCATAAAAATCTCTTAAATCCTGCGCAACTGCCGATGAAAGATTAGTTCGTTCATCATACATAGTTAAAAGTAAACCTTCTATATTTAATTGTGGATTTAAGCTACGCCGCAAACGCGCAAGTGTATCAAATAATTCAGTTACGCCTTCTAGCGCATAATATTCACATTGTATTGGAACCAATAATGAATCGGCTGCGGTCAAAGCATTTACAGTTAATAATCCGAGTGAAGGCGGACAATCAATAATAATGTAGTCGTAATCATTTTTTATTTTATTGATTATATTTTTGAGTTTATATTCTCTATTCTCTGAGTTAACTATTTCTATTTCTGCCCCTACCAAATTTCTATCTGCGGGAAGCACCCACAATAAAGGCAACTCTGTTGGTAAAATTACATTTTCAACTGCTTCGTCTAACACTAATACATTATAAAGAGTTTTTCTCGATTGAATTCTTGGAACTCCTGAACCTGAAGTTGCATTTCCTTGTGGATCGGCATCAATCAATAATACTTTCTTTTCTTCGACTGCCAATCCTGCAGCTAAATTCACTGATGTTGTAGTTTTACCAACTCCACCTTTCTGATTGGCAACAGTTATTACTTTTCCCATTTTAATTTTTAATCACTTTATTTTTATCAAAGCTATCATATTTATCATTCATATTCTAATTATAAAATTAAATGTGGCACGTGCTTCTTAATAAATTATCGAATAGAAGCACGTGCCACATTTAATGAAAAGCATTGAATCATATTTATAAATTATGCTTTTGAGACGATAAGTGAACAAGAATAGTAGAAACTGCTGTAGGTGTAAGCCCGGCTATTTTGCGAACTTGAGCAAAAGTTTGAGGTTTAGCCCTTTCAAGTCGTTCTGCCATTTCGTGTGAAAGCCCGCTAACTGAACGGAAATCGAACTTAAATGGAACTTTTAAGTTATCATGGTGATTCACCCGATTATTGGCAATTTTTTGAGTTTCTATATAACCACTATAAAGTGAATCTGCTAACGCACTTTCTAAATCACTAAATTTTATAAGATTTTGGGTTTCAAAAGGTAACAATTTGTAAATCATTTTGGTGTCAACACCCTGACGTTGAGCAAGCTGCGACAAAGTTACCGAATCGCCTAAATCACACTGTAAAATTTGTGAAATTGTGGAATATTCGACGTCTGAACGTTTATAACGAGTAATATCAAGGGTGTTACGCAAAGCTGCAATCCTATCACTTTTTTGATTGAATTTTTCCCAATCTGACTGACCTACAAGTCCAATTTCTTTTCCCTTAGGTGAAAGTCTTTGGTCAGCATTATCGTGCCTTAAGGTTAAACGTGCTTCGGCACGTGAGGTGAAAATTCGATATGGCTCATCAACCCCGTGTTGAATTAAATCATCAATTAATACTCCAATGTATGCTTCATCACGCCTTAAAAGTAGAGGCTTTCGATTTAGAGTTAGGAAAGCAGCATTAATTCCAGCCATAAGACCCTGACAAGCGGCTTCTTCGTAGCCGGTTGTCCCGTTAATCTGTCCAGCGAGAAAAAGTCCATTAATTCTAGTAGTTTCCATTGTTGGCTGAAGCTCACGTGGATCAACGAAATCGTATTCGATGGCATATCCAGGACGAATAATTTGTACATTCTCAAAACCATTTATAATTCTTAATAAATCTTGTTGTAAATTAGCCGGTAGTGAAGTGGAAAATCCATTTAAGTAAACTTCATTTGTATTATGTCCCTCAGGTTCAAGAAAAAGTTGATGGCGATCTTTTTCAGCAAATTTTACAACTTTATCTTCGATAGAAGGACAATAACGAGGTCCAATACCTTTTATTTTTCCCGAATAAAGAGGTGATTGATGAAGGTTGTCACGAATTTTGTTATGCAGTTCTTCAGTTGTGTAACCAATAAAACATTGAATTTGAGGTTGTTCGAGTTTTTCAGTTGAGAATGAGAAAGGAACTGGTTTTTCATCAGCTGATTGAACTTCAAAAGCATCCCAATCAATAGTTCTGCCATCAAGACGCGGCGGCGTACCGGTTTTCAATCTTCCGAGGGGAAACCCGATTTTCTTAAGACTATTAGAAAGTTCAATTGAAGCAGGTTCGCCGGCGCGTCCAGCTGAAAATGTTCTTTTTCCAGTATGGATAGTTCCATTTAAAAATGTTCCAGTAGCAATCACGACCGATTTTGAACCAAAGCATCGCGTATCTTCTAATTCAACACCGACAACGGTGTTGTTTTGAACAATCAAAT
>Ga0136637_1000166_pt1 | contig 13297 bp, 16 predicted proteins | sample AntDrymUQ8572106_2_FD_105497 | JGI IMG/M metagenome (GOLD analysis project Ga0136637, IMG submission 105497) | Polar desert sand microbial communities from Dry Valleys, Antarctica - metaG UQ857 (21.06) | ecosystem: Environmental > Terrestrial > Soil > Desert | place: Antarctica: Dry Valley... | reverse complement strand
TCTTCAATAGCAACATCGTGCCGCCAGGACGGAGACAGGAAAATTTGCGATTTGCGATTTGCGATTTGCGATTGGTCTTTTACTTCAAAGCCGAGAGCATTCAAGATTTTCAGTATTTCAACTTCTTCAACTTCCAATCCTGTCAATCTTTTTACCGCGAATTGTATGTCTTTCGATTCGATTTCACTTGGCTGAAATTTTGTCGGATAAACATCAACAAACTCGCCCGCCGTTCCGTCTGCGAGTTCGCAAATCAATTCGGTTGCGCGATTCGATGCGCGAACGAGATTTTCGATGTCAACGCCGCGCTCAAAACGGTGACTCGCTTCGGTCGAAAGTTTAAGATTTCTGGAAGTCTGGCGAATATTTGCGCGGTCAAAATAAGCGACTTCGAGCAAAACATCGGTTGTTTTATCGGTAATTCCCGAAGCGAAACCGCCCATCACGCCGCCGACGGCAACAGGTTTTTCCGCATCGCAAATCGCCAGCATCGTTTCATCAAGTTTGCGCTCCGTTTCGTCCAAAGTCTTAATCGTTTCGCCGTATCTTGCACGCCTGACGACGATTCGATTTTCTTTGAGTTTGTTCAAATCAAAGGAGTGCATCGGTTGTCCGAGTTCGTGCATTACAAAATTCGTAATGTCCGCGACATTATTTATCGAACGTTCGCCAACGGCTTCGAGCCGTTGTTTTAACCAATCGGGTGATTCTCCAATCTTTACGTTTCTGACGATTCTTGCCGTGAAACGATTGCACAAATCCGCATCTTGAATGGAAACTAAATTCTGATTTTCAGTTTCTGGTTTTTGGTCTTCGTAATTCGTACTTCGTAATTCGTAATTCGTAATTGCCGCGACCTCGCGGCTCACGCCGAGATGTGAAAGACAATCCGAACGATTCGAGGTCAAATCAATATCAAAAACGAAGTCATCTTCAAATTCGTGAATGCCTTCGACCGCCAAGCCGACATTCGTCAATTTCGTTGCCAAATCCTGCGGCGACAAATCTACTTCAACTAAATCTTTCAGCCAGTTGTAACTGATGTTCATAATTAAATTTTCAAATTTATTGCAATCCGTATGCGCTTAAATCTTTGTCTTCTGTTGTCCAATATTTGATGCTAGAAGTTAAGCCATCTAAATCAGGAAATAATGTTTCCCGACCTATTCCCCATCCAAACAAAATTTGCTTAATTAACTTGCGGAGTTTGTTGGGTATAACAATTTTCATTTTCCATTTGTTAAATGGTTCATTTGGGGAAGAATGAATAGTAAAAAGACCTTGTTGTGCAATTACTCTTGAAGTCAAATTTTCTGGACAAAATACAATTAAATCGTTTTTGTATTCAAGTGGGTTATTAAATTTTTCTACGTTTAGGTAAAGTGGTGAGAATATGCCATATATAACAGAATCGGTTTCAGATTCATCTTCAACGGCAAAATAAGTTGCAACAAGCGGATTTCGTGTCCAATCAAGCAACCTCGTTGGAAGCCCGTGATGTTGAGCTAAGGTTAACCATTCCCATTCGTTTTTAGGAAAATCTTTTATGTAAGGTCTAGCTCTTGTTTTGAACAAGAACAACATTTCTTTTTCCAATTCTAATGAGTAATGAGAAATTCGACCAATAGTTGATTTTAGTTCCCACTCTATATTTTTCATCCCACGGTAAGCAACAGGAACTTTCCAAACTTGTTTTCCATGTTCATTGTTATTGAGTGCAAACCATGGTTTCTCAAATGCCGTGTAAAGGTTTTGAGTTGATTGAATAATAATTTCCTCTTGATTATTCATCTTTATCTAAATTGTTCCAAAAATCTCACATCGTTCTCGAACATCAGGCGAATATCGTCGGCGAATACATCAGCGAACAGATTGTGAAATTTATTTTTGTTCTTTCCATTCCAAATTTTTGCCGTCAAAAGTTACAGAAAACTCATTCAAAACGTCGCGTCCCAGAATTCCGATTTTATCGTCAATGGCACAATAATCGCCAGTAATTCTCTTACCGAGAAAAATTACTTGCAGATGGTAAATCTCCGACCTGCTTTGACTATCGTCAAATCCAAGTAGATTGACTTTTTCACCAGAAGGCTCGATTTGAAGTTTTCCGATTGCTGACGTTGGTAAAAGCGAAATGTCCGCTCCCGTATCTAAAAAAACTGAAACGTCTTTAACTCGTTCGCGGGTTTCGACGTTTCGTAAAGCGATTTTGGCGATCGGCGCAGGCGGATTGAAAGATTCATCATAACTCGTCATCAACGTCTTCCTCGACTGTTTTCACAAACCTTTTAGCGTCAGCTTTATTTTCAAGGCGCGGACTCATAATCTTCTTGATGTTTTGGGTTGGTGGAATGACAACATAGACTTGTGTCATCTCCGGCAATTTTACGTCTTCGCTCAAATGGATTTGACCGTTCTTGACGATGCCCTGAATAGTTGTAACTTGCATAAATTTACCTCTCAAATCATATTACCTGAACTGCTCCAAAAATCCCACGTCGTTCTCGAACATCAGGCGAATATCGTCGAGCGAATACATCAAAGCAAAATCCGAAAACCTTCCTGTTCAAAATGGTCGTCGTTCGTCAAAATTTCATTGATGTTTCGCTCGCGCATTACATTCATCGAAACGCAGTCGGTCAAACTGTAATCTTTATCAAGTCTTGATTTGTAAAAGTAAAAACCTTCGATGAATTGTTCGGAGGAACACGGAATAATTTCAATTTTCTTGGTGACGATAAAATGATTTGCTGATTTTATAACGTAGTCTTTTATGTCAAGACGAAACTCGCAAAAGTAATTCAAAACTTCGATTAAAACCAATTCGGTCGTTACTTTTTGAACTTTGCCGAGTTCGTTTTCGACTTGCAGAGCCTTTTCGTGCAGTTGGTCGCGCTTATTAAAAACGGCGACAAAATCGCTTGTGTCAACAAAGATTTCCTTCATCTCGTCTTTTTCTTATGTCCGTAAAGATAATGGTCAACATTGATTGAGCCGTCGGTCGGCAATTCGTCCCACGCTTCTTTCGGCACTTCTTCGGCAAACTCTTTAACCATTTCCCAAATTGTTTGGTGTTCGGTTTCTTCTACAACCTTTTCGTCTTCCAAAGTTTCAGCGTAATCCAACAACTTTTTCTGTTTTTCAGGCGGAAAAGCGTGAACTTTTTCAATGATTGTTTGTTCAAGATTTGTCATAAATAAATCTCCTCGTCGCTGAACATTTTACCTGAACTGCTCCAAAAATCTCACATCGTTCTCGAACATCAGGCGAATATCGTCGAGCGAATACATCAGCGAACACATTCGCTCCAAGCCGAAGCCGAAGGCAAAGCCCGAATAAATTTGCGGGTCAACATTGCAGGCTCGTAAAACATTCGGGTGAACCATTCCCGAACCGCCGAGTTCAATCCAGCCCGAACCTTTGCACGGGCGACAGCGTTCGCCTTCAAACGCGCCGGTGCCGCCGCATTTGAAACAGGAAAAATCAAATTCCGCGCTCGGTTCGGTGAAAGGGAAGTAAGATGGGCGCAGACGAATGCGAGTTTCCTTGCCGAACAGACGGCGCAGCCATTCGCCGACCGTGCCTTTCAAATGCGCCATTGTAATTCCCTTGTCCACGCACAAGCCTTCGATTTGGTGAAACATCGGCGTGTGCGTCAAATCCGGCGTGTCGCGGCGGAAAACTCTACCGGGCGCGATGATACGAATCGGCACGCCGCGCCGTTCCATTGCCCTGATTTGCACGGTCGAAGTTTGCGAGCGAAGAGCAAAACCGTTCGTCGTGTAAAAAGTGTCCTGCGATTCGCGGGCGGGATGACCTTCAGGGATGTTGAGCGCGTCGAAGTTGTAATAATCAGTTTCGATTTCGCGGTCATCTTCAATCGAATAACCGAGCGACACGAAAATGTCTTCAATCTTCTGCCGCAAAATCGTCAAAAGATGCAGATGACCTTCACGTGGACGAGTTCCGGGCAGAGTTACGTCCAATCTTTCGCGCTCGATTTTCACGTCGGCGATAAAATTCTTGAGATTGCTTTCCGCTTCTTCAATCGCCGTTATAATTTCTTTTTCGATTGATTGTACAAACTGACCGAACGCGCCTCGTTCTTCGGGCGCAACTCGTCCGATGAGTTTTTTCGAATTGGCGAGTTCCGACTTTTTGCCCGTGTGTTTAGTTTTCAATTCGCCGAGTTCTTTCTGTAAATTTTCGGCTTCGTCTAAACTTAAATTATCGAGATTCAAATCTGAAAAGCGTCCGAATTCCTGCTCGAACGCTTCGCGGATTTTTTCGACTTGTTCCTTTTGCTCAATCATTTTTATTTGTCCATTCACGGACTTGCTTAAACCATTTTGAAGAACTTTCGGCTAAGCCTTTACGCAGAAATTCGCTGGCTTTTTTGGAAGACAACATTGGGAAAACCGTGCTGTTGTGAGTTTCTTGATAAAACTCACCGTATAGTTTGTAAAATTCAATTTTCTCGCCTTTATAAAGCCAAACCTCCGGCACACCCAAAGCCGCGTAAATCGGCATTTTATTAAGCGAAGGACTTGTTATATCAACCTCAATAACCAAATCAGGCGGCGGGTCAGTCTGCAAATCAATTTTCAACTTTCCGCGAATTTTCGCCTCTTTCTGAATATAAAAGCCGGTGTCCGGTTCAACACCTTTGGCTTTTGCACGTTTGCGAAAAGTGGTCGAACCGGCGTTGATAAAGTCAATATCTTTTTCGACGCAAATTGTTGTGACTAAATTCTGCAAAACCGCATTCGCCGATTCGTGCTCAAATAAAGGCACTTCAACCTCCAAAAAGCCGTCATCATAAGCGAAATGAACTGCATTTGAATCGGCAAATTCTTCCAAAACTCTTTCGTAAAAATCCCAGCCAACACCTTGCAGAATCAGCTTTTGATTGATTGCCGCTTGAGCCATTTCTTTTAATGATGGATTAAGAACCGTTTCCATAGCTTGATTTTATCACAAGTTAATTTTAAGAAAAGTTATTAAACCCAAAAACAAAGCGTCCGAATTCCTGCTCGAACGCTTTGCGGATTTTTTCGATTTGTCTTTTTTCTTCAGACATAAATTACGAATTCAAATTACCGAAGTGATTGCTTCTTTCGTCTTTAGAGAAGGCACAACGGGAACAATTTCAAATTCTATTAGGTCCCGCCACTCGATAATCCATTGCTGAAATAAAAGCGGGTCGTCGCACTCCATCAGTTGGAAACATCGTTTGAAGTTCGCTTCGACCCAGCTGTCGACGTATCTCAAGCCTTCGGGCATCATTCTTCCTTGTTCTTGAAATCGCTCATAGATTGCTACGGCATCTTGATTTTTGAAATGCTCAATGACCAAAAATAGCATTGCTCGTCTCCAACAACAATCATCTAAGCCGCTTGTTGTTGATTATTGTTGGTTGCGTCCTTCGCCTGTCCTGCTAAGGTGGCAAATGCTTCGGGTTGTTTAACGGCTAAATCGGCTAAAACCTTGCGGTCTAATTCGATTCCGGCAACTTTTAAACCGTTGATAAATTGCGAATACTTCATTCCGTTCAGACGACACGCCGCGTTGATGCGGACAATCCAAAGCCGCCTAAAATCGCGCTTTTTCAACTTTCTGCCCGTGTATGCAAAATTTAACGAACGCTCGACCGCTTCTTTCGCCGAACGGTATGTTTTCGATTTTCTTCCGTAATAACCTTTGGCTAAGGCTAATATCTTTTTGCGTTTCTCTAAACGCTTATTCCCACGTTTTGCTCTTGGCATAATTTCACTCCTTTCAGTCGTTCAAAGGCTAAAGGCTGAAGGATAAAGGCTAAATATTTTCAAAATTTTTATCCTTTATCCTTTTCCCTTTAGCCTTTCGTTAATTTCTTCCGTATGGCAGCATTTTCTCAACCCGTTTTTGGTCGCCTTCGGAAACCAACGCATCAATATCGAGATTGCGTTTTCTCTTACTCGTCTTTTTCGTCAAGATATGACGGGCGTGCGAATGTCCGCGTTTGAATTTGCCGCTGGCGGTTGAGCGAAAACGCTTTGCCGCGCCTTTATGTGTTTTTAATTTTGGCATTTCTTACTCCTTCATTTTAGCCACAGAGGACACAAAGTTTATTGAGATTTAAATCTCTGAATTCTCTGTGTCCTCTGTGGCAAATTTTATAACTAAACTTTTGCCTTTTTCGGCACAAAAATAACAAACATTTGATAGCCTTCCATCTTCGGCGTAACTTCGACATCGGCAATATCAATTAAATCGTCGCGCAGTTTGGCAAGAAGATTTGCGCCGAGTTCGCGGTGCGTCATTTCGCGTCCGCGAAAGGCGATGGTTGCCCGAACTTTATCGCCGCCGGCAATCCATCCGCGAGCGCGTTCCATCCGATACTGATAATCGTGGTCGTCTGTTCCCGGACGGAATTTGATTTCTTTGACCTCAACGGTAACCTGTTTTTTCTTGGCTTCGTGCGCCTTTTTCTTTTCTTCGTAAAGAAATTTTCCGTAGTCAATAATTCGGCAAACCGGTGGTTTGGCATTCGGCGCAACTTCTACCAAATCCTTGCCTTCTTCACGCGCTCTCTGCACTGCGTCCCGCGTGTCCATCACTCCAAGCTGTTCGCCGTCTTCGTCAATCACGCGCACCGACGGAACTCGAATACGTTCATTTGTTTTGTGAAGCGGACCTCTCTGAAAACGATTGCCGCGATTTTTATTAAATCTCGTTGCGATATTGTTTCTCCTTTCTCTATAGTCCTGAGTCTAGAGTCGTAAGTCTGGAGTCAAAACAAAATCTGACTTAAGACTTACGACTCTAGACTCAGGACTATACACTAGCCAAAGCGCGGGTCTCTCTTAACTTCCGCGCCATTACCTTAAATTCCTCCAAACTCATCTGCCCGATGTCGCCCACCTTGCGTTCGCGCACGGCGATTTTATTTTCTTCCAATTCCTTGTCGCCCAACACAATCATAAACGGAACTTTGTTGATTTGAGCATCTCGAATTTTTGCGCCGATTTTATCAGATTTTAAATTTGATTCAACCCGAAATCCGGCTTGCTTCAATTCCTTAAAAACACTTTCCGCATAATCGTTGATGCGGTCGGTAATCGGCAAAACTGTGATTTGGACGGGAGCGAGCCAGAAGGGAAACGCGCCCGCGAATTGTTCGACCAGAACACCGAAAAATCTTTCAATCGAACCGAATAACGCGCGGTGAACCATCACGGGACGATGCTTTTGTCCGTCCTCACCCGTGTATTCGAGTTCAAATCTTTCGGGCAAATTGAAATCAAGCTGAATCGTGCCGAGCTGCCAAATGCGTCCGATTGAGTCTTCGATTTTGATGTCAATTTTCGGACCGTAAAATGCCGCTTCGCCTTCGATTCGCTCGTAGGAGATATTTCTTTCTTTGAGCGCATTCGCCAATGAATTTTCCGCGTTTTCCCAATCCGCGTCTGCACCGAGATAAATTTTATTTTCCGCCTCGCCGCGCACCGATAATTCAAACTTCACTTTGTCGAAACCATAAGTTTCAAATACCTTGATGGCAAAATCCAGACAATCGGCGACTTCCTCGCGCACTTGGTCGGGACGGACAAATAGATGCGCGTCATCAACCGTAAATCCGCGACAGCGCATTAAACCGTGAATCGTTCCCGAAAGTTCTGCGCGATAAACCGTTCCCATTTCCGAATAGCGTTGCGGCAAATCACGATAAGATTTTGGCGAAGCCTTATAGATGCCGATATGAAACGGACAGTTCATCGGTTTCAGGCGATATTCTTCGTCTTCGATGCTCGTCGGTGCAAACATACTGTCGGCGTAATTTTCTTCGTGTCCGCTAATGCGCCAAAGTTCGCGCTTGGCGATGTGCGGCGTAAAAACAAAACTATAATCGCGTTTTTTGAGTTCTTCTTTAAGAAGATTTTCCATTTCCATCCGAATCGCACCGCCTTTCGGATGCCATAAAATCAAGCCTTGCCCGTATTCGTCTTGAATCGAAAACAAATCCAATTCTTTACCGATTCTTCGATGGTCGCGCCGTTCAGCTTCTTCACGCTGCTTGAGCCATCCGTCAAGTTCTTCCTGCGTCGCAAACGCCGTTCCGTATATGCGCTGCATTTGTTGATTGTCAGCGTCGCCTTTCCAATACGCGCCTGACAAGGCAAGCAATTTGAACGCTTTTAATTTATTAGTATTCGGAACGTGCGGACCTAAACAGAAATCAACGAACGGCGTGTCTTCAATGTAATAAGCGGTCGCTGTATCGCCAGCCTTTTCATTGACAAGTTCACACTTTAAAGGCTCATTGCGGTCGGTGAAAAGTTTAATAAGTTCGTTTTTGTCGATTACTTCGCGCCGATATGAAAGATTGCGTTTGGCAATATCACGCATCTTTTTTTCGATAACCGGCAAGTCAGCCTCGGTCAGTTGGCGCGGCGCAATCACGTCGTAATAATAACCGTAACGCGGGTCGTCCATCAGCGCCGGACCGACTCCGAGCTTCGTTTCAGGGAATAAATCAATCACCGCCGCGGCGAGCAAGTGCGCCGCCGAATGTCGAATCACTTCTAAACCGTCGCGGTTTTCAGTCAAAATCGGTTCGATTGATAAAACTTCGTCGGTCGGCTGAAGTTCGTAAGACAAATCAACTTCCGCACCGTTTACTTTTGCCGCCAGCGACTTCTTCAACAAATCACGGTCAACAGATTTTAACGCTTCCGCGACGCTGAGGGGCGCGGGAAAACTTTTCTGGTTTTCTCCAATTTTTATATTTATTTCACTCATATTTTTGTTAATAGAAAATGTTTGTTAATTGTTTTCTCCAATGCCGGTAGCCGAACCTACAAAAAGCAAATTCGCCGCTTATCCAAGAAATTCAATTAACCATTGACGATTAACAATCTACTACTCTAAAAAGATTTGATTTGATAAGAGCGACTTTGCCTTAGCGTTTAATAAAAACGCCGAGTATACGCGCCATTAGAAGCGCGTTGTAGTAGTTCGTATAAAAAATGCAAAGTTCTTTGTTAGCATCGTATCAAAAGTGTGAAGGCGAAGGGATAAAAGATAAAAACCAAATTTTAGCCTTATGCCTTTCTCCTTTAGCCTTTAATTGGTAGTCAGTAGCAGACTTGAACTGCTGACCCCTACCGTGTCAAGGTAGTGCTCTACCACTGAGCTAACTGACTATCCGTCCGCTTCAAATGTTTGAAAAGCGAACTTCTAAAATACCGAATCGGTTTGTTTTGTGTCAAGCCAAAGGCATTAAAACACTAAATTCTAAAAAATAAACACTACCCGCTCTATTTACGACTTTTCATTTACAAGGAGAGACGGAGTTATTTCAAAATCAACTTTGCCGGCATCTATTTCCTTCATCGCAATGCGAGTTGATTTGCTTTTGCGCGGGTCCATATCCACGCGCGGATTTGCGCCGCGCTGCAATTGTTTGCTGCGTTGCGCGGCTAAAATTATTTTGCGATATTTTGAATCAATTTCGGGATTGACGCGGGGCTCGGTATTAGTTTCTTCAACAAGTTGTTCAGTTTCTTCGACCATAAATTAAGTTCACTCTCCATTGACCTGATTTTTCGATTCATCGAAACTATCTAAAATACCTTGAATCACACGGCTTTGTCTAACCCGCTTTAGTCTTTCGGCTAAAATTATCGTCTGCAAATGGGCGGTTGCCTTCTCGACGGCATCATTGACGACGACATATTCAAACTCAGAAAACCGATTCACTTCGCCAAAAGAGTTTTTTAGACGCAAAGCTAATTCTTCCTTTTTTTCAGTTGCGCGAGCCGTTAATCGGGCAGCCAAAACTTCAAATGACGGCGGCAAAATAAACACGCTGACGGCTTCGGGAATTTTTGTTCGAACGCTTGCCGCGCCTTGAACGTCAATTTCCAGAATTATATCGTGTCCCGCTTCGATTTCCTTTTTTACCTGATTTAAAGACGTTCCGTAAAAATTGTCGTGAACTGTCGCATACTCTAAAAATTCGCCTTGCTTAATCAGTGTTTCAAACTCCGCGGGACTGACAAAAAAATAATCTTTCCCCTGTGTTTCGCCGCCGCGCATTGCTCGCGTCGTGTAAGAAACCGAATAACCGACTTTAGGTAGGGTTTTCAAAACTGCTTTAATAAGCGTGCCTTTGCCGCCGCCAGAAGGCGAACTGATGATGATTAGATTGCCTTTCATTTTAGGGACAAGGGACAAGTGAAAAGGGAAAAGGGAAATTCTTGTCCCTCGTCCCTGCAAACTTGTCCCTTATTCTACATTTTGAACTTGTTCACGGATTTTCTCAATCGCGGATTTTATATGTAAAGCCGATTCTTTCACAATCAGATTATTGGTTTTCGACGAGATGGTATTAGCTTCGCGGTTGAGTTCCTGAGTTAGAAAATCTAGCCGTTTGCCAACTTCTTTTTCGTCGTTCATTATGCCGCGAAATTGTTCGATGTGACTTTTAAGCCGGATGATTTCTTCGGCGATATCGCTCTTATCGGCTAAGTATGCGACTTCCTGAGCGAGTCTGGCTTGGTCAATTTCGATTTGCGAATCGCTTTTTGAAAGCAAATTATCAATTCGCTTCGTCAGGCGTTGAAGATATTCTTCGGCGACCGTTTCGCTTTCGGCTTCGATTTTCGGCAGATGCGTTTCGATTTCTGAAAGCAGATAATACAAATCATTTTTCAAAGATTCGCCTTCGACCTCGCGCATTTTTTCGAGTTCGTCGAGTGCGAGTTCAACCGCCTCTTCGATGCCACCCGAAAAATCTTCACTCAAATCATCGGCTTTTGTCTGCAAAGAATTCGGCAGACGCGCAATGACATTCAAATCAGGTTCGCCAACTAACCCGAATTCTTCCTGCAGCTGCTTTAACGCCGACAAATAACCCGCGATTAATGGGCGATTTAGTTCATAGACGACATCGCTCATTCGTTCCGAGTTGATAAAAACATCAACTCTGCCGCGCGATAGACGAGTTTGAATTAAACGTTTAAGATTTCCTTCGAGCGATTGCAAATCGCTTGCTAGACGCAGATTCAAATCTAAAAAACGATTGTTGACAGTTTTTATTTCGACGGAAACGGCAAAGTTTTCTTCCGAGACGGCGCCGCGTCCGAAGCCGGTCATTGATTTCATAAATTTGTTTTCTCTAAAATTTCTTCTTCCGCAAATTGTAATTCGTATAATCTTTTATAAGTTCCGCCTCTGGCAAGCAGTTCGCCGTGCGTTCCGGTTTCGATTATGCGCCCGCGTTCTATTACGACGATTTTATCGGCGCGTCGAACGGTTGAAAGGCGGTGCGCGATGACGATTGAAGTTTTGTTTTGCATCAAATTCGCCAGAGCCTTTTGAACGAGTCTTTCAGATTCGGCATCGAGCGCGGAAGTCGCTTCGTCAAGAATCAAAACCGGCGCATTGACCAAAACAGCGCGGGCAATCGCAATTCTTTGGCGTTGTCCGCCCGACAAAAAAATGCCGCGCTCGCCGACCATCGTATCGTAAGCGTCCGGCAGTTCTTCGACGAATCCGTCGGCAAAAGCGATTCGCGCGGCTTCACTAATTTCTTCGTCGGTCGCTTCGGGATTGCCGTAAGAAATGTTGTAGCGAATCGTGTCATTAAACAACACGGTTTCCTGCGTAACGAGCGCGATTTGTTTTTTCAGACTTAAAATCTTCGCGTCGCGCAAATCGGTTTCATCCCAAAAAATCGCGCCCATCGTCGGATCGTAAAGTCTTTGAATTAGTTTTATCAAACTCGATTTGCCGCCGCCGCTTTCGCCGACCAACGCAATCATCTGACCTTTTGGAATTTCCAAATTTAAATCTCGAATAATCGTTTTGCTTTCGTCTTGATAATTAAACGAAACATTTTCGAGCGTGATTTTATTTTGCAAAGAAATTAATTCAACCGCATTCGGCTTTTCGGGCAATGTATCGTTTTCATCCAAAACATCCCAAACATCTTTGGCGGCGGCTAAGGCTTGCACGATTTGATTGTGCTGGCGCGAGAGTTTCCGCATCGGGTCGTAACTGCTGAAAAGAAAACCCAGAAAAGCGAAAAATTGCGAGGCTTCCATTCTGCCGGAATCTATTTCGCGCAAGCCGAAATAAAATAAAATCACGATTGCTGCGATGCCGATAATCTCAATCGTCGGCGGGGAAGTAGCGGCGATTTGTCCCGAACGAAGATGGGCGCGGGCGATTCTTCGCGCCGCTTCCGCAAACCTCGACTGCTCGCGCTCTTCGGCTGAATATGCCTTAACGATAGTTTGATTGGTCAAAGTTTCCTGCGCCGTATCTGAAAGAAGTTTGTTGCTTTCGATAAATTCTTCGCTGAGTTTTCGCAACGCTTTGGAAAATTTGGCGGTTAAAAATCCGATTATCGGCGCGGTGATAATTGCGCCGAGCATTAGTCGCCAATTGTAATAAAAAGCCCCACCAAGAAAGAAAACGAGTATTAAACTCTCGCGCAAAATATCGCGCATATTAGAGGCGACCGAAATCTCGATTGCCGAACAACTTGTGACCAGTCTTGTGACCAAATAGTTTGTACGATGACGCTCAAAGAAACTCGCCGATTGATTGAGAAGATGCGCGTAAAGTTCCTGCCGCAAATTTAAGACGGCGGCTTGCCCGATTTTCGCCATCAGATACGAAGAAAAGTATTCGGCAACGCCTTTCAAAATCGTGAAGGAAATCAGAAGCACAGAAATCATTATCCATGCCCGATACCAGTCATCTTTGGGGATTAAGTTTTGCAAACTGAATAATGTTTCGGAACTTTTCGCGGCGGACGGCAGAAATTGGTCGAATAGAGGGACGAGCATTGCAACAATCGCGCTCTGGAACAGTGCGCCGAAAATCATCGCCAAAAATGCTGAAGCAAAGGTCAGCCGATGCGGGCGCAGATATTTGAGCAGTCTTTTGAATTCTTTCATTGCGGACTAAAGCATTGAATATACTTTAACAATCGAGAAAACCAAAACGAATGTAAGTTTCGGATTCTAAATTCAATTTGATAGTATATTCGGAACGTAAAATTGTGAAATCAGCACTTCTACAATCTCTTTTCGACGAACAGGAAAGCCGACCTTTAACCGTTTCCGAACTCAACGAACAAGTTAAAAACGCGTTAGAGCGCGGCTTTGCGACGGTTTGGGTTGAAGCGGAAATTGTGAATTTTGTCGCGGCGCATTCCGGTCACTGGTATTTCACGCTTCACGACGGCGATTCACAGCTACGTGCGGCATGTTATGTCAGAAATAATTTACGAATTCGGTTTCAG
>Ga0136637_1000164_pt1 | contig 13351 bp, 14 predicted proteins | sample AntDrymUQ8572106_2_FD_105497 | JGI IMG/M metagenome (GOLD analysis project Ga0136637, IMG submission 105497) | Polar desert sand microbial communities from Dry Valleys, Antarctica - metaG UQ857 (21.06) | ecosystem: Environmental > Terrestrial > Soil > Desert | place: Antarctica: Dry Valley... | reverse complement strand
CTAGCGCCGCCGATCCACTCGCGAGCCCGGTCGGCATCAGCCTGTTGACGCAGGGCGCGGATCAGCTCAACGGGAACGGCAGCTATACCCTTCTCCCATGAGCAACGAACGGATCGTGTCGCCGGAGCCGGTTGGCTGCTTGACGCCGGGGCGCCCGGACGAGCAGACGCGCAGCTTCACCTACATAGACGACTGCGTGCGCGGCACGTTGCTCATCATGCACAGCGACGTTGTAGAGCCCATCAACCTCGGCTCCGACGAGATGGTCACGATCAAACAGCTCGCGGACATGGTCGAGGAGATTGCTGGCCTGAACGTCGAGCGGCGCTACATGCTCGATGCCCCGGACGGCGTGCGCGGGCGTAGCAGCGAGAACACGATGATCAGAGAGCGGCTCCGCTGGACGCCATCGTGCTCTTGGCGAAGCGCCTCGAGATCACCTACCATGGGTGTTCGGCCAGGGCGGCGCTGAGCGCGCGGTGAGTGTCGAAACAGGCTGCACTCCTGCAACAGACGCAAGGAGCAGGCGATTACTTTCGTCGCCTGACGACACCACGCCACACCCGCGAACGCAGTCGCGTGGACTAGCGGGTGCTGAGACGCGAGAACGAGCGAGCGCCCACATGATCACGCGGATTCACAGTTGGCACGGTCGCGCGGTGAAGCTAGTCGCCATCCTGCGCCACCCGGTTTACCGGCGCGCGCTTCGCCTCGGGGTCGCCGCATCAACGGAGCACGCCGATACCCCGCTTCCGTACGACTACGCGACGGTAGTCGACGTGGGGGCGAATCGCGGACAGTTCGCGCTGCTGGCGGCGACGCGGTTCCCGCGCGCGCGCATCATCTGCTTCGAACCGCTCGAAACTGCGCGGGCCACCATCGACCGACTCTTCACTGACGACAACAGAGTCGATGTAGTAGGCGTGGCCGTCGCCGCGTCTGCTCGGCCATCGCATCTATTCGTGTCGCGATCGGACGACTCATCGTCACTGCTTGCACCCACGGACCTACAGACCTCAACCTTTCGTGATACCGAGGTCGTCGAAGAGATCAGGGTGACGACCGAACGACTCGATGTCCTGCTCGATCGGGATTCCCTCGTTCGGCCGACCCTGCTCAAGATCGACGCGCAGGGCGCCGAATTGGAGGTGCTAAGCGGAGCGGCCGGCGTTTTGGACAATGTCGACACGATCCTGGTGGAATGCTCCTTCGCAGAGTTCTACAGCGGCCAGTCTCTGGCGGATGATGTCATTCGCTTTCTGCACCCGTGCGGTTTCCGCTTGACGGCTCTTATGAGCGCCTATGCTGATGCGAGCGGGCAGGTGCTGCAGGCGGACCTGGTCTTTGCGCGTGAACCCACCAAGATATAGCGACGCCCATGGATCCTGAAGTCCCCGTCCGCGACGACGCCACCGAACTCCCGACGTTTCGGCGTGGCGAGAGAGTGATTGATCTGCTGAAGGACGCCGGCATCGGCTTTGAGGGTAGGAACGTCGTCGATCTCGGCGCTGGCTTTGGGTCCCTCTCAATAGCGGCAGCACGTGCGGGAGCGAACGTAGTGGCGGTTGACGTCCACACACGCCGCCTGGGAGAGATCGCCGCGCGGGCTGACGCCCAGGGTGCGCCGGTGCGTGTCATTAGGGCAAACCTTCTTGAGGGTGTTCCCGGTGTTCGCGACGCCGACATCGCCCTGCTGATCGGCGTCGTCGAGTACGCAGGCTTGTGGGACAACCAAGCTTCGGTTGCGGCCCTGCAGCGTCGGGTCTTCAAGACAGCGCACGACTGCCTCCGTCCGGGCGGCCAGTTGGTCTTCGCATCAAAGAACCGCCTCTGGCCCAGGTTTATTGTCAAGGACGTACACACTGGTCAGGCTTTCGTGAATGCTCTACCCCGACGCGTCGCCAATCATGTCAGTCTCCGACTCGACGGCGTTCCGTATCGGCACCACATCCATTCGCCGCGCGCCTGGGGCCGAGCGATGCATGAGGTCGGCTTCGACTCGGTCGACTGCTTTTTTCCTTTTCTTTCGTATCAGCTGCCGCTCCGCCTCGCGCGCCGTCCGACGCTTGAAGATATGCGCCTCGCTCGCGCGTGCGTCGAAACGAAGGAGGAACTAGCCAATGCGTGGGGCACTATCGGGTCGCTACGCGCAGCTCTCATGGTCGCTTGCGCGTCACTCCGGCTGCCGATCTCACACAGCGTGGTAGCCGTGGCGACCAAGCAAGTGGCACCGTGACGACGGAGTCGGAATCTGGGTGGAGGGCTGCGGTCTCCTTCCTGCTGCCAGACGAGGTTGATCCACTCGAGCCACTAAGCGTCACGGGGCGAGAGTTCGTTGACCGTGATGACGTAGCGGCTGTCGTGCGGATCGGGCGCAGAAAGCTCCACCTATCCGGCTTCCCCAACCGGTACCGGTTCCTTGCGTTCCCGCCACACACCGCGAAGGTCCGCTTCCTGCTCCCGCACCACAATCAAGCAGCGATCCGTCACATGGTCAGGCCTAGGGCAGAGCGCGAACCCGGGGTGCTGCGCGGTGTGCACCGAGTGGTTGAGAGTATGCCGCCAAAGCTCGTCGAGGCGACCTCGTTGTCGGTTGAAGTCGCAACACGTTCTGTCTCGCCGACGGTGGCGCGATTGCATCAGATTGCCCCGCGCGCGGATATTGGTTGCATATTCACGAGCACCAGCGCCGGCCGATCTGCGGTATGCGCGTTCGATGGGGAGCGCCTATGTGCGATCGCCAAGGTGGTAACGACGGCATCTGGTTCGGCTCAGCTAGATCACGAGGCGGCGATGCTTCGAGAGCTGTCGGCCCACGACCGGTTACGTGGCTACGTTCCACAGCTGGAGGAAAGGCTGTCAGTGAGATCGGGTGAGGTGCTCGTCACCGATGCCTTCCACGGTTCTCCGGCGCCAACGAGTATTTCGCCTGCCCTGAAGGAATGGCTGAGGCGCTGCCCGCATGGCGACATCCGCTCGGTATCCGATGCAGCGGTCATCATCCGGACGGTCGAACGGGCCAACCAACATGGTGATGCTCAGCTCGCGCAACGCGCGCTAGACTTGCTGCAGGGAGCACGCTCCCGTCCGTGCGTTGTTCACGGAGACTTTGCCCCCTGGAACGTGGTGGTCCGGGGCGAAGATGCGTTCGTGTTCGACTGGGAATACGGGGTGGCTGACGGGGTGCCCGAGTGGGACGCGCTGTTCTTCTTGGTACAGGTAGGGATCATCGTCTCCGGGTGGAACGGGCTACGGCTTGCGGCCGCCATACGAACGAGCGCAGAGGTTCCCTCCACGAATTACACGGAGCGGCAATACCTCGGGATGGCGACTCTGCTCTTGCTGGACCTGCGGGGGCGGTATCGCGAGCGCTGCGACCATGCGCGGGAGTTCGTGGTCGCCATCGCGGTGGCGGAGATCGCTAGAGGCGCCGGCTCTCCGCGAAGCCGATGATGCGTCGCTGGCCCTCTCGAGGCGAATGTCGAACGTCCCGCAGGGCCACCGCCGGTCACCTGGGCGCCAGCGGCGCGTGACTGGATCGTGGTCCCGCTGCGTGAGGAGGTGGAACACGTAGACCGTACGGTTCAGTGCAGCCCGGCGCTCACGGAGGAGCGGCACGCCGGCGACGTGGGCGCCATTGACCGCGACCCCGCCTCAACGTGGCGCTCCTAACGGTGCTTGCTTGGGTACTGGCGCAGCTCGGCGGCCTCGGGCTGACTGTGGCGACGAATTTGGCATCGCCCGCGACCCGACCTCGCGCGTTCCCTACTGCGACGCGTTGTGCCCGTCGCCGCCGTCCACGAGGCGGTAGGATCAGCCGAATGGCCGCACCTGTATCTACCATCAGGCCGCGCCCCCGGGACCGGCCGCACACAAGTGCGCAGTGACTCATCGGCGGACAGAGATTTCCCTCCCCGCCCGATACGACGTCCCTTGGAGGCAACCTTTCGGGGACGCTATTGATCGGCGCCTGACTGACGGATGTCGGATCCTCGACATCGGGTCAGGTCGTTCGCCATCGGTCGCCGCTGACCGACGACCCCTGAACTGTGAGTACATAGGACTAGACATTGCGGCGGACGAATTGCGAGCCGCTGGCACCTCTGCCTACACGGACATTGTGGTCGCGGACATTACGCAACAAGTGCCCGAGCTGCTCGATAGGTTTGACCTGGCCATCAGCTGGCAGGTGCTTGAGCATGTGAGACCGGTCTCTGAAGCAGTGCAGAACATTCACAGTTACCTTCGCGAAGCCGGCATGATGATCTCCCTGTTCTCAGGGAAATTCGCAGCATTCGCGCTTGCGAACCGAATCCTGCCGAATACCATCGGACATGCTGTCGTCACGCGAACTATGTCGCGAACGGCTGAGAGAACGCCGGTGTTTCCGGCGTACTACGACCGCTGCTACGCAACGGGCCTTCGGCGGGTCTTTGCTCAGTTCCGGGAAGTGACGTTGATGCCATTCTACCGCGGAGCGAACTACTTCAACTTCTCGCGTGTGCTGATGAAGGCGTATCTCGCTTACGAGAATGGCATCTACAGACGGGGTTCCGAGAACCTGGCATCACACTACCTCATTATCGCGACGCGCTGAGGCGACTGGGTAACCAAAGACCTAGAGCTCAGGCTATTTGAGCCTCCTCGCTGAATCGTGCGGGTAGCGCTCGTAGGCGGCTCGCGACAGAGCCCACGGTCCGCCGCGCCCAGCGCGCCGAGCCCGGCGAACTGCTCAAACGCTCACGCTACCTGTGGCTGGGCAACCCCACCTGCCTCACCGACCGCCAGCGCGACCGCCTCGACGAACTGCTGCGCCAACCGCTGAAGACCGCCCGCGCCTACCGCTGGATGCTGAAGTTCGACCACGTCTATGAGCTGCCCGCCGACCAAGCCGAGCACTACCTCAGAACCTGATGCCGGGGCGCCAAGCGCTCGCGCCCGCAGCGATCATCAACTTTGCCCGGATGGTCGAGAAGTCCTGGCTGGGCATCATCCGCTGGTTTGCATCACAGATCACCAACGAGCGGCTCGAAGGCACGACAGCCTCGTCCAAGCCGCCAAGCGCCGCGCCCGCGGCTACCGCTCCGCACACAACCCCATCGCCATGACCTACCTCACCGTCGGCAAGCTCGACCACGTCACCCCAGGCGAAGTAGCGAGGAGCCCATTCGGGCCAGCCAGGAGCGTCCGACGCGATCGTGGACCGGTGGGCATCACCCTGGCGCTCGCCCTCACGGACAGGCGATGGTTTGCCGTTTCCGGACAGCCGCCGACGTTGAGTAATCTTGTCCCCGATGACAACCGGCGAGCTACGCGGCTGGCGCAAGATCGTCCAGGCCACGCCGGGTCGCGCGACCCGGTTGCACACTGCTCGGAACGAGCTGGTGCCGCTGCTGCCCGCGCTCACACGTGACCTACCGGTGCTGGTCGCACGCCGGTTGCTCCGGCGGGCACCGACAGAGCCGTGGCTTGCACGCGACGCGGTCAGCTTCCTGCGCACCGCGATCCGGGCCGACTGGGACATCCTCGAGATCGGCAGTGGGGCGTCGACGACCTGGTACGCGAGGCGCGCCCGGCGCGTGATCGCCATCGAAAGCGATCCCGTCTGGCACCGGCACGTCGCCGGCAGCCTTGCCGGGCATCCAAACGCCACGGTCGAAGCCGTGGCCGCCAACGACTTCCCCACGCGAATCGCGCGCGAGCCGGATGAGTCCTTTGATCTGGTCGTCGTGGACGGAAGCGAGGACTGCCTATCGCCGGACGAGGGCCGCGTCGGGTGCGTCCGTGCCGCCGCGCCGAAGGTCAGGCCGGGAGGCATCCTGCTGCTGGACAACTCCGACTGGCCCCGCTACGCGCCGGTGGACGCCATCCTCGAGAGCTGGCGATGCGTCCGCTTCCGCGGCTTCACAACCGGCCCGCTGACCCCAATCGAGACCACGTTGTACTGGCGCCCGACCCTGTGAGCAGCATGTTGCGCCGCTGTGTGGCGAGCCGTTCCGCTGCGCTGGGGTACCGGTGGCGGCCATCAGCCTCTCTGGCATGAACGGTCGTCGCCTAGCCGTGTCGCTGCTTGATCGAACGCCACGTTCGGCGCTCGAGCGGTTGAGTGAGTGGCCGCGCCTGAAGCGAATGCTGCGGACGCTCGTCAACCGGGCCGTCCCCGCGGAGCGAATCGTCGTGACGGTCGGCAGCGGTGGCGCCGAAGGCCTGCGGCTCCTGATCGATCCCCGATGCGAGAAGTTCTATTGGACCGGCGGGCACGAACCGCATATTCACGACGCGCTCAGCGCTCGGCTGCGGCCGGGGATGCGGTTCTGGGACGTTGGGTCCCACATCGGATACTTCGCGCTGCAGGCTGCCCGGATCGTGGGAGCGACAGGCTGCGTTCTCGCCTTTGAGCCGATGCCCGACAACGGCGCGCGCCTGCGCCGCAATATCGAGCTCAACGCAGCCGAGAACGTCACCGTCGTGGCCCGCGCCGTGGCAGCCGAAACAGGAGCGATGAGGATTGCGCGCACAGACGCCGGCATTGCCTCCACCTTTACGTGGACGCTGGAGGAGAGCTCGAACGACGTGGAGCGCCGCATCGTCGACGTGACGACGCTTGACGCGATGGTGGGCGAGCACGGGATCCCTGATTTGGTCAAGGTGGACGCAGAGGGGGCAGAGGTCGATGTGCTTCGTGGGGCCGTGACGCTCCGCGGCGCCGGAGTTCCCTTCCTGGTGGAGTTCACCGACGTCGCCAAGCTGCGCGAGGCGGAGAGCTTCATGCCCGAATATAACTTCGTACTGTTGGCCGACAACCACTACATGGTCGCACCGGCGAGATAGCCGAATCGACGCCGTGCTCACGCGCGCTTTACCGTTATCGTCGATTATGCTGTGGTTGGCTAATCGGTTCTCCCATTTCAGCCCATATTCACGATTCTATCGCCTGCGTCGTGCGGCATTCGTCGCCGCAGGAGCCAGGATCCACCCTGACGCCAAGATCAACGGCGCGGTTCGTTTACATCATCCGAATGTTGACATCGGTGACAGCTGGATCGGTCCCGGCGCACAGCTCCTTCCAACGCACGGGGCTGCGATCGTGATCGGCGACCGGTGCGCGATCGCCCCGGAGGTCATGCTGCATTGCGGTTCCCATGACCTCGGCGATAGTCGATGCCGCGCGGGCACGCCCGTGGCTGCACCCATCAGGATCGGTGACGGCACGTGGGTAGGCGCCAGAGCAACGTTCCTCTCGGGTACCGCGGTTGGCTCTGGCTGCATGGTTGCTGCAGGAAGCGTTGTTGTGGGTCAGTTCGGCGACAACCTGATGGTCGCTGGCGTGCCCGCTCGTACGATTCGAAGGCTTCAGAACTGAAGACGCGCCGCCAGGCCCGCCATCGCCGCAGGGGCTGGTGTCGCCTCGATAGGCGGCGTGTGGTGGTCAGGACGTAGGTGAGCGACGACGTCTTCGCCGGAACGCGCTGCTCTACGACCTTATTGAGCAGATGCGCTCATCGCGCGACGCGTGGCGGGCCTATAATGCTGCCGTGGATCTGCGCACGGAGAAGATGGCTCGCGAGGGTCCAGCGGCCGACATCCGCGAGACGCAGATCCCAGCCGAAGGCCTACAGCTTCACCTGGGATCGGGCCCCTACGCGGAGCCGGGCTGGATCAACGTCGACAAGTCGCGGACTCCGCCATTCAGCCGGATTCGCCCGCTCGCCCGCGTGCTGGCGCGGGCGGGTGTCCTGACCGAGCAGCAGCGCAACACGATCTGGCCGCGGGAGGTCATCCGCCGTGATCTGAGCAAGCCGCTCCCGTGGGGGGACAACAGCGCGAGGGCGATCTATTCCGCCCATATGGTCGAGCACTTTGAGCGCGCGGAGGCGCGGCGGCTGCTGGGAGAGTGCCTCCGGGTGCTGGCGCCCGGAGGCGTGCTGCGCCTCGCGCTACCTGACGTGCAGGACGGCGTGAGTGTGTACCTCCAACAGAAGGAGGCTGGCAATCCGCGGGCGGCCGACGAGCTCGTCGGTTCGCTCTTCTACATGTCCCATGGGGACATGCCGCGCATTCGCCGGCTCGCCACCGGGCTGCTTCACCGTCCGCACCAGTGGATGTATGACATCGACTCGATGCGGGCGTTGCTCAGCGAGGTGGGCTACAGCCCGATCCATGAGTGCGCCTTCCGCCGGGGCGCCTGCCCCAATCTGGCCACCATCGAGATCCGCGACGGAGTAGACGAACCGGCCTCTTTCTACATCGAGGCCTTCAAGCCGTAGCTCGTCGTCAGGGACGTCAGCGCGTTCAGATCGATGTACTGGCGGCCGTGGGGGTCGCGGACATGGCTCAAGCCCCGCAGCCGCCCGTTGGAGGCGCGGCGTCTGACGTTGGACAGCGCTGCAAAGCTCGCGCAGAGGTCCTTGCGGACGAAGAAGGCGTTGTTGCCCGTCAGCTCGGTGTGCACCAGCCGGTATCCCTTGCGGGCTCCAAGTGCTTCCAGGGCCGCGAGAGATGCGCCGTAGTAATCCGTCTCATCCCATGCCTCGGCATCACTTGGCTGCACGAGCGGACGCGTCAGGTCGATGCTGCTGTTGTACTCAATGACGACCAGTCGCGCGCGGTAGCGTTCGATCGCCTGCCAGATGTAGTAGTCGGCGCCGTCGATGTCGATCGAGAGCACATCGGGCTCCGGAGGAACCGCGGCTTCGGCGAAGAGGGCTTCGATGTTCTCGGGCGACACCATGGCGTGGCGGGTCGTGACGCTCGCGTTGGCTGCGTACTTGCGTGTCAGCTGCCCGGCCAGGCGCGGTTCTCCCTCGATGAAGAGCCCGTGCCACCCGAAGACATCGGCAAGCATCGCGCAGTTGGCTTCAACGCCGCCGCCGACGCCGAACTCCACGAAGTACCGCGCACCTGTGCCGATCCGCTGCAGGATCTCGGCGATGACCCCGTCTTCGCCGTTCTGCGAGAACACCTGAAGCTCGAACCTCGTAAGGTCACAGTCGCCGCCCGTGGCAGGTGCTGCACCCGCGTTGCGTCGCACGATCTCCGACAGCGCGAGCAGCGTCACCCTGGTGTCCGGCAGCAGCACAAGGGCCGTGGCGCGCCGGAGGCGCTTGACCACCCGTTCTCGGACGTCACGTCGGAGGCTCGCCACTCGATCCATGGTCGCAGGGTACGCCAGCGTCATCCGGGAGCCGAGGGCGCGACGGCGGTGGCGCGTCATCGCCCTTGCGAGGCCGCGTCTTTGACCGCGGCGAGGATCCCCTGCACCGTTCGTCGAGGAGTCCACTCCCCGACGCGGTCCAGCGAAGCCGTGCCCATGCGCTGTCGCAGCGCCGGATCGGCGACAAGCCGTTCGAGCGCCGCGGCCGCAGCGTCCGGATCGGACGCGGGGACGACGTAACCGTTCAGATCTCGGCTCACGAGGTCGGGGTGGCATCCAACTTTGTCCGACACGACGATCGGCAGCTCGAAGTTCATCGCCTCCGGTACGACGAGGCCGAACGTCTCGTGCTCGCGCGACAACAGCGTGAAGGCGTCGGCACATGCGTATGCCTGCGGAAGCTCGCTCTGATTCAGGAAGCCGGCGAAATGGACGTCTTCGATCGCATCACGATCGACGACCGCGCGCATCTCGCCCTCGAGTGGGCCGGAACCCGCGATCAGGAGCGCGCACCGCTGCCGGCGGCGCAGCCGGCGGAACGCCTCGAGCAGAAAGAGCGGTTGCTTCTTTTCGACCAGCCGAGACGCAGTGAGGACGACTGGTCCGTCGTGGGCGCCGATCCCGAACCTTTCCCGCAGCGCAGCGCGTTGAGGGCGAAGGCGAGCGGCCTCGGACTGCAGGCACTCGTTGTCGACGGTATGCGGCGCGGCAAAGAGCCGCTCGGGCGGCACGCCGTAATGCTCGAACCAGCGGCGGTTCTCGCTGCTTGCGTACAGGACATGACGGTTGCGGAAGAGGCGGCGCAGAGCGACCTCCTTGACGAACGTGACCGGCAACGATCGCGGGTGCAGCAGCGTCTGATCGTCACGGATGATGACGCGTCCGCCGAGCATCGACTGGGTCGCCGCGGCGAGCATGTAGCAGACCGAGTTGTAGCCCTCCATCCAGAGCACGTCGAACCGCTCGCGCGCCAGGACACGAACGACGTCCGGATCCCGGACCGACCATGTAGAGGGTCCAAGGCCCGGCGACTTGTCGGCGCGCGCAAGGAAGATGCTGCGGTAGCCGCCCAGGAGATCCACGTCCCACGCATGCTCGCCGGCGAAGGCGAGGTCGATGGGGCGCACGTTACCGGAGGAGGCGAAGATGGCAGTGAATTCGATTTCCGGCTCGTTCGCCAAGGCGCGGTACAGCTGTATCTTGTAGGGCACGGGCGAGCCCGTGAGCATTCCAACGCGCAGCGGAGTCTCACTCCTGCGCTGCGTCGGCTTGAGCACGTGTTTGCGCATGAAGCGAAGAGTAGAGGCAGCCGAACCGGCGGATCACGGCCCCCGCTGCGCCCGACGGGCGCCAGCGCGCACTGGATGCCAACCCCTACACGCCCCTCGCACGGGTGTACGCGTCAAGATGAGCGTCCGCCGTACGCGCCCAGGAGAACGTTGCGGCGTGCTCGAGCCCAGCCGCACGCAGCCGTGCGCGGAGTTGCAGGTCGCCGGCGATCAGGTCGATCGCCTCGGCCATCTGACGGGGATCGTCGGGCATCAGCTCGATAGCCGCGCCGCCGCAAACCTCGGCTAGCGGGCCGACCAACGTACTGGCAACCGGACACCCGGCCGCCATAGCCTCCAGTGGGGGCGTGCCAAATCCCTCGTACACGCTCGGAAACGCGAGCGCGGTCGCACGCCGGTACACCGCGGGCAGCGCCGCATCGGCGACGAACCCAAGGTGGCAGACTCGTTGTGCCAGCCCACGCTGCTCGGCTGCGGCAAGTATCTCTCGAAGACGTCCAACAGGCGCTCCGCACAATACGAGATGCAGTTCCTGGTCCTCAACGAGCTTGAGAGCATCTAGGAGCTTGAGATGATTCTTGTGTGCCCAAAGCGTTGCAGGATAGAAGAGAAACCTATCCGGCAGATCGAAGGACTCCAGTAGCGCCTCATCGCGATTGTCAGGCTCGGGTTTGAATCGCAGATGATCCACACCGTGAGGAATGACGACGACGCGGTCTGCGTCGACTCCCAGCCGGTCCACGATTCGTGCCTTGGAAAACATACTGACCGTATGCACCAGCGTAGCTCGACGCGCCGGAGCGTCGTAGCAGATCCGACGCCAGAGGCGACCGGCCGAGGAGAAATGCTGTGGCAGGTCGTGGTGCAGGACATCGTGAAGGGTCAAGACAGTGGGCAGCCGCACTGACGGCACGTCCAAGGTCAGTGGATAGTGGACGACGCACGCGTCGTCGGCGAACTGCCGCGCCAGGCGCCGGGCGGTCAAGCGAGCCGCGGTGACTGCCAAAGCGCGTGTCGCGCGACTGTCGCCCATCGGATATTTCGCCGCTGTAAGCTTCACGGCGGGGGATGCACAACCGTTGAAGTTGGCCAAAGCGTGCCTGTTGCACAGCCCGTGCACACGCACGTCCCCTGTGCGCTGCCCGAACTCGAGCAGCAGCTCGCGAACATAGGTTGCAGTGCCAGTGAACTGATCCGCTCCTTGGGTCAGCAGACTCATCCCGACGACAAGATCGTTCACCGATCTGCCCGCGCAATCACAAGATGGTGCGTGGCGAGACCATCGGGTCACTCAGGTGGTGCAGTCCGTCGTGCACGTAAACCATGTCGAACGAGCAATACGCGTAGGGAAGCGGCGCCCCGACGAGGAAGGTACTCGCAACCATGCCCGAGCCGCCGCAGACCGCCAGCACCGTCGCGCCCGGCAGCCGCGACTCGAGTCCGCGGACGCTGCGACGAGACTTCTCCGTCATGAGCCATCCGTAGAAGCGAGCATGTCCCCTGGACCGTGTGATCTCGAACTCGGCGGCCTCGCCGTCGAAGAACTCGATCTGGTGGCGCTTGTAGTCCGCCGCGGGTTCGTCGCCTGCAAGTCCGGAAAGGATCGGAATGCCATCGACGATCGGGTACCGGCGGTCGCAAACACTGCAGAACAGCTCGTCGCCATCTGAGATCAACGAGCCACGGCACCGAGCACAGTTGAACCCCGTGGTGTGGGACGCGAGCGCTGTGTTCGTGCCGTCGCGCGCGGATCCGGGCTTCGCCACCAGCAGGATCCTACCGGGCCGGCTTCACGCCGCGGGACCCGTGCATCGCCGCCACCTCGGCAAGGGCGGCGTCGAATCGCTCGGCGAACGTCGACTCCGTGAAGTGCTCGGCGGCGTATCGCGCTGCCGTCCTGCCTCGCTCCTGCACCTCGCCGGGCCGGTCGAGGAGCTCCTGGAGCGTCTGCGCGAACAGCTCGGGCCTGCTGCTGTCGACGACCCAGCCGGCACCGGATCGCTCGATGATCTGGGCGACCTCCGATGCGGGGTTGACGGCGGCGAGGACCGGCAGCCCGTAGATCATGAAGTTCATGATCTTCGAGGGGATGTTGAACTCCGTGCCCTCGTGGTGCTGGCTGACGAAGGCGATCGTCGCGTCCCGCAGCTCGTCCTCGAGTTCGTCGTCGCTGACCACGCCGAGCATCTGTACGCGCTCGCTGCGCACCTTGCTGCGGACATCGGCGGCGGCCACACCCGCGCCGGCGACGCGCAGCCGCACGTCATCAGCCGACAGGCTGGAGGCTTCCAAAGCCTCCACGAGCGGAGCGAGAGCCTGCGTGTGGCCGATGTTCCCCATCGAGAGCACGCGCCACGGCTTGCTCGGCGGCGGGCAAGCGTCGGCGACCGGCAGGCAAGGCCTCCGCGTGGCCGGATTCTCGATGACGCGGATCTTGCCGTCCGCGACGTGCTTGGATCGCAGGTTGCGATGTAGCGCATGGCTCGGCGTCACGATCAGCGATGCCTCCCGGTAGGCCGCTGCCTCCAGTCGCTGCGATGCCGCGAGCACCGCGCCTCCCTCCTCGACGAGACCCGTCGCAGCGGCGCCGTCGGGCAGGATGTCCTGCAGCCACAGGATCCAGGGCGCGCGCCGCAGTCGATGAGCGACGATCGCCGCCAACAGCGCCGGAAACGATGGCGACACCACCACGGAGACGTCTGCGCGCCGCATGGCGGGCAGCGCCGCGAACTGCGCTGCCAGAAACGTGAGCTCCTGGCGATAGCGCTGCGCGGCGGTCGCGCGACCGACCCACAGCGGCAGCCGCAGCACCTCGATCGAGTCACGCCGCTCGCGGTAGGGCAGCCTCCGCTTCCCCCACACCGGCGCGGGATAGTGGGGAAAGGCGGCGACGACGTGGACGTCGTGG
>Ga0136637_1000163_pt1 | contig 13354 bp, 10 predicted proteins | sample AntDrymUQ8572106_2_FD_105497 | JGI IMG/M metagenome (GOLD analysis project Ga0136637, IMG submission 105497) | Polar desert sand microbial communities from Dry Valleys, Antarctica - metaG UQ857 (21.06) | ecosystem: Environmental > Terrestrial > Soil > Desert | place: Antarctica: Dry Valley... | reverse complement strand
CAGGACCCGGTTAATATTCAAGTTGCGCTAAAGGTTGGCGAGCTTCACGATGCTTTGCTTGAAAGCGGTTATACCGGGCATAAACTTGAAGTTTTTCTTGTTCGCCTCGTTTATTGTCTTTTTGCCGATGATACGGGCATTTTTCTGCCGCGAAGCGTTTTCCTGTATTTCCTTGAAGAAAAAACGCTTGAAAACGGCTCTAATTTGGGCGCGATGCTGCAATTACTCTTTCAGATTTTAGACACGCCGGAAACGACCAGACAAAGCACAATAGACGAAGATTTACGGCAGTTTCCTTACGTCAACGGCGCACTTTTCAGCGAAAGAATGGATTTACCTTTTTTCGATAAAAAGATGCGGAACATCTTGATTGAAGCGTGTTCTTTCGATTGGAGCAAAGTTTCACCCGCGATTTTCGGCTCGTTGTTGCAATCGGTGATGGATAAAGACAAACGCCGGAATCTCGGAGCGCATTACACATCTGAAAAGAACATTTTGAAAGTCATTCGCAGGCTTTTTCTCGATGATCTTTACGCCGAATTTCAGAGCATAAAAAACAATCAAAACAAACTGCGGGAATTTCACAATAAACTTTCGCGTCTTAAATTCTTTGATCCGGCTTGCGGATGCGGAAATTTTCTTGTAATCACTTACCGCGAAATTTGTAAATTATACCTGAATTTTTTAAGAGATGAGTGGAAACTATTTATGCTGCCAGATATTGTTGCAAAACCGGTTTTAGAGTTTCAAAATCAACCGGCTTATCAATCAAACAGTTACAGCCTGCTTCCATCGCTTGCTTGTAACACGATTTTCCATAAGCAGTCACCGCTATTATTGGGATTTCAGACATTCCTTTAAACTCCCGGATGATTCGCGTAGCAGTAAATCCATCCATTACCGGCATTGCTAAATCCATTAAAATCAAGTCCGGGAATTCGTGCTGAACTGTTTCTACTGCTTCCTGACCATTTGCCGCTTCTACTACGCGATAGCCGTATCTTTCGACTACAAATTTCATAAAACTACGTGCGTCTTCGTAATCTTCGACTATCAAAATTTTCTTTTCCATAACCCTTATCCTTGCTCATAAAACCTAATCCCAATCAGACAATAACACAATAACGTCCGTTTTAGGCTAAAAAAATATTTTGCGTTATACTTTGAAATCAACAAAATTGAAATTTACTTCAACCTGTAGAAATTGTCTACACTAAAAGTAAGTTTTTTGAAGAGAAAATTTCGATATTGATGAGCATTTTCTTTTAACTTAGTGAGTGTTTGTGGAGGTTTTTATATATGTTTCCGACTGATACCGATCTTAAAACACAATTTACTTTTGAAACCGAATCAACTCCGGTTGATGAAAATTCTCCCTTCCAAATTCTTTTGTTAGGTGATTGGAGCAGTGGTGCCGTTAAAGCGGATTTGTTTGAGAGAAAACCAATTGAAATTGACCGGGACAATTTTGAAGAGGTAATGCGCCGCCTTAAAGTTAGTGTTGAGCTGGATTTGTTCGATGATAAAAACAATTTAACTACTTTGAGTTTTAATGAAATTGAAGATTTTCACCCTGACAATTTATTTAACTTTTGTTCAGTATTTGACGATTTACGACATCTTCGACGCAGTCTTTTAGACAAAAATACTTTTGAAGTTGCTGCCCGTGAAGTTCGTTCTTTGTTTGATCAATCTGAAATTGCGGCTTTGACGGAAGAATCAGCACCTTCCATTTCAAATATGTCTCCGGTTTCTGATTCCAAAGATTTACTTAACCAAATCTTATTTCAATCAGGTGAAACTTCTTCTACATCGTCTCAACCTCGACCTCATTCGGATGAATTACAAAAATTAGTTGGACACGCAATCAAACCTTTTTTAGTTAATACGGATGAAAATGAACAGACAAAACTTTTAGGGATAATTGATGAAGCCATTAGCCGATTGATGACAAATATACTAAGTTCTTCTGACTTTAAAGATTTGGAATCAGCCTGGCGCGGTTTGTATTTTTTAGTCAGACAAATTGAAACAGATTCAGAATTGAAGATTTTTATTTATGACCTAACTAAGAATGAGCTTTCCCACAACTTACAGTCTACCAATGATTTAACCGACTCTTTTCTTTATCGCGTATTATTCTCCACAGTTGATTATGACTTAAATTCGTCGTCTTGGTCCCTGCTTGCCGGAAATTATACATTCGATTCCAATGTTGATGATATTGCGTTGCTTATTCGTCTGGCACAACTCTCGGCTTCCGCTAAAGCACCATTTGTTTCATCTATTCGACCGGAATCATTAGGTGTTTCGTTATCATCTGATTCTGATCATAATAAAAATGTATCATTTGATATAACCGCCGAAAAACTTTGGGCAACAATTCGTTCTTTGCCGGAATCCGAATATCTCGGTTTGGCGACACCACGGTATTTAACACGTTTACCGTATGGCGGTGATACTAATCCGATAGAAACTTTCAATTTTGAAGAGTTTGATCCTCACTCAGAAGATTTTGACTATCTTTGGTCAAATCCGTGTTTTATTTGTGTGATTTTAATCGCTCAATCATTTCAAAAACATGGTTGGAATATGGAAAATATTTATGTAAATGAGCTGGATGGGTTTCCCGTACATATTTATCAGGATAACGGCGAAACAAAAACAAAAAATTCTGTTGAATTTATGCCGACTTCCAATAAATATCAAAATCTCCTTGATTTAGGATTAATTCCTTTATTTTCACTAGTAAATAGCGATAAAATCAAGGCGTTCCGTTTTCAGTCAATTAGTTCCCCGTCAAAACCTTTGAAAGGAAAATGGAATTAATAATTAAAGAATCGTATAATTCAAAATATGACTCTGCTCTCATAAAGTTTTTTATATCGAAGTATTATAAGTAGTTGTCTTTACATTATGATTTTTGACGAAGAATTCGATGTTGTTGTTATCGGTGCCGGTCACGCCGGCTGCGAAGCTGCCTCTGCGTCTGCCCGTCTTGGCTCTGAAACTGCACTTGTTACTATTAATCTTGATTTAATCGGACAGATGTCTTGTAATCCTGCTATCGGCGGGATTGCAAAAGGACATATAGTTAGAGAAATTGATGCGCTCGGCGGAATTATGGGGCGTGTTATTGATCGCACCGGAATTCAGTTTAGATTGTTGAACCGTTCGCGCGGACCTGCGGTACAATCACCTCGCGCTCAAGCAGATCGAAGTCTGTATCGAACCGAAATGCGCCGCGTCTTAGAGGCAATTTCTAATTTACATCTTCGACAAGGTTTGGTTGTTGAGTTAATCGTTGTTAACAATAGAGTTATTGGTTTAGAAATGCAGGATGGACGACGGATCGGGGCTAAATCCGTAGTTGTTGCAACCGGAACTTTTCTTAATGGAACTATTCATACCGGACAGCGCACATTCTCTGCCGGTCGAGCTGGTGAACCTGCTTCAATTGAACTTGCTCAAAGTTTAAAGAAGATAGGATTTGCGGTAGGAAGATTAAAGACCGGGACACCTCCAAGACTTGATGGTCGAACTATTGATTGGGATTGTTTCGAGCCGCAGTATGCTGATGTAAATCCCGTTGCTTTTTCCTTTGCAACCCAAAAAATTGAACAAGAACAAATCAAGTGTTATATCGGATATACGACTGATGTTTTGCATAACAAAATTCGCTCTAATTTACATCAATCACCGCTTTATTCAGGTAAAATAAAAGGTATTGGTCCCAGATACTGTCCCTCCATCGAAGATAAAGTAGTTAAATTTGCTGATAAAGATAGACATCAACTTTTTTTGGAGCCGGAAGGATTAAATACTAACGAAGTCTATCTTAATGGCTTCTCTACTTCTTTGCCAACAGATTTACAAAAAGATTTGCTTAGATTAATTCCCGGTTTTGAAAACGTAAAAATTATTCGCCCCGGCTATGCAATTGAGTATGATTTTGTAGATCCGAAACAACTCAAACATACAATGGAAACTTCCAGAGTTAAAGGATTGTTTTTTGCCGGACAGATTAACGGCACCACCGGCTATGAAGAAGCTGCATGTCAAGGGCTTATGGCTGGAATTAATGCTTCCCTACAAGTTCAAAATAGAAGACCATTCGTTTTGAAACGTGACGAAGCTTATATTGGAGTGCTAACGGACGACTTAATTCAGCACGGTGTAGATGAGCCATACCGTATTTTTACCTCACGCGCTGAAGCCCGGCTTTTACTCAGACACGACAATGCTGATCGGCGGCTCTCTCCGAAAGGTAGAGAGCTTGGGCTTTTAGAAGATTTGGATTGGGGGAAATTTAATCAGAAGAATGATACAATTTTGCTGCTGCGTTCTGTGCTTGATAATACTAAAATCAAAAATTCTTCAGTTGAATATGGTTCAATTGCCAAATTGTTAAATATCACTTTGACAGATTCAATATCTCTTTCACAATTGGCTTTGAGACAGGGTGTTACTTCTGAGATTGTTTTTAACCTTTTGCCGTTAGATTTACAGCAAACCATAAGTTTTAGTGATTTGGAAACTACTCTTGCTGACTACATTTACAGAGGATATGTTGATAATCAGAAAATAGCTATCGAGCGCACATTTAATAACGATACTTTGAAAGTTCCGAACAATTTTGCGTTTAACTCAATTGATGGGTTATCTAATGAAATGGTCGAACGATTAAAAAGAGCAAACCCGCAAAGTTTTGGACAAATAAGAAAAATTCCCGGCTTAACTCCTTCCGCATTATCTACAGTTTTGGTTTACTTAAGTGCTGCCAAATTAAATTGATTGGTAAGTGGAAAATGTAGCACGTGACACCTTTCTAATAAGTGTCACGTGCTACATTTTGTAGTAGGTTGAAATTGCAGTTAGGCGACAGTGAATGATTCGTGATAAATTTAGAAAAATCAATAATCTTAATTTAGTTGAAAAATGGGAAAAATAATCGCAATTGCCAATCAAAAAGGCGGAGTCGGAAAGACAACAACAGCAATCAATCTTGCCGCAGGCTTAGCCGTAGAGGAAAAGAAAGTGCTGTTGATTGACGCAGATCCGCAGGGAAATGCAACGTCAGGGGCTGGAATCCCCCGCGTTATGTCCAGAAAAACACTTTATCATTCAATCATAATGAATGAATCGTTAGAAAATATCATCTTGCCGACAGAATTGCCTTTATTGTTTGTGTTGCCGTCAGACAAAAATTTAGCGGGTGCGGAGATCGAATTAGTTGAAGCCGAAAATAGAGAATATCGGCTGAAACAAATACTTGGAAAGATAAAAGAGAAGTTTGATTATATAATTATAGATTGTCCTCCATCTTTGGGATTATTAACAATAAACAGTTTGACGGCGGCGGATTCTTTACTTGTTCCTATCCAATGTGAATATTTCGCACTTGAGGGAGTTACAGAGTTATTTGATACGCTTGCAAGATTAAGAAGAGGTCTAAATCCGCAACTAACTATCGAGGGACTTCTTTTAACAATGTATGATGAAAGGACAAATCTTTCAGGGGCAGTCGCACAGGATTTAAGGGATTTCTACGGTAAACAGGTTTTGAAAACAGTTATTCCGCGTAATGTGAGGTTGGCAGAAGCACCAAGTTACGGCAAGCCTATCATTTTATATGACATTCGTTCAAAAGGTGCAGAAAGTTATATACAACTAGCGAAGGAGATTCTAAGTCATGAATAGAAAAGTTTTAGGAAGAGGGTTAGGTGCATTAATTAATGAAGACACTACGAAAAACGAGAAAGAGCGATTTTTTGAAGTAGATTTAGATTTAATTGAACCTAATTCAGAGCAGCCAAGAACGAGATTTAGTGAAAATAATTTGGAGGAACTTACTCAATCAATTCGTGCGAACGGGGTAGTACAGCCTATTATAGTTAGAAAAAAAGGCGGAATCTATGAAATTGTAGCCGGTGAAAGACGATGGCGGGCATCGCAACGAGCGGGATTGCAAAAAATACCGGTAATCGTAAAGGAAGTAACTGATGATAAATTGCTGGAATTAGCATTGATAGAGAATATTCAAAGACAAGAATTGAATCCTATTGAAGAAGCAAGAGCATATAAAAACTTAGTGGAAAAACTCGGACTAACTCAAGAAGTTATAGCAGAAAGAGTCGGAAAAAACCGAACGGTAATTACAACAGCATTGAGGCTTTTAAAACTTCCAAAGGACATACAAGAATTAGTTGAAGAAGAAAAAATTTCAGCAGGTCACGGTCGTGCATTGTTAATGATTAATGAAATAGAAACGCAAAGACAATTAACAAAAAACATAATTGAGTTATCATTGTCGGTTAGAGAAACAGAAAAGGCAATTAAAAGATTAAATAAAAATAGCCTTGTATCTGTTGAAATACAAGCAGTTAAACTGAAAGTTGATGCAAACGTGCAAGCTGCAGAAACAAAATTGAGAAGATATTTAGGAACAAATGTACAAGTTATTCCTGATGGAAAAGGAACAGGCGGAAAAATTGAAGTAGAATATTATGGAGAAACTGATTTGGATAGAATATTTAATTTGATGATTGGAAAATAGTTTATTTATTAAGATTTCAAGAGGAAATTTTTACGAGTTCGGAGATAAGAGAAAGTCTTTATTTATGGAAAAGAAACGTTTAACGGAAATGGTTTCCTGTGCTGGTTGAGTGGCAAAACTCGCGCCGGGCGATCTTGCCCAAGTTTTGGGCAAACTTCCAAAACAAGATATGACAAATGTAATCGTCGGATACGAAACATCCGACGATGCGGGAGTATACCGTTTAAATGAAAATATTGCTTTGGTGCATACGGTAGATTTCTTTACGCCGATAGCGGATGAGCCGGAGATTTACGGACAGATAGCCGCGATAAATTCTTTAAATGATGTTTACGCAATGGGCGGTGTGCCGATTTCTGCGTTATCAATTGTATGTTACCCGCAAAAAGGAGACTGGAATATTTTGGGCGAAATTTTACTCGGCGGACAGAAGGCGATGAATGCTGAAAATGTCATAATTTTAGGCGGACATTCAGTTGACGACCAGGAAATTAAGTTTGGTTATAGCGTAACCGGAATTGTTGAACCTAAAAGAGTTGTTAAGAATTCGGGGGCAAAAAAAGGGGATGTTTTAATATTAACAAAGGCAATCGGAACAGGCGTTATCAGCACGGGAATCAAGTTTCAAAAGGCAAGCGATAAAGCAAAAGAAGCGGCATTAAAAACAATGACGATTTCAGCGCGGGTAGCATCTAAAGTGATGCAGGAATTAGGCGCGAACGGATGCACGGATATAACAGGTTTCGGGCTGCTTGGACACGCTTACGAAATGGCAAAGGCTAGTAATGCTACTTTTAAGTTGGAATCGAAAAATGTACCGCTACTTCCTGAAATCTTGGATTTGATAGAACAAAAAATGCTTACGCGCGGCGACAAAAATAATCGCGATTATGTTGGGAATACGGTCAAGATAAGAGAAAATGTATCTAAGGAAATGCAGAGCGCGTTATTTGATCCGCAGACAGCGGGCGGATTGTTGATAAGTTTGGAAGAAGAAAAAGCGGACAGTTTTATTAAGCAAGTTGCCGGTTCGTATATAATCGGTAGAGTCGAAGAATATAAAGATTATTTAATTGAAGTAAACTAAAAGTGTTAGAAATTTGATTTAGAATTTTGTTGGAAGAGGAAAAAGTTGTATTTATTTATTCTTGAATCAATCGGAACATCAGAACTAATTCTCATCGGAATAATTGCTTTGATCGTTTTCGGACCACGAAAATTGCCGCAGATGGCAAAAACTATCGGCAAAACAATGGCTGATTTTCGACGAACGACTAATGAATTTAAATCAACTTGGGAAAGGGAAGCCGAACTTTTCAAAGAAGAAAATATAATTACGACAGAAACTGTTTCATTGTCTGAAAATTCGATAAAAAAGGAAAAAATAATTACTACCGAGCAAATATCAATAGAAACACCTGTAATCGAAGAAATCGGACAGGAAAGAATAGAACAAATATTTTCAAACGTAAAAAGTCAGAAGGCAGACGATCTGCAAACCGAAAAGATTGATACCGAAAAAAACATTACAGTAGACAAACGCGATTGGCTTTAAAGCACTCACGCTAGACGACCAGAGATGACACCCGACGAGATAAATGAAGCAGAATTAGGAAGCCAAATGTCCTTTATGGATCATTTGGACGAACTGCGCCGAAGACTCGTAAACACGGTAATAATTGTAGTCATAGCATTTATGCTCTGCTGGTTTGTGTCGGACAAAATTTATAATTTTCTCTCCGTTCCGATTCGCTACGCGCTTTCAGAAGCTGAAAGACGCGAATTGCCGATTGAAGGTTTGACGGGCGATGAAAAGGTTCTACCGATAAATAATCTAAGAGAAGGCGAAACGGGGCGTTATGTGTTTGACCGTGCGACAAAACTCGGCGTAAATGTTATTTCACCGGGAACGTCCATTCAGGCAATTGTTTTGTCGGGCGGCGAAGGCAGATTAGGACTTTACACAAACGAGCCGATATTTACAAGCAATACGATTATTCCGAAAGGCGTAAAATTGCCGGTTGATTTAATATCGCCGAATATGGATGGACCGAGTGCCGAAGAAAAATTGATCGTAACGACGGCTGCCGAATCGTTTACGCTTTACGTCACGGTTTCGCTCTATGCAGGAATTGCCTTGTCAATTCCTTTTTTGTTGTGGCAAATCTGGGGATTTATATCGCCTGCGCTTTACCGGCACGAAAGATCGTATGTTACGCCGTTTATAGGACTTTCAACAATTTCGTTTATCATCGGAGCGGCGTTCGCTTACTACATACTTTTCCCGCCGGCACTTAAATATTTGCTCGGACTCGGTGAAAATTTTCGTTTACTGTTGCGGGCGACCGATTATTTCGATTTTATAACTCTGATAATGCTGGCGATGGGACTGATTTTCCAGATGCCCGCAATTACTTATGTTTTAGCGCGGATCGGGTTGGTTTCCGCTGAACTTTTAATGAAAAGCTGGAAGATAGCGATTGTTGCTATTTTAATCATTGCGGCAGTCGCGTCGCCGACGGGCGACATTCCGAATTTGATGCTTTTTGCCGCGCCGATGATAGTTTTATATGTGATTTCAATTTTTATCGCCTGGTTTTTCGGCAGAAAGCGACAAACCGATGCCGAAGTCTAAGAAAGGCAACCTAACCGACATCGTAAAGCATCTTGAACAAATAAGTATTTCCATCTAAAATCTTAAAAGAAAATTTATCAGGAGAAAGCGTTAAAGCAATATTTATTGCGGCACAGCAGAAGGAGTTTACCGTTATGTCGAAAGTGAAATCTGTTCGTAATTTGGCGTTGACCGGCTTTATTTTGGCGGCGGGCGCGACAGTCGGAATCGCACAAAATCCGAAACCGACACCCAGTCAGGATGTGAGCGATCAGGCGCGAAAAGTTAAACCGGAATTAAAAGAAGTTTACAAAAAATGGATAAATAATGACGTGCTTTACATTATTACCAAAGACGAAAAGAAAGCGTTTAATCAGTTAAAAACCGATGAAGAACGCGAAAATTTTATCGAAAATTTCTGGCGGCGGCGTGATCCGAACCCGGACACGGAAGAAAATGAATACCGCGAAGAATATTACGAACGCATTGCGTATGCCAACGAGCATTACGCATCGGGAATTCCGGGCTGGCGAACCGACCGCGGACGCACTTATATAGCTTGGGGAAAACCCGATTCGGTGGAATCGCATCCGTCGGGCGGCAGCTATGACCGACCTTCGTATGAAGGCGGCGGTTCGACGACAACGTATCCTTTTGAAATTTGGTTTTATCGTCATTTAGACGGAGTCGGCGACGGGTTGGAAATCGAGTTTGTTGATCCGACCGGAACAGGCGAATATCGTCTGGCGCGAAACGCTCAGGAAAAAGATGCGCTTTTGACGGTTCCCGGTGCCGGACTGACGACAGCGGAACAACTCGGATTGGGAAATAAAGGCGACCGCATTTCAGGCATCGGTAATAATAATAACTACGGACGCGCTCAGGATCAGCCGTTTGAACGATTGCGCGTTCTGACTGATTTGCAGCGTCCGCCGAAAGTCAAGTTCAGCGATTTGCAGGCACTGGCGGGCGGCGATTCGGGAACAATTGACAATAATCCACTTGATTTCCATATGCAGGTTGACTTCTTCCGTCAATCGGAAGACCGCATCATTGCGACCTTTACCGTTCAGACTGAAAATAAGGAACTGGTTTTTCAAGATGTCGGTGGATTGCCGACGGCGAAAATGAATGTTTTCGGGCGCATCACCGCCGTTTCCGGCAAGCGTTCCGGCATATTTGAAGATTCGGTAACAACCACTGCGACCGGCGAAGAACTTGCCGAAGCAAAAGACCGTAAATCAATTTATCAAACGGCAGTCGCATTAACGCCTGGAACTTATAAAGTAGATGTCGTCGTCCGCGACGTTGTTTCGGGCAACAAAGGCATTGTCAGCAAAGGTTTTACCGTGCCGAAATACGATGAGAAAAAACTCTCTACCTCGACACTTATTTTGGCTTCAACATTGCGTTCGGCAAATGAAAGAGATATCGGAGCGAGATTTGTTATCGGAAATGCAAAGGTGATTCCGAACCTTTCAGGCGTTTATAGAAAAGGTCAGCAAGTCGGTATTTATTTACAGGTTTACAATGCCGAAATTGACCAGACAACATTGCGCCCGGCGGTTGAAGTCGAATATGTTTTGATGAAAGGCGGCAAGGAAGTTTTGCGCCAGCCGGAAAAATGGGAAGGTTTAAGCGATTCGGGACAGCGTTTGACGCTCGCCAGACTTTTACCGACCGATCAAATGCCGCTTGGCAGTTACGAAATCAAAATCAAAATCAAAGACCGCGTTGGCGGACAAACTTTGGAACCGGCGGGAACTTTCACCATCGTCCAATAAATTCAAGCTAATTTTGCATTATCTTAACGACGCTTTATTTTGAGTAAAGCGTCGTTTTTTTATTTATGGAAACTGAAAGATTAATTTTGAAACATTACGCGCACAAAGACAAAGCAGATTTGCTCGCGCTTTTCACGGACGCGGAGGTAATGAAGCACGTCGGCGACGGCGTTTTAACCGAATCGCAAGCTGAAGCGTGGTGGCGGAAACTTTTTGAAAAACTTTACCCGCAAGGCTTTAACATCTGGGCGGTTTTTGAAAAGGAAAATTTGCAGTATGTCGGACACGCCGGAATTTACCCGCGTCAAGTAAAAACTGAAGATTGGGAACTTGTTTATTTTCTCCGCCGCACTGATTGGGGAAAGGGATACGCAACGGAACTTGCGCGAAGAATTATTGTTTACGGTTTGGAAGAATTAAACTTGCCGGAAGTTTACGCGACGGTTGACGATGAACATTCGGTTTCGATTCGCGTTTTGGAAAAAGCAGGAATGAAGTTTGAGCGATTCGAGTTTGACTATGACGGGAGATTTTCGATTTATTCCATTAATAAATTTAACGCAAAGGCGCAAAGTCGCTAAGACGCAAAGGGAAAAACAAGATATAAAAAACTTTGCGTCTTTGTGCCTTTGCGCCTTTGCGTTAAAAATCTTGCTTCTTCAAAAAATTATCAAACCAAAGCTGAAAAACGAGCAAAGTCCAAAGCTGTTTATGATGCGAAGCAAAATTCGTTTCGTGTTCTTTTATCAATTTCTGCACGAATTCCGCATCAAACAAACCCTGATTTTGCAATCTTTTTGAATCGAGCAAATCGTGCATTAACGGATTCAAACGACCTTTCAGCCATTCGGCAATAGGAACGCCGAAACCTTTTTTCGGACGTTCTAAAATTGATTTCGGCAAAAGCGGCTCGACGGCTTTTTTCAAAATATATTTCCCTTTGTTGCCTTTGAGTTTGTATTCGAGCGGCAAACCGGCGGCAAACTGTGCGATGCGCGGATCAAGAAACGGAGCGCGGACTTCCAGCGAAACAGCCATCGAAGCGCGGTCAACTTTTGTCAGAATGTCTTCCGCCATATAAAAATTCATATCGAGAAACTGCATTCGCTCGATTTCCGTCGGCGCGTCGGTGATTTTCAGCAAATCCTTTGCGTCTTTGTAAATATCGTTTGAAGTCTCCGCCAAAACGTCTTTCGATAAAAGATTACGCTGTTCGCTAATCGAAAACGAGCCGAACCACGAATGATGGCGCGTCACCGCATCGTATTTTGAAGCCGCGACAAAGCGTTTCGCTTTGTAATCGAACGAGAGATTTTTGTTTGAAACCGGCAGATTATTGACAATCGGTTCGATCACGCCCGAACGCAAAAACTGCGGAATCGCCGCGTAAATATTCGCCACTTTGTGTCCGAAATACATCGGATAACCCGCGAAAATCTCGTCGCCGCCGTCGCCGCCGAGCGCGACCGTGACGTGCTTTTTAACAAAACGCGACAGCAACAAAGTCGGAATCAGAGAGCCGTCCGAAAGCGGTTCGTCGAGCCACGTTCCGATTTCCGAAATCAAATCCGCCGCTTTTTCGACGCTCAATTTGTCTTCGTAATGTTCGGTATTTAAATGCGCCGCAACTTGTCTGGCGTATTTCGATTCATCAAACGAATCTTCTTCAAAACCGATGGAAAACGTCTTCACTTTCTCGCTCGAAAACTGCGTCGCAAACGCCGCGACCGTCGAAGAATCAACGCCGCCGCTCAATAAAATTCCGAGCGGAACGTCGGAAACGAGTCGCATCCGCACCGCATCGGCGAGCAGTTCGCGCAAATCATCAGCGGCTTTTTCAATCGTCGGCACGTTGCCGTTTCGGTGAAAAGCCAGATTCCAGTAACGGCGCGTTTTCACTTCGCCGTTTTCCAAAATCAAAAGATGCGCGGCGGGCAGTTTGTAAATATTTTTATAAATCGAATTCGGCGCGGGAACGTAATCAAACGACAAATAAGAACGCAGCGCGTCGGTATTTATTTCGGTTTTGACAGCCGGATGCTGCAATAAAACTTTCGGTTCGGAAGCGAAAATCAATTGATTATCAAACACGCCGTAATAAAGCGGTTTTTCGCCGAAACGGTCACGCGCAATCAGCAGTTTCTTTTTGTTTTTATCCCACAGCGCAAACGCGAACATTCCATTAATATGTTCGAGCATCGCGTCGCCGTATTCCTCGTAAAGATGCGGCAAAATTTCCGTGTCAGTATTTGTTTCAAACTTATGCCCGCGTTTTTCCAAGTCGCTTCGGACTTCCCGAAAATTGTAAAGCTCGCCGTTCATCACGACTACGATTGATTTATCTTCCGAATAAACCGGCTGTTCGCCCGTATGAAGATCAATAATCGAAAGCCTGCGCAT
>Ga0136637_1000162_pt1 | contig 13376 bp, 11 predicted proteins | sample AntDrymUQ8572106_2_FD_105497 | JGI IMG/M metagenome (GOLD analysis project Ga0136637, IMG submission 105497) | Polar desert sand microbial communities from Dry Valleys, Antarctica - metaG UQ857 (21.06) | ecosystem: Environmental > Terrestrial > Soil > Desert | place: Antarctica: Dry Valley... | reverse complement strand
TGTGGTCGGGCTCGACGTGCCGCGCAACGTACTCGACGCGCGGATCGCGCTGCGCGTGGACCGCATGTGGGAGGCCGGGCTTGTCGACGAGGTCCGAGCGCTCGCGCGGCAGGGACTGGCCGACGGCCGCACCGCCAGGCGCGCCTTGGGGTACGCGCAGGTGCTGGACCACCTGGGCGGGCAGAGCACCGAGCACGAGGCCCGGGAGGCCACCGTGCGGCGCACGCGCAGGTTTGCCCGCCGCCAGGACCGGTGGCTCCGCCAGGACCCACGGATCGACTGGTTGGCGTACGACGCCCCGAACCTGGCGGATCTCGCCTTCAGGCGGTTAGGGTTCGAGGAACGCGCGGCACAATGATCCACGTCGTACCCTCGATCGGAGACCTTGATGAGCGTCCTTCTCCCTCGAACCCGCATCACGAGCGTGGTCGCCCTCGCGACCTTGGCCCTGGTCCCTGCCGCCACCGGGATCGCGACCTCGCCGGCGGCCACCGGCTCGACGACGAAGGCGCCAGCGGCAGGGGTCGCCGCCAAGAAGGCTCCCGGCTCGCAAGCGGTCGCCCGAGGACGTGGCGGAGCGGTCTCGTCGGTCGACGCCGACGCAAGCCGGATCGGGGTTGAGGTGTTGCGTGCCGGAGGCAATGCGACCGACGCGGCCGTCGCGACCGCGTCGGCGCTCGGCGTGACCGAGCCCTACAGCGCCGGCATCGGCGGCGGTGGCTACTTCGTCCACTACGACGCCAAGACCGGCAAGGTCCAGACCATCGACGGCCGCGAGACCGCGCCGGCCAAGATGCCGCGTGACGCATTCATCGATCCCGAGACCGACAAGCCGTACCCGTTCACCCCCGATCTGGTCACCAGCGGCGTCTCGGTCGGGGTTCCCGGCACTCCTGCGACCTGGAAGCGGGCACTGAACCGCTGGGGCACCCAGTCGCTGCAGCAGACGTTGAAGCCGTCCGAGCGGCTCGCCCGCGACGGCTTCCTCGTCGACGGCACCTTCCGCAGGCAAACGAAGGAGAACGCCATCCGCTTCAGGGCGTTCCCCGCGACCAAGAAGCTCTTCCTGCCCGGCGGCCACGCGCCCAAGGTCGGCACCCGCTTGCGCAACCCTGACCTCGCCGACACCCTCGACCGGCTCGGCAAGCGCGGCACCGACGCGTTCTACGAGGGCAAGCTCGCCGGCAAGATCGCCCGGTTGGTACGCGACCCCCGCACCACCGACAACACCGACCTGCCGGTCCCGCCCGGATTCATGACCAAGCAGGACCTCGCGACGTACGAAGCCCTGAACCAGAAGCCGACGCGCGTCAACTATCGCGGGTTGGACGTCTACGGCATGGCGCCGTCGTCCTCGGGCGGGACGACCGTCGGTGAGTCGCTTAACATCTTGCAGAACTACGACCTGGCGGACAAGAAGCGGGTACGCGCCCTGCACCTCTACCTGGAGGCGACGGCGCTGGCGTTCGCCGACCGCGGTGCCTACGTGGGTGACCCGGCGTTCGTCGACGTGCCGACGCAGCGGCTGCTGAGCCAGGACTTCGCTGACTCCCGCGCCTGCAAGATCGACCCGGACCAGGCGGCTGAGAAGCCCGTCAAGGCTGGCTCCCTCAACGGCTCCGGCTGCCAGACGAAGGGGCACGACGAGAAGCCCGACACCGAGAACATCTCCACCACGCACCTGTCGGTCGTGGACCGCTGGGGCAACGCCGTCGCCTACACGCTCACTATCGAACAGACCGGTGGTTCGGGCATGGTGGTGCCCGGGCGCGGCTTCCTGCTCAACAACGAGCTCACCGACTTCACCGCGGTGTTCGACAAGCAGGACCCCAACCGGATCCAGCCAGGCAAGCGCCCGCGTTCGTCGATGTCCCCGACGATCGTCCTCAAGAACGGCGACCTTCAGCTCGTGCTTGGCTCGCCGGGCGGGTCGACCATCATCACGACGGTGCTGCAGGTGCTCATCAACAAGATCGACTTCGGTCTGAGTCTCCCGCGGGCGATCGCCGTACCGCGCGCCTCGCAGCGCAACACCGCGACGGTCACCTCCGAGCAGGCCTTCATCGACAGGTACGGTGCGGCGCTTGAGAACGAGTACGGCCACACCCTTGCACCGGCCGGTGCGCCGGGTACGTCGGCCGCCGAGATCGGTGCCGTCGCCGCCATCCGGGTCGCACCGGGAGGCCGGATGATCGCTGCCGCCGAGCCCGAACGTCGCGGGGGCGGCGATGCCGAGGTGGTCAACCCGAGCCCGAGGCGTCCTCTCGGCTGACGGTCGCGCCGGTACGCTGGCAGGCGTGACGCCGAACACCTTCGCCTGGTTCAAGGGGCACGGCACGGAGAACGACTTCGTGCTGCTCCCGGACCACGACGGGTCGGTGCACGGCACCCTCGAACCCACGCTGGTCGCGAGGCTCTGCCACCGTCGTCGCGGCATCGGCGCCGATGGTGTCATGCGGGTGGTGCGCTCGGCCGCTCTCGACATCGACCCGGCGCTCGCCGGCGACAGCGAGTGGTTCATGGACTACCGCAATGCCGACGGCTCACTCAGCGAGATGTGCGGCAACGGCATCCGCCTCTTCGCGCTGCACCTGCTGCAGGAGGGGCTCGCGGAGGCTCCGATGGTGATCGGCACCCGCGCCGGTCCCAAGACGGTCACCGTCGACTCGGCGGGTGCGCTGTGTGTCGACATGGGTGTGCCGCGGCTGCTCGGAGAGACAAAGATCGCCGTTGGCGATCACACCTGGGCCGCGCAGCACGTCGACATGGGTAACCCGCACGCGGTGGCATTCGTCGACGACCTGGCCCAGGCCGGTCCGCTGACGGTCGCACCGACCTACGACCGGGCCGTCTACCCAGGTGGTGTCAACATCGAGTTCTGCGTACGCCGCGGCGACCGCCACGTGGCGATGCGGGTCCACGAGCGCGGCTCGGGCGAGACCCGCTCGTGCGGCACCGGTGCCTGCGCCGTCGCGGTAGCCTGCGCCCTCGCCGACGGTGTGGCGCCGTCGTCTGGCTCGTCCCGCGGACCGGAGACGTACCGCGTCGACCTGCCCGGCGGCACGCTGCGGGTGACCTGGGCCGGCGACGGGCACGTCCTGATGGCCGGTCCGGCCGAGATCGTCGCGGGCGGGCAACTGCAGTGGCACGTCCCCGCCGGTTCCCCGTAACCGCCTCCCCGCTGGCACTTACGCCACCTCCGCTGAGCCTTACCTCTGAGGCGCGACACGCCGCGTTGTGGACGAATGTGCGTAAGTCCCAGCGCGGGGAGCAGAGGTAAAGCGGTAGCGCGCGGTGGAATGGCGTGCCTACGGTGGGTGTTGGACCGAGTGATGGACAAGGTGAGCATGACCGAACACACGCAGCACGAACCCGAGTGGGTCTCCGGCTACGCCGACGAGGGCACCGACGGGCTCGAGCTCGAGGAACGCAACTCGCTGCGCCGCGTGGCGGGCCTGTCGACCGAGCTCCAGGACGTCTCCGAGGTCGAGTACCGCCAGCTGCGGCTCGAGCGGGTCGTGCTCGTCGGCGTGTGGACCAACGGATCGGCGACTGACGCCGAGAACTCCCTTGCCGAGCTCAAGCTGCTCGCCGAGACCGCCGGCTCGGAGGTGCTCGACGCGATGATCCAGCGGCGCCAGAAGCCCGACCCCGCGACGTACATCGGCAGCGGCAAGGTCGACGACCTGCGCGCCGCGGTCGAGGTCAGCGGCGCCGACACCGTCATCTGCGACGGCGAGCTCGCCCCCAGCCAGCTGCGCAACCTCGAGGACCGCGTCAAGGTCAAGGTCGTCGACCGTACCGCGCTGATCCTGGACATCTTCGCCCAGCACGCCAAGAGCCGAGAGGGCCGGGCGCAGGTCGAGCTGGCCCAGCTGCAGTACCAGAAGCAGCGACTGCGCGGCTGGGGTGGCAACCTGTCGCGCCAGGCTGGCGGGCGGGTCGGCTCCGAAGGCGGTGGCATCGGTGGCCGCGGGCCCGGTGAGACCAAGCTCGAGACCGACCGGCGGCGGATCAACGACAAGATCGCCAAGCTGGGTCGCGAGCTCAAGCAGATGGGTCGGACGCGCGAGACCAAGAAGTCCCAGCGTCGACGCAACGAGGTTCCCGCCGTGGCCATCGTTGGCTACACCAACGCCGGCAAGTCGAGCCTCCTCAACGCGATGACCGACGCCGGCGCACTGGTGGAGAACGCGCTGTTCGCGACCCTCGACCCCACGACCAGACGCACCGAGACGCCCGACGGGCGCGTCTACACGCTCACCGACACCGTCGGGTTCGTACGCCACCTGCCGCACGAGCTCGTCGAGGCGTTCCGCTCGACGTTGGAGGAGGTCGCGGAGTCTGACCTCGTGCTGCACATTGTCGACGGCTCCCACCCCGACCCTGAGGGCCAGATCGCGGCAGTCCGGGAGGTGTTCGCCGACGTCGACGCAGCCGGCGTACCGGAGCTGATCGTCATCAACAAGGCCGATGTCGCCGACCCGCTCGTGATCGCTCGACTGCTCGCCCGCGAACCCCACGCCGTGGTGTGCTCGGCACGGACCAATGAGGGCGTCGACAAGCTGCTCGCCACGCTCGAGTCCGAGCTGCCCAGGCCACGGGTCCCGGTCGACGTCGTCCTGCCGTACGCGCGCGGTGACCTGCTCAACCAGATCCACACCAGCGGCGACATCGACTCGGTCGAGCACACCGCCGACGGGACGCACGTGGTCGCCCGTGTCAACGAGGACCTGGCGGGCTCACTCGCGCCGTTCGCCTAGCGCTGACCGCCCGAGGATCGGTGGCGTCGTCGCACCCGACGTCAGCACCGACCGGTAACCTGCCCAAGGTGGCCGGGGTGGGAGAGCGAGCGGACGTACGTACGGTGCTGCACGCCGCGGTCGCGGCCATCGGCGGTCAGGAACGCCCCGGCCAGGTGCAGATGGCCGACGCCGTACGCGTTGCGCTGAGCGATGGCGAACACCTGCTCGTCCAAGCGGGCACCGGGACCGGCAAGTCGCTCGGCTACCTCGTGCCGAGCCTGCTCCACCACAAGCGGGTGGTGATCGCGACCGCCACGCTCAACCTGCAGCACCAGCTGGTCGAGCGCGACATCCCGGCCCTCCTCGAGGGGGCGCAGGAGACGCTCGACCACGTGCCGCACCACGCGGTGGTCAAGGGCCGCAGCAACTACGCGTGCCTGCACCGCATCCGCGAGGGTGCGCCCGACGACCAGGGCGCGCTGATCGAGGTGCCGGACGGGTCGCTCGGGGCTGAGGTCGTCGCGCTGCGTGCCTGGGCCGAGGAGCAGTCCGAGCAGGGCGCCGTCGGCGACCGCGACGCAGCGCCTGCTCACACCGACCGTGCCTGGCGCCAGATCAGCCTGCACGCCCGCGAGTGTCTCGGCGCCACCCGGTGCCCGTACGCGATCGAGTGCTTCGCCGAACGTGCCCGCGACAACGCCCAGGGCGCCCACCTGGTCGTCACCAACCACGCGCTGCTGGCCATCGACGCCATCGACGGGGTGCCGATGCTGCCGGAGTACGACGTCGTGGTGGTCGACGAGGCGCACGAGCTGACCGCCCGGGTGACCCAGGCCTCGACCAAAGAGCTCGGTGCGCCGATGATCGAGCGGGCCGCCCGCCGTACACGGTCGCTCGTCAGCGGCGCGGAGGCAGACGACCTGGAGGACAGTGCCGACGCATTTCGTGACGCCCTCGCCGAGCTCGCCCCCGGACGCGTCGATGAGTTGCCCGCTCAGCTCGCCGACGCCCTGCGGCTCGTCGGCAGCGCCGCTCGTACCCTGCTCTCCAAGATCCCCAAGGAGGGCGCGTCGCCGGACGGTACGGCCGGCGGCGAGGACGCCGTACGCCAGCAGGCGCGTGGGCTGGTCGATGAGGTGCGCAAGGTGGCCGAGCTGATGGCCGCCGACGCCGAGACCGACGTCCTGTGGGTCGCGGAGCGCGAGGTCGCGCGCGGCGGCAACGAGCTGCGGGTCGCGCCGATCGACGTCGCTGCCAGCCTGCGGGACAAGCTTTTCGCCGACAAGACCGTCGTGCTCACCAGTGCGACGCTCAAGCTCGGCGGTGGTTTCGAGCCGTTGGCGCGCTCGCTCGGGCTGCGCCCGGACGACGAGGAGCTGCCGTGGACGGCCATCGACGTCGGGTCGCCTTTCGACTACACCACCCAGGGCATGCTGTACGTCGCCAAGCACCTCCCGCCGCCGGGGCGGGACGGGCTCAGCGACCTCTTCATCGACGAGATCGCCGCGCTCGTCGGCGCCGCCGGCGGGCGTACCCTGGCGCTGTTCTCCTCGCGTCGGGCCGCCGAGGCGGCGACGGCGGCGGTCCGCGAGCGACTGCCCGAGATCGACATCTACTGCCAGGGCGAGGCGCAGCTGCCCGAGCTGGCACGGCTGTTCGCCGAACAGCCGTTGGCGTGCCTGTTCGGCACGCTCAGCCTGTGGCAGGGCGTCGACCTGCCCGGCGACACCTGCCAGCTGGTAATCATCGACCGGATCCCCTTCCCGCGCCCCGACGACCCGTTGATGAGCTCACGGCAGCGCCTCGTCGAACGCAGCGGCGGCAACGGCTTCATGAGTGTCCCGGCCAGCCACGCCGCGCTGCTGCTCGCGCAGGGCACCGGCCGGCTGATCCGCCGCAGCACCGACCGCGGCGTCGTCGCGGTGCTCGACTCACGTCTCGTGACCGCGAGGTACGGGTCCTTCCTCGCGGCGTCCTTGCCGCCGATGTGGCGCACCACCGACTGTCCGACGGTGCTCGCCGCGCTCGAACGTCTCGACGCCGCCGCCCTCGCCCGCACCTGACCCCCACCCCCGCCCGTACGTGGATGATGGCGCACCCGTACGTGGCAGATGGCGCGATCAGGCGGCGACGGGTGCCGGCGATCGGCTCGGAGATCGTAGGCCGAGGATGAGCACGACCAGGAGCCATCCACGTACGAGCGCGCTGGGCGAAGGGGGTCAGAGTCGGCGGAGGACGGTGGTGACCTTGCCGAGGATGGTGGCGTGGGTGCCGTCGATCGGGTCGTAGTCGGGGTTGTGGGGGAGCAGCCAGACCTTGCCGTCCTTGCGCTGGAAGGTCTTGACGGTCGCCTCGCCATCGAGCATCGCGGCGACGATCTCGCCGTTCTCGGCGGTGGGCTGCTGGCGTATGACGACGTAGTCACCGCTGCAAATGGCGGCGTCGATCATCGACTCGCCGCGAACCTCGAGCAGGAACAACGTGCCGTCGCCGACGAGCGACTTGGGCAACGGGAAGATCTCCTCCACCTGTTCCTCGGCGAGGATCGGCCCGCCGGCGGCAATCCTGCCGACCATCGGGACGTACGTCGTCTCGGGCCGCTCGTTGCCGATGTCGGTCTCGTCGAACCCGAAGTCCGAGGCGTCGCCGATCGAGCGGCGGGCAGCCATGACGTCGGGGAGGAAGACCTCCAGCGCACGGGGACGGTTGGGGTCGCGCCGGACGAAACCGCGCTTCTCCAGTGTCTTGAGCTGGTGGGCGACCGAGGAGGAGCTGGTGAGCCCGACAGCGGCGCCGATCTCGCGCATGCTCGGTGGGTAGCCCCGCAGCTCGATCGCCTCGCGGATGAACTCCAGCACGCGGCGCTGACGCGGCGTGAGACCGGTGGCGTCCGGCGGGCCGTCGGGCAGCTCGGAGACGGCGGGGGCGGTGCCGACTGGGTCGCCGGAGAAGTTGTCGCTCATGGAGTGCAGGTTAGTACCGCGGGGGCGTCGGATCAAACATATGTTCGATGGCGTGTCGCGCCTAGTCTCATGCCATGCCCGCAGAGAGCCAGCGCAACACCGCCTACCGGGTCGACCCCGCGCAGCCGAGGTCGGCCGTCGTCACCGGTTCCGCCCGCGGGATCGGGCGAGCCATCGCTGTCGAGCTTGTCGCCGCCGGTTACGAGGTCGTCGTCACCGACATCGACGCCACCGCCGCCAGTCGGACCGCGGCGGAGATCGGCGCGGTTGCCGGGATGGCACTGGACGTCACCGACGAAAGGGCCAACCGGGACATCGCGGCCGCAGCACGGGCGTACGCACCACTCGGCGCGTGGGTCAACAACGCCGGCGTCGGCTTCGAGGGGCACCGTCGCGGACCAGGAGTCGGGCAAGATCCGCGCCCTCGTCGACATAAACTTCCTCGGCGTGATCTGGGGTTCCCGCGCCGCGATCGACGTATTCCGCACGCAAGCCCTCGACGGCGTGCGCGGCGGAGAGCTGGCGATCATCGCCTCCCTGAGCGCCCACGGCCCGGTACCGGGCTTGTCGGTGTACGCCGCGACGAAGGCGGCGGTCCTCTCGCTGGCGACCTCACTCGACTCCGAGCTGCGACGTGACGTGGCCGCGGTGCACGCGATCTGCCCCGACGGCGTCAACACCGTCCTGCTCACCGGCATGGCCGACGACAGCCAGGGCAAGGCGCTGGTGCGCAGCGGCAAGCTGTACCAACCCCACGACATCGCCGAGGCGCTGGTCGCGATGTTCGGCACCAAGCGGGTCTACCGCACGCTGCCGGCCTGGCGGGGCGTGATGTTGCGGACGACCGGCGTGTTCCCGGGGCCGACGATGCGGCTCGAGCCGGTCGTGCGCCGCTGGGGCGCGCGGCGAGCGCGCAACATGCGCTGATCTGACGCCCCGAGACACGCCGATCGAAAGTTTGTTCGACGGATGCTCGCTTTTGTCAGTGGCTCCCGGTAACTTCGTACCTGTGTTCGAACGAACATACGTTCTATCGAACGCGTGACCGAAGCACCGCCCACCCCTCATCTTTCCCCGATGAGCCCCGATCCCGGAGGCCACCATGAGCAGTCTGTCCCACGCCATCGAGCGTCACCCCGCCGGTTCGGCACTGCCCCGCACGTCGCCGTCGCGCCCCGCGCTGCGTCTGGTGCCGGCGCCGCAGCCGTTGGTACGCCTGACCCGCCGCGGCCGGCTCGCGGTGTTCGTCGGCGCGCTGTTGCTGGTCGCTGTCGCGTTCCTCACCTTCGGCCCGTCGGTCGTGGCGACCGACGCCCCGGGCAGCTCCGTGCCGACCCGGACGGTCACCGTGCAGCCGGGACAGACGCTGTGGGACATTGCCGCTCGCAGCAACCCCGACGGGGACATCCGCGCGACCGTCCAGGAGATCATGACCCTCAACTCACTGCCGAGCGCCGGCTACCTGCAGATCGGCGACCGGCTCGCCGTCCCCGCCGGCTGACCGCCGGCGGCCGCCGGCGGCCGCGAGGTCCCTCAGACTCAGCTGCTCTTCTTCGCCGCCGTCGCCGCCTTCCGCGCGGCGCCCCGCTCTGTGTCGGCCGATGCCGTGGACAGGGTCCCGTCGGCCTTTTCTAGGTGCGCGCGGACGAACCACTGGAACAGCTCGAGACCGCTGATCTGACCGATCAGCATGTCCTCGGTCACCGGGTCCAGCTCGGAGACGTCGGCCACCGCGGTGCGATGGTCGGCGATGACGCCGTCGTACACCACGTCCAACGCGCCGAGATGCTCGCTCGTGGTCGCCCGTCCGAGGTCGTAGTCGTCCCAGCTGCGGTTGGCGACGATCTCCCCGGGCGTGCCTTTGGGTGACCCGCCCAGCGTTGCGATGCGTTCGGCGGTCTCATCGACGGCGGCGCGTACCTCCATCACCTGCGGGTCGATCATCTCGTGCACCCCGATGAAGTGCGGTCCGACGACGTTCCAGTGCACGTGCTTGAGGGTCAGCGCCAGGTCGTTCAGCGCATTGAGGCGGTCCTGCAGGATCGTGGCGACCTGGTGACCGTCGCGGACCGCCATACCGGGAACCGTGTAGCCGCTGTTTGCTGTGCTAGTGGTTTTCTTTGCCATGCCTCGACCGTACGACGGGACGGCCCGCCCCGCAGGTCGCCGCACTTCACCGGGCGTACCGTCACCTCACCTGGGTTGCAACTCTAGTGAGGTGACGCCGTACCAGGAGAACCTGGTGGCGCTGTGGCAGGCGCGCGGCGGCCCCGAACCGTCAGGCCTGGTCGGCGACGGCGTGCGCGATCGCCGCGGCGACGTAGTCCATCGCCTCCGCACTCGCGGGCAGGATGTTGACCATCGAGAAGAACCCGTGCATCTGGCACGCGAAGGTGCGCTGCTCGACCGCGACACCGGCGCGTCGCAGCCCGTCGGCGTACGCGTCACCCTCGTTTCGCAGCACGTCGTGCTCGGCCAGCAGCACCACCGCCGGCGGGAGTCCTGCGCGCACCGGCGCCTGCAGGGGCGAGGCCTCGGGGTCGAAGCGTTGGACCGGGTCGGGCACGTAGTGGTGCCAGTACCACAGCATCGTGTCGCGATTCAGGAGCAGCTGGTTGGACGGTTCGCGGTACGAACGGTTGTCGACGTCGTTGTTGGTGACCGGGTAGATCAGCACCTGGAAGGCGAGGTGGGGGGCGCCGGCGTCGCGCGCGCGAAACGTCATCACCGCGGCGAGGTTGCCGCCCGCGCTGTCGCCGGCGACGATCAGCGGCACCCGTACCCCGGCGATCCGCGCGAGGTTGTCGTCCACCCAGCGAAGCGCCTGCCAGCAGTCCTCCACCGCGGCGGGAAAGGGGAACTCCGGCGCCTTGCGGTAGTCGACCAGCACCACCGCGCAGCCGGTACGGTTGGCGAGCTCGCGGCCGAGGGTGTCGAACTGGTCGATGGAGCCCAGCACCCACCCGCCGCCGTGGAAGTAGACGATCACCGCCCGCAGCTCGCCCTCGGGCACCAGCGTGCGTACCCCGAACGCGTGCCCGCCTTGCGGGATGAGCTCGATCTCCTCCACCCGCGCGACGTCCGGACCGGGGCCGATCATGTCGATCAGCACCGCCTCGTTGGCGCGCGCCTCGGCCGGCGTCAGCTGGTGGGTGGGGAGCACCTGGGCGTCGGCCATCACGGCCAAGAGCGCTAGCGTCGGCTGGTCGAGGGCCATCGGGGGTCCTTTCGGGGGCGGTCGCCGGTCTCACCGTACGACGCGCCCGCGCGACTCAGTCGCCGGGCCACTCACCGGTCCAGCGCTGGAACGCGCGGGCCCCGCCACGCTGGATGCTCGCCTTGACGACGGCGAAGATGGCGCCCTGGAAGATCGCCGCGATCAGCACGTCCTTGAGCTGGTACTCAGACTCCAGCGCCTTGGGCGCGTCCTCCTGGTCCCCGGGCGTGGCGTGCTTCCAGATCTGTTTGAAGACCTGCCCGGCGACAAGGCCGCCGATCACGGAGCTGACGATGCCGATCGGTTGGTACAGGATCTTCGCTGACTTCGAGCTGGGTGTCTCGCTGCGTGTTCTGGCCATGGCACCGACGCTATCCCGGTTCGAGACGGTACGCAGGTCTGCGTCGGGTGCAGGTTTCGTGCCCGCGGCGCGCCGATGCGTGCATAGTTAGCCCATGCGTGCGCTGAGCGTCCTCCCCGGCGAGAAGGACTCCGACCGGCTCGACGAGATCGACGAACCCGACCGCGCCGAAGGCTCGGTGCTCGTGGCCACGGTCGCGGTCGGCGTGTGCGGCACCGACCACGAGATCCTGTCCGGCGCGTACGGGCAGGCACCCGCCGGCGAGGAGCGCCTGGTGCTGGGCCACGAGTCCGTCGGACGGGTCCTGGAGGCGCCGGTGGACAGCGACCTCAGCGAGGGTGACCTCGTCGTCGGGATCGCCCGCCGGCCCGACCCGGTGCCCTGCGCCAACTGCGCCGTCGGCGAGTGGGACATGTGCCGCAACGGGCGTTACACCGAGCACGGCATCAAGGGCCTGCACGGGTTCGCCCGCGAGCGGTACCGCGCCGAGCCCGACGCCCTCGTCGCCGTCGACGGCGCGCTGGGCGAGCTCGGCGTGCTGCTGGAGCCGACGTCGGTGGTGGCCAAGGCGTGGGAGCATGTGCAGCGCATCGGCTCCCGGGCGCACTTCGAGCCCGCGACCGCCCTGGTCACCGGAGCCGGCCCGGTCGGGCTGCTCGCGGCGATGATCGGGGTCCAGAGCGGGTACGACGTGCACGTCCTGGACCAGGTGACGGACGGCGCGAAGCCGCAGCTGGTCCACGACCTCGGGGCGACGTACCACAGCGAGCCCGTCGAGGACCTCGACCTCCGGCCGGACGTGGTGGTCGAGTGCACCGGCGTCGGGCCGGTGGTCGCCGGCGTCCTGACCTGCACCGGCCCCAACGGCATCATCTGCCTCACCGGCGTGTCGTCCCCCGGTCGTACCATGCCGCTGGACCTCGGTGCGCTCAACCGCGAGTGGGTGCTGGAGAACGACGTCGTGTTCGGGTCTGTCAACGCCAACCGGCGGCACTACGAGCTGGCGGGCGAGGCGCTCGCGCAGGCGGACCGGTCCTGGCTGGACCGCCTGGTGACGCGCGCCGTACCGCTGGAGGACTACCACGACGCGCTCGACAAGCACGACGACGACATCAAGAACCTCATCACGTTCGAAGAGCCGGCCTGATGGCGACCCGGATCGAGGACTACGGCGTCATTGGCGACCTGCACACCGCGGCGCTGATCGGCAAGGACGGCTCGGTCGACTGGCTGTGCCTGCCGCGGTTCGACACCCCGGCCTGCTTCGCGGCGCTGCTCGACACCCCCGAGGCCGGCCGGTGGAAGATCGCCCCGGTGGGCGCCGGAGAGTGCACCAGGCGCCAGTATCGCGACGACTCCCTCGTCCTGGAGACCGAGTGGGACACCCCCGACGGCACCGTGCGGGTCATCGACTTCATGCCGCCGCGCGATGAGTCCCCTGACATCGTCCGGATCGTCGAAGGGGTGAGCGGCCGCGTGCAGATGTGCAGCGAGCTGCGCCTGCGCTTCGACTACGGCCACATCCTGCCCTGGGTCAGGCACGTCGGGGGCTCATTCAGCGCGATCGCCGGGCCCGACGCGGCCTGGCTGCGTACCCTGGCGCCGCTGGAGGGCCGCGACGACGCCACCTGGTCGGAGTTCACCGTCAGCGCGGGCGAACGGGTCCCGTTCGTCCTGACCCAGGCCGCGTCACACCTGCCCGAGCCACAGGCCGTCGAGCCCGAGCAGGCGCTCGAGCTCACGGTCGCGTACTTCACCAGGTGGATGCGCAAGTGGACCTACGACGGCCCGTACGACGAGCCGGTGCGCCGTTCGCTGCTGGTGCTCAAGGCCCTCACGTACGAGCCGACCGGCGGCATCGTCGCGGCGGCGACCACCTCGCTGCCCGAGGACCTCGGTGGGAGCCGCAACTGGGACTACCGCTACTGCTGGCTGCGCGACGCGACGTTCACGCTGGAGGCGCTGCTGACGAGCGGGTTCGTCGACGAGGCCCGCGCGTGGCGCGAGTGGCTGCTGCGAGCCGTCGCCGGCGACCCGGCCGACCTGCAGATCATGTACAGCGTCGACGGAGCGCGGCGCCTGACCGAGTA
>Ga0136637_1000161_pt1 | contig 13404 bp, 15 predicted proteins | sample AntDrymUQ8572106_2_FD_105497 | JGI IMG/M metagenome (GOLD analysis project Ga0136637, IMG submission 105497) | Polar desert sand microbial communities from Dry Valleys, Antarctica - metaG UQ857 (21.06) | ecosystem: Environmental > Terrestrial > Soil > Desert | place: Antarctica: Dry Valley... | reverse complement strand
TTGTCTGGCGCGCTCCGCTTCTCGCTCGTTCCTCGCTCGTCGCTGCGCCGCGCAGGTTGTCTGGCGCGCTCCGCTTCTCGCTCGTTCCTCGCTCGTCGCTGCGCCGCGCAGGTTGTCTGGCGCGCTCCGCTTCTCGCTCGTTCCTCGCTCGTCGCTGCGCCGCGCAGGTTTCGTTGGCCGGCTGGGGGAGACTGGTCCTCGTGCCGCTCTACCGCGACGAGGGTGTGGTCCTGCGCACCCACAAGCTGGGTGAGGCCGACCGCATCATCACGCTGCTCACCCGAGAGCATGGCCGGGTCCGGGCAGTCGGCAAAGGCGTCCGGCGGACGTCGTCGCGGTTCGGGGCCCGGCTGGAGCCGTTCATGCGCATCGACGTGCAGCTCTACGTCGGGAAGTCGCTCGACATCGTGACCCAGGTCGAGACGCTGGACGCGTTCGCCCGGCCCCTCGCGACCGACTACCAGCGCTACACGGCCGGCACGGCGATGCTCGAGACCGCGGAGCGGTTCACCGCGGAGGAGCGCGAGCCCGCCGTCCAGCAGTATCTCCTGCTCGTCGGCGGTCTTCGCGCGCTCGCCACCAAGGCGCACGACCCGACCCTGGTGCTCGACGCTTTCCTGCTGCGCTCCCTCGCCGTCGCGGGGTACGCGCCGTCGTTCGACGCGTGTGTTCGTTGCGACCTCCCAGGCCCGCACCGCTTCTTCGCCGTGGCAAGCGGAGGCATGGTCTGCGGAGGCTGCCGGCCGCCGGGTGCGGTCACGCCGGCTGCGGACACCGTCGGGCTGCTCGCGGCGTTGCTCACCGGCGACTGGCCGTACGCGGACGCGAGCGAGCAACGACACCGTACGGAGGCGAGCGGCATCGTCGCCGCATACCTCCAGTGGCACCTCGAGCGCGGTCTCCGCTCGCTGCCGCACGTCGACCGCACACCGACGCAGCCGGTGCCGTTCCCGCCGGGACGCCCGGTGCGCGTGGCGTTGGGGTGATGGCGGCAAGTGGACGGCGGGCCGCCCGGGACCGGGGGGCCCGGGACCGGCCGGCGCGTGTCCCGGTTCCACCGTTCGAGCACCCGAGCGGGGCTCGACCGCCGGCGATCCCGCGGGAGCGCGTACCCCGCCACATCGCCATCGTCATGGACGGCAACGGCAGGTGGGCCAAGGATCGCGGGCTGCCCCGGACGGCCGGCCACGAGCGGGGCGAGGCGGCACTCCTCGACGTGGTCGCCGGCGCGATCGAGGTCGGCGTGCAGTGGGTCTCGGCGTACGCGTTCTCGACCGAGAACTGGAACCGCTCCCCGGACGAGGTGCGGTGGCTCATGGGCTTCAACCGCGACGTGATCCGCCGTCGGCGGGACGAGATGGACGCCTGGGGTGTCCGGGTGCGCTGGGCCGGTCGACGCCCCCGGTTGTGGCGCAGCGTGGTGCGCGAGCTCGAGGTCGCGGAGGAGCTCACCAAGGACAACGACGTGCTTACGCTCACGATGTGCGTGAACTACGGCGGACGGGCCGAGCTGGCCGATGCCGCCCGGGCGCTGGCGGTCGACGTCGCGGCCGGGCGGATCACCCCGGAACGGGTGACCGAGCGGGTGCTCGCCCGCTATCTCGACGAGCCCGACATGCCCGACGTCGACCTGTTCCTGCGCAGCTCAGGGGAGCAGCGCACCTCGAACTTCCTGCTCTGGCAGTCCGCGTACGCCGAGCTGGTGTTCCTCGACACGCTCTGGCCGGACTTCGACCGTCGGCACCTGTGGGCCGCTGTCCAGACGTACGCCCAGCGCGACCGCCGCTACGGCCGGGCCGCGTCGAGCTCGGACTGACCGTCGGACGGCTCGAGATCAGTTCGCTCACCCGGCCGGGCCGGCTCCTCCACGATCTCGAGCAGGTCGGTGAAGCTGAACGGCTTCATGAGGTAGCTCCTGATCCCGAGCTGCGCGGCCCGGGTCTCTGACTCCCGGTCGTCCCGCGCGGTGACGACGACGACGGGGATCGTGTTGTGCCGGTCGCGGATGCCCTGAAGCACGTCGAGGCCATCGATGTCGGGCAGGCCGAGGTCGAGGAGGACGAGGTCCCACCCGGGTCCATCGAGGGCGAGCAGTGCGGGTCTCCCGGCGCTGGCCCAGTGCACCGTGTGACCCCGCGCCCGTAGGCCCTTGCTGACGAACGCAGCCACTCGTGGTTCGTCTTCGACCAGCAGGACGTTCACCGCGGCACCCTCACCCAGAACGTCGCTCCGGCGCCTGGACGGTTGTCGACGCCCGCCGAGCCCCCGTGGGCCCGGGCGATCCCGGAGACGATAGCGAGGCCCAGGCCGTTGCCTGGTGATCGGGTCCGTCCGGTGATGAACGGTCGGAAGACCGTCCCTTCATCGGCAGCCTGCAGACCGGGGCCCTGGTCCGCCACCTCGAACCGCCAGTTCGTGGGCTCGTCCACGACGCGGATCTCGACCTGCGTCCCGTCCGGCGTGTGCCGCTGGGCGTTGTTCACCAAGTTGATCAACGCCTGGGTGAGCCGTTGGGAGTCGGCGTCCACGGTGTGGTCGAGACCGGGAGCGGCCGAGACGCGAAGGTGCCCGTTCAGCAGTGGCGTGGCCTTGGCGGCCACGTCCTCGACCAGGCGGTCGACCTGGACCGGTTCGCGTCGGAGCGACGCCGGGTCTTCCATGCGGACCAGGAGATTCATGTCGTCCACGATCCGACCCATGCGCTGGAGCTCGTCGAGGACCAGCTCGACGGTCTCGCGCAGCTCGTCCGGATCCGGGTTGGGGCCGAGGATCTCCAGGTGCCCCCGGCAGATCGTGATCGGTGTCCGCAGCTCGTGCGAGCTCTCTCGGATGAACTGGCGCTCGCGCTCGAACGCCGCCTCGAGGCGGTCCAGCATGAGGTTGAGGGTGGCGGCGAGCTGTCGAGCGTCCTGGTCAGCCGGATCCGGAGGGACGGTCACCCGGGCGGCGAAGTCGCCGCTGCGTGAGATCGACTCCGCGCCGTGGGCCATCTCGCGCATCGCATCGCGCTCGGCGATGGTCCGGAGCCATCCTCGGTACGCGATGAAGCTCACGCCGAGGGGGACCAGCAGCAAGGGCAGGCCCGTCGGTGCGACGGTCCAGAGCAGGGCGCCGAGGATCCCGACGGACAGGTTGCCGACCCAGTGGAGAACGCCGGTCGGGACCAGTGCCACCCGCCAGAACGGCTCCTTCTCGATCAGGCTGATGATCGCCGCCATGAGCACCGTGTTCACGACCTGGAAGGCGGCCATCGCCGCGGCGGCGGCGAGCCAGCCCACCGGTTGGGTGACCGGCGGGGATCCGAACAGGCCGTAGACGACGATCGCGGCGGTGATGCCGACGACGAACTGGGCGGCGTTGAACGCCACCTTGACCAGGTCCCACGCCTGGACGGACTGCCCCACGAGGACGCCGACCACGAGACCGAGGCTGAGCACGCTCGGCCGGACCAGGAACAGCGCGGACGTCCAGAGGGCGTCGGTGATGGAGTAGGTAACCCGTTCGGTGCGATACCGCAGCTCGAACTGGAACAGCTCACCCAGCGCGACGCCGGCGGCGAGCACGACGACGGCGACGGCGTCGGCCGTCGTCCAGCCGCCCACCGACCGGAGCCAGTACGCCACGCACGCCGCTCCGGCTAGGAGCACGGCGGCGATCACGACCTTCGCCGATCGCGGCCATCCCCGTGGGCCGTCAGCCATGAGGACCTAGTTCCAGGCTGCTGCGCGCCAGGACTTCGCGGTCCAGTTGCCCGGGTTCCAGTCGGCATCACGCCATGACTTGGCTGTCCAAGAGTTCTCGTCCCAGCCCAAGCCCGCCCACGAGTCTGGCGGCCACACGGTGCTCATCCAGCCGGGCGAGACGTTGGTCAGCGTCGACCACGGTGATGCTGCCCAGGCGGTGGCGTTCCAGGGTCGCGCCGCCCACGCGGTGCTGTCGAACGGGCTGCCGAGCACGTCGATCTCGCCGGAGACCTGCTCGGGATCGCCGTCGCCGTCGAGGTCGGTGTACGGCTTCGTGTTGCCACGGCTGGAATCGATCGAGCCCTTGCCGGTGGACGGCGTCGCCGTCGGCGGTGGGCTGTCCGGGGGAGAGGTTGTGGCCAGGTCGACGGCTCGTTCAGCGTTCACCAGGCCGGCACCGGCGCCGTTGACGCCTTCGGTCATGGGCGACGCCGTGGTGAGAAGGATCTCTTTCACCTGGTCGGGGGAGAGCCCGGGCGCTGCGTCGAGCACGAGCGCTGCGACGCCGGCCACCATCGCGGTGGACTGCGAGGTTCCGGTGCCCTTGAAGTGGTGCTTGCCGAGCCTGGCCGCCGGGCGCATCGCATCGATCGTGCTCCCCGGCGCGCGCTGCGAGACGATCGTGATGCCTGGGGCGACCAGATCGGGCTTGGCCACGCCGTCCTGGGTAGGTCCCCGGCTGGAGAAGAGCGCGACGGTGTCGTCCGCGGTCCCGACGGTGTCGTGCAGGTCGGCGGCGCCGACGGTGATCACGCGCGGGTCGTCTCCGGGCTTGTCGATCTTGCTGCCGCCTTCGCCGCGGTTGCCGGCCGCAGCGACGATCACGACACCTGCGTTCCAGAGTCGTTCGACCGCGAAGTCGAGCGGGTCGATCTCGTAGTCCTGGGACGAGTCGGTCCCGAACGAAAGGCTCAGGATGTCGATGCCGTACTCGTCTCTATGGACCGCGATCCACTCCATCGCCGCGAGCACGACGGAGACGTCCGTGGCGCCGTTCCAGCTGGCCACCTTCACCGGGAGCAAAGTGACCCCGGGAGCGGAGCCGCGCCACCTCCCATCGGATCGCGCCCCGTCGCCGCCGACGATGCCGGCCATATGAGTGCCGTGGCCGTACTCGTCGTACCCGTCACCGTCCGGGGTGAGATCCACCCGGGCGGTGACGCGGTTGCCGAAGTCCAGCCTCCGGGTGATGCCGGTGTCCAGGACCGCGACGGTCACCCCGGCGCCGGTGATCTCCGGCCCAACCTCATCGAGCCCAATCGCGTCCTGCCACACCCGGTTCGGGGGCAGGACGTCGTACTCCTCCAGGCCCGGGGTGTCGCTCATCCGCACCTGACCGTCCGGCCACGCGTACGCGATCGCATCGCTCCGCTGCAGATCGGTGAGAGCTGACGTCGGCAGGACGGCGGCGAACCCACCGACGATGCCGAGCTGACTCAGGACCTGCCCGCCGAGGGACGCGACGAGGCTCTCGGCGGCGGGGGTGCTCGGAGCGGACTCCTGGATGATCAGCCGGATCGGGACGTCGTCGGAGACACGAGATGGCGTCCAGCCAGCGGTCGCGATGCCGAGCACCGTCGCCGTGCAGGTGGCGATGACAAAGGCGCGTCGCATGAGGACCCTTTCCAAAGGCTGTGAACCCCTCGGATCGTCTCGATCGACGATGAGTGCTCCATGGCGTCTGGATGAGACTTCTCTCACCTTGGAGCGTCGATCGCTCGGGTCAGGACGTGCAGGCTTCGCAGGTGCCGAACACCTCGAGCGTGTGGCTGATCTCGGTGAAGCCGTGGGCCTCTGCGGTCCGGGCCGCCCACCGCTCGACGGTCGGACCCTCCACCTCCACCGTCCGGCCGCAGGACCGGCACACCAGGTGGTGGTGATGGCCGGTGCTGCACCGCCGGTACACGGCCTCGCCGTCGTCGTTGCGCAAGAAGTCGACCTCGCCCGCGTCGGCCAGCGCCTGCAACGTGCGATAGACCGTGGAGAGGCCGACGGCGTCCCCGCGGCGACGCAGCAGGTCGTGGATGTCCTGGGCGCTGCGGAAGTCGTCGAGCTCGTCGAGTGCGGCGGAGACCGCGGCCCGCTGCCGGGTCGCGCGCAGTGCGGTCGTCCCAGGCGGGCTCATCAGGTCCTCATTCGGTTCGGTCCGTCTGGTCAGGTCCGGCTCGGTCATCAACGTCGTACGGCCACGTCGTCGTCGGTCTCGTCGTCGGGCAAGCCGCCGGCGACGACAGGTCGCTGGCCCCAGACGGACGGTACGCGGCCGCGGAGCGAGGACACCGCGCTGGCGACGACGAAGGCACCGATGGCCAGGACGACGATCGTGGCACCCGGGGCGACATCGAGGGAGTACGACCCGAAGACGCCGAGGACGGACACCGCGACGCCCAAGCCCAGGGCGAGCCGCAGGGTGCCGGCGAAGCTGCGGCAGAACTGCTGCGCGGTCGCCACCGGCATGACCATCAACGCGCTGACCAGCAGGAGACCGACCACCCGCATCGCCACCGTCACCGTCAGGGCAGCGGTCACGGCGACGAGGATGTTGAGCCACCGCACCGGGAGCCCGGCGACCCTCGCGAACTCCTCGTCCTGGCACAGCGCGAACAGCGCACGTCGCAGACCGATCGTCGTGCCGAGCACGACGACGGCCAGCCCGCAGATCACCCACAGGTCGCCGGGGGCAACGGTCGTGAGCGAGCCGAACAGGTACGCCAGGAGGCTGCTGCTCGATCCGGTGTCCGACAGCCCGATGAGCAGGACACCACCGGCGATGCCGCCGTAGAACAGCATCGCCAGGGCCACGTCACCGCCCAGCCGGCCGCGCCCGCGGATCAGCTCCATCGCGACGGCACCAAGGGTCGCGACGACGACTGCGGTGAGCACGGGCGCGGTGCCGAGCAGGAAGCCGAGCGCGACGCCAGTGAGCGCGACGTGGCCGATCCCGTCACCCATGAGAGCGAGCCGGCGCTGCACGAGGTACGTGCCGACCGCAGGCGCGGCCAGGCCGACCAGCACCGCGGCAACCAGGGCCCGTTGCATGAATGGCAGCCCGAGCACCTCGAGGATCACGACGCCTCGGCGATCATGGCAGGAGCTCCCGCGAGCTTCGGCGGTCGAAGGCGTGCGGGTGCACGTGGTCGTGATCAGGCCCGGCGTGCATCGGCCGGGCCGGTGGTGGTGCACCGTCGTGCACGACGCGCCCGGCTCGTAGCACCACGGAGCGTTGGACGAGGTCGCCGAGCACGCCGAGCTCATGGAGCACGAGCACAACGGTCGTGCCGCGGTGCACGAGCTGGCGCAGGGCTTCGGCGAACGCGTCCTGGCTCGCGCGGTCGACGCCGGCGGTGGGCTCGTCGAGGAAGAGCACCTGAGGCTGCCGAACGAGCGCCCGCGCGATCAGCACGCGCTGCTGCTGCCCGCCGGACAGGTCGTTCACGCTGCGTCCGGCCAGGTCGCCGAGCCCGACCGCGTCCATGGCGTGCTGGATCTGGGCCCGGTCGTCCGGGCTCGTCCGTCGCCACCAGGTTCGCCCGGTGAGCCGACCGGAGCCGACCACCTCCCCCACGGTCGCTGGAACCCCGCCGGTTGCCGACACCCGTTGCGGCACGTACCCGATGCGCTCCCACGCGCGGAACTGCCCGAGCGGGGTGCCGAGCAGGGTGACCGAGCCGGAGGTCGTCGGGACCAGTCCCAGCGCCGCCCGTACCAACGTGGATTTCCCGGAGCCGTTGGCCCCGAGCAGCGCGATCACCTCGCCTCGCGCGACGACGACGCTCACCTCGTCGAGGACGAGCTGCTGACCGAGATGGACGCGTGCGCCGCTGACGCCGATCGCTGGTTCGCTCACGAGCAACGCTGCCCTTCCCGGAGGGTCGCGAGGTTCCGCCGCATGACCGTCACGTAGTCGTCACCGGAGTCCGGCTCGACCGACTCCACCGGGTCGAGCTCAGCGGTGTCCACCTGGAGGTCGCCGGCGATGGCGTCGACGACATCCGCGCTCGTCAGCGGCTCGAAGTAGATCGTCGTCACCCCGTTGGCCCGGATCTCGCCCTGCACCTCGCCGATCCGCTCGGCCGACGGCTCGGCGTCGGGCTCAAGGCCGGCCACGCTGAGCTGCTCGAGACCGTAGCGCTCGGCGAGATAGCCGAACGCTGCGTGCGCGGTGACGATCGTGCGGGTGGCACAGCTCGCCAGGCCGGTCTCGATGTCGACGTCGAGCTGGTGGAGATCCTCCACCAGCGCGGCGGCGCGCTCGGCGTAGACGCCGGCGTTCGACGGGTCGACCGTGCCGAGGCGGTCGGCGAAGCTCGTGGCGAGCTCGCCGAGCAGAATCGGGTCGAGCCAGAAGTGCGGGTCCGCACCGGCGGACTGGCTGAGGTTGAGCACGTTCGCGACGTCGAGCCCGCGGTCGGCGCCGTTCTGCTCGACCGCCTCGTCGACGGCCGGAGCGAACCCGCCGAGGTACACGATCAACGCGGCATCGGCGATCGCGCCGACCCGCTGCGGCGCGAGCTCGAGGTCGTGCGGCTCGACGCCTGGTCTCGCCAGGCTGGTCAGCGTGATGTCGCTGCCACCCACTCGCTCGGCCACAAAGGCGAGCGGGTACAGCGCTGTCACCACGCTGGGACCGCTGCTGGCCGTCCCCCCCGAACCGGCAGGGTCGTCCCCGCAAGCCGCGACCAGCAGGAGGGCCGGCAGCGCGATGACCCAGGCGCGGCGAGTGCTCATGAGAGTCATTCTCAGGTCGTTGAGAACGATTGTCAACTGAGCTCACCGCTTGGCGAGGCGGGCAGACACGTGAGCCTGGGCGAGTCGCCGCAGCGCGAGCAGGAGCGGCTCGTGCAGCACGGTGCCGATGACCACGCGCTCCATCGCGAGTGCGCGGTCGGTCGTCGGGACCGACGCGAGGTCGTTCTCGGCGACCATGAGCGCGGCACGCGCGTACGCGTCGATCATTGCTGGGTCGACGGGATGGCCGACCGCGGTGCAGGCGGCCAGCGCTCGAGCGAGGACCCGGCGATGCGGGGCCTGAGGATGCACCCGCCACCCGAGACGGGCCAGGTGCGCGTCAACGGCATCGAGCGCCGCCTGGTCGACGGCAGGAACCTGGGCTGCCAGCCGGTCGTGGGCCGCGCCCAGGAGGTCGTGCTGCGACAGCTCCGGGTCGTCGAGGGCAGCGAGCACCTCGTGGACGGCTGCGAGGCGGAGGCCGCCGACTTCGACCAGCGCCCGGACGAGGCGGAGCCGGCGCACGTGCGCCTCGTCGTACGAGGCGCGGGTCGCGCTGGTCGCGGTGCCGGGGGCGAGCAGTCCCTCGCGCAGGTAGAACTTCACCGTCGCCAACGGCACGCCCGACTGAACGGCGAGCTCGGAGATCAGCACCTCGGCCTCCTTGACAACAGATACTGTCACTATCCAAACTTGGATAGTGACACTATCCAGAACCCGGTCGATTCGAGGGGACATGATCATCGTGGCCGCACCGTCCACCCCGGCGCACGTCGTCCCGGGTCGGCAGACCGCCTCGTACGGGGATGATCTCGTCGTGTTCCTGATCGGCATGCGGGTCAATCGGTGGCGCGCCGTGCGCCACTGGCCCCGGATCTTCCGCGCGATGAATCCGATGCTCGGTGAGCTGTTGTCGGACCCTGCGAGCGGCCTGCTCGGCTTCCGCGTGATGTTCGGCTGGCGTCAGGTGTCGCTGGTGCAGTACTGGCGGGACAGCGCGTCGCTGCAGTCGTTCGCCGGCGATCCGGCCCGCTCCCACCGCCCGGCCTGGCTGGACTTCTTCCGCTCGGCATTCGCGAGCGGGTCCGTGGGGTTCTGGCACGAGACGTACGTCGTGCCGGCCGGGGCGTACGAGAGCATCTACGGCAACATGCCGAGGACCGGCCTGGGCGCGGTCGCCGGTGTGGTGCCGGTGGCCCAACGCGGTGACTCGTTCGGCGAGCGGCTCAGCCGATCGCGATCTTGACGACTGCGGCACCGAGCAGGATCGCGATCACCAGCAGCCGGAGTGCGCGGGTCGTCGGGGTGAGCTTCCACCAGGCCAGGAACAGCAACCACGACAGGAACGCCGCGAGCAAGCCGGCACAGACTGCTCCCCACCCGCGCGGTGCGAGCGCAGCGCCGACGGCCAGACCCAGGAACGTGAGGAAGAGCACCCAGCGCGGCGCCGCGTGCATCCGCATGAGCGGACCTCGACTGACAGTCTCGATCTTGGTGCGCAGCGGTCCCGCTCCCGGGGTGGTCCAGCTCGTGGTGCCGGCGCTGGACCCGGTGGACCTGGTGGACGGGGTGCTGCGGTGGGGACCGGTCGCCGACGGGTAGCGCCCACCCTGGCTGGACGTACGCGGCGTGCGTGCTCCGGCCGGGCGCGGTCTGGGCGTCGGTCGGCGCGAGCTGGCCACAGCGGGATCCTTGGCTGAATCGGGTGCGGGCGGCCTGGCCGGCGACCCGTCGTACGGTGGCCATCGTGACGCATCGACGGGGCAGTGCCGGACGAGGCCGGACTCGATCATGCTTGTCGTGACCCGCTACCGCATCGCCGAGGGTGCGGCCGCCAGTGGCGCCGGAGGGGACTTTCTCGAGCTCGCCCAGGCTGCGCTCGATGTGCTCGCCGCGCGGCCGGGCTTCCGGTCCGGACGGATCGGCCGCGCCGCGGACGACCCGTCCTGCTGGGTGCTGACGACCGAGTGGGAGCACGTCGGCGCGTACCGGCGCGCGCTGTCCGCGTACGAGGTCAAGGTCCATGCCGTGCCGCTGCTCTCCCTCGCCGTCGACGAGCCGACCGCGTACGAGGTGCTGGTGTCCGTCGGGATCGGGGCGGAAGCCGGCGGTACGACGCGGGCGAGCGACCGCGCACCCGGTCTCGGCGGACGGGTACCCTGACGGACCGCCCGCCGACCGCCAGCCGGATGGAGACTCCATGCCTGCCGACCGAAACGATCTCATCGTCAACCTCGCCAAGCGTCGCGGGTTCGTCTACCCGACCGGTGAGATCTACGGGGGCACCCGCTCCGCCTGGGACTACGGCCCGCTCGGCGTCGAGCTCAAGGAGAACATCCGGCGGCAGTGGTGGCGCTCGATGGTCCAGGTGCGCGACGACGTCGTGGGGCTGGACTCCGCGGTCATCCTGCCGACCCAGGTCTGGGCTGCGTCGGGCCACCTCACCGAGTTCGTCGATCCGCTGACCGAGTGCCAGTCGTGCCACAAGCGCTTCCGGGCCGACCACCTCGAAGAGGCGTACGAGGAGAAGCAGGGCAAGCCGCCGGTGAACGGCCTGGCCGACGTCGCCTGCCCGAACTGCGGCACGCGCGGTGCGTTCACCGAGCCGCGCATGTTCAACGGGCTGCTCTCCACCCGGCTGGGCGCGGTCGAGAGCGAGGAGGGCCTGCACTACCTGCGGCCGGAGACGGCGCAAGGGATCTTCGTCGACTTCGCCAGTGTCATGCGATCGTCGCGGAAGAAGCCGCCGTTCGGCATCGCGCAGACCGGGAAGTCGTTCCGCAACGAGATCACGCCTGGGAACTTCATCTTCCGCACGCGAGAGTTCGAGCAGATGGAGATGGAGTTCTTCGTCGTGCCGGGCACTGACGAGGAGTGGCACGAGTACTGGCTGAAGGCCCGCTGGGACTGGTACGTCGACCTCGGCCTGTCGCCGGACAACATGCGGTTCTTCGAGCACCCGGCGGAGAAGTTGTCGCACTACTCCAAGCGGACCGTGGACATCGAGTACCGCTTCCAGTTCGGCGGCGCGGAGTTCGCCGAGCTCGAGGGCATCGCCAACCGCACCGACTTCGACCTCACCACGCATGCCAAGCACTCCGGTGTCGATCTGTCCTACGTCGACCAGGAGAAGGGCGAGCGCTGGACCCCGTACGTCATCGAGCCCGCCGCCGGCCTGACCCGGTCGGTCCTGGCGTTCATGCTCGACGCGTACGTCGAGGACGAGGCGCCGAACGCGAAGGGCGGCGTCGACAAGCGGGTCGTCATGCGCCTCGACCCGAGGCTCGCCCCGGTCAAGGTGGCCGTCCTGCCGCTCTCGCGCAACGCGGACCTCTCGCCCAAGGCGCGAGACCTCGCCGCCGAGCTGCGCCAGCGCTGGAACGTCGACTTCGACGACGCGAGCGCGATCGGCCGGCGCTACCGCCGCCAGGACGAGATCGGAACTCCGTTCTGCGTCACGGTCGACTTCGACACGCTCGAGGACCACGCGGTCACGGTGCGCGAGCGCGACTCGATGGTCCAGGAGCGGGTCGGTATGGACGCCGTCACCGCGTACCTCACCGAGCGTCTCCCGCTCTGCTGAGAGTCGCCGCGTTGGGCCCCGCCCAGTCGGAGGGGGTCCGGCGGGGCTGTTCGTACGATCGGGGGATGCCGCTCACGCTCGGTCCGCTGACGCTGCCGACGCCGGTGGTGCTCGCACCGATGGCCGGGATCACGAACGCGGCCTACCGCCAGCTCTGCCGCGAGCAGTCCGAGCTCGGGGGAGCCGATGGGCTGTTCGTCTGCGAGATGATCACCTCTCGCGGTCTGGCCGAGCGCGACCCGAAGACGCTGTCGATGCTCGCCTTCGATCCCGGTGAGAAGGTCCGCTCCGCTCAGCTCTACGGCGTCGACCCGAAGTACGTGGGAGGGGCAGTCACGATCCTGTGCGCGGAGTACGGCATCGGCCACGTCGATCTCAACTTCGGCTGCCCGGCACCGAAGGTCACCCGCAAGGGCGGTGGGGCAGCGTTGCCGTACAAGCGCCGGCTCCTCGGCGCGATCCTCACCGCGGCCGTCTGGGCAGCGGAGCCGTACGGAGTGCCGGTGACCATGAAGACCCGCAAGGGAATCGACGACGAGCACCTGACGTTCATCGACGCCGGCCGGATCGCCGCCGACACCGGCTGCGCCGCGATCGCGCTGCACGGTCGGACCGCCGCCCAGCACTACTCGGGCGTGGCGGACTGGGATGCGATCGCCGAGCTGAAGTCGGACGTCACCGACATCCCGGTGCTCGGTAACGGCGACATCTGGGAGGCCGCCGACGCGCTCGCAATGATCGACAAGACGGGCTGCGACGGCGTGGTGGTCGGTCGTGGCTGCCTCGGCCGGCCGTGGCTGTTCCGCGACCTCGCGGCGACGTTCACCGGCGGCGAGATGCCGTCGCTCCCGTCGCTGGGCGCGGTGACGGTGACGATGCGGCGCCATGCCGAGCTGCTGGCCGAGCTCATGGGCGAGGAGCGCGGGCTCCGGGACGCCCGCAAGCACATGGCCTGGTACCTCAAGGGATTCGCGGTCGGTCAGCCGGTCCGGACAGCACTCGGGCAGGTCTCCTCGCTCGACGAGCTCGAGCTGCTTCTCGGCCAGCTCGACCCGACTCAGCCGTACCCGCTGAGCCAGATCGGGACCCCTCGCGGCCGTTCCAACCCGCTGCATCGCGTGCACCTACCGGACGGGTGGCTCGACGACCAGGACGGACTCGCCCCCGACGGGCGGGCCGGCACCGTTGGGGTCGACGCCGAGCTCGACATCTCCGGCGGCTGATCGATCCGTGCGCGCAGCGGCGGCCGGCCCGCAGGAGTTGGGCCGGCCGCCGTAGCAAGGGTGCTCAGGTCAGAGCGACCTGCACTGGTCTTCCTTGTTGCCCTGCACGACGTTGTTCCCGCCGGTC